>Ga0066256_1000455_pt1 | contig 114336 bp, 121 predicted proteins | sample ThiBio_1000_biof_FD_87107 | JGI IMG/M metagenome (GOLD analysis project Ga0066256, IMG submission 87107) | Wastewater bioreactor microbial communities from Cape Town, South Africa - Thiocy_expt_1000_biof (version 2) | ecosystem: Engineered > Bioreactor > Thiocyanate-remediating >...
CGACCTGCAGGCGTCAGGCGCGCATTCTTGTGGACGTTCATTCGGGGAGCTCCGCTGAAGGCTGGTTGGCTTCGCAACCCCAGCTTCTCAGTCCCTCTCCGAATGAACAACCTTCATAGCTTCGACACCTAGAACAGCCCCGCCGCGCCGACCCACCCGGTCACGAGCGCCTCGCGCCATTGCGGAAAGCCATTGGCCTCCGCCTGCCGCGCCGCCGCGAAATGGTCGTACGGCACCGCGTGGAACGACGGATAGTACTTGCCGCCGCGCAGCTCGATCGTCGCATAGCGCGCATCGGGCGAGCCCAGATTCATCTGCAGCCCGACGCTGCCGGGATTGACGATCAGCCGCCCATCCTTGAGCCGCACCGCGCGTGGCACATGCGTGTGCCCGCACAGCATCAGCGGATAATCGAAGCCCTCGGCCTTGGCCGCCACCGTCGCCTCGTCCGGCGTCGTCACCGTCCGCCCGTCCCACCAATTGTCGAGCCACGGATCCATGTCCGAGGTCGGGGTGCCGTGGCAGAGGAAGATATCGTCGAGCAGCGCCAGCGTCGGCGGCAGCGCATTGATCCAGCCGCGATGCCGCGCTTCCATCTGGGTCTGCGCGAAGCGGTCCACCGGCTTGAGCCGGTCGGGCGGATTGTCGATCAGCTCGCGCTCGTGATTGCCGCGTACAGTGGGAATATCGATATCCATCAGGATATCGGCCACCCAATTGGGCTCGAGCGGCCCCGACACGAGGTCGCCCAGGTTGAACGTCCCGTCGACACCCTGCCGCGCGATGTCGTCAAGCACCGCCTCGAGCGCGAGTCGGTTGCCGTGAATATCGGCGATGACCGCTATCTTCACGCGGCAGGCGGAGTGCCTGTGCCCTTGAGGGCTGCAACCTCCGCCTTGAGGGCCTTGAGCTCGGCGGCCTGAGCCTGCACCAGCTCGCGCAGCGCGTCATAGTCCTCGCGCTTGACCAGATTCATGTCCATCACGAAGCGCTCCGCCTGGGCGCGGATCATCGACTCGGCTTCGCGCCGCACGCCGTCGGCGACCCCCGCCGCGTCGTTCATCAACCTGCCCACATTGTCCAGGATTCGGCTGCTCTGGGCCATTTGGGCCTCCGTCGTTCGTGTCCAGGCCCTATTTAGAGCCCGGCGTCCCGCTTGACCAGAGCGTGCCGCCGCCTACAAGGACGCAACGGAGCGCGTTTCGAGCGCGGCCAACAAGACTGCGAGCCTAGCGAGTGCCCTTCCCGCCCCTCAGCCCCATTGCCCTCGAGCTCGGCCCGCTCGTCATCCGCTGGTATGCGCTGGGCTACCTCGCCGGCGTCTTCGGCGGCGCCTGGTACGCCACCACCCTGCTGAGCCGCGAGCCTCTGTGGGCCAACAACCGCCCGCCCTTCCCGTCGAAGGCCATCTGGGACTTCGCCTTCTGGGCCATTGTCGGCATCGTGCTGGGCGGCCGCATCGGCTACGTGCTGTTCTACAATCTCCCCTTCTACGCCGCGAACCCCGGCCAGATCATCGCCCTTTGGGACGGCGGCATGAGCTTCCACGGCGGCCTTGTCGGCATCGTCGCCGCCATGTGGCTGTTCGTGCGCCGTCACAATGGCTCGGTGCTGTCCGCGCTCGATCTCCTCGGCGCCATCGCGACGATCGGCATCTGCCTCGTCCGCATCACCAACTTCATCAATGCCGAGCTCTACGGGGCGCCGACCGACCTGCCCTGGGGCATCATCTTCCCCACTGACCCCGAGCAGCTTCCCCGCCACCCCACCCAGCTCTACGAGGCCGGCCTCGAGGGCCTGCTGCTGTTCCTTGTCGTCATGCTCGGCACTCGCCGCCTCGGCTGGCTCAAGCGCCCCGGCCTCACCGCCGGCATCTTCGGCATCGGCTATGCGCTGGGCCGCAGCCTCGTCGAGCTGTGGCGCCTCCCCGACGCGCAGCTCGGCTACCTCCTCGGCACCAACTGGCTCACCATGGGCATGGTGCTGAACCTTCCGGTCCTCGCGGCGGGCATCGCGCTCGTCGCCTACGCAATGGCGCGTCCCCGTGGCTAAGACCTCCCTCACCCTCGCCGAACAGATCGATACGCAGATCCGCGAAACCGGCCCGATGTCGCTCGCGACCTATATGGCCCTGTGCCTGTCGCATCCGCGCCACGGCTACTACACCGCCGGTCGTCCCATCGGCGCCGCCGGCGACTTCATCACCGCGCCCGAGATCAGCCAGATGTTCGGCGAGCTCATCGGCTTCTTCTTCGTCAATCTGTGGCAGCAGATGGGCCAGCCCACGAGCTTCACTTTGCTCGAGCTCGGCCCCGGCCGCGGCACGCTGATGCAGGACGCGCTGCGCGCCGCCAGCAAGGCCGACGGATTCGAAAACGCGTTGCACCTCCAGCTCTTCGAGTCGAACGCTCTTCTAAAGGGCGAGCAGGAGAAGCGCCTCGGCGCTTACTCGCCCTACTGGTCGAGCGACATCGACGCCGTCAGCGACGACCCCATCTTCGTTGTCGCCAACGAGTTCTTCGACGCCCTGCCCATCAAGCAGTTCATCAAGACCGACGATGGCTGGCACGAGCGCCTCGTCGGCCTCAAGGACAATTTGCGGAGCTTCGGCCTGTCGCCCACGCCCATCTCCGAATCCGCCGCCCCCGAAGCGGTCCACGGCGCCTTCCCCGGCGAAGTGCTCGAGCTCTCCGCCGCCGCGGCCGATGCCATGCAGCGCATCGCCCGCAAGGTCTCCGTCCAGGGCGGCGCCATCCTCGCCATCGACTACGGCTATGGCGCGACACAGACCGGCGAGACCCTGCAGGCCGTCAAGGATCACGCCTTCGCCGATCCGCTCGACGCCCCAGGCGAAGCCGACATCTCCTCGCATGTGAATTTCGAGGTCCTCGCCGCGGCCGCGAAGTCCACCGGCCTCGCCGTACCGCGCCTTGCCGATCAGGGCGACTGGCTGCTCAGGCTCGGCATCGGCGAGCGCGCCAAGGCTCTCGCCCGTGCCAACCCGAACGAAGCCGGCAACATCGCCCGCGCCGTCGAACGGCTCACCTCGCCCGAACAGATGGGCACGCTGTTCAAGGTGCTGTGCGCCCACTCGCCCGGCCTCAAGCCTGCGGGGTTCTGATGAGCGCGCCCTACATCGTCAGCAAGGTTCTCGACGTCCCGGGCATCCGCCACGGCTTCTTCGGCCGAGAGGGCGGGCGCTCCAAGGGCGACCTCGCCGGCAACAATATGGGCATCAATCAGGGCGACAATCCCGACCTCGTGGTGTCCAACCGCGCCAGCGCCGCCAACGCCATGGGCGGCTATGACGTCAAGGACCTCGTCGTCTTCCGCCAGGTCCATTCGACCACCGTCGTCACCCTCACCGAGCGCCCCGACCGCACCGTCGCTATCGAGGCCGACGCGATGGTCACCAATCGCGACGACCTGCTCTTGGGCATCCTGGGCGCCGACTGCTCGCCGGTCCTCCTCGCCGATCCCGAGGCCGGAGTTATCGGCGCCGCTCATGCCGGCTGGAAGGGCGCCGCCGGCGGCATCCTCTATGCCACCGTCATGGGCATGGTCGCGCTCGGCGCCGACCCGGCCCGCATCCGCGCCGCCATCGGTCCCACCATCTCGGCAGCCAATTACGAAGTCGGCCCCGACACCGCGGCCCAGATCGTCGCCCTCGACCGCGCCGCCGCCGGCCATGTGAGCGTCCCCGAGGGCAAGGAGCGCGAGCATTTCGACATCCCGGGCCTCCTTGCCGAACAGCTCTTCGGCGCGGGAGTCGGCCTCGTCGGCGACCTCGGCATCTGCACCTACGCCAACCCCACGAAGTACTTCTCGCATCGCTACGCCACCCATCACGGCATCACCACCGGCCGCCAGATCGCCGTCATCGGCCTGCGCTGAGGGCACATCGCGCGCCGCATATCCCCGCGCGGGCGGGGATATCGGTCGGCTTCAGCCCTTGGTGACGCTAATGCTGGACATTCGTCACTCCGTCATTTGGCGCATTGCGCCTGGCGGATTCGCGGGCTAAAGAGCCGCCAAATTCTCCTAGGCACGGGGCGCGCACCATGAAACTGGTCACCGGCAACTCGAACCGGGCCCTGGCGCTGGCTGTCGCCGACTACCTCGAACTCCCCCTCACCGACTGCACCGTCAAGCGCTTCGCCGACAAGGAAGTGTTCGTCGAGGTGCACGAGAACGTGCGCGGCGAAGACGTCTTCGTCCTGCAGTCGACGTCCTACCCTGCCAACGACAATCTGATGGAGCTGCTGATCGTCATCGACGCGCTGCGCCGTTCGTCGGCCCGCCGCATCACCGCGGTGCTCCCTTATTTCGGCTACGCCCGGCAGGACCGCAAATCCGCCCCGCGCACGCCCATCTCGGCCAAGCTCGTCGCCAACCTCATCACCGTCGCCGGCGCCAACCGCGTCCTCACGCTCGATCTCCACGCCGCGCAGATCCAGGGCTTCTTCGATATCCCCACCGACAATCTGAGCTCGGCCCCCGTCATCGCCCGCGACATCCGCGAGAAGTATGACATCTCCAACACCATCATGGTCTCCCCCGACGTCGGCGGCGTGGTGCGCGCCCGTTACGTCGCGCAGCGTCTGGGCATCAATCTCGCCATCGTCGACAAGCGCCGCCCCAAGGCCGGTGTCTCGGAAGTCATGAACATCATCGGCGACGTCGCCGGTCACGACTGCATCCTCATCGACGACATCGTCGACTCGGGCGGCACGCTGGTGAACGCCGCCGAAGCCCTCATCAAGGCCGGTGCCCGCAATGTCTCGGCCTACATCACCCATGGCGTGCTGTCCGACCAGGCACCGGTGAAGGTTGCGGGCAGCAAGCTCAAGGAACTTGTCGTCTCCGACAGCATCGAGGCCCGTCCCGAGGTCGCCGCCGTCGCCAACATCCGTCGCATGTCCATCGCCCCGCTGATCGGCGAAGCCATCGCCCGCACCGCCAGCGAGCAGAGCGTCAGCAGCCTGTTCGACTGATCCGCCGCGGGAGGGGGCCGGCGGCTTGCCGCGCAAACTCTCCCCTCGCCTGTCGAAATCCGCCATCCTCGCGCGACATCATCACGAGGCGGCTGTGCCGCTCGCGAAACGAGGATGCGATCATGAAGACCTACATGCTGCTGCTCTATGCCAACGAGGCCGGTGGCGAGGCGCTGACGCCCGAAGACACGGCGATGTGGATGCGCAAGATGGGCGAGTATTCCGACGCCCTTGGGAAGGCCGATGCCTTCGTCTCGACGGCCGGGCTCGGCCGCAGCCGCGATGCCCGCACCATCCACGCCAACAAGGACGAGCTGCAGGTCCATGCCGGCCCCTATGCCGACACACAGGAACAGCTCGGCGGTTACTACCTCATCAGGGCCGCCGACATGGACGCGGCGCAGGCCTGGGCCGCCCGATGCCCGGCCGCCCTCTGGGGCCACATCGAGATCCGCGAAGTCCAGCACTGAGCCCGACGCCGTCCTGCGGAAAAATCCACATCGCGAAATGTAGAAGTCTTTCGCAGACTCCCGTCATTGTCGTGCCGGGGCGTGGTGCCCGCGGCGCCAGACAGGAGACGACAATGCAATACATGCTGCTCATCATGGGCGACGAGAAGCTGATGAACGCCGCCACCGAGGTCGACGACACCGGCATGAGCGCCGACTACGCGGCCTACAACGCCGCGCTGGCCAAGGCCGGTGCGATCCGCGGCGGCGAGCGCCTGCGGCCGACCTCCGCCACCACCTCGGTCCGCGTCCGCGACAAGAAAGCCGTGGTGCTCGACGGCCCCTACACCGAGACGCAGGAGCAGCTCGGCGGCTTCTACATCATCGACGTCCCCAGCCTCGACGAAGCGATCGACTGGGCCAAGAAGTGCCCGGCGGCGCAGTTCGGCACCATCGAGGTCCGTCCGGTCTGGCCGACGCGCCGCGAATAAATGCGCCTGTCCGCGGGTCCCGGTCGAAATGGTCGGGCCCCGCGCGTCATCGCAGCATCCGGACCTTATGCTCCGGCCACAAACAGGAGACTCCGATGCGCTACATGATGCTGATCCACCACGACGACGCCAAGATGGAAGGCGCCGACCAGAAGGCGCTGTGGGCCGACTGGGCCGCCTTCAACGAAGCCCTCGCCAAGGCCGATGGCGCGAGCCCCGGCGAACGCCTCGAGCCGGCGCCGGAAGGCACCGTGGTGCGCAGTTCCGATGTCCTCGACGGCCCCTACGCCGACACCAAGGAGCAGTTTGCGGGCTACTTCTTCGTCGAGGCGACCGACCTCGAGGAAGCCGTCGCCTGGGCGAAGCGCTGCCCCGCGTCCCGCTTCGGCGCGATCGAAATCCGCCCCGTCCACGTGCCCAAGGGCGACTGGAAGTGAGCGACAGCGGCGCGGCGGCGCAGCAATCGGCGGAGCGCGCCGCCGCGCGTGTCGCGCGCGAAAGCTACGGCCGCCTCGTCGCCTTCCTCGCCGCCCGCACACGCGACGTGGCGGGCGCCGAGGACGCGCTGGGCGAGGCGTTCGCCGCGGCGCTGCGCATGTGGCCGGTCGACGGCGTGCCCGACAATCCCGACGCCTGGCTGCTCACCGTCGCACGCCGGCGCCAGACCGACGCCATTCGCCGGCGGCAGACCCGCACGGCCGGGGAGGTTCATGTGAAGCTCATCGCCGACGAGATCGAGGACGCCTCCCAGGCGCCCGATGCCATCCCCGACCGCCGCCTCGCTCTGATGTTCGCCTGCGCCCATCCCGCCATCGAACGCGGCATGCGCGCGCCCCTCATCCTCCAGACGATCCTCGGCATGACCGCCGAGGACATCTCGGCGGCCTTCCTCATCCCGCCCGCCACGATGGGCCAGCGGCTCGTCCGCGCCAAGGCGCGCATCAAGGACGCCGGCATCCCCTTCGCCATCCCCGACCCCGAGGATCTGCCGGAGCGTCTCGAGGCGGTGCTCGATGCCGTCTACGCTGCCTTCACCAAGGGCTGGTCCGAGATCGGGGACGAGGTCGTCCCGGCCATGGCCGACGAAGCCCTCTGGCTCGGCCGCCTCATCGTCTCGCTGCTGCCCGCTGAACCCGAGGCCAAGGGCATGCTGGCACTCATGCTCTATGCCGAGTCCCGCCGTGCCGCCCGCCGCGACGCTACCGGCGCTTACGTGCCACTCGAACAGCAGGACACAAGTCTCTGGGACGATTCATCGATCCGCCTGGCCGAGGCGCTGCTCCGCGAGGCCAACCGGGCCGGCCCCACCGGCCGCTACCAGCTCGAGGCCGCCATTCAATCCGCCCACACCGCGCGCCGCCTCGCCGGTCAGGACAATTGGCGCGCCATCGTCGCGCTCTACGATCACCTGCTTGCCCGGACCCATTCGCCGGTCGTCGTCCTCAACCGCGCGGTCGCCCTCGCCGAGCGCGATGGTCCCGCCGCCGCACTCTTGGCGGTCGACATCCTCGACGGTGACAGGCGGATGCAGAGCTATCAGCCCTATTGGGCCGCCATCGGTCACCTGCGCGGCCGCGCCGGCGACAAGGAGGGCGCCATCGCCGCCCTCACCGCCGCCATCGGCCTCACCGCCGACCCAGCGGTCCGCGTTTATCTTCACGCCCGCATCGCCGCCCTGCGGGACGGCTGACGCTCAGTTCGCGAGCTTGAAGCTCGACGCCTTCGCCGAGAATTCGAGCTTGGCGCTCGGCGCTGCATCCATGCTCCTGCTGGCAAAGCTCTCGCTCGGCGTCGGCGACCAAGGTCAGTTGAACGATTTGAGCTTCGCCACCGGGGCCATCACAGGCGCCTCGGTCCGCATCGCGGGTGCATCGAACACATCGGTCTTGGTCACGCTCGCGTCGAACCGCTTGATCGACCGCTCCGAGGGGGCCTCGATCGTGTCGCTGAGCTTGGCCGTAGCGGCGCCAATCTTGAGCTTCAGCTTGCCCTTGCCGGTCTCGACCGGCCCCGGGTGGACCGGAGTGGTGACGATGACCTTGGGAACGTCGGCGAGCTTGCCGAGCAGCCCCAGCGTCGGCTTGGGCTCGCTGCGGTAGCAGACATAGGCGTCGCCGCTGAAGCTGCAGCTCAATTCGCTGCCATCGGGATAGACGCACTTGCCGTCCACCACCTCGAGGCCGGCAGCCTTGCAGATCGCTTCGAAGCGGTCCTGCTCATCGGCGAGCGCGGCGCCCGGCGCGCCCAGAGCGAGCGCGGTTGCAACGAGAGCGGTGGCGAGGAGGGAACGGAGCATCTTGAAATCCTGCTGCTGATGGGTTGACTTGACGCTGAGCCAACCCTGCCCCGCTCCGCCTGAAGCTGCGCCGCACGGGCCGTTTATGCGAGGTTCAGGCTGATGGGTTGCCGGAGGACTGCGCGATGCCCCTCAATCAGATCGGCCAGATCGCCCTCGCCGTCAGCAATGCCGACCGCTCCGAGGCGTTCTACGAAACGACCCTCGGCCTCAGGAAACTCTACCGCTACGGCGATCTCGTCTTCTTCGACTGCGCCGGCATTCGGCTGATGCTCTCCCCGCCCGAGCACGGCGAGGCTGTCGCAGTGGCGCAGGGCGCCATTTACTTCCGCGTCGCCGATCTGCTGCGGGCCGCGGCCGATCTCGCCGGCAAGGGCGTCGCCATCGAGAGCGCCCCGCACCTCGTCGCCCCCATGCCCGACCACGATCTGTGGATGGCCTTCATCCGCGATCCGGACGGCCATCTCATCGGCCTGATGATGGAAGCACCCAGGGGCTACGCGCCCCCAGGCTGAGCGTCAGTTCATCGCCGACGGACCGGAATCGGCCTTGGGTGTGGACTTGCCGGGATTCTGGGTGAACCCCTTTGGTCCGCCGGTCAGCATCTCGGTGATCGGCGCCGACATGCGGGACACATCGCAATAGGCCGGCGACGTCGAGAAATCGCACGCAACCGTCTGTCCGCCGGGCAGCTTGCAGATCTTGATCTGGGCAGTTCCGCCGGTATCGAGCGTGCCGCCCATCTGGCGGCAGCGAGTCTCGAAGGTCGATTGCGAGATCGTCGTCTCGCGGATTTCGGCCAGCGCGGCGGAAGCGCTGGCGAGCAGTCCGCCGGCCGCGAGCGCGACGAGGACGGCGGTTCGGCCGGTGGAGAGAACATGGGCTAGGTGCATGGGAACCTCCTGTGCTTGGATGGTCCATGCTGCGCCTCGCCGCCTGAACGGCGGAAATCAGCGGGTTTAGCGGATATTCAGCCGCACTTGCCCAGGACCGTCCTTTCCCCTATAGACCCGCGCCATGAAGCGCCTGTCACCCCTGGAGGACGGGCGCGCTGTCATTTCTGATGAAGTGACGGCACCAACCCAAGGATACGTTCCATGGCAAAGAACCTGGTTGCCAAGGCGCGGAGCGGGGTGGGCAAGGGGGCCGCTCGTGCACTGCGTCGTGAAGGCTGGATTCCGGCCGTCATCTATGGCGACAAGAAAGATCCCCTCCCCATCTCGATCTCGTACAACGAGGCGATGAAGTCCATCTATGCCGGCGGCTTCCTCAGCCACGTCATCGAAGTGGACGTTGAGGGCCAGAAGCACAGCGTGATCCCGCGCGACTACCAGCTCGATCCGGTCAAGGACAAGGCGCTGCACGTCGACTTCCTGCGCGTCGGCCCCAACACCAAGCTGCATGTGCAGGTCGCGGTCCACTTCGAGAACCACGAAGCCAGCCCCGGCATCAAGAAGGGCGGCGTGCTCAACATCGTGCACCACACGCTCGATCTGACCTGCCCGGCCAACGCCATTCCCGAGGCAATCGTCATCGATCTCACCGGCAAGGACGTCGGCGACTCGATCCATCTCTCGTCGATCACGCTGCCCAAGGGCACGTCGGTTCGCACGCACGAGAAGGATATGACCATCGCGACGATCGCCGCGCCGTCGGCGCTGCGCTCCGAGGAGGCCACTGCCGCCCCGGCCGAAGCCGCCGCCGCTCCGGCTGCCGCCGCGCCCGCCAAGGACGCTCCGGCCAAGAAGTAACGACCATCGGGGCGGCCGCGTGCCGCCCCCACCTTGCTCACCGGGAGACAGGCGATGCATCTGATCGTCGGCCTCGGCAATCCCGGGGACAAATACAGCCGGAACCGCCACAATATCGGCTTCCTCGCGGTCGAGGAAATCGCCCGGCGCCACAGCTTCCCGCCCTTCCGCGAAAAGTTCAAAGGCCTCGTCGCCGAAGGCACGATCGCGGGCGAGAAGGTGCTCATCCTCAAGCCGCAGACCTGGATGAACTCGTCCGGCGAAAGCGTTGAAGCAGCACTGCAATTCTACAAGCTGACGCCCGCCGATGTGACCGTCATCTACGACGAGCTCGACCTCGTGCCGGGCAAGGCACGCATCAAGCGCGGTGGCGGCAATGGCGGCCACAATGGCCTGCGCTCCATCGATCCGCGCATCGGCACTGATTACCGCCGCATCCGTCTCGGCATCGGTCATCCCGGCCACAAGGACCGCGTGATGCCCTGGGTGCTGGGCGATTTCTCCAGGCCCGACCTGGTCTGGCTCGAGCCCTTGCTCGGCGCCCTCGCCGACAATGCCGGCCTGATCGTCACGGGTGACGACAATACGCTCATGAACCGCCTTGCCATCGCCGTGGGCGGCGACGCCGCCGACCGCGACCAGCGCCCCGAGACCGCCGACCCGACCCGCAAGAAGGCCGCCCCCCAGTCCCATATCCGTGCTGCCCGCCCCAGGCCCCCCGACGCCAAAATCCCCGAGAAGGGCCCGATGGCCGACATGCTGGCCAAGGTCTTCGGCAAAAAGGACGGCGACCCCCGGGATTGACGCTGACGTCAGGCTGCACACATTTCCGCTCGGAGGACCTTCACGATGGCCAGGCCATCGCCATCTCTTCGGGACAGAGCTTGACGATCGTCGATCCCTTCGCTCATAGCCCCGCCAGCATTCTCATTCAGTAGGTCATCATGGGTTTCAAAATGGGCATCGTCGGCCTGCCCAATGTCGGCAAGTCGACTCTCTTCAACGCCCTCACCCGCACCGCCAACGCGCAGGCGGCGAACTTCCCGTTCTGCACCATCGAGCCCAACACCGGCGAGGTGGCGGTGCCCGATGCGCGTCTCGACAGGCTCGCCGTCGTCGCCAAGAGCCAGCAGATCATTCCGGCGCGCATGAGCTTCGTCGACATTGCCGGCCTCGTGCACGGCGCCAGCAAGGGTGAGGGCCTGGGCAATCAGTTCCTCGCCAACATCCGCGAATGCGATGCCATCGCCTATGTGCTGCGCTGCTTCGAGGATTCCAACATCATCCACGTTGCCAACAAGGTCGACCCGATCGCCGATGCCGAAGTGGTCGAGACCGAGCTCATGCTCGCCGATCTCGAAAGCCTCGAAAAGCGCCGCGCCGGCGTCGACAAGAAAGCCAAGGGCGGCGACAAGGAAGCCAAGGTCACGCTCGACCTCATCGACCGTTCTCTCGCCCTCCTCCGCGACGGCAAGTCCGCCCGTCTCGTCGAGCGTTCCGCCGAGGAGGAGAAGGCGTTCCGCGAGCTGCAGCTGCTCACCTCTAAACCGGCGCTCTATGTGTGCAATGTCGACGAGGGCGCCGCTTCGACCGGCAATGCCATGACGCGCCAGGTCGAGGACTACGCCAGGCAGCACAACGCCGCCGTCATCGTCATCTCGGCCGAGATCGAATCCCAGCTCGCCCAGCTCCCCGACGAGGAGCAGGCCGAGTATCTCGAATCCCTCGGCCTGCATGAGCCGGGCCTGAATCGGCTTATCCGCGAAGCCTACCAACTGCTTGGCCTGCAGACATATTTCACCGCCGGGCCGAAGGAGGCCCGCGCCTGGACCATCCACAAGGGCGACCGCGCCCCGCAGGCCGCCGGCGTCATCCACACCGATTTCGAGCGCGGCTTCATCCGCGCCCAGACCATCGCCTTTGACGACTACGTCGCCCTCGGGGGCGAGGTCGGCGCCAAGGAGGCCGGCAAGGCCCGCGACGAAGGCAAGGACTACGTCGTCAAGGATGGCGACGTGATGCTGTTCCGCTTCAACACCTGATCACGCACACACCCCGGATGGAGCACGCATGTCGAGCTGGTTGAGTGGTCTCGAAGTCGAGTTTGCCATCAAGCTCGGCCTGTGCCTCGTTCTGGGCGTCGTGATCGGCGTCGAGCGCGAGCTTCGCAACAAGCCGGCGGGCATCAGCACGCATTGCTTCGTGATGGCCGGTGCGTGCCTGTTCACCTTCATCTCCATCAGCGCCGATCCGAACAGTCCGGCCCGAATTGCGGCTCAGGTCGTCTCGGGCGTGGGCTTTCTCGGCGCCGGGATGATCCTCAAGAGCGACAACAACACCGTTCGGAACCTGACCACGGCAGCCGCGATCTGGTTCGCGGCGGCGATCGGCATGTCCATCGGCATCGGCTGGTATGCCATCGCCGTGATCGCTTCGGTGTACGCGGTCATTGTTCCGCGCATCCCCCACGTCAAGCGCTGGGTGAACAGCCAGCACGACGAATAGCAGCGGTCACCTGGGTCAGCCCACCGAGCGCAGCGGCTCCGGTTCCGCCGGAGCCCCGCGCCACAGCATCGCCGGATCGAACGGTTCCGGCCGGCCGATGGCATAGCCCTGCGCATAGTCGACGCCGATGCTGCGCAGCGCGCCCAGGATTTGCGGCGACTCGACGAACTCGGCGACCGTCTGCATCCCCATCACATGGCCGATATGGTTGATCATCTCGACCATCGCCCGGTCCGAGCGGTCGTTCAGCATGTCGCGCACGAAGCTGCCGTCGATCTTGAGATAATCCACCGGCAGCCGCTTGAGATACGAGAATGACGACATCCCTGCCCCGAAATCGTCGAGCGCGAAGCTCGATCCCATCGCCCGTAGCGCGGCAATGAAACGGCCCGCCGCCTCGAGATTGGCGATGGCGCTGGTCTCGGTGATCTCAAAGCAGATCGAGGCCGGCGATATCCCCGTCTGCGCGAACATCTCGCGCAGGAACGGCAGGAAGTTCGGGTCGTTGATGCTGGTCCCCGACAGATTGATCCCGCACACCGCCGGCAGGGGCCGGCCCGCCTGCCGCTGGTGACGGGCGAGCAGCGTCAGCGTGTTGCGCACGACCCAGCGATCGAGCAGCGGCATCAGCCCGAACCGTTCCGCCGCCGGAATGAAGCTGCCGGGCGGCACGAGATTGCCGGCATCGTCCATGAGGCGGAGCAGGATTTCCACATGCGCCGGGCCGGCATCTCCCCGCACCGGCATGATCGTCTGTGCATGGAGCACGAAGCGGTCGCGCTCCAGCGCCCGGTGCAACCGCTGCACCCAGCCCATCTGGCCGGCCCGCTCCACCATGTCGGCATCGTCGGTCGTGAACTGATGCACGCGGTTGCGGCCCTTTTCCTTGGCCATGTAGCAGGCAAGATCCGCCGCCTGCATCGCCTGCGTCAGCCCCATGTCGCGCGTCGAGAAATGCACCAGCCCGATGCTGGCCGATGTGGTGAAGGCCTGCCCCTGCCAGAGGAAGCCAAGGTTCTGCGTCGCATCGCGCAACCGCTCGGCAATGTCGCCCGCTTCGGTCGCCGAGCAGTCCACCAGTAGCACCGCGAACTCGTCGCCACCCAGCCGCACCAGCATGTCGGCCGGCCGGAGCTGCAGCGGCAGTGCCTCCGCTACACGGCACAGCAGCCGGTCCCCCGCCGCGTGCCCGTTGGTGTCGTTGACCACCTTGAACTGGTCGAGGTCGAGAAAGATCAGCGCGTGCTGGCTCGGCTCCCGCGCCATCACCTGCTCGGCCTGCCGCTCGAGCGCCGAACGGTTGGGGAGCCCGGTCAGCATGTCGTGCAGCGCCTGCCGCTCGAGCTCGCGCTCGATCGCCCGTCGCTGCTCGACGAAGCGATTGAGGCGCCACAGCGTCAGCGCCACGAACAGTGCCGCCAGCGCGATATTGCCGATGGCGAGCGCCACCTGCACGAACCGCGTTCCATCGCCCAGCGAGTCCGAGAATTCCCGCGTCAGCGGCGTGATCTTCTCTTCGAGTTCGGCGATTTGCGCTTTCCACTCCGCCCGCACCGCCGGGTCGTCCAGCAGGGCCTTCCCGTCGACGATGCGGGTCTTCAACTCGTCCAGCGTGAGCACCATCGTCTCGGCCGCCTGCCAGCGGGCGATGGCGGCATCCATGTAGCTGAACCACGAGAAATACCGGAACATCCAGATCAGCCCGGGGATGTCCTGCGGATGATTTCCTGCCCGCAGGAAGCCCTCATGCGCCGCCGCCAGGTCGGGCGGCGAGCGCTCGAGCGCCAGCCGCGCCGCGCGGTCGCCCATCGGGCTTGCAAGCGCCTGCTCGTAACGCGCGATGTATTGCGGCTCGGCCGTGTCGACGAAGCGGTCGAGGAAGTAGATCGCCTGGTGCTGCCCCTTCGACCACAGGCTTTCGCCCGCAATGTAGGCGCGCAGCGTCGAGACCATTTCGAGGGTGAGCACCCCCATCAATGCCTGCGCGTCGATGATGACAATGAAGGGAGCGGCAACCACCGCTAACCGTAATGTTGCGGCGCCCTTCTGCGCCGAAACGGAAAAATCACTGGGCCGGCGCAACTTCTGTCACACGCAAATTACTTAAGCGCTCAAGCTGCCGTCGAAACATTAATCTTGGGCTACTTCGGCCGGTGGATTCGCGGACTTTCCGCCGCCTGCCCCCTGCGTTAAGCCGGCCCGAGCCGCGTCCGGATGCCCTCCACCCAGCGCGTGGTGGCATCGAGGTTTCCGATCCACAGGTCGAGCAGGTCGCCCGTATGGGGCGCCTGCCCCTCCTCTGGCGTCTCTGTCCGCAGCGCCCGCAGATGCGCGACATTGGCCCGCGCCCGCTGCATCTGGTCGTCGAGCAGCGCCGCAACCCGCTTTTTGGGCAGCGCATCCATGAAGGCGACGCCCACTCCCAGCGCCTCGATATCGAAGCTCCCCAGCGCTGCCTCCAGCCGCTCCACGAACTCGGCACGGCCCACTTCGGTCAGCCGGTAGCGCACGCGATCCGGCCCCTCCGCGCTTTCCTCGGCGGCGAGTGCACGAAGCCGCCCGTCCCGGGCCAGTTGCTTGAGCGCATGATAGATCGACCCCGGCTGCACCCGCGTCCAGCTATCGACGCGCCATTCGCCCACCTTGCGGCGCACCGCATAGCCATGCGCCTCGCCGTCCAGCGCCACGATCCCCAGGACGATCAATCGAACCAGACTCATGAGCCCTCCTAGTCAAACTTGACTAGCACCTCCTGTTGCCTTACGCACTAGTCAAACTTGAATAGTGAGCCACATATGACACCCGACGATCTCATTCCCGCCATCCACGCCATCGTTCCGGACGCAAAGCTCGTCACTGCCGCCGGCGATGTCTTCTTCATGCATCCGGACGATCCCAACCTGCCCCTTGCGACCATCGTCACCGGCGACAACGACTGGGACAACGCGTCCAACCTCGCCCGCGAGGGCGTGCTGCGCGTCAATGTCGGCATCGACCGCGACGCCTTCCGCGACCTCTTCGGCGACCTGCCCAAATGGCGCGAGCCCCAGGATGCCGGCATCGACTTCACGCGCCTCGACGTGCTCATGCCTCATCCCATGTATGCCCGGCTCTACTGGATCAGCGTGCTCAATCCATCGCCGGAAACGCTGCGCTCGCTGCGCCCACAGCTCGAGCTCGCCTTCCGCCTCGCTGCGGCGCGCGTCGCGCGGAGGCTGGCCGGCTGAGGGATTGCCGCGCGCCGCGCCGGGGCGCATGGTTCCCGCGCTAGGCAAAACAGCTTCGGAGGAGAAGATGACCGCCTACAACGTGGTTCGCTTCCGGGTGAAGCCCGGAATGGAAGACGCCTTCATCTCGAGCCAGCGCAAGTCGCTGGAACAGGACATGCCCGGCGGCCTCGATGCTGCGCTGATCAAGACCGGCGACCGCACTTACTGCTTCGTCGGCAAATGGGACCGCTTCGAGTCGATCGTTGCCGCCCGCCCGACGATGATCGGCTTCCTCGACGAAGTCCGTCCGTACCTGGAAGATCTGGGCGGTGGCCTTGGCGTCACCGATCCTGTCTCGGGCACCGTCGTGGTCGAGCGCACGGCCTGACCGGGCGCCCGGGAAGCAGAGCCTAGGCCGCGCTCAGCGCGTCGGCCGCATCGGGGTCGCCCGGTGCCGTCTCGACGCCCAGGTCGGGGAACGCCACCACGCGCCGGCCGTGGAAATCGGTCCGCACGACGATGAGGTTGCGTTCCTCGAAATAGGTCAGCAGCCGCCGCGCCCGGCTCACCGAGTGCGTGCCGTAAATGCGCGCCAGCGTGGCATCCGGCGGACACTGCCCGCCGCTGATGGCCTCCTGCGCCACGGCGAGGAACACGCTCTGCACATCGTCGGGCAGCCGCTCGGACAGCGCCAGCGCCCGCTGCCATTCCTCGCCCGCCGCGACCTCCTCGGCCACTTTGGCCCGCCCGATGGCGAGGCGGCGGCGGAACGCCGGCAGCGCCAGCGGCTCGCCCGGAATGCGCTGGATGCGGCAGCGCACCAGGAAGTCCTGGTAGAGCACCGCGACCGAGCGGAAACCGCTTTCGGGGTCCTCCAGCACGTCGTGCATCACCTTGTCGATGCGCGCCTCGCGCTCGGTGTCGTCCATCGCGGGCGCAGCGTCTGCCGCCTCCTGCGGTTCGGGCTCCCGCGGACGGCTGAGCTGGGCCAGGAGATCGGCCGTGGGCGTCACCACCGGCTTGGGCGCTCGCCGCACCGGCCGCGCCATCTCTTCGGCGGTCGCCGTAAAGATCAGCGCCTCGACGTCCTGCGGCACTTCGGGCAGCGGTTCGAGCTTGGGATTGGACGACTGCGCCTGCGTCTCCACCGCGCCGATCACCACCGGCAGCGGCCGCCGCGACAGCGCCGGTCCGAGTGCCACGAAATGCCCGCGCGCCAGGTCGCGGAACATCTCCGCCTGCCGCCGCTCCATGCCCAGCAGGTCGGCGGCGCGCGCCATGTCGATATCGAGGAAGGTGCGGCCCATCAGGAAGTTCGAGGCTTCGGCCGCGACGTTCTTGGCCAGCTTGGCCAGCCGCTGCGTCGCGATCACGCCCGCGAGCCCGCGCTTCCGCCCCCGGCACATCAGGTTGGTCATCGCCCCCAGCGACAGCTTCCGGGCTTCGTCCGACACCTCGCCGGCGACCGCTGGGGCAAACAATTGCGCCTCGTCCACCACCACCAGCGCCGGATACCAGTGGTCGCGCTCGGCGTCGAACAGGCCGCCCAGGAACGCCGCGGCGCAGCGCATCTGCTGCTCCACATCCAGCCCCTCGAGATTGAGCACCGCCGACACCCGGTGCTGCCGCACCCTGCCGGCGATCCGCGTCAGCTCCGCTTCCGTCCGCGCCGCATCGACCACCAGATGCCCGAACTTGTCGGCGAGCGTGACGAAATCGCCTTCAGGGTCGATCACGACCTGCTGCACCAGCGCCGCGCTCTGCTCCAGCAGCCGCCGCAGCAGATGCGACTTGCCCGAGCCCGAATTGCCCTGCACCAGCAGCCGCGTCGCCAGCAGTTCCTCGAGGTCCAGACCCGCAGCACCGCCGCCGGAGGCAACTCCCATATCGACAGCGATAGTCATAGGCCCTGCGAGTCGGTCGAACGAAGCCGGAGCTTACCACGGATGCCTTGTCGTCACGTCGCCCGGCCCACATACCCACAGCTCATGCCCGGCCCCGCGCCGCCGCATTGAGCCGCCCCGCCGGTTGACGTATACGTCAACCATGAACCCGGTCACCGCCAGCCGCCGCCATTACGAGGATCTCGCCGTCGGCGAGATTGTCGATCTGGGCGCTACCACCGTGAGCAAGGAGATGATCGTCACCTTCGCGAGCGAGTTCGACCCCTTCCCTTTCCACCTCGACGAGGCGGCGGCGAAGGCCTCGCTGCTGGGCGGCCTCGCCTCCTCCGGCTGGCAGACCGCGGCGCTGACCCTGCGCATGCTCGGCGACCGCTTCCTCAACACCATCGCCTCGATGGGCGGCCTCGGCTTCTCCGACCTCAAATGGAAAGAGCCGGTGATGGTCGGCGATACCATCTCGGGCACCGCCGCCATTGCGAGCCTCCGCCGCTCGCGTCACCACCCCGAACGCGGCATCGTCACCATCGATCTCGACATCCGCAACCAGCACGGCGAACCGGTCATGACCATGCGTCTCGCCAACCTTGTCGAGCTGCGCGATCCCTCCGTCCCGCTGATCGAGGGCGAAAACCCATGACCCGCTGGTTCGAAGACATCACCATCGACGAGGTCTTTCCGCTCGGCAGCCACCACTTCACCGAGGCCGAGATCGTCCGCTTCGGCCAACTCTACGACCCGCAGTATTTCCACGTCGATCCGGAAGCCGCCAGACAGAGCCATTTCGGCGGCCTCGTCGCCTCCGGCTGGCATACCGTCAGCGTCGGCCACCGCCACATGGTCGACGCGCTCTTTGCCGAGGAGGAGCGCCTGCGCGGCCTCGGCCGCGAACCCGGCGTCAGCGGCCCCTCCCCCGGCGTCAACCGCATGGACTTCAAGGTCCCCGTCCGTCCCGGCGACACCGTCACCTACACGCTCGTCGTCACCGGCAAGCGCCCGTCCAACTCCATTCCCGGCTGGGGCCTGCTGTTCAACACGCTGGAGGCGACCAACCAGCGTGGCGAGCTCGTCTACCACGCCGAGCTCGTCGACTTCTCCAAGCTGCGCGACTACAAAATGCCACTAAGGCTGCGACTATTGCTGGCGTTGACCCGAATCCCCGTTTTGGGGAAAGTCCTCGTCAAACGCACCGGATGATTTGATGCGCCGCATCGCCCTCGCCTTGAGCCTCCTGACGCTGGTTTCGCCCGCCTTCGCCCAGGGCGTCACCGTCAGCCCCGCCGAGGGCAATTGGGGCTGCACCGCGCTCATCGACAATACCAAGGCAGGCCTGCTGACCGTCTTTGCCGGCAGCTACGGCTATGCTTCGGCCAATTTCGGTTCGAGCGCCTCGGGCACCGGAAATGCCGAAATGGGCTCGGACGGCGTCCGTTTCCTCGATGGCAACCTCGCCAGCGTCGGCATCGGCTACGGTCTCGTCACCTTTGCCGCCGAGGGTGGCGACGTCCTGACCCTTTACAATCCGGAGAAAGCGGTTCTGGTCTGCAAACCACGCTGACTGGAACTCGACTCCAGCCTCACTTTTGCTTGCCTCGCCGGAACGCCGGCGCCTCAGCTATGTTATTCGACAAATTGCGGAGGATAATATGCCGCAACACAGCTTCGACGACCTCTTGGACGACGTCCCCGAGCAGCGTCTCGCGAGGGTCCGCAGTGGCCTCGAGCGCCTGACGCCGCGTGAGCTCGAGGTGCTCAAGCGTGCCATCTCGGGCGAGACGGCCGGCGACTCGGCAGGCAATCTGGGCATCTCGGTCCGCACCGTCGAGCTCCACCGCCAGCAGGTCCTGGCCAAGCTTGAGGTCAAGAACCTCACCCAGGCCGTCCGCATGATTGCGCTGGCGCAGCGTCACCAGCCCTCGCGCTGAGTCGGGGCTGGCGCCCGGTGCGCCTTCGGCATAGGGTCCGGCGCTCCCTTTCGCGGCCCGGCCGATGTCCCTGTTCGTCTTCTGCGTCATCCTGTTCTCGGCCGCCCTCCATGCCGTCTGGAACGCCATCGTAAAGGGCGGCAGCGATACGCTGCTCACCACCATCCTCGTGGCCGCTTCGGGCGCCGCCGTCGGCATTGTCTGCTTACCCTTCCTGCCGCCCATAGCGCCCGCCGCATGGCCCTACCTCGCCATCTCCGGCGTCCTCGAGATCGCCTACTACACACTCGTTGCCAGCGCCTATCGCCACGCCGATATGAGCCGCGCCTATCCTCTGATGCGCGGCGCGCCGCCGCTCTTGGTGGCCCTGGTCTCGAGCCTCGCCCTCGGCATGGCCATCTCGACCGCCGGCTGGATCGGTGTCGCGCTCGTCTCGGTGGGCCTGTTGAGCCTCACCCTGGGCGGTACCGGCGGCAATGGCCGCGGCATGGCCTTCGCCATGGTCAACGCCCTCGTCATCGCCTCCTACACGTTGGTCGACGGCTTCGGCGTCCGCGCCTCCGGTTCGCCCGCCGCTTACACCATGTGGATCTTCATTCTAACCGGCGTTCCCCTCGCCGCCTGGGCGCTCGTCACGCGCCGCGACTTTCCTGCCTATGCGCGGCGCAACTGGCACCTGGGCCTCGCCGGCGGCCTGGGTACGCTCATCTCCTACGGCCTTGTGCTGTGGGCCATGACGCAGGCGCCCATTCCGCTGGTTGCCGCGCTGCGCGAAACCTCCATCCTGTTCGGCACGCTCATCGCCGCCCTCGTCCTCAAGGAACGCGTCACGCGCACGCGCATCGTCGCCGTCCTCATCATCGCGGCCGGCGCCGCCGTGCTCAAGCTCGCCTAGGGTTGACGCATCGCTGCTCCGTCCCTATGGTCCCGGCCTTCCCGACCCGAGGTCCCGTCACCAAATGATCTGAGCATCGCTGCGGACGCCAAGCCATCGCCCTTCCCACGCCCAGCGTGCGGCAGGTGATGCGGGTATGTCGGCAAGCACGATGCTGAGGATCTAGAGCGACTCTCCGGAGTCGCAAACCTCGCGGACATTGTCGTCCGGCCCCCTCCCGTCCAGTCTCATCGCACCCACCGTGATCGCGCGCGCCCTCGCGGGCCGCGCCCGCACTCCCTCTGCGCCGCTTTGCGTGCGTGGCGGGGGAAGGAGAATCTATGCCCAAATTCATGACCTATCAGCGCCCAGCCCCGATCTCGAAGCAGAACTGGAACGCGGCTTCAGACCGCAAGGCAACGGCGCCGCGCAAGGCGCCCGAGGCCGCAAGGCCGGCGCCCGCCATCGTCCTGCCCGCGCTGGGACAGCTCATCCGCAAGGATTAGTGAAGACGAGGAGGCGGTTCGCCGCCCCCTCAATGCCCCGGAAACGGCACCAGGCTCTCGATCGCGACGCCCAGCGCCCTGAGCTTGTCGGCGCCCCCCAGGTCGAACAGGTCGATCACGAAGCCCGCATGCTCGACCACCGCCCCGGTGCGCCGCAGCAGCCCCACCGCCGCCAGCGCCGTCCCGCCCGTTGCGATCAAATCGTCGATCAGCAGCACCTTGTGCGCGCCATTCAGCACGTCGGCGTGAATCTCGATCGTGTCGACGCCGTATTCGAGGGTGTAGTTCTGCCCGATCGTCGCGCCCGGCAGCTTGCCGCGCTTGCGGATCGGCACGAAACCCACGCCCAGCGCGATCGCCACGCCCGCGCCGAAGATGAAGCCGCGCGCCTCGATGCCGGCAACATGCGTGATGCCGCGGTCGCGATGCGCCGCCGCGAGCCGTTCAACGCTCTCGCGGAATCCCTGCGGGTGCTCGATCAGCGTGGTGATGTCGCGAAACAGAATGCCCGGCTTGGGGTAGTCGGGGATCGACCGGATCAGCGATTTGAGGTCGAGCATCAGCCGCGCTTCACGATCTTGCGGGCGAGCTTGCCCGCCTGGAATGCCGCCTCCAGCGTGGCGTCCTTGGCCCTGGCGCGCGCCTGCGGCGTCACCACATGCGGTGCCGCCCGCACCGCCGCGCGCAGCAGCGGATGCCGCGCCACGGTCATGGCCACCCCGATCATCGCCGCTGCCGTCCGGATCGCCGACATCATGCCTCCTGCGTCGCCCCAATGTAGCGACCCACGCCGCCCATGAAAAGTCTCGCGCGCCTCCGCAGGGCCCGGCGTCCCATCAAGGATGGAGTGGGCTCCAACGACGTCGCCACCTCCCGGATGTCATTCCCCGCAAAGCAAAAGGGGCGCCGAAGCGCCCCTCAAAAACCACATCGCGGCGAGGTTCAGTGAACCCGGCGCCACAGCCGCTGCTTGACGAACCACATCAGCACCGCGAACAGGATCAGGAAGGTCAGCACGCGGAAGCCCGCCGCCTTCTGGCTGTTGAGGTGCGGTTCGGCCACCCACATCAGGAATGCCGAAACGTCCTTGGAATACTGCTCCGCCGTCAGCATCTCGGCCGGCACTTCCGAGCCGTCCTCATTGGCGTAGGGCACCTGCCCGTCGGCCAGCGGTGGCGGCATGCCGATCGCGTGGCCGGGGAACACGTGGTTGTAGAACTTGCCGTCGGGGATCTCCGCGCCCTCGGGCGGGGTCTCCTCGTAGCCCATCAGCAGGGCGTGCAGATAGTCCGGCCCGCCTTCCGAATAGGTGGTGAAGTAGTTGAAGATCCACTGCGGGAACGGCGAGGTGATCGACCGCGCCTTGGCGATCACCGACAGGTCGGGCGGCACGATGCCGAACGCCGCGATCTGGTCGGCGTCGCTCTGGCCGGTGCCCGGCCAGCGGTCGGACGTCAGGCCCTTGCGGGTGCCGCCCTCGGCTTCCGGATCGTTGATCGTGTACTCGGCGGCGAGTGCCTTCACCTGCTCTTCCGAGAACATCGGGCCGCCCTCTTCCGCAAGATTGCGGAAGGCGAGCAGCTTGGCGCCGTGGCAGTTCGCGCATACTTCGCGGAACACCTGGAAACCGCGCTGGAGCTGATGCTCGTCATACTTGCCGAAGATGCCGGCAAAGCTCCACTGCTGGCGTTCGATCTGGGGGGTCTGATGCTCCTGCGCCACCACCGGGGCGGCGAGCCCCAGGGCGATCAGGCCGGCAGCGAAGATGGTCGAAATCTTGATCATTGCTGTACGGTCCTGGCGATCAGTTCGTGGCTGGAGCGGGCTTGAGCACCGCTTCCGAGATCGAGTTCGGCAGCGGTCGCGGCTTCTCGAACCGGCTCAGGAGCGGCAGGATCACGATGAAGTACGCGAAGTAGTAGAGCACCGAGAGCTTGGAGGTATCGGCCACCGTGAAGTTGCCGAGCACCTTCATGTCCGGCGCCTGGGCACCATACCAGGTGAGCAGCACGAAGTTGGCCACGAACACCCAGTAGAACCACTTGAACATCGGCCGGAACGTACCCGAGCGGACCTTGCTCGTATCCAGCCAGGGCAGGAAGAACAGGATCAGGATCGAGCCGCCGAAGGCGATGACGCCCAGCAGCTTGCTGTCGAGGATGAAGTTGAAGTCGATGGCGCGCAGGATCGCGTAGAACGGCAGGAAGTACCATTCGGGCACGATGTGCGGCGGCGTCACCAGCGGGTTGGCCTGGATGTAGTTGTCCGGGTGCCCCAGGATGTCGGGCGCGAAGAACACGAACCAGGCGAACGGGATGCAGAACACCACCACCGCGAACAGGTCCTTCATCGTGTAGAACGGATGGAACGGCAGCGTGTCGCGCTCGCTCTTCACCTCGACGCCAACAGGGTTGTTGTTGCCCGGCACGTGCAGCGCCCAGATATGCAGCCCAACCACCGCCGCGATGATGAACGGCAGCAGGTAGTGCAGCGAGAAGAAGCGGTTGAGCGTGGGGTTATCCACGGCAAAGCCGCCGCGCAGCAGCTGCAGGATCGGATCGCCGATCACCGGAATGGCGGCGAAGATGTTGGTGATCACAGCGGCGGCCCAGAAGCTCATCTGGCCCCAGGGCAGCACGTAGCCCATGAAGGCGGTCGCCATCATGAGCAGGAAGATGATGACGCCCAGGATCCACAGGATCTCGCGCGGCGCCTTGTACGAGCCGAAATACAGCCCGCGGAAGATGTGCATGTAGACGGCGGCAAAGAACATCGAGGCGCCCACCGCGTGGGTGGCCTGGATGATGCGGCCCGAATTGACGTCGCGGCGGATGTGCTCCACCGAGTCGAAGGCGAGGTCGACCTGCGGCGTGTAGTGCATCGCAAGGATGATGCCGGTGACGATCTGCGCCGCCAGCATGAAGGTCAGGATCGCGCCGCCGGTCCACCAGTAGTTGAGGTTCCTGGGCGTCGGATAATCCATCAGGTGCTCCTTGGAGAACCTGATCAGCGGCAGCCGGTCGTCCAGCCACTTCTCGATGCCGGTGGAGGGGGTGTAGTTGCTCGTATGCGAGGACATCTGGTCTTTCCCCATCAACCGATCTGAATCACGCTGTCGCTCAGGAACTGGTAGGGCGGAACCACCAGGTTCTTGGGAGCGGGACCTTTGCGGATGCGGCCCGAGGTGTCGTACTCCGAGCCGTGGCACGGGCAGAACCAGCCGCCGAACTCGCCGGCATCACCCACCGGCACGCAGCCAAGGTGCGTGCACAGCGCCACCATCACCAAGTACTGGTCGTGGCCTTCCTTGACGCGGGCTTCGTCGGTCTCCGGATCCTTGAGATCGGACATCGGCACGGCGCGGGCTTCTTCGATCTCGGCGGCGGTGCGGTGACGCACGAACACCGGCGAGCCGCGCCACTTGATCGTGACGGAGGAGCCTTCCTCGACGCCCGACAGGTCGAACTCGGTCGATGCCAGTGCGAGCACCGACGCGTCCGGGTTCATCTGGTTGATCACCGGCCAAGCCACTGCGCCGACGCCCACTGCACCCACGGCCGCGGTCGCAACATAGAGGAAGTCGCGCCGGCCCGGATTGGGCTGGTCGTTGTGCGCCAAATTCGATTCTGTCGCCAAGGTGGAACTATCCCTGCCTGATGTCTGGTTTTGCAGCGCTTTGCGGGCCCCGCGCCGCGCGCAACACATAGCGTCACTCGCCCTCAACGGCGCGTGATTGTGGCGTCTTTTGGCACTCTCACCAGAACTTGTCCAGACGGGCGGGACAGGCGAAAACCCGCTGCGACACTATACCCACCGGAGCTTTCCGGTCGGTATGGCATGGAGCCTGCGATGACCATCGACCTCGCCCTCTACCAACCGGACATCGCCCAGAACACCGGCACGCTGCTGCGCCTCGGTGCCTGCCTCGGCGTTCGCGTGCACATCATCCATCCCACCGGCTTCCCATTCTCGCCCCGGGAGCTCAAGCGCGGCGGTCTCGACTACATCGGGCAGGCCGACTTCATTGAGCATGACAGCTACGACCATTTCGACGGCTGGCGCCGCCAGGCTCGTCGTCGTTTGGTGTTATTGACCACCAAAGCACCCGAAAGTGCCTATGCCTTTGCATTCGTTGAGGGGGATATCATCATCGTCGGGCGCGAAAGCGCCGGCGTTCCGGATACAGTCGCCGCTGCCGCCGACGCCCGCATCCGCATCCCCATGCGTCCCGGCCTGCGCTCGATCAATGTCGCCATCGCCGGCGCCATGATAGTGGGCGAAGCCCTCCGCCAGACCAATGCCTTCGCGAGCCTCATATGACCCTTCCCGTTGATATCGAAGCCAAAAAAGCCCGCGCCGCCGCCTTCTTCCGCCAGTTCCGCGACGACCTCACCGCCGAACTCGACCGCATCGAGGTCGAAAACGGCGGCTCGGACCGGTTCGCGATCGAGCCCTGGACCCGCCCCGATGGCGGCGGCGGCGAGATGGGCATGCTGCATGGCCAGGTCTTCGAGAAGGCTGGCGTCCACATCTCGGTCGTCCACGGCACCTTCAGCGACGAATTTGCCCGCCAGATGCCCCACACCGAGGCGGGTGCAGAGTTCTGGAGTGCCGGCGTCTCGGTCATCGTCCACCCCCGAAACCCCAACGTTCCTGCGGCTCACATGAATGTCCGCATGATCGTCACCGGCAAATGGTGGTTCGGCGGCGGCGGCGACCTCACCCCCGTCCTCGACCGTCGCCGCACGCAGTCCGACCCCGACAGCATCGCCTTCCACTCCGCCTATCGCGCCGCCTGCGACGCGCACGGCGTCGATTATGGCCGCTACAAGCAGTGGTGCGACGAGTACTTCTTCCTCAAGCACCGCAATGAACCGCGCGGCATCGGCGGCATCTTCTACGATAATCACAATTCCGGCGACTGGAACGCCGACTTCGCTTTCACGCAGGACGTCGCCAAAGCCTTCCTCGACATCTACCCGGCCCTCGTCCGGCGCAACGTCTCGGCGGGCTGGACCGAGGCCGACCGCAACGAGCAACTGATCCGCCGCGGCCGCTACGTCGAATTTAATCTGCTCTACGACCGCGGCACCACGTTCGGCCTCAAGACCGGCGGCAATGTCGAAGCCATCCTGAGCTCGATGCCCCCCGAAGTCCGTTGGCCCTAGACTCTCATTCTACCAATCCGCCCCACGCTGGAAGCGCGGCGCGTCGGGGGACGTGAGCAAGCGGAAATCACGTACCAGGTGACCAGAAATTGTCCCCGCAACGCCCTGAGAACCAAGGCGACTCCGGGCTTATTTGTCCGACTTATCCCCGTACCCCCGGACCGGGTGTATTCTCCTCCCACTGCGCCCTCATCGAGCGACTCGAGACGAACGGGCGAGGGCGCAGGACCGGGTGGTGTGGAAGTCGTTCCACACCCGGCGGACATATCGGATCGTGCGGGCATCCCCTGTGCCCGGGGTCCGGCGCAGATGGCGGCCATGATCGGCTGTCATCGCGGAGCAGATGGGCGGATCGTCGTTCCATCCCTCCAGAGCGGCGCCGCGCCAGCATTCAAGGCTGCCACCATTCCCGTATGACCGTCCGAGCCCCCGGATCGCAGCGGCGAGGCGACGCGCCTCATTGTTTGCGGACTACCCGCGTCGAGGCCACGCCTCGCCGCTGCAGCTCTCGATCGGGAGCCAAGGACGGCGCTCTTTGACATCGGCGGAGGGCCGGCGAGCGCTTTCGCTCGCCGGCGCCACAGCGCCGGAAGCCGGGTTGGCAACCAATCCGGCTCATGCTCGTTTCCTCCTGTTCAGCATCAGGAGGTTGCGATGAAGCAATATGAGTGTCTCGTTCCCGGCTGCGCCTGGCATACTCAGGCCGAGGACAGCGCCGAGATCGTCCGCCGCGCGGCCGATCACCTGCGCTCCGTGCACTCGGAATCCGTGGTGCGCCCCGAGATGATCGAACGCATCAAGCAGCGGATTCACGAACCGGCGGCGGCCCAGTAAGCCCGCCTCATCTCTGCAGGATCGAGAGCAGCGCGTTCCGGTCGAGCTTGAAGCCCGACTGGATCCATTTCTGCTCGAGCCGGTCGAGCTCGGCCCCGATCCGCGGACCGGGCCGCATGCCCGTCTGCAGCAAATCGTTGCCCGACACCGGAAATTTCGGCACGTCAACGGTGCGCAGGTGCTCGACGATCGCCGACTTGCCTGCCTCGGTCCACCCCGCGAAGGTTGCGGCCACCTCCACGGCATCCGACAAATGCGCGGGAAACCGGTAGGCCGCCTCGTTGATACGGAAATCGGTGATCAGCTTGGCCGCGAGCAGGATCGCCTCCGCTGCCCCGATCTCGTCGTTCGACAGCCGCCAGCGCTTCTTGACGGTCTTGCTGCCCAGCGACTGCACCAGCAGCGCCATGCGACTCATCGTGTTCGGCTTGTGTGCGCGCCGCTCGTAGGTCCCCATGCGCTCGAGCAGGTCGGGCGGCAGGTTCAGGACGCCGGTCTGTGCCATGGTTTCGAGCGTTCGGGCGATGCGCGGCAACGCCAGCATGCGCCGCATCTCATTGCCGACGCGCTCCGCCGAAATATTGTGAAGGTCCCCCGCCGCCTTGTGCACGGCAACGAGGCCGTCTTCGTCGAACTGCTCGTGCCCGTGGCTCGCCGTGAACCGGAAAAAGCGGTAGACGCGCAGCTTGTCCTCCGCGATCCGCTTGTTGGCATCGCCGATGAACCGCACGGCTCCGCTGAGGCAGTCCTCGACGCCATTGATCGGGTCGAACAGTTCGCCTTCCATGTCGCTGTAGAGGGCGTTCATCGTGAAATCGCGCCGCTCCGCGTCGCGCGTCCAACCCCAGCCGAAGCGCACCACCGCGTGCCGGCCGTCGGTTTCGATGTCCTCGCGCAGCGTTGTAACCTCCGCCACACGATCGTCGACCTTGAGCGTGATCGTCCCATGCTCGATCCCGGTGGGATAGGCAGCAACGCCCGCCTCCCCCGCTCGCCGCATCACCTCGCGCGGCAGCAGCTCGGTCGCAAAATCGATCTCGGTCGCCTCGCGCTCGTGATCCACGAGCGTGTCGCGGATCGCACCACCCACCGCGCGCGTCTTCCCGCGCTCGCCGTCGAGCAGGGCGAAAATTTTCTGCGTAGCCGGATCGCGCAGCCAGGGCGCGTCCTTGAGGCGCTGCAATGCAGCCTTGGCAATCACCAGGGCACCTCGTCCTTCAACACGAGCTCGTAAAATCGCCGCGTCAGATTGGCGGTTATGCCCCAGATGACAAGCCCCTCATGCGTGATGCGCCAGGTCGACCCTTTCCGCGCCCCATGCTCGAAATGCAGCGTGTCGAAGCTGTCGCTGCGCATCAGCAGCGGCAGCGGCACCTCGAATACAGTCTTCACTTCCCCAGGATTGCCGACAAAAGCACGGTGCGGCCGCACTTCCGCAACCACCGGCGTGATCATATAGTTCGAGCCGGTGAAGTAGGCCGGCATGTAGCCGAGGATTCGGGCATCGTCCCGGTCGAGCGCCACCTCCTCCCATGCTTCGCGAAGGGCTGCATCTCCGGGCCCCTTGTCGGTCGGATCAATCTTGCCGCCAGGGAAGGCAATCTGTCCGGAATGCGAGCGGAGCTCCGGAGAGCGTTCGGTGTAGAGGATGGAGAGATCGTCGCCTCGCCGCACCAGCGCGATCAGCACGGCAGCATCGCGCGGCGGCCCCTTGAAACCGCCGTCCGGCAGCCAATCGGGAAGCAGCGTCGCCGTTTCCTCGGCAGCCTGCGGCGAGGGCAGCAGCCGATTCCTGATTCTCTCGATCAGTGCATCGGCTGCCGACAAAACAAACCTGCCTACTGGTGCTTCCTGGTCCCGAACGCGCCGATCTTGCCTTTGATGCGCGCCGCGAGGGTCTTGTCCTCAGAGTAGAGCAGCACGCGCGTGGGGTCGACAGGCCCGGGCCACTCGACGGCGCCCAGGGTCGTAGGCTGCCAGCCCAGCGGACAGTAATAGTCGCGATCGCCGATGAGGATCACGAAGCTCCCCCGCCCGCGTTCGAGCGCCATCCGCGTCACTTCGCGTGCCAGCTCCTTGCCCACGCCGCGCTTGCGGAAGCCAGGATGGGTCGCCAGCGGACCGAGCATGTAGCCGTCGATGCCGCCGACGCTGAGCGGCGTCATCCACACGACGCCCGCCGGCGTGCCATCGATTTCGGCGATCAGGGACAGCGACGTGTCGATCGGGAAGCGCTCGCGGACGCGGAACGCCGTACGCGCAAAGCGCCCGGGACCAAAGGCCAGCGCCTGCAACTCGTCGACGAATTTGTCGTCGTCGGGCGTCGCAACGCGAAGTTTGGCGGGCGCAGATTGCGGGGGGACCGGCGGAGCCGGTTCTTGAACGGACGGAGCGATCATCGTGGCAGTCCAGAAACAGAGAGTAAGGACAAACGCGCCGGCTCGCAGGCCGGCTCCCGACCAACTAGGGTCGTCGGGTCACGTGAACGTAGTTCTCCATCCTGGACGCCTCCTGACGTCTGAAACGCGCCTTAGCACCAAGGCTGGGGCGCGTGAAGAAGAAATCGCCCACTTCGTTCTGCATTTCAAGACCTTGGGTTGAAGGATTGTTGTCGGCCACCCGAGCGCCTAACTGAGGCGTTGATACGCCTCAAAGGAGACAATTGTGGGTCAATTGATCGACGGCCGCTGGTCGACGGAATGGTACGACACCAGCAAGACCGGCGGGAAGTTCGTCCGCGGCGACGCGCCCTTCCGCAACTGGATCACGCCGGACGGCGCGCCCGGCCCGACTGGCGAGGGCGGCTTCGCCGCGGAAGCTGGCCGCTATCATCTCTATGTCTCCCACGCCTGCCCCTGGGCGCATCGGACGCTGATCTTCCGCGCCCTCAAGGGGCTTGAAGACCTCATCTCGGTGTCGGTCGTATCCCCCAAGATGCCCGACGAGACGGGCTGGACCTTCAAGGCGGAGGGATCGACCGGCGACGCGCTGTTCAGCAGTGAGCATCTCTATGAGGTCTATCAGCGCGCCAAATCCGACTTCACCGGCCGCGTGACCGTTCCGGTGCTATGGGACAAACAGCGCCAGACCATCGTCAACAATGAGAGCTCCGAGATCATCCGGATGCTCAACGGCGCCTTCAACGCGCTCACCGGCAACGATGACGACTACTATCCCGCCGAACTCAGGCCGCGCATCGATGAGATCAACAAGCGCGTCTACGACACGATCAACAACGGTGTGTACAAGGTCGGCTTCGCTACCAGACAGGACGCGTATGAGGAGGCGGTCCGGGCCCTCTTTGCGTCACTCGACTGGATTGAGGGCATTCTCGGCGACAACGCCTACCTCGCGGGCGACCGCGTCACCGAGGCCGACTGGCGCCTGCTCACGACCCTCATCCGCTTCGACGCCGTCTATTACGGTCATTTCAAGTGCAATATCCGCCAGATCGCCGACTACCCCAACATCACGCATTACCTACGCGGCCTCGTCGCAACGCCCGGGATCCGCGAGACGATCCATATCGACCACATCAAGACCCACTATTACTGGAGTCATCACCGGATCAACCCGACGCGGATCGTGCCGGTAGGCCCTGAACTCGACTTCCTCTGATCACCACTCGGCGTCGGGCACGGCACCATCGAGGATCTCGCGCACGCGCCGCGCGGTACCCGGCTCAACGTCGTCCGGCAGCGCGTCCAGGTCGAACCAGCTCAGCGCGGCGATCTCGAAATTGGGCTTGAACTGATGCTGCACATGAAACTCGCGCCAGACATAGACTGCGACATGGTCCCGCGCACCGCCGGCCACCCGATTGAGATAGAGGCCGTGGAGCGCCGGCCTGCCGTGCGTCGCCAATCCGGTCTCCTCCATCACCTCGCGGGCCGCGGAAACCTCGGCCGTCTCGCCCGGCTCGACACCACCACCCGGAAACTGCCAGCCGGGCAGATAGGTGTGCTTGATCATGAGGACCTTCCGGCCATCGATCAGGACCGCGCGGACGCCCACGGTCAGGCGCTTGCGCACGCCGACCTGGAACAGGTGCAGTCGGGTGCGGATGGACTGGTACCGCGTCAGCGGCATGCGATCGCTCATGCTCGGACGCTAGCAGCCGTGGAAACCCGGCAAAATCACTGTCTCGCGCTGACGGCCATTTTCTTGCCGCCCGCGCCGTGGCATTACGCCCCACAATGATCACGCTCGCCCATATTTCGGACGTTCATCTCGCGCCATTGCCGCCGGTCAAATGGACCGAGCTCGCCAACAAACGAATAACCGGCTTCGTCAACTGGCGGCTGCGCCGGCATAACTCGCTGTCGGGCGATGGTCTTGCCAATCTCGTGCGGCACATGCGCGAACAGAAGGCGGACTTCACGGCCGTGACTGGCGATCTGGTCAATCTCGGCCTCGAAGCGGAAGCGAATACTGCCTTCAACTGGCTCCGGACAGTCGGGACACCCGACGAGGTCGGCGTCTGTCCGGGCAATCACGACGCCTACGTCCGCCCCGCTTTTGGCTACAACAACGGCCGCTGGGGCGAGTACATGAGCGGCGAAACGCTGGATGCCGCCCAGTTTCCCTTCGTGCGCCGGATCGGCGATGTCGCCATCATCTCCTGTTCCAGCGCCGTTCCGAGCGCCCCTTTTTTTGCCATTGGCCGCTTTGAGCAGGATCAGGCGGACCGGCTGTCGCGTATCCTCAGGATACTGGGCGATGCCGGCTACTTTCGGGTCATCATGATCCACCACCCGCCCAACCTGGAAGCCCGCCACCCGCGGTTGGGGCTCTATGGCGCCAGGCGCTTCCGGGAGGCGGTTGCCGCGAATGGCGCAGAACTCATCCTGCACGGTCACACCCACAAATCCTCGATCTTCGCGATTCCCGGGCTCACGGGCGACGTCCCCGTTGTCGGCGTCGCCGCGGCCGGTGCCGCTCAATCTGAGGCTGCCAGCGAGGATCCTGCCCGCTACAACCTGTTCAAGATCGAGCGACTAGGCACCGCATGGAGCTGCACCATGCGCGAATTTGGCTTTCAACGCCTCAGCCCCGATATTGTGCTGCGACTGAGTCTGAGAGTCTATTGAGCGTACATTTCCACATCCTCAAGCCCAGCTACGACCCCGCCGAGGGCGTCGCGCTGTTCCCCTATGCGCTGGGCGCCCTGCGCTTCACCGAGGTGCTGGAGTTTCCGCGCGGCGGCGACACCGACGCAGCGTCGAGCGAGGCCTTCCACAAGCTGCTCGACCTCACCGCCGTCGTGCTCGGCGCCAGCTACTTTAAGCTCCTCGCTCCGACGCGCATCGAGGTCGAGTTCCCGCTTACCGCACGTGAACGCGATTTTGCTTTCGACATCTACACCAACGGCCTCGGCGAGTTCTACGCCCGCAACCAGCTTGAGCACTTCAACAAGATCGAGGTCGTTGCGACGGTCGATCAGCGTAGCGCGCCGCCCGCACCTGCCCTTAGGGATCGCGCCCTGTTGCCCATCGGCGGCGGTAAGGATTCGATTGTCTCGATCGAACTACTCGAGGCAGCGGGGCTCGACTACACGCCCTTCGCGGTAAACCCCAAGGGCCCCATCCTCGGCTCCATCGGCAAGATTTCCAGAACGCCGCTCTACGTCAAACGTACGCTGGACCGCGAGATGATGCGGCTTCGCAATGAACCTGGTTACCTCAACGGTCACGTCCCATCGACAGCGATCAACTCGATGATCGCGGCCCTCACCGCACTACTCTTCTCCTACGCACGCGTCATCCTTTCCAATGAACGTTCAGCTAGCGAAGGCAACGCGATCCACGAAGGGCGCGAGGTGAACCATCAGCACTCGAAGTCGGACGACTTCGAGCGCCTAATTGCAGACGTAATCAATGACGCTACGGGAGGCGCGCTCGCCTACTTCTCGCTGCTGCGCCCATACTCGGAGGCTCGCATCGCAGCCTTGTTCGCGCGCGAAACCCGCTTCGACGAGGTCTTCTCGAGCTGCAACGAGAATTTCAAGCTGGGCGGCGACAACGTCCCGCTCTGGTGCGGTAAGTGTCCAAAGTGCCATTTCACCTTCCTGATGATGGCCCCGCGCATGGACTACGACCGCATGATGCGCATCTTCGGCAAGAACTTCCTCGATGACTCCGCCAACGAAGAGTCGTACCGCGCACTCACCGGCCTCGCTGGCCAGAAGCCTTGGGAATGCGTCGGCGAGATCGAAGAGGCGGCCGCCTGCCTTCACATTCTGACCGCAAGTCCCGATTGGCAGGACGCGGCTATTGTCCGCACATTGAAGGATGAGCTCATCGCCCAATACGGCGCCTCGCGTCTGGCCGGCGCGTTGGAGAAGCTCTTCAAGGACAGCGACGATCACTACATCCCTCGCGCCATCGCCGAAAGGATCGCGCCCTATGCGCTTTGATCAGCCCGTTCTGCTCTATGGCGCCGGCCGCGAGGCGCGTTCGACCCGTGCCTTCCTCAAGGCGCGAGCGCCCAGCCTCAAGATCTTTGTCACCGTCGACAGCGGTGCTGCCGACATCGAGGATGCCGAGCTCATCCCGCCCACCGAGCTTAACGCGGCCATCGAGGCCAGGCGCTTCGCCACGATCGTCAAGTCGCCCGGCGTCTCGCGCTACCGTCCGATCTTCCTCGTCGCCCGCGAGGCGGGCATCGCCGTCACTTCCAACCTGAACCTGTGGGGCGAGTACTATCGCGACGGCCGCACCGTCATCGCCATCACCGGCACCAAGGGCAAGTCGACGACCGCCACCCTCGTTCACCTGATGCTGACGCAATCGGGTCTCGACGCCGGCCTCGCCGGCAATGTCGGCCTCGCGCCGCTCGAGATCGCCGACAAGCACAAGATTGTCGTGTTCGAACTCTCGTCCTACCAGACCGCTGACATGGCGTTCTCACCCGATATCGCGGCGGTCACCAATCTCACGCCCGAGCACACCGACTGGCATCGCGACGTCGAGCACTATTTCGCCGACAAGCTCAACCTCATCGACCGCGAGTCGCCCTTCCCTGTAGGATTAGGTCCGGCAGCGCAGACCAATCCTCTCGTTCTCGCCGCCCTGCGCGATACCAGGCGATTGCTGCCTCCGCTTGCTCCCTTCATCGCCGACCGTATTGCCTCCACAGTGCGCAAATCGAAGCTCAAGGGGGCGCACAATCTCGACAATGCCAGACTGGCCACGCAGATCGCCCTCGCAGCCGGTGCGGGCCTCGAGGGCATCGTGCGTGGCATCAACCAGTTCGAGCCGCTGCCGCATCGCCTCGAGGAGCACAGCATTGGCGGCCTGACCTTCGTCAACGACTCGATCTCGACCACCCCCGAGGCGACGAAGGCCGCGCTCGCGGCCTATCAGGGCAAGCGCATCGCGCTGATTGCGGGAGGGCACGAGCGGCAGCAGGATTACGCCGAGCTTGCCTCGCTGCTTTCCCCTCGCGGCGTGACGTTGCTCGTTGCGTTGCCCGTCACCGGAGACCGCCTCGCTACCGCAGCTTATGCCGCGGCACCGCAAGTGCAGGTCGTGGAAGCGGGCACGCTGCGCGCCGGCCTCGAGGCCCTTGCATCGCGTCAATCCGAGTTCGACACCGTCATCCTCTCTCCCGGTGCTCCCAGCTACGGCCAGCTCGAGACGTCGGGCGTCGCCTTCAAGGATTTCGAGGAGCGCGGCCGCGCTTTCGTCCGCATCGCGACCGAGCTTTTCAGCTGATCACGGCGTGTCGGCCGGCGGCCGCTCGCTCCCGTCAGGATTGAACGGCCGGTCCAGCGTGTTCGCGGGCAGCCCCGCAAGGATCAGTCCGTCGCGGATGCGCTGCAGCACCCCCGTCGGCCGCACGCGCATCGCGAGGCGCGGGATGATCCCCGACACCTGGAAGTGCGGATTGTCCATCACCAGCGGCCGATAGCGGTCGATCAGGTCCTGCCGTGCGGCGCGGGGCGCTGCAGCCAGCGCGATGACCGGACCAAACTCCTCATCACCCGACGCCACCTGCTGCGCCGCGTCGATCGCATCGAAGAAGCGTTCTTCGCGCAGAGCATTGAATGCGCGGGTGAGATGATACCATGACGGCGCGAACGGGATCGCCGCCAGCGATTGCTCCGAATACCCCATGCCCTCGGCATACTGCCCGTTGATCCACAAAAGCGTGCCGTAGACCGACGCGACGTCCATGTTGGCGGGGTTGAGCTCGTAGGCCTTGCTGATGGCACCGATCGCAGCATCGACGGAGCCCTGTCGGCCCAGGACGACCGCCTGCTGCTCGTGGATGAAGCTGCTGTCTGGCCTGAGGCTTACTGCCCGACCAACCGCGGCGGTCTCCTTGGTCATCAGTTGGCTCAGATTGTCACTCGGTGTCGCGAGGAACTGCGTGCGCCACGCGCGCATCCCCGCGGCCGCCGCCAGCGCCAGGGCGTCGTCCGGAGACGACGCGAGGACTTTCTCGAAGCACGCAACACCGGCATCGGCATCGTCGAGGCGCCGGCTGTCGCGCCAGCTCATATACAGCAGATCGCAGAGATAGGACGTGGGCGGCTCCGGTAATTTGCTCTGCAGCTTGAGCCAGGACCTGCCAGACGCGTGCAGCGGTCCGCTCGCATTGCCCAACTGCGCCGCAAGTACGTTGCTCGCGGCGGTCAGCGCCACGGTATCGGTGACTCCTGTAGGCGCATTGATCGTCGTGGTCCACCGCACGCTGTTGGTGGCCGGGTCCACGATCGTGGCGCGCAGCACAAAGCGCCCATTCACCTGCTGCACCGTGCCGTTGACAACTGGCCCCTCGGCACCGAGCGACACCATCTCGAACCGCGCCAGCGCCGTCGTGAGCCGCTGCGCGATCTGCCTGACATCGTCGTCGAGCACGGGCTCGCCGGTCAGATTGTCGAACGCGCCGATTGCGAGGCGCGGCTGCAGGGGGATCGCCGAGACGATCTCGGGCGGGGTCGGCGGCAGAAACCAGCGGACGATCACCACCGCCAGTCCGACGCCGACAAGCGTAAAGGCCAGCCCGAGCACTGCATTGACGAGGAACCGGGACAAGCGGCGCGGCGAGGCCGCCATCAGAGGGCGCGCCTCCCGGGCGGCCGACTCTGCGTCGGCGGCCGCAATCGTTCTGAACTCCGGAACATAGCGGCCAAGGGGCAGGTGAATCTGGACGTCGGCCGTGGCGCCGCCTCCCTCGTAATACTGCTCGAGCAGGGTGCGAAGGCGGCGAGCCTGGACGCGAACGATGGGATCGGACTGCGGGTCGAAGTCCTGCGGACGATCGAACACGTCCACGGCGATCGAGTAGGCTTTGATCGACGCGCTCTCGCCGCTTAACGTGCGCTCGACGACGTAGCGAAGCAGTTCGGCAAGTTGCGGAGACCGAGCAATCCCTTGCCAGCCAAGGAGTTCATCCAAGGCGGCTCGCACGCGCTCAGGGCTGGGCCCCACGTCAGGCACGGCGGATTCCCCCTCCTCCTGCCGCCCGTTACATTCGCCTTTTACATGTAAAATACAAGCGAAGTTACGGGCCGTAACGCTCGGGAACCTTCCCGAAGCACCGATCGGGAGTCATATCCGCGCTGTTCGCAGCACAGCGCACCCTGGCTTGAGGCACCTATTTCGACCCTCACCGGGCAGCCCGTAGGACCTCCCTCCTCGGGCGCCGCGCTCCAGGCCCGCGGCACATATTTCAGATCGACGGCCACTCCTCCCGCGCGGCGCGGGAAAGGACATGCAATGACGACTCTTTCTGGGCGACAGCCGGCCATCGCGCTGATTGACGACGACTACCATTCGGCGCGGCTGATGACCCGTATGCTCGAGGCCCATGGCGGCCCGCAGGTCAGCCGCCTGCCGGACCCCGAGCAGGCCGTCGAGGCTCTCGCGGATTCGGCGGTAACCCCGATGGTGGCCGGACAGTACATGGCCGTGGTGGACCTCAAATCCTCGTCGACCGCGACGCGCGACTTCGTCGCCCGTCTCAAGCAGCGGGTGCCCGAACTCCTTGTAGTTGCGATGGCGGCGACGCTCGACCGCGAGGTGCGCAACGAGTTGCTGGAAGCTGGCGCCTCTGCGGTGTTCGAGCGCCATTCCGACATCACGCTCTACCGCCGCGAGGCGGCGAGCATTGTGGCTTTCTGGGTGCGCAATCAGCGCCTTGATGCAGTTGGCACCTAGAGTCCCCCAAGAGCTCTAGGTGTCGCGGGGAGCGGCGTGCTCGACGGCGGGCGACCGTCACGGCATTCCCAGCGCTGCTCCCCGTTCTCTCGCGCGCTCGCTGCGCGCGGCGCCTTTGCCGTGTTACCTCCCGAGCGCGGCAATCGGGGCACGAAGCCGGCTGCACCCCTCTCGCAGTCAGGCCGAGCGTCCCACCCTTCCAGCGTCCGCTCTTAGGCGGAGCGAACCTGGCCCTGATGCGGCGGCTGCGATCCTCCTCGCGGCCGCCGTTCTTTCCGGCAGGCTAGAGCGCCTTTTGCTTGCGCTCGCCCTCGGAGGGCCCCGCATCGTCGTCCTCGCCGATCATCCGGTGCGCGATGTATTTGAGTGCTGCCAGAACGACCACGGCAAACAGCGCAACCCCGAATGCGATGATGTAGTAGCCGAGGGCGGTGGCAACCCCGACGGCACCCGCGAGCCACATCCCCGCCCCTGTCGTCAGACCGCGCACGTTACCGCGCGACTGGAAGATCGCGCCCGCTCCAAGGAAGGCGATGCCCGCGGTCGTTGCTTCCACGGCGCGGATCGGATCCGGATTGTTGCTGCCCCCGGCCAGGGCAACCTCATAGATCTCGAAGGCGAGCAGCGTGAACAGGCACGCGGCCGTCGCGATGAGGATATGTGTCCTCAGCCCCGCGGACCCGTAGTTTGTAGACTCTCGCTCGAACCCGATCATGCCGCCGAACAGGGCAGCGAAGAGAAGTCGAATGGCGAAGACGTGCTGAGGCGTGCTGGTGTCCACATAACCCAGCCCTGCGGCCCAATCCATGACGCTGTCTCCGGAGTAATGCGGGACAGCAACTCCGCCGCAGCCTTCGAAGTTCCGCCTATTCGACGTCGAACACGTCCCGTCCGGGCCGCATCATCCGGCGCGGGCCACTCCCCTCGCTCGACAGCAGATCGCCGCGATTGTAGAGAGGGCAGGTCTTGAGCGACAAGCACCCACAGCCGATGCAACCGGTGAGTTCGTCGCGCAGCCGCGTCATCAGCGTGATGCGGCGGTCCAGCCGGTCCCGCCATCGGCTCGACATCCTGGCCCAGTCAGCCTTTCCGGCGGGCCGGCCATCTGGCAGCGCTTCGAGCTGCTCCCCGATCTCGGCCAGCGGAACGCCAAGCTCCTGCCCCATGCGGATGATGGCCAGTCGGCGCAACACGTCGCGGTCGTAGCGTCGCTGATTGCCGCCGGTCCGGTGGCTCCGGATCAGGCCCTTGCGCTCATAGAAGTGCAGCGCCGACACCGCCACCCCGGCACGCTCCGCCACCTCCCCCACCGACAATTCGACCGCCATTGCCGATCCCTCTTTACCTCAACCAGGATTGAGGTTGTACGCCTACCACCAATCTGAAAGGAAGAGAACATGACCACCTCGACCACCACGTGGCGCGACCTGTTCCAGACCGGGGGCCTCGCTCTCTTCGTGATCTTCGGCGGCACCTCATTGCAGGCGCTCGAGGCCTTCATTGCATCGGCGATGCTGCCCACCGTCGTGGCCGACATCGGCGGGCTCGAACTCTTCGCCTGGAACACAACCGTCTTCATCGTGGCCTCGATTGTCGCCACGCTGTTCGCCGCGGTGCGCCCGAAATCGATCGGGCCACGCGGCGGCTATATGATCGCCGCGGCCGCCTTCGCCGCGGGCAGCCTCGCATGCGGCCTCGCCCCGTCGATGGAGGTGCTGCTCGCCGGCCGCTTGGTGCAGGGCTTCGGCGCCGGCCTCCTCATTGCGCAGTCGATCTCGATGTATCGCATCGTATTTCCGGAGCGCCTGTGGCCGAGGGTCATGGCGCTCAACGCCACCGTCTGGGGCGTCGGCACGCTCGTGGGCCCGGCGCTTGGCGGCATCTTCGCCGAAATCGGCCTTTGGCGCTGGGCTTTCCTCGGCATCGTGCCCGTCGCGATACTGCTCGCGCTGGGCGCCCTGCGCGTTCTTCCCAACGCCAGCGTATCCACCCCGCCCGCCCGGCTGCCCATCACGCAGATTCTGCTCGTCACCGGAATAGTGCTGGTGATCTCGATCGCAAGCTTGCTCACCGAAGCGCCCGTGCTTGCCGCCGTGCTCGTCGCTCTCGGCCTCGCCGGCATCGCGCTGCTTGGGGTGGCCGACACCCGCGCCGGCTCGCGCCTCCTTCCAGACGGCACGTTCTCGCTTTCCTCTCCGATGAGTGGGCTGTTCGGTCTCATCCTGCTGCTCGGGGTCGTCATTACCTGTGACATCTTCGCCCCGCTGTTCTTCCAGCGCATCCATGGCTTGGGCCCGCTCTGGGCCGGCTACCTCACGGCACTCGTCGCTGCGGGCTGGAGTGCGTCGGCCATCACCACTGCCGGCTGGACGGGCACACGCGTGCGCATCATGATCGTGCTGTCTCCGGTGATCCTCTGTGCCTCCGTCCTGGCCCTCGCTGTGACGTTGGCCAACCCCGCGGGGGGCATGACGGCGATTGTCCTCGCCAGCATCGCGCTGTTTGCGCTCGGCATCGGAATTGGACCAGCGTTTCAGCAGCTATCCGCGCGTGTCCTGGCGACCACCACGGCCGCCGACAACGACCGCACGTCGGCCGCCCTTGGCATGGTTCAACTCTTTGCGTCGGGCCTCGGCGCGGCCATCGGGGGCGTCGCGGTGAACGCCGCCGGCCTGCCCCTGGCCGAAACGCCCGCCGACGTCGGCTTCGTCGCCTTGGTGCTGTTCGCGGTATTCGCCGTTCTTGCCGCCCTCGGCATTCCCATCGCAGCGATGGTCACCCAGCGCGACAGACGAATGCCAACAGTCGCCCAGCCGGCGGAATAGCCGTCGATCCTCGTAGTTCCCGAGGTAGCGTCGGAGATTCCCCGGCGGCCCGGGCGCAGGACGGGTCCGCTGCCCAAAATCTGTGCGTTTCGGTAACCGATCCGCAAGCGCCGCTTCGTATCTTCGTGGTCTTTGAGTGAGCTGATTAAGCGCATGGAGCACAGATCTGCCCGTTTGACGCGGGACTGGCGGTTCCCCGTGGTCGTCCTCCTGCCCGTCATTCTCAGCCTCGTTGGGGCCGCGGCCGGCGTACTCGGCTTCGTCCTGTGGTCGGCGCAAGGTGTTGACGCCGGAGCGCTGACCCGCCAGACCGACCTCGCACGGCATGTGATCGAGACGGAACTCAAGCGCATCCCGCATGACCAGGAGAGCGTCACCATTTGGGATGACGCAATCTACAACACCAAGCTCGCCTTCAACGCCGCGTGGATAGATACCAATCTGGGCACCTGGATGCGGGAGTATTTCGGCCACGACGACGTCATCGTCCTCGATCAGGACGACCAGCCCATCTACGCCATGTCGGAGGGTGCGCGCGCCGACCCAGGCCGGGAAGCTACGGCACTGGGCGACATCCGTGTGCTGATCGCCAATCTCCGCCGGCTGCTCACGGAGGGTGGGGCGGACGCGTATGAGAAGGGAAATACCCCCACCGCCCCAAACGTCGCCGCCCTCCGGCTCGTCGGGGGCGTGCCGTCCCTGGTCAGTATTGCGCCAATCATCTCCGACTCCGGCACCATCAAGCAGGACCCGACCACGATCTTCCTGCACGTATCGATCGTCCGCCTGGACGTCGACTACGCTCAGCGGCTGGGCGAACAGTACCAGATACCCGATGCCGGTTTCGACCTCTACCCCGATACCTCGAGCGGCCGCGACGGGCTTCTGCCTCTGACAGACTCCGCCGGTCGGTTCATCACCTTCCTGCAGTGGACTCCCGTTACACCCGGACGTGACCTGCTGATGCAGACGCTGCCGGTGATCGTCGGCGCCTTCCTCATAGCGGGCCTCGTCGCAGCACTGCTTGTCTATCAACTCTGGCGCAAGTCGCACGCGCTCGAGGTCGGTCGCGCCGACGCCGAGTATCGCGCCGCGCACGATCACCTGACTGGCCTGCCCAACCGGACGACGTTCGAAGCAATCCTTGCCCGCACGCTCGCGCAGCGCCCCTCGCGTGACCGCCGCACGTCCGTCCTCATGCTCGATCTCGACCGTTTCAAGCAGGTCAACGATACGCTGGGTCACCGCGCCGGCGACGACCTCATCCAGGCCGTCGGCCAACGCCTGGGCGAGATGCTGGCAAACGGCGACACGCTCGCTCGCCTCGGTGGCGACGAGTTTGCGATTGTCCATGCGCACGCGCCTGGGCTCATGGCGGCGCTCGGTCTGAGTCAGCGCATCGTCGAAGCGATCAACAAGCCCTTCGATATCTTCGGCAGCGAAGCCTTTGTCGGCGTCTCGATCGGTATTGCCACCGCCGATCTGAACGAGGCCGATGCGCACGAGCTCACGCGCCGGGCCGACATCGCGCTCTATGAGGCCAAGGCGACGGGGCGCAACCGGGCCGTCGTCTTCGAAGATTCGATGAACGAGTTCCTGCAGAACCGTAAAACCATCGAAGTCGAACTGCGCGAGGCGCTGCGCCGCGACGATCAACTCTCGGTTGCCTTCCAGCCGCTGTTCGGACGGGACGGCCAGATCGTCGGTGCCGAGGCTCTGGCGCGCTGGGTTCATCCGCGACTTGGCCAGATTTCTCCGGCGCATTTCATTCCCGTGGCGGAAGCGACGGGCCTCATCTCGCAGTTGGGTGCATTTGTTCTGCGCGCAGCCTGCAGCATGGGTGCCAAGTGGCCGGGACACACCTTCGCTGCCAACATCTCACCGGTGCAACTGCGCGACCCCACATTCACCGCCACTGTGCTCGATTTGCTCCGGACGACCGGCATGCAGGCGCAGGATCTCGAATTGGAGATCACCGAGGGCATCCTCCTTGAGGAAGCTTCGGAAGCCACGGAAGCCCTGCGGCTGCTCCGCTCGGCCGGAATCAAGATCGCGCTCGACGACTTCGGCACGGGCTACTCATCGCTGAACTATCTCAAGCGCTATCCGGTCGACCGCATCAAGATCGATCGATCCTTCGTCAGTCAGCTCGCGCCCGGCAGCGTTTCGGTTGCAATCGTTCAGGCCATGGTCACGCTGGCGCACGCACTCAAGATCGAGGTCACCGCCGAAGGGGTCGAGACGCACGAACAGGCTGAGGTGCTCGACGCACTCGGCTGCAACATCTATCAGGGCTTCCTGTTCTCGGCCCCCGTCTCGCCGGGCAACCTCGAGGCAGTTTTGCGACAGCCTCGTTCGCAGGTCGCATAACCCTCCGTTAACTGCACCGCTCGAATCCGCGAGCCTCGCAACCGCCTTCCAACAACGTCCAGCTAGGCTCTGCCTCGCATGCCTGTTCGTGGGGGCGTCCATGCACTCTGTCGAAAGCCGGTGGAAATTCTCCATCGCCGTCCTGCTGCCTGTCGTGGCAGCCGTCCTCGTCACGATTGTCCTCGCGGCGGGCTTCATCCTGTGGTCGGCCCAACGCACCGACGAAGCCGCACTGCAGCGACAGCAGGCACTCGTTGCGCATTTCGTGCAGGGCGCCAGATCCGACTTCGAGGGCACGCAGGGCACCGTCGTGTTGCGCTACGAAGCGACGGAGGCCGTCATCGGCGATGAGCCAGACCTCGACTGGATCGACTCGGAGATGGGCTGGGGTGAATATGCCGACTTCGGGCACGACCGGGTCTACGTGCTCGATCCGAACCTACGACCCATCTACGCGGCCCGCGACGGCGAGAGCACGGACTTGGCGGCGTACGATGCCGACCGCGCCGTCATCGATCCGATCGCCCAGCGCTTCCGCACTCCCGAACTGGCGGCTGCCATCCAGTCCTATGAGAGCGGCATCGCCGACTGGCCGCCGCAGCTTTCCGACTTCGTGACCGTAGCGGGGCGCGTCGCCTTTGTCAGCGTCTTGCCGATCACCTCCAACTGGCAGGATCAGGAGCAGCAACCGGGGGCGCACTACTACCACGTGGCCATCCAGTTCCTCGACAATGGCGTCGCCGAGGCGATGATGGCCCAGTACCTGCTGGTGGGCGCACATTTCGATGCCGTCCCCAACACCTTGCCCAACGAAACGATGGTGCCCATCGCCAACCAGGCCGGGCGTTTCGTCGCCTATTTCAAGTGGCAGCCCGAGCGGCCCGGCGAAGCGCTCCTTGCCGATACTCTGCCGGCGAGCGTCGGGCTCCTTGGGGTCATCGGCATCGTCATCGCGCTGCTGCTGTTCGGCCTCGCTCGTTCGACGGCCGCCCTGGAAAAGGCTCGCGCGGAGGCCCTGCACCGGGCGACGCATGATCCCCTCACCGGCCTCGCCAACCGCGCTCTCTTCAACGAGCGGCTCGGCAGTTCGCCGGTGCCCCTTGCGCTGCTTGCGCTCGACCTCGACCGCTTCAAGCACGTCAACGACACCATGGGCCACGAGGCAGGTGATGATCTGCTGAGGCAGGTCGCCGGGAGGCTTGCGACGGTTGTCGGCGACATGGGTCTGGTCGCACGCCTCGGCGGCGACGAGTTCATGGTCCTGGTGCCGCATGCGGCCGATACCACGACGCTCGGCAAGCTCGCCGACAGGATCGTCACGACGATTGCCGAGCCGTTCACCCTGGACAGCGGGACAGCCAGTATCGGAGTGAGCGTGGGTATTGCGACCGCACTGTCCGACGAACGCGACGACCTCGTGTCGCGCGCCGACTTCGCCCTCTACGACGCCAAGGAGTCGGGTCGGAACACCTACCGCGTATTCGACGAGATCAGGAGAGCGGCTTAGCCGACCGCCTCGAGCACGGCGGCAAGTCGCGCCTCGCGCACGCGCAGCCCGTCGCGGCTGTCGACGGCGGCCCACAAATCGCTGAGCTTGGCCTTCTCGAACAGCGCGAACAGGCACGGCGCGATATAGCTGGTGCGCGTAATCGCCGGCGTATTGCGCAGGAACGACGCGACTTCCCTGGTCACATCGGCGAGCTGCCGCTTGCGGGCCGTCGGCGACTCCCCGGGTTCGATCTTGGCCAGCGCCTCCGCCGCCAGCGCGCTGGCATGCAGGGTGCGAAAGTCCTTGGCGGTCACCGGCGCGTCCGCGATCTTGCGCAGATAGCGGTTGAGGTCGTCGGTGCGGACGGCAAGCGCGGTGCCGTCAGCGTCGCGATACATCAGCGGCCGCTTGCCGGGGATGGTCTTGATGCGGGCGATCGCGGCGGCGAGGCGGGCGTCGGTCAGGGTGTATTCCGCGACCTTGCCGCTCTTAGCCGGAAAACCCACCGTAATGGCGTCGCCCTTTGCCCACACATCTCGGGTGTAGAGCGTACCGGCGCCGCGCGTGCCGCGCGCGTCGAGATAGCGCTCCCGCCCGATTCGCATGGCGGTGCGGTCGATCAGCGCCACGCCGATCGCCAGAGCCAACGTCCGGCTGCCCGCCTCGGCCTCGAGGTCGCGCGACACCTGGCGCCGAAGACGCGGCAGCGCCGACGTCAGAAGCGCGAGTTGCCTCTGTTTCTTGGCCGTCCGCCTGGCTTCCCACTGGGAATGATAGATGTACTGGACACGCCCTGCCGCATCGAGGCCGCAGGCCTGGAGGTGCATATTGGGCTCGGGAGCCACGCGCACCTCGGTCCAGGCGGGCGGGATGCCCAGGTGGAGAGCGCGATCGCGCAATTCGCCGCGCGGCCAGCTCCTGCCGTCGGCGTCTAGATAGGCGTGACCGCGCCCGTGACGGACACGGCGCACAACGAGGTCGTCACGGGAAACGCGCTTGAGACGCATTGCGGCGGAGTCTAGTTGGCCGTGGGCGGGGTCTGGGTGGTGAGGAACACCAGATAGATGACGGCAAGTAGCGCGACGACGAGGCCGATCGAGACCAGCACCACCCAGAAATTGCCCAGATTCCGGCTCGCCTGCCGGATCTCTGTCGTGCTCTTGTGCGGATCGTAGACTTCCATGGGATGCCCCTCCGGCAGGTTGCTGTGGGAAAGCAACGTCACGGCAAGTACGAAGTTCCTGCGGGCTTGACCCCGCCCGGGCCCGCAACACAGTTGAGATCCTGCCAAAAGACGGCAAAAGGCGGCACAAAGTATGAGCATTGGCAGCTATTTTCTGGCGCGCGCCGCGCGGCTGCCGAAGGCCCGCTTCCGCGTTTCGCGCACCAGGAACATCCGGGTGAAGATGCCCGACGGCGTGGAGCTCGAAACCGAGCTCTACGTCCCGCGCAACGGCGTGCGCTCACCCACCATCCTGATGCGCGTGCCCTATGGCCTGCGCGGCTTCGAGGTCGTCGCCGAACTCTATGCCGAGCGCGGCTACAACGCCATCATCCAGGCCTGCCGCGGCACGGCAGGATCGGGTGGCGAGTTCGACCCCCTCAGCCATGAGCGCGAGGATGGCCTCGCCACGCTCGACTGGATGAAGGCGCAGCCCTGGTTCGACGGCCGCCTCGGTCTCTCAGGCCCGAGCTATCTCGGCTATGCGCAATGGGCGATCTCCGACGCCCTGCCCAAACACTCGGCCATGTCGGTGAAAGTCACCAGCGCCGAGTTCAAGTCGATCGTCTTCCCCGGCGGCAGCTTCAACCTCGGCCTGCTGTTCGGCTGGATCCAGGTGGTCGAAGGCATCAAGCGCATGCCGGTCCGCACGGCGCAGCGTATGGGCTCGGGCGGCATCGAGCGCCTCTCCTACCGCGCCTCGATGAAGCTGCCGCTGGTCGACGCCGATCGGCGCATCTTCGGACGCGAGGTCCCCTTCTGGCGCCGCTGGCTGACAGAGTCGGTGGGCAATGACGCATTCTGGGAACCGCTCGACCACACGCACCGCATCGGCGCCCGCACGCCGCCGACGAGCTTCGTTTCCGGCTGGTACGACTTCATGCTCGACCAGTTGCTGCGCGACTACGAGACGCTCAGCGACGCGGGCGATCGCACGCGCCTGACGGTGGGCCCGTGGTTCCACATCAGCGAGGAACTGCAGTTCGAGAGCATCCGCGACACGCTGAGCTGGATGAACGCGCAACTGATGGGCGACCGCGGCGGGCTCCACGACAAGCCGGTGCGCCTCCACATCGGCGGCCGCAACGAATGGCACAGCTTCGCCGCCTATCCGCCCGGCGTTCCCGATACGCAGATCTGGCACCTGCATCCTGACAAGGTGCTGTCGCAGCGCCCGGTGAAGACATCCGAACCCGACCGCTACACCTACGATCCCAGGCACCCCACGCCCAGCGTGGGTGGCGCGATGTTCGCCTTCAGCGGCGCCGGTCCGATGAACCAGGCCAGGCTCGAAGCCCGCAAGGACGTGCTGGTGTTCACCTCCGAGCCGCTGTTCGCCGACCTCACGATCATCGGCAATGTGCGCGCCATGATCTATGCGCGCGCCAACAACCCCAATGCCGACCTGTTCGTGAAGCTGTGCGATGTCGACGAGAAGGGTGTGTCGATCAACATCTGCGACGGCATCGTGCGCAAGACGACGGCCGACCCGGCGGTGCCTGACGACATCTGGAAGCTCAACTTCAAGCTGCATGCCACCGCCCACACCTTCCGGCGCAACCACCGTTTGCGGCTGATCGTGGCGAGTGGCGCGCACCCGCGCTTTGCCCGCAACACCGGCACCGATGAGCCATTCGGCACCGCGACAAAGCTCGTGCCGGTCGAGATGGAGATCTTCCACGACCCCCTCCGCCCCAGCGCCGTCCACCTGCCGGTATTCGAGCTTTGAGCGCCCGCGCGTCGGCGGTCATCCTTGCGCTGTCGCTTGCTGCTCTCGCCCTGGCCGTGCTGGGCGGCGTCCGTCACGACTATGTCGACTATCTCGCCCAGTGGCAGCTCGTCCTCGGCGGCCGCGACCCCTGGAGCACCAACAGCGCCTACGGACCGCTGCACAATGCCTTCGCCCTGCTCGTGCCGCTCCACCCGCTGGCGCCCAAGCTGGCCGCGTCGGCTGCGTTGCTCGTGGCCAACGCCGTGCTGCTGGCCGCGCTGCTGGCGACGCGCCGGGCAGGCGAGTGGCGTACGACCTACCTCATTGCCTTCGGCTCCAATGCCCTGGTGCTCACCACGGCGTTCTGGCTCGGCCTCAATGACGGCTTCGTCGCAGCGCTGATCCTCGGCGCCGTGCTCGCCCGGCGCGACGGCCGCTTCATCCTTGCCGGCGTGCTGCTCGGTCTCGCGGCGCTGGACAAGTACTATCCCGCCCTGCTCATCCCCTTCCTGGCCATCGATGCGCGGCGGGTCGAACCGGGGCTGATCCTAGCGAGCCTCGCGACGATCATGGCCGGCATCGGCGTCGCGATCTGGCTGTGGGGCACGGCCTGGCTCGAAGCGGTCGCCTTCGGCATCAGCCGCGACGCGACGATCCTCTCGATCATCCGCCCTGTCGCCGCGCTCGGCCGCGCGCTGGGGATCGGCGACCTCACCGACCTCCTGGTCCGCTTCAACGGTCCGCTCGTCCTGCTGGTCTGGATCGGTGCGATCGCTCTCGCCTGGCGCCGCCGCGACAACTGGCTGGTCGGCGCCTGCTGGGGGCTGGCAGCGGTGCTCCTCACCTACAAGGTCGGCAATCCGCAGTTCTGGGTGAGCTGGCTGGCGCTTGTCGCCGCACTCCCGCTGCTGCAGCGGCCCGACGCCGACCGCCTCGCGCGCCTCGGCCGGCCCATGGCGCTGTTCCTCACCCTGTTCCAGCTCGGCTACATCTTCCTCGTTCCGGCGTACTACCAGGGCTCATGGCGCTGGGTGAACGACGTGGCCGGCATCCCGGCATTTGTGATCGGAGTGTGGATGCTGGTGGCGTTCCTGCGAAACGCGGCCTCCCCCGCCGCAATCTGAGCGACGGGACTTTCCCAGCCGCTGCCTACCCCCTCGCCTCGCCGACAGCCTTCACGCGCTCGCGGGCGGCATGCAGCAGGGGCTCCGTGTAGCCGCTGGGCTGCTCGGCGCCCTGCAGGGCCAGGTCGAGTGCCGCCTGGAAGGCGATGGAGCCGAAATTCCCACTCATTGGAATGTAGTTCGGGTCGTCGGCGTTCTGGCCGTCGACCACAGCCGCCATGCGCTCGAACACTTCGGTCACCTGCTCCTTGCTGACAAGGCCGTGGCGCAGCCAGTTGGCGATGGCCTGCGAAGAGATGCGACAGGTGGCGCGGTCTTCCATCAGCCCGACATTGTTGATGTCGGGCACCTTGGAACAGCCGACGCCCTGGTCGACCCAGCGCACGACATAGCCCAGGATGCCTTGCGCGTTGTTCTCGACCTCGCGGATGATCTCGCTGTCGCTGAGCGTCCCCGCGGCAAGCACGGGCATCGAGAACAATGCGTCGAGACCGGGCGTCGGCTGGTTGTGCCGCCGCTTCTGGGCGTCGAACACGTCGATCTGGTGATAGTGCAGTGCGTGCAGGGTCGCCGCCGTCGGTGACGGCACCCAGGCGGTGTTGGCGCCGGCATTGGGATGGCCCGCCTTGCTCGCCAGCATCGCCGCCATGTCGTCCGGCCGCGCCCACATGCCCTTGCCGATCTGCGCCTTGCCGGCAAAGCCGGCGGCGAGGCCGATCAACACGTTGCGATCCTCATAGGACTGAATCCACGCTTCGGACTTCACGTCGTCCTTGCGCAGCACCGCGCCCGCTTCCATCGAGGTATGGATTTCGTCGCCGGTGCGATCGAGGAAACCGGTGTTGATGAAGAATACGCGCTGACGCGCTGCATAGATCGCTGCCTTGAGGTTTGCGGAGGTCCGTCGCTCCTCATCCATGATGCCGATCTTGATGGTGTTGCGTTCGAGACCGAGCATGTCCTCGACCGCGCCGAAGATCTCGCAGGCGAAGGCGACTTCGACCGGCCCATGCATCTTGGGCTTGACGATGTAGATGGCGCCGGTCCGCGAATTGACCTTGTCGCTCATTGCGCACAGCACCGTCACCGCCGCGTCGAGAAGGCCCTCGCCGATCGGCGTACCCGTCGCATCGAGCACGGCACGCGTCGTCATCAGGTGGCCGACATTGCGCACCAGGAGCAGTGCGCGGCCCTTGAGCGTGAGCGGCTGGCCATCGACGCCCTTGTAGGTGCGGTCGGGGTTGAGGGCGCGGCGAACGGTCTTGCCGCCCTTCTCGAACGTCTCCGTCAGCGACCCGTTCATCAGGCCCAGCCAGTTGCGATAGATCCCGACCTTGTCCTCGGCGTCGACCGCGGCGACGGAGTCCTCGCAATCCTGGATCGCCGTCAGGGCGCTCTCGATCACGATGTCGGCAAGCCCCGCGCGATGCATCGCTCCGATGGTGCTTTGCGGATCGATGACGAGGATGGCATGCAGCCCATTGTGCCGCAGCACCAGCTCGCCGCGCTCCGCCGTGCCACCGTAGCCGGCGAAGGCCTCGGGGCGCGCGAGGCCCATTTTGCCGGCCGACGTGTCGGCAACAAAGCGTCGCGCCGCGCCGTCCTTGTTCACATGATAGCCCGTCACATCGGCGTGGCTGACACCACCTTCGAGCGGAAACGCCTCGTCGAGGAACTGTGCCCCGCGCTTCACCACCGCCGCGCCCCGCGCGGGGTTGAACCCCTTCCCCGGAGCAAGCTCGCCCTCGCGCGAAATGGCATCAGTGCCGTAGAGCGCGTCGTAGAGCGAGCCCCAGCGCGCATTCGCTGCGTTGAGCGCGTAGCGTGCGTTGCTCACCGGCACGACGAGCTGCGGTCCGCAGATGTTGGAAATCTCGGGATCGAGCCCTGTCGTCTCGATGGTAAAATCGGGCGGCTCCGGCACGAGGTAGCCGATCTGCCTGAGGAACGTCTCATAGCCCCGGGGATCGCTGGCGACGGGTCCATGCTCGCGGTGCCATTGATCGATGCTGCGCTGCAGTTCGTCGCGAACTGTCAGCAGCTCGCGATTGCGCGACATGAAGCGCTCGACAAGCCCGGCGAGGCCAGCCCAATAGCTCTCCGCCGCGACACCCGTTCCCGGCAGCGCCTCTCCTTCGATGAAGCTCACCAGCTGGGCGTCGACCTTGAGGCCGGATTTGTCGTGATAGTTGGTCATTGGCGTAACCTCGTATGGACCGGGCGTCAGCCGGGCAAGCGCGACTTCATCGGCTTGCCGGCCACATAGGTCTCAACCACCGCACGGTCGTCGCCGCAAGTCTGCAGCAGGAACAATTCGTTGGCCAGCGTGTCGACCGCCTCCATGCGGAGCGCCATCTGCGGCGTCGAACGGGCGTCGAGCACCACGAGATCGGCATCGCGACCCACTTCGATCGCCCCGATCCTGCCGTCGAGCGACATCGCCCGCGCATTACCCAGCGTCATCATGTAGAACGCGCGCAGCGGATTGAGCCGCTGGCCGCGAAGCTGCAGCACCTTGTAGCCCTCATCGAGGGTGTGCAGCATCGAATAGCTGGTCCCGCCACCCACATCGGTCGCGATACCGATACGCACGTCATGCGCTTGCAGCCGGTCGTGATCGAACAGGCCCGAGCCGATGAACAGATTGCTGGTGGGGCACCACACCGCCACCGACCGCGTCTCCGCCAGCACCTCGCATTCGCGATGCGTCAGGTGGATGCAGTGGCCCAGCAGCGTCTTGGGACCGAGCAGGTGATAGCGCTCATAGATGCCCAGATAGTCCGGCAGGTTGGGGAACAGCTCGCGTGCGAACGCGATCTCCTCGAGATTCTCGTCGACATGAGTCTGGATGTGGAGGTCCGGATACTCGCGCGCCAGCGTCTCCGCCATCTCCATCTGCTCGGGCGTCGAGGTGATGGCAAAGCGCGGCGTGATCGCGTAGTGCGCGCGGCCCTGGCCGTGCCAGCGCGCGATGCCGACCTTCGTGTCGTCATAGCCCGACTGCGGCGTGTCGCGCAGCGCCTCGGGCGCGTTGCGATCCATCATCACCTTGCCGCCCACCATCAGCATGTTGCGCTCGGCGGCCGCGCCGAAGAACGCATCGACCGATTGCGGATGCACCGTGCAATAGGCGGCGGCGGTGGTGGTGCCGTGCCGGATCAGCTCGTCGAAGAACCTGCCGGCGATGCGCGCCGCATGCGCCTCGTCGGCGAAGCGCTGCTCCTCGACGAACGTGTAGGTGTTGAGCCATTCGAGCAGGTTCGCGGCATAAGAGCCGATCACCTGCATCTGCGGGAAATGGATATGCGGATCGATCAGACCCGGCAGGATCAGCTTGCCCGAATGGTCGATGATGGTTGTGTTGGCCTGTTGTGCGCCGTCAAACTGGCCGACCGAGACGATCTTGCCGTCCTCGATCTCGACCTCGCCATCCTCCCAGTAGCGGTAGGAGGCGACATCATCGAGCGCCTGCGGCTCGTCGAGGAAGCTCAGCACGCGGCCGCGAAGCAGGGTGCGCGCCATCAGCCGCCCGCCTCGCGGAACCACGCCACGATCAGTGCCCGCTCTTCTGGCGTCATCTCGGTAACGTTGCCGGGGGGCATGGCATGGCTGAAGCCCGCCTGCATCGCCACCTGCTCGGCGTGATTGGCGATCGCCGCATCGGTATCGAGATGCACGTTTTTGGGCGCCTGCAGGACGCCCTCATAGACCGGCTCGGCCATGTGGCACATCGAGCAGCGGCCGAGGATCACGTCGCGGGCGGCAGCGAAATGCTCGGCCGCGAGAAACCGCTCGGCGTTTGCCGACGCCACCTCCTCGCGCGCATCGCCCAGCTTGGGCGAGGTCGACAGCCAGGCGATGACGATAAAGATCACCACCGCCGCCAGCCACGTCCAGTGCGGGCTGCCCTTGCGGGCATGGCGGGTATTGAACCAGTGCCGGATGATGGCCCCTTCGAGGAAGATCAGCGAGGCGATGAGCCAGTTCCACTGCGTCGCGAAGGCCAGCGGATAGTGGCTCGACAGCATGAAGAAGATGACCGGCAGCGTCAGGTAATTGTTGTGCAGCGAGCGCTGCTTGGCGATCTTGCCGTATTTGGCGTCGGGGACGCGGCCCGCCTTGAGGTCCGCGACGACGATGGTCTGGTTGGGGATGATGATTGCCGCGACATTGGCCGTCATGATCGTTGCGGTGAAGATGCCCATGTGCAGCATCGCCGCGCGCCCGGTGAACAGCAGCGTGTAGATGTAGGCCATCGCGGTCAGGATGACGAACAGCACCAGCATCAGCCCGAACGTCGAATTGCCGACCGGCGACTTGCAGAGCGTGTCGTAGATCAGCCAGCCCAGGACGATCGAGCCCACCGAAATGCCGATCGCGCCCCATTGCGGCAAATCGAGCACGTGCCGGTCGATCAGATAGAGGTCGGCGCCAACATAGTAGACGATGACGAGCAGGCAGAAGCCGCTCAGCCACGTCGCATAGCTCTCCCATTTGAACCAGGTCAGATGCTCGGGCAGGAACTCGGGCGCCACCAGGTACTTCTGGATGTGATAGAAGCCGCCGCCATGCACCTGCCACTCCTCGCCATGTGCCAGCGGTGGCAGGCTGGGCGTCTTGCGCAGGCCGAGGTCGAGCGCGATGAAATAGAACGACGACCCGATCCAGGCGATGGCCGTTATCACATGCGTCCACCGCGCGGCGAGCGACAGCCATTCCCACATGATCGCGTAGTCGGGCATTGGACCTCCAGTCGAGCGGAAGGCGGGCCGTAGCCCGCCTTCGAGTGCGGTTGGTGAAGCTTACGCCTCGACGCCCTCGACATACCAGTCGACAGCCCAGTATTCGCCGTCGTCGATGATGTCACCGGCGGCGACGCGCTCGGCACCGGCATTGTCCTTGATCGGGCCGGCAAACGGATGGAGCGAACCATCGATGATGCCCGCCTTGGTCGCCTCTGCGGCGGCCACGACGTCGGCCGGGATCTTGGCGTTATAGGGCCCGATCTCGACTTCGCCCGAGGCGAGGCCATCCCAGACGCTGCCTTCGGCCCACGTGCCGTCGAGCACCGACTGCACCGACTTGATGTAGTGCGGACCCCAGCGGTCGATGATCGCGGTGAGGTGCGCGTTGGGCGCGAAGGCGCTCATGTCGGCGCCCTGGCCGAAGCCGCCCACGATGCCGCGCTCTTCGGCAACCTGCAGGGCCGCCGGACCGTCGGTGTGCTGCGTGATGATGTCGACGCCCTGGTCGATCAGCGCGCGGGCCGCATCGGCTTCCTTGGCCGGATCGAACCAGGAATCCACATAGACCACCTTCACGGTGACGTTCGGGTTCGCCTTGCGCGCAGCGATCGCATAGGCGTTGATGCCCATGCGCACTTCGGGGATCGGGAACGAGCCGATATAGGCGATCTTGTTGGTCTTGGTCATCATGCCCGAAATGGTGCCGATGACCGAACGGCCTTCGTGGAACTTGGCGTTGTACAGCGACACGTTCGGCGCCGTGGCATTGCCGGTGGCCCACTCGAACTTCACGTCCGGGAACATCTTGGCGACCTTGTGCACATAGTCGCCAAAGCCGAAGCTGGTCGCATAGATCAGCTTGTGGCCCTGCTGCGCGAGCTCGCGGAACACGCGCTCGGAGTCGGGACCTTCGGGCACGTTGGTGACCACGGTGGTCTCGACCTTGTCGGCGCCGATCGCGTCGACCATTTCCTGGCGGCCGCGGTCATGACCATGGTTCCAGCCATTGTCGTCGGGCGTGCCGATGAGCACGAAGCCGACCTTGAGCTTTTCCTGAGCGAAGGCACGCGAACCCAGCAGCGGCAGCGTCGCTGCGGCGCCGCCGATCTTGATCATCGTGCGTCTGTTGAATTGCGTCATGTCTAACTCCTGTTGACGTCTTTCCCTGTAGTCCGGTTGGCTGCGCTCAGCCGGTAGCGACGAACGGCTTGCCGAGGCATGCCGGCGCAGCGGTGCTGCCCTCGCGGCGAAGCGAGATCAGCACGAGCACGAGGACGGTCGCCAGATAGGGCAGCGCCGCCCAGAATTCCGAAGGCAGCACGCGGAACGCGCTGTTGGTCTTGGCATAGATTTCAAAGATCATCATGAGACCGAAGAAGTAGGCACCGGCCAGGAGCCGGAACGGCCGCCATGCGGCGAACACCACCAGCGCCAGCGCGATCCAGCCGCGCCCCGTGGTGAGACGCTCCACCCATTGCGGCGTGAGGAACAGCGGGAAGCAGCTCCCCGCAATGCCCGCCATCGCGCCGCCGAAAGCCACGGCAAGGTAGCGGATGCCGATCACCGGATAGCCGATCGAATGCGCGCTGAGATCGTTCTCGCCGACGGCGCGCAGGATCAGTCCGGCGCGCGTCTTCTGCAGGAACCACCAGACCACCACCACCATGATCAGTGCGAAATAGACCAGCGGCGAATAGCCGAATAGCACGCGCCAGATGGGGTCGGTGGCCAGCTCGGGCGGGAACGGCGAGCGCAGCAGCGGGACGTCCTTGCCCGTATAGGGCTGGCCGAACAGCGCCGAAAAGCCGGTGCCCAGAATCGTCAGCGCCAGCCCCGTCGCGACCTGGTTGGCCGAAAGCGTCAGCGTGAGCACTCCGAAGATCAGGGAGGAGAGCGACGCCGCCAGCGCGGCGCAGACGACGGCGAGCAGGTGGTTGCCCGTCGTCAGCGTCACGGCCACGGTGATCACGGCACCGATCAGCATCATGCCCTCGACGCCCAGATTGAGGACGCCGCTCTTTTCGACCACCAGTTCTCCCAGCGCCGCGAGCAGGATCGGCGTCGCCGCGCCGGCGATGGTGATGATGATCGCGATGATCAGTTCGGTGCTCATGCCGGCACCTCCCCGGGGCGCACGACCCGCAGGCGATACCGGACCAGCAGGTCGCTCGCGAGCAGGAGGAACAGCATCATCGCCTGGAAGATGCCCACCGCGGCGAATGGCAGCTTGATCGAAATCTGCGCCATTTCGCCACCGACAAAGCTCAGCGCCACGATAAGGCCGGCGAGGATCACGCCGATCGGATGCAGCCGCCCGAGGAACGCCACGATGATCGCCGTGAAGCCGTAATTGGTCGGGAACTGCGGCACCAGGCGGCCGAACGGCCCCATCGCCTCGAGCACGCCGGCGAAGCCGGCCAGTCCACCCGAAATCAGCAGCGCCAGCCACACCGTCCGGTCGGCGGAGAAACCGCCATAGCGGGCGGCATGCGGCGCGGCGCCGACCACGCGGATCTGGAAGCCGAACACGAAGCGCGAGAACACCAGCCAGGCAACCAGCGCCACGACGATGGCGATCGGGGCATTGAGCTGCACGATCGTGCCCGGAATGATGTAAGGCAGCGACTGGTCGGCGCTGAACATCACCGTCTGCGGCTGGCCCATCGAGGTCGGGCTCTTCCACGGCCCGAACACCAGATAGTTGAGCACATAGACCGACACATAGGTCAGCATCAACGTGGTCAGGATCTCGTTGACGCGGAACCGCACGCGCAGGAACGCCGGCACCGCGGCATAGGCCGCCCCGCCGGCGGCGCCCGCGAGCATCATCAGCGGCATGATCCACCAGCCCGTCATCGAGTTGGTGGCGAGTCCGACGCCGGTGCCGACCACGGCGCCGATGATGTATTGCCCCTCGGCGCCGATGTTCCACACATTGGCGCGGTACGAGATGGCGAGACCGACCGCGATGATGATCAGCGGCGCGGCTTTCACCGCGAGGTCCTGCCACTTGTATGAGTTGACCAGCGGCGAGATGAAGATCTCGCGCACCGCGCCCACGCCGTCATAGCCGAGCAGCGTGAAGACGATCGCGCCCAGCACCATCGTCAGCAGCACGGCTGCGATCGGCGTGACCACGCGGAGCAGTTGGCTGGGCTGCGATCGCTTTTCGAGCCTAAGCTGCATGGGCCGCTTCCGTTTCGCCGTGAATGCCGCCCATCAGGAGGCCGATTTCATCGATGTCGGCTTCGCTCACCTTCATCGACTTGCTGAGCCGCCCCTCATTGATCACCGCCAGGGTGTCGCAAAGGCCAAGCAGCTCGTCGAGATCCTGGCTGATGACCACGACCGCCGAACCGGTTGCGGCGAGATCGACGATCGCCTGGTGGATCGCCGCCGCCGCGCCCGCATCGACACCCCAGGTCGGCTGGCTGACCACCAGGACCGTCGGCTTCTGCAGGATCTCGCGGCCCATGATATACTTCTGCAGATTGCCGCCCGACAGCGAGCCGGCCGCGGCCTCCGATCCTGTCGCCTTTACGGCAAAGGTTGAGATCACATCGCCGGCATATTTCTTGGCCGCGCCCGGCCGGATCAGCCCCCGTACAGCGAGGCCGAGGCGGTCGCGCGCCGTGAGCACCGCATTGTCGCTCAGGGTGAAATCGGGCACGGCGGCGTGACCGTTGCGCTCCTCGGGCACGCTCGCGAGCCCCTTGAGCCGCCGCCGCTTGGCGTTGAGGTCGCCCACCGGCTGGCCATCGATGGTGATGGCGGCGGCGTCGCTGACCGGTTCCTCGCCGCTAAGCGCGAGTAGAAGTGCATTCTGGCCGTTGCCTGCGACGCCGGCAATGCCGAAAATCTCGCCGGCACGCACGCTGAGGCTGATGTCGCGCAGCGGGATGCCGAAGTGCCCCGACCCGGCCATGCTGAGCCGCTTGACCACCAGCTTCTCCGCGCCGAACGCGCGGCCCGCCGGCTTCTGGATGGTCTTGAGGTTCCCGCCGATCATCTTCTCGGCCATGGAGCGCGAGGTTTCGACCCGCGGATCGCACGTATCGACGAGCCTGCCGCCGCGCAAGATCGTCGCCGTCTCGCATAGCGCCTTGATCTCGTGCAGCTTGTGCGAAATGTAGAGGATCGAGCAGCCTTCCTTGGCAAGCTGCCGCAGCACGACGAAGAGCTGATCCACTTCCTGCGGCGTCAGCACCGAAGTCGGCTCGTCCATGATCAGCAGACTGGGGTTCAGCAGCAGCGCGCGGACGATCTCGATGCGCTGCCGCTCGCCGACGCTGAGGTCGGCGACAATGCGCTGCGGATCGAGCTTGAGTCCGTACTGATCCATCACGTCGCGGATCTTGCTCTCGAGTTCGCGCGCCGGAATCTTGCTGTCCATGCCGAGCGCGATGTTCTCGAGCACGGTCATCGCCTCGAACAGCGAGAAATGCTGGAACACCATGCCGACGCCGAGCTTTCGCGCCGCCTTCGGATTGGCGACTGTCACGCGCTCGCCATTCCAGAAAATCTCACCGGCATCGGGCTGCATGATGCCGTAAATCATCTTGACCAAAGTGGACTTGCCGGCGCCGTTCTCACCCAGCAGGGCATGGATCTCGCCGGGCTTGACCTCGAACGATACGTTGTCGTTGGCGAGCACGCCAGGAAAGCGCTTCGTGATGCCACGGAGCGCCAAACGCGCAGGCATGTCAGTCAATGGCGGCTCCCGACATTGTCGCTACCGGCCGCGTCCCCGATGCTTCCCCGCTGCCAATGTGGACCATAATTTCCGCTGCCGCCAGTGCCGCAATGACTTCGGGCCGCTTATCCACGAGTCCGAAATCGCCGATCGGCAGCACCAGCCTTGCGAGGTCGCGCTTGGCCCCGCCCCCGCCGTGATACCAGCTCGCGAACCTGGCGCGCTTCGTCCTGGACCCTACCATGCCGACATAGGGAGCATCGGCGCGCTTCAGTGCTTCGGCGGCGATAAGGAAGTCCAGCGCGTGATCGTGCGTGAGGATGACGAAGGCAGCGCCCGCGGGCGCCGTGCGCACAACGGCCTCCGGCATCGGCACGGCTCGCGCCTCGACGCCGGCTGGCAGGTCGTGCAGCTCGTCGGGGCGCGTATCGATCACGTGCACCTGGAGCGGCAGCGCCGCCAGCGCCCGCGCCAGTGCCTTGCCCACATGGCCCGAGCCGAACAGATAAACATGGGGGAGCGCGCCCTCGGAGATGCGCAAGCGCGACGCCAGCCGAGCCGCATCGGACGCGCCCACAACCCGCAGCGCCACCGTCACGCGTCCGCCGCAGCACTGCCCGATCTCGGGACCGAGCGGCACCTCCATGACGCCCGGCGGCAGGCCGTCGCGCAGCGCCTGCCGCGCCCGGGCGATCACCATATATTCGAGCGCCCCGCCCCCGATCGTCCCAAGCAGCGCCGCCGCCGCAATGAGCATGAACGCCCCCTGCTCCCGCGGCGAGGAGCCACGGACGGAAGTGAGCTCGGCAACGATCGCCGCAGGATGATCCGACAGGAATGCGTCGAGATCAGCGGAGCGCATCAGGCCGCCTTCTCCCGTTTGAGCCGTTCGACGCCGAGCAGCACGCGTTCCGGGGTGACGGGCATGTCGAGGTTGGGGTGGACCTTGTAGTCGGCGACGGATGCGACGGCCATCGAGAGCGCCTCGACCACCGAATAGGCGAGGCAGAGTGGCGGCTCGCCCACGGCCTTGCTGCGGCCGATCGCCGGCTCCTTGTTCACCGACCAGTCGGCCAGCCACACGTTGAACTCGCGCGGCACGTCCGAAGCGAGCGGGATCTTGTAGGTCGAGGGCGCGTGCGTGCGCAGTTGCCCCTTGCCGTCCCACCAGAGCTCCTCGGTGGTCAGCCAGCCGACGCCCTGGATGAAGCCGCCTTCGACCTGCCCGATGTCGATGGCCGGATTGAGCGAGCGGCCCACATCCTCGACCACGTCGGCGCGGTCGATCTGGTACTCGCCGGTGAGCGTGTCGATGGTCACCTCCGAGCAGGAGGCGCCATAGGCATAGTAGTAGAACGGCCGACCGGTGCCGCTGGCGCGGTTCCAGTGGATCTTGGGCGTGGCGTAGAACCCAGCGGCCGAAAGCTGCACGCGGTTCATCCAGCACGATTCGGCGAGCTGCATGAACGGCACGAACTGCTGGCCGGCACGGATGCCGCCGAACTCCCAATGCACGTCGCTGGGCGCGACCTCGTAGATGCTTGCCGTATGCGCCTCCATGCGCGCCTTGATCTGGTTGGCCGCGTCGAGCGCCGCCATGCCGTTGAGATCGGTGCCGGAGGAGGCTGCCGTCGCCGATGTGTTGGGGACCTTGCCCGTATTGGTCGCGTTGATCTTGACGCTGGCGACGGGGACCCCGAACGCCTCCGCCACCACCTGCGCCACCTTGATATGGAGCCCCTGCCCCATCTCGGTGCCGCCATGGCTGAGATGGATCGAACCATCGCGGTAGACATGCACCAGCGCCCCGGCCTGGTTGTGCCAGGTCGCCGTGAACGAGATGCCGAATTTCACCGGGGAGAGCGCAATGCCCTTCTTGAGCACCGCATGCGTCCGGTTGAACTCGAGCACCGCGGCTCGCCGCTTCTGGTAGTCGGAACTCCGTTCTAGTTCCTCCACGACGCGGTGGATGATGTTGTCCTCCACCGTCTGGTGGTAGGGCGTGACGTTGCGATCGTCGGTACCGTAGAAATTGGCCTTGCGCACCTCGAGCGGGTCCTTGCCCAGTGCGTAGGCGATCTGCTCGATCCAGCGCTCGCAGGCCATGATCCCCTGCGGTCCGCCAAAGCCGCGGAACGCTGTGTTCGATACCGTGTTGGTGAACAGCGGCAGCGAATTCACCCGCACATGCGGGTAGTAGTAGGCATTGTCGCAGTGGAACAGCGCACGGTCGGTGACTGGCCCACTGAGGTCCGCCGAGAACCCGGCGCGCGCCGCAAACGTCGCTGCAACCGCTTCGATCTTCCCGTCATCGTCATAGCCGACATCGTAACTCACGACGAAGTCGTGGCGCTTGCCGGTGATCTGGAAATCGTCGTCGCGGTCGGGCCGGATCTTCACCGGGCGCCGGAACTTCGTCGCCGCCAGCGCCGCCACGACGGCGAACAGATTGCCCTGCGTTTCCTTGCCGCCGAAGCCGCCGCCCATGCGCCGCATGTTCACGGTGATCGCCGCATGCGGCACGCCCAGCACCTGCGCCACCATCACCTGTATCTCGGTGGGGTGCTGCGTCGACATGTGGAGGAAGATCTCGTCGTCCTCGCCCGGAATAGCGAAGGCGATCTGGCTCTCGAGATAGAAGTGCTCCTGCCCGCCGATCGTCACCGTGCCCTTGGCTCGATGCTTCGACCTGGCCAGCCCGGCCTCGACATCGCCGCGCTCGAGCTTGAGCGGCTCGGTCACAAGCTTGCCGCCGTCCTTGCGCGACGCGGCCACGTCGGTCACATGCGGCAGGTCGCGATACTCGATCCGCGCGAGCTTGGCCGCTCGCCGCGCCGCGTCGCGCGTCTCGGCGACGACGCAGAAGATCGGCTGGCCCCAGTATTTGACCAGCGTTTCGGCGAACACCGGCTCGTCGTGCTTGTGGACGCTCGAAATGTCGTTCTCGCCGGGCACGTCCCCGGCGGTCAGCACGCCGACGACGCCCGGCGCGGCGCGCACCGCGTCGAGGTCGAGCGAAGCGATCTCGGCATGCGCCTTGGTCGACAGGCCCAGATAGGCATGCAGCGTGCCCTCGGGCTCGGTGATGTCGTCGACATATTCGGCGCGGCCCGCAACCTGCTTGGCCGCGGAATCGTGCGGGGTCGATTCATGCAGGCGGCCCGTTGCCGGAACCTTCACTTCCATCTTGTTCATGCCACCGCCTTGCTCAGCCGTTCCGCCGAGCCTGTGGTTTCGAGATGGAAACGCCGCAGCAGGTTTTGCGCTGCAAGCAGACGGTACTCGGCGCTCGCCCGCATGTCGGTGAGCGGCTGGTAATCGGTCGCGAAAGCCGGGATCGCCGCTTCGATCGTCGTCGTCGTCCACGGCCTGCCGATCAGCGCCTCTTCCACCGCCACGGCGCGCTTGGGCGTCGCCGCCATGCCGCCGAAGGCGATGCGGATCATCCCCACATTGCCGTCGTCATTGACGAACACGCGGAACGCGCCGCACAGGGCCGAGATGTCCTCGTCCTTGCGCTTTGTCACCTTGTAGCAGGCAAGCTTCTCGCCGGCCGGCAGGTAAGGGATTCTGACCTGCTCGACGAACTCGCCCGGCTGTCGGTCCTGCTTGCCATAGGCGATGAAGAAGTCGCGCAGCCGCACCTCGCGTCGCTCATTGCCCTTGCGGAGGATGATATGCGCGCCCAGCGCAATGAACGGCGGCGGCGTGTCGCCGATGGGCGAGCCATTGGCGATATTGGCACCGATCGTACCGGCGTTGCGCACCTGGCCGCCGCCGATGCGCATCCACAACTCGCCGAGTTGCGGGAAATGCCGCTCGATGGCGCCGGTCGCCTCGCTGTAGGTGACGGCGGCACCGAGCACGAGCTCGCCTTCCGCCTCGCGGATGGCATGCAGCTCGTCGAGATGCCCGATATAGATCATCGGGCCGATGTCGCGCATGAATTTGGTGACCCACAGGCCCACATCCGTGGCGCCGCTCACCAGCGTGCCCGTGGGGGTCTCGGCATAGATCCGCGCCAGCTCATCGACCGTTGCCGGCACGATAATGCGGTTCTTGCCTACTCCGATATCGACGGTTTGGCCGTCCTGCAGCCCCCTGATCCGCGCCAGCATCGCCTCGCGGTGGGCGACCAGCGGATCGGCCGCGACATCGCCATAGCTCGACATTGCGAGCCCGGCCTTGACGATGGGCGCGTAGCCCGTGCAGCGGCAGAGATTGCCCTGCAGCGCGATCTCGATCTGCGGCACCGTGGGGCGGGGATTGCGCATCCACAGGCCGTAAAGCGACATCACGATACCGGGCGTGCAGAAGCCGCATTGGCTGCCATGCAGGTCGACCATGGCCTGCTGCACCGGATGCAGCGGCCCGTTGGCCGGCGACAGATGCTCGATCGTCACCACATGCGTGCCGTGCAGCATGCCGATAAAGCAGATGCAGGCATTGACCGTCTCGTAAGCGAGCTCGCCGCCGCGCAGCCGGCCGACCAGCACGGTGCAGGCCCCGCAATCGCCCTCGGCGCAGCCTTCCTTCGATCCGCGCAGCCGCCTGGTCAGCCGCAGATAGTCGAGCAGCGTTGTCGTCGCGCCGATCTCGGTGATCTCGACGTCGTCATCATTGAGTATGAATCGCAGGGCGCCCATCAGCTCCCCCGATAGGTCGAGTAGCCGTAGGGCGAGACCAGCAGCGGGACGTGGTAGTGCGCCATCTCCGTCATCGTGAACCGCACCGGCACCAGGTCGAGGAACGGCGTCTCGAGGTCGACGCCCTTGCTCTGGAAATAGGCGCCGACGTGGAAGATCAGCTCGTAGCCGCCCAAATGGAAATGGTCGCCTTCGAGCAGCGGCCCGGGCGCGCGCCCGTCGTCATTGGTCAGCCCCGAGATCAAATAGTGGCTGTGGTCGCCGTGCAGCATCAGCAAATCGAAGCGCAAACCGGCGGCCGGTTTGCCGTGCATGGTGTCGAGAACGTGGGTCGTCAGGCGCCCCGCCATTGGTGCATTCCTGTTCTGTTCAGCCGACTATCCGGAAAATTCTGTCACAATCCAAGGGGGCCATGGCCAATTTTTTACCGTTTGGTCCAGATTCGGCGGCGACGCCCCATTTGCGGGCCGGCCCAGCCTTGTTAACAAGCGGAACCTTCCGACGTCCGGGTGCAACATGAGATACCCCCGCAACCTGCTCGGCTATGGCCGCACGCCGCCCGACCCCAAATGGCCCGGCGGCGCCTATGTGGCGGTGCAGATCGTGCTCAACTACGAGGAGGGCGGCGAGAACAACGTCCTCCATGGCGACGCGGCATCGGAAGCCTTCCTCTCCGATGTGATCGGCGCGGCGCCCTGGCCGGGCCAGCGGCACGCCAACGTCGAGTCGATGTATGAATATGGCGCGCGGGCCGGCTTCTGGCGGCTCTGGAAGTACTTCACCGCCAACAGGCTTCCGGTCACCGTCTACGGCGTTGCCACCGCCCTGATGCGCGCGCCGCAGCAGGTCGCCGCTATGCTGGAGGCCGACTGGGAGATCGCCTCGCACGGCCTCAAATGGATTCAGCACAAGGACATGCCTGAAGCCGAAGAACGCGCGGCGATCGTCGAAGCGATCCGGCTCCATGCCGTCGCCACCGGCGAGCGCCCCTATGGCTGGTACACCGGGCGTTCCTCGCTCGCGACCGTCGACCTCGTCTCCGAGGAAGGCGGCTTCGACTACGTCTCCGACACCTATGACGACGACCTGCCCTATTGGCGCCCCCACCGTGGCCGGCCCCAGCTCGTCATTCCCTACAGCCTCGCCAACAACGACATGCGCTTCGTCACCGCGCCGGGCTTCGACAATGGCGAGGAATACCACACCTTCCTCAAGGACAGCTTCGACGTCCTCTATGAGGAGGGCCGCCTCGGCTCGCCCAAGATGATGTCGCTGGGCCTCCACTGCCGTCTCGTCGGCATGCCCGGCCGCTTCGCCGGCCTCCGGAAGTTCCTCGACTACGTGCGTTCGAAGGACAAGGTCTGGATCGCCCGCCGGATCGATATTGCCCATCACTGGGCGCGGCATCATCCCTACGAGGCGCCGGACTACGTCCCCTCAGAGATGGACCGCACGCAGTTCGTCGGGCATTTCGGTTCGATCTTCGAGCATTCGCCCTGGATCGCCGAACGTGCCTTCGACGGCGAACTCGGCCCGGCCAGCGACACCGCGACGGGGCTGCATTTCGCCCTGCGCAGCCAGTTCCGCATGGCGAGCGACGAAGAGCGTCTCGGCGTTCTCCGCGCCCACCCCGACCTCGCCGGCAAACTGGCGCAGGCGCGCCGCCTCACCGAGGCTTCGACCTCCGAGCAGGCCAGCGCCGGGCTCGATGCCCTCACCGACGGCGAGCGCGGGCAGTTCGAGGAGCTGAACGCGGCCTATGTCGCCAAGTTCGGTTTCCCCTTCATCATCGCCGTGCGCGACAACACCAAGGACATGATCCTGTCGGCCATGCACACGCGCGTGGGCAATGACCGTCACACCGAGTTCAAGACCGCCTGCGGCCAGGTGGAGCGCATTGCCCTGCTCCGCCTCCGCGCCATCCTTCCAGAGCTTTAGCCGATCGGCAGGTGGTCCCGTTCAGGGTCGCCCGGCCAAGGCAACACGAGGAGTCACGATGTACACGCTGCATATTGCCAACAAGAACTATTCGAGTTGGTCGTTGCGCCCCTGGGTGCTGATGAAGGCAACTGGAATCCCATTCGAGGAACAGGTTCATCGCTTCGTGCCCAATGTCGGCGGCAAGAGCTTCACCGGGTTCTCGCCCACTGGCAAGGTGCCGCTGCTGGTCGACGGCGACACGGCCGTGTGGGACTCCCTCGCCATCGTCGAGTATCTCGCCGAGCGCCACGACATCGTCTGGCCGAAGGACGGCAGGGCCCGCGCCTGGGCCCGCTCCGCGGCGGCCGAGATGCACAGCGGCTTCCAGCACCTGCGCAACATCTGCAACATGAATGTCGGCATCCGCGTGAAGCTGCACGAGGTGACCGAAGGCCTGAAGGGCGACCTCGCGCGCCTGGACGCCCTCTGGCACGACGGCTTCACCCGCTTCGGCGGTCCCTGGCTCGCCGGGAGCACCTTCACCGCCGTCGACGCCTTCTTCGCGCCAGTCGCTTACCGCCTCCAAACCTACAACCCGCCGGTGGGCGACGAGGCGCGGGCCTACGCCCAGCGGCTGCTCGCCCTCCCCGCCATGCAGGACTGGACCAGGGCTGCCCTCGCCGAGGACTTCCGCGACCACCCGCACGACGAAGAATCGCGCGTCGTCGGCACGATCATCGAGGACATGCGCGCGCCCGAGAAGGTGTAGGCCAGGCCCATGGGCCTCGTTCTGTACCTCTTTGCGGCAATCGTCCTCGTGCTGGTCGCCGGCTGGGCCGTCTATGTCGCACCGACGCCCGGCGAACTTGCGCCCTGGCAGCTTGCCGGAGCGCTGGTTCCGGGGGTCGGCCTGCTGCTGGGGGTTGGCGCGCTGGCGCTCGCGCTGTGGCTGGCGATGCACCTAGTGCGATTTGTGATGCGCCTTGTCCGGCGCTAGAGCGTCGCGGGCCCGTGCGGCTCGTCGTGATCCTCGCCGTCTTCCCAGTCGATCGTGTCGTCGGTCTGAGGCGCGTCGGCGAAGCGGTCGGCAATCCACTCCATGATCGTGCGCAACGTTTCGTGGCGCTCGATGAACTCGGCCATGGGGCCAGCGGGATGGTGTGGCGCGGGCATGCTCATGCTGCCCAGATTGCGCCCGATTTCTTACCGGATTGCGAAGGCGGCACGGATGCCCAGGGCGTCACCCCTTTGTGGCGGGCTGGTTCTGCTCTAAACACGAAGCAGTCACCACTCACCTGTCACGACAAATGGCCCCAACCCCTTACGCCACTCCCGCCGCCGGCCTGCCGCCGCAGGCCGCGCTCCACACCCAGCGCGCCGTGTTCACCGAAGCCTACGCCCTGATCCCGCGCGGCGTGATGCGCGACATCGTGACGAGCGCCTTGCCGCATTGGAGCGGCACCCGCGCCTGGATCATCGCGCGGCCGCTGAGCGGATTTGCCGAGACCTTCTCGCAATATGTGATGGAGGTCCTTCCCGGTGGCGGCAGTACGCAGCCCGAGCCCGACCCTGCCGCCGAGGGCGTGCTGTTCGTCGTTTCGGGCCAGGCGACGCTTACGATCGAGGGCAAGAACCATGCCCTGAAGCCGGGCGCCTATGCCTATCTGCCGCCGGGCTGCAGGTGGAAGCTCATTAACAAGTCCAAGGCGCCGGTGCGCTTCCACTGGGTCCGCAAGGCCTACGACGTCGTCGAGGGGATCGCCGTTCCCAATGCGTTCGTCGCCAACGAGCAGGATGAGCCCATCCGCTGGATGCCCGACACCAAGAACCGCTGGGGGACGACACGCTTCGTCGACCCCGCCGACGTGTCGCACGACATGCATGTCAACATCGTCACCCTCGAGCCGGGCGCCGTCATCCCGTTCGAGGAGACCCATGTGATGGAACACGGCCTCTACGTGCTCGAGGGCAAGGCCGTCTACCGCCTCAACCGCGACTGGGTCGAGGTCGAGGCGGGCGACTTCATGTGGCTGCGCGCCTTCTGCCCGCAGGCCTGCTACGCCGGCCCCGACAGGTTCCGCTACCTGCTCTACAAGGACGTCAACCGCCACGCCAAGCTGCGGTATTAGCGGCATGCGCACGCTTCGCACCGAACCGCTCACCCGCGACGCTTTCGCGCCCTTCGGCCAGGTCATCGAGCAGGAGGGCGCACACAACTACCCCATCAACTCCGGCAACTGCCAACGCTACCACGACCTGGCGCGGGTTGAGCTCGGCGGCGTCCACGCTCGCCCGCTGATCTCGCTGATGCATTCGCGGCATTTCACCCTGCCACTGCCCCTCAAGATGCTCGAGCGGCACCCGCTCGGCAGCCAGGCCTTCTACCCGCTGTCCTCACATCCCTTCCTCGTCGTCGTCGCGCCCGACGAATCGGGCACCCCGGGCACGCCGCGCGCCTTCCTCACCGGGCCGGGTCAGGGCGTGAACATTGCCATGAACACGTGGCATGGCGTGCTGACGCCGCTCGGAGCCGACGCCGATTTCCTGTGCGTCGACCGCGGCGGCGAGGGCAACAATCTCGAAGAGCATTTCTTCGCCGAGCCGTGGGTGGTCGAGGCAACCTGAACGCGGCGTATTAATTCCTCCACATTGTCCGACGAGTGTCCGCCGTCGATACTGTGGAGGTTGCGATGCTCAGAGCCGCCCTGCCGACTGCCTTGCTGCTGCTCGCGGCGCCGGCCCTCGCAGCACCGGTGCAGCTCGCCGGCGAAGTTACCTATCACGAGCGCGTCGCGCTGCCGGAGACGGCAATCCTCAGCATCGAGCTGGTGGATCTGGCGCTGCCTGATCGCCCGCGCCTCAGCGTGTCGGCGCCCACCGGGCCGGGCCAGGTGCCGCTCGCCTTCACCCTGACGTTCGAGGACAGCCTGATCCTGCCGCAGCACGACTACGCGCTCAACGCCGAGATACGGGCCGGCGACCTGCGCTTTCGCAACGCCCAACCGTTCCCGGTGACACCGTTGGCGCAGGTCGAGCCGGTGGTGATCGTCACCGGCCTCGTGGCGCAGATCGCGGAGCCGTCGAGCGAGCCGGCGGCAGCGCCGCAGGATCTGCCGCTGCTCAACGTCACCTGGCAGGCGACAGCGATCGGGGACACGCCGGTTCCACCGGGGATTGAGGTGACGCTGCAGATCGAGAGCGACATGCGCGCCGGCGGCGTGGGCGGCTGCAACTCCTACTTCGCGCCCGCCACCCTCACCGAAACCGGCTTCGCCCTTGGCGACCTGTCGCGGACACAGCGCTCCTGCTTCTACGAGCGAAACATGCTCGAGCAGAGCTATTTCGAGGCCCTCAAGGCTTCCGTCGCATGGGTGCTCGACAACGACGTGCTGACCCTGCTTGATAGCAACGGAAAGCCAACAGTCACCTTCGAGCGTTGATGGATACTCCTGCCCTTCTGAGCCGCCTGCTTGACGTCATTGAGAACGACATCGCTCCCCGCACGCGATCGGGCGTGGAAGCCGGCAACAAGCTGTTCGGCGCCGCGATCCTGCGCAAGCAGGACCTGTCGCTGGTGGTTGCCGAGACCAACAACGAAATCGAGAATCCGCTCTGGCACGGCGAGATGCATGCCATCAAGCGCTTCTACGAGATGGCCGGCCACCCCGCGCCCAAGGACTGCCTGTTCCTGGCCACACACGAACCCTGTTCGCTGTGCCTGAGCGGCATAACGTGGTCGGGCTTCGACAATTTCTACTACCTGTTCTCGCATCAGGACTCGGCGGACAGCTTCGCCATTCCTTACGACATCCAGATCCTCAAGGCGGTCTATGCCGTGCCCGATCCGGATCGTGCGGCCGCGGCCCCAGGGCGCGACCTCTACAACCGGACGAACGCCTATTTTGCCAGCCACGACATGTCGCGGATGATCGCCGGCCTCGACCGCGGCAACAAGGAGAAGTTGACGGCGCGCGTCGACGACCTCACGGCGCTCTACGCCGATCTCAGCGCCATCTACCAGCGCGACAAGGGCCGGAAGGGCATTCCTCTCAGCTAGCATTGTCGACGCCGCGGCGAGCCCTTATACAAGGCAGGGGCGTGCAAGGCGGAGTGAACAGTGATCTTCGACCGGCTGCTTCAGGTCGCCGCGACGGCCCCCGAAACGAGCGGGCTGCGCAAGGGCGAGGACGTCTTCCCGTACCCGTCTCTGGCCCGGCGCATCGAGCGCCTCGCCTCCGGCTTCGCCAATCGCGGCATCGGCCGGGGTGACGTCGTCGCCCTCCTCATTCCCAACTCGCCCGACATCTTCGCTGTCGCCCACGCACTGTTCGCCATCGGGGCCATCGCCATGCCGCTCGGCCCGACTGCGACCCGCGCCGAACTCGCGGCTCTAGCTGGGAAGGCGACGCCGTCGGCTGTGGTCGCCACGCCTGCGAGCAAAGCCGCAGCGGAAGTGCTCATCGCTGACGTTGCGCCTGGAGCGGTGCTGTTCGTCACCACCGATCTCGCCGCGATCGAGACCGCTCCGATGCCCCTGCCGGCGCTCGCGGCCGACACGCCGGCGCTGTACCTGTTCTCCTCGGGCTCGACGGGCCTGCCCAAGGTGGTGCCGCACACCCATGCCGAGATCCTGGCGGACGGCGCGCGGACCAGCGGCGCCTGGAAGCTGCAGCCCGACGACGTCGTGGTCAACATCCTGCCGCCCAACTTCGCCATGGGCTTCCTGATGGGCGTGATCGACACCCTCAGCGGCGGTGCGACGACGTTCTACTGGAGCGATCCGCTGCCGCTCGCTCTGTCGCGGCGCAAGCTGCTCGAGGCGATGGTCCGCCAGCGCGTGACGCTGATGGGGGCAGTGCCGGCCATGTACGACATCATCGCCGCACAAGCGGGCGATTTCGATCTCAGCCTGCGCATCGCCTTCTCCGGCGGCGCGGCACTCAAGCGCTCGACCTTCGACGCCGTGCAGGCGCGCTTCGGCATCGCGCTGCGCCAGGCCTATGGTTCCACCGAGGCGATCATGGTGTCGCATAACGACGCCGCCGATCCCGATGCGACCTGGGCCTCGGTGGGCAAGCCGGCGGGCGACGCCCAGGTCCGCATCGCGGCTGCCGACACCGGACTCGGCGACGACGTGGGCGAACTGCTCATCCGCTCCTCGTCGCTGATGCGCGGCTATCTCGGCGACGCCGCGGCCAACGCCCTTGCCTTCGACGACGGCTGGTTCCGCAGCGGCGATCTCGCCAGCCTCGATGAAGCGGGGCGCATCTACATCAAGGGCCGCAGCAAGCTGCTGATCGAAGTGTCGGGCTACAAGATCGACCCGATCGAGGTCGAGGACACCCTCGCCGCTCATCCCGCTGTCGCCGAGCTGGCGGTGGCCGGCGTTCCGGACGCACGCAATGGCAACAAGCTGCGTGCCTATGTCGTGCGCCGGGACGAAGTGTCGGAGGACGAGATCGTCCGCTTTGCCCGGGCGCGGCTGTCGTCGCAGAAGGTGCCGACCGAGGTCGCTTTCCTCGACGCCCTGCCGCGCAGCTCGACGGGTAAGCTGCTGCGCGCCAAGCTGCTGGAGCTCTAACCTTGCTTGCGCCGCTCGACATAAGCCGCCAGCGACGCCGGCGACTCGAACAGGTCCGGGCCGAAATCGCTGTCGGGCACCGAAATACCGAAGCGCTCCTCGATGAACTGGATCAGTCGGACAAGGTTGATCGAATCCAGCATGCCCGTTTCGAGCAGCGGCGTATCGCGTGCAACCATCGCGCCGCCGCCCGCTTCGGCGGCGGCGCCGGCGACAAAATCCAGGATCGGCTGTTCGTAGCTGTTCATCGAATCCCTCACGCAGGCGATATAGCCAGATCGAAACGCGGCTGGAAACTGCGCGGAGGACGATCGTGAACGGTTCGCGCGAGCTGGGCGAGCAGGAGCGCCTGCTTCACTACCTCCACGGTTATGGCGGGCTCATCGCCACCAGCGTGCTGCACCTGCGCGGCCGGCTCGACCCGGGCCTGCTGCAGGAGGCGCTCGACTGGCTGCAGACGCTGCACCCCATCCTGCGCACCCACATCACTTATGGCCGCCTCGTCTTTCGAAGCCTGCCGCCCTTCGTCTACCGGCAGCCGAGCTTCGTCACCGAAGGCACGTCGGCCATTCCGCTGCACATCGTCGACGACCCCGATCCGGAGGCGTGGCGGCAGGTGCTGGCAAAGGAACTGCGCACGCCGATCAAGCGCGGCCGGCATCCGCGCCTCCGCATCACGCTCGTACGGCAGAACGCCGACGCCGAGCTCAGCCACATTGTCGTGTGCGCCGACCACGCCACCCTCGACGCCCAGTCCGGCAACATGCTGAGCCGCCAGTTGCTCGAATATCTCGCCGACCCGTCGGAAGCGCGGCAGCGCCGCCCGGTGCACACCAGCCTGCCGCCGCCGCTCGAAACGGGCCTGCCCGTCAAGCCCGACAGCGGCACCCGCGGCTACGAGCCTGCCATCCGGCTGCCCAAGCTGCCGCTGCCGGCGCCCAGGATGGAAACGCACATCCTCAGCCGTCGCATCGGCGCCAACGAGGCGGAGACGCTGCGGGCCGCGATCAAGGCCAACCGCACGACCCTGCACGGCCTGATCACCGCCTCGTTCCTGCTGGCTATGCGGCAACGCTACGGGCTCGACGCGATGTCGGTGCTGACCACGATCGACCTGCGGCGCCTGATGAAGCCGGCCCTCCATGCCGAGACCTATGGCTGCTACATCGACATCATGCGCACCACCAACCCGATCGGCGACGATCTGTGGAAGACGGCACGCGAGGTGTCGTTCCGCCTCATCACGACGCTCGCCAAGGACCAGGGGCCGGCGAGTATCCTCAAACTGTTCGACTGGGAGGTCTACCGCAAGGAGATCCGCGGCATGGCCACTCAATACCGCCGTATCGACGGCCTCGCCGTGACGACGGCGGGCGAGTCGGGACTGCGCCGCGTCTACGGCGCCTACGAACTGGAGGACGTGAGCATGGCGGTGTCGCTCGACATGTTCGGCCCCTCGCTCTTTGTCATCGCCAGTGAGCGCGACGGCGGGATCGATCTGTCGATCGGCTATTCGGCCTCGGCGATTTCGGAAGAGGAAGTCACTGCCCTCGCGGCACAGGCGGTAGGCCTGCTCGACGGCGCTAGATGAACACGCTCGCCGCGCCGATGGCGAGGACCAGCATGACCGCGGCGAACAGGACGAGAAGCTGCATCGACGTCATGGCCGGGACCGCCGTCAGACCGGTATCGGCAGCGCCGACGCGGCGACGCTGAGCGTGGCCAGCGAGAGAACGAACATCGCAACGAGCGAGAATTTCAGCATTTTCGGGCACCCAAACCTTCGTTGTGGGCACAATGCGTTAGCGGCGTTGAATGTTCCTCCAATCGCGCGTTTAGCCGGCGTTCAGAAAAAGAGGCCGCCCGGTGGGCGGCCTCTTGATGTCAGGCGGTTACGCGCTGCTTCTGCCGGGAGCGCTGGGGCTTGCCGCCCTGGCGCTGGCCCGCGATCGCGGCCTTCTTGGCACCGGAGAAGTGCCGGCCCGCATTGCGCTGCGGCCGCTGTGCGTTGGGACGGCCGCCCTCGGGCTTGGGCCCCTGCCCGCGATGCGGGACCTTGGCCTTGGGTTGCGTTGCGACCGGCTCCTTGATCTCGCCGGACACCGGCAAGGTGCGGCGGATCAGGCGCTCGACGTCGCGCAGCTTGGCGCGCTCGGTGCCGTCGCACAGCGTAATCGCCACGCCCGAGGCGCCGTTGCGCCCGGTGCGACCGATGCGGTGCACGTAGTTCTCGGCATCGTCGGGCAGCTCGTAATTGATCACATGGGTGATGTTGGGCACATCGATGCCGCGCGCCGCGATGTCGGTGGCGACGAGGATGCGTACGGCGCCCGAAGCAAAACCCTTGAGCGCGGCCTGGCGCGCATTCTGGCTCTTGTTGCCGTGGATCGCCGCTGCCTCATGGCCATCGACCGCGAGGTTCTTGGCGACGCGGTCGGCACCGTGCTTGGTGCGCGAGAAAATGATCACGCGCTGCAGCGCCGGATCGGCGAGCAGCTTGTTGAGCTCTTCGCGCTTCTGCTTGGAGCCCGACAGGATCACCCGCTGTTCGATGGTGCCCACGGTGGTTGCCGGCGGCTGCGCCTCGACGCGCACCGGGTCGTTGAGCAGGCCCGCGGCGAGCTCGGCGACTTCCTTGGCCATGGTGGCCGAAAACAGCGCCGTCTGGCGGCGCGGACCGATGGCGGCCGCGATCTTCCGCACGGGGTGGATGAAGCCCATGTCGAGCATGCGGTCGGCTTCGTCGAGCACGAGCCAGCGCGTCTCGTTGAGGCGCAGTTTCTTGTCGTCGAGCAGGTCGACCAGCCGGCCCGGCGTCGCGATGACGACGTCGACGCCCTTAGCGATCTTCTGGATCTGTGCATTGCGCGAAGTGCCGCCGAGGACGAGCACGGTCGACAGGCGCGTGCCGCCCAGCTTGTGCAGCACTTCGTCGATCTGCACGGCGAGCTCGCGCGTCGGCGCGAGGATCAGCGCGCGGGTCGTCATCGGGTTCGGACGGCCGGTGAGCTCGGCGATGCCGGCAAGGATCGGCAGGCCGAACGCGGCGGTCTTGCCCGAGCCCGTCTGCGCGATGCCGAGGATGTCGCGGCGCTGCAGTTGCGGCGGGATCGCCTTGGCCTGGATGGCGGTCGGGGTCTTGAACCCGGCCTTGTCGAGGGCGCCCAGAATATTCGCCGGCAGGCCCAGACTGGTGAATGTTGAGTGGTTCAACGGATAGCTTTCATTGGCGCGCCGGACCATGCGGCACGCGCCGCCGCGCGGATCTGCGGGGCGGAACAGGGTTATGCAATCGGGCGATGGGATAGGATCGCGCGGGTGCGTTTGAAACCTGGGATGGTCTCCAGGCCACTTCGCCGCTCACCGCTAACAATCGGAAAGAAGAGAAGCTGTTCGCCGGTCGATGCCGGTCGATACGGCGCCATATGGGGCAAGCCGCGCCGGAAAGCAAGGCTTGCCGTGCAGATCAGCGATGCGTGAGCGGGTAGAACGTGGCGAAACGCGCGCTCGCCAGGGACTCGGGCGACAGCAGGAAACTCTTGGGGTCGGGGGTGGTGGCGAGCGTCCCATGCGCGTCGGCGCGCGGGAGCACCGCGAGCATCCCGCCAATCCCCAGGATCAGCAGCGCCGCGACGCGGGTCAGCATCTTCCGCCTGCGCTGAAGGAATATCTGCAGCTCGTACATGGGCCACCTTCCGGTAGCCTTACTCATAGCAGAGGCGGGCCGGCGGCGCTTGAGGAGGCTCTCGGCGTGGTTCCTAAAACTTAAACGATATTCTACTCGCGTGTGGCGGCGAAGGACGCGATCAGCGGCGCGTCGGACGGATTGGCCGGATCGCTGCGCAGCACCGTGCCCATGATGGTGTCGGGCTGCGCCGCGCCGTTCACGCTCCAGGCCGGGATGAGGTAGCCGAAATAGTCGTAATTGTAGGTCTTACCACTGATCGTCGCCTGCCCCGTGAGCCGGATCGTGGCGCCCTGCTTGGCGATGTAGCGCGCAATGCCGCTCAGGTCGTAATTGACCCCCTGCCCGATGCGCTTGCCGACAATGCGGCCGTTTTGCTCGGTCAGTTCGAGCTCATTGAGGCCGAGGGCGAGCTTGGCGAGGGTATCTCCAGGCTTCGAGCTCACCGAGAAGCTGCGATAGACCCATTTGCCCGTGAAGGTGCCCGGCTGCGCATTGAGCGTCAGCGTCATGTCCTGCGCGAGAACGCTCAACGGCAGAGCGAGTGCGAAGAACAGGGCAATCCACGCCGCGGCGCGCCCAATCGTCCAAGACCCCAGCATGGTGACCCCCGTCCCAGTCGGATTGCGGGAGACTAGCAGATCGGTGGCAGCCGATCGCTACAAAGTTAATCAAAGGTTAACGATCTAGATTCCGCCATACCAGTCATAGCCATGGTCGGGCCAGTAGCCGCCCTGCCCCTGGCCGAAACCGGCGAAACTGTCGACCAGCTCGACCGTGTGGAGGTATTTGGGCTGCTTGTAGCCAAGCGCCCGCTCGATCCTGAGCCGCACCGGCGCGCCATTGCTCACCGGCAGCACCTCGTTGTTGAGGCCGTAGGCGAGGATCGTCTGCGGATGGTAGGCGTCGATCAGGTCGGAGCTCTCGTAATAGGGCTCGGTGCCGGCGAGGCCGCCACCCATCACATCGTAGCAATGGTAGACACAGAAGCGCGCCGCCGGCTTGACGCCGGCCTGGTCGAGCAGCGGGCCGAGCCGCGTGCCGCTCCATTTGGCAATGCAGCTCCAGCCCTCGACGCAGTCGTGGCGGGTGATCTGGCTCTGGCCCGGCATGTTGCGCAGCTCGTCGAGCGAAAAGCTGAGCTCGCGCTCGACGAGGCCGGTAATGCGGAGCCGATAATCGGCAAAGCCGCCATCGCGCAGCGCGACATAGTCGGGCGTCGTCGGATCGACCGATCCGTTGGGCCGCTGCGGCTGGCGGATTTCGGACTCCGCATAGGTCCGCGCCAGCGCCTGCTCGCCGGCCATCAGGCGCTGCACCTGATAGGTCAGCGTGTTGGCGCGCTCGAGAAAATCGCGCGCCGGGTGATCGCGCTGGCCGAGGAAATCGAACTGGTCGCAGCCCGCCAGGATGAGGCCGGATGCGCCGGCAGCCGACGCGGTGAGGAACTTGCGGCGGGAAACGATGAGCCGGCTCATGTCACTTCTCCTCGCCATGGGTACTGGTGCGGTAGTAGCCGGTGATCATCGAGCGCAACTCGTTGAAGGGACCCGCGAGGACGACCATCGCGATATGGACGATGAAGAACAGCACGAAGGCGAGCATCGTGAAGAAATGGATCGTCCGCGCCGTCTGCCGGCCGCCGAAAATCTCGGTGAGCCACGGCCACGCGGCGTTCATCCCCGGCGACATGCTGAGGCCCGTGAGGATGATCAGCGGAAAGGCAACAGCGAACACGCCGAAATAGGCGACTTTCTGCAGCGGCGTGTAGGAGCGCCCATGCGTGAAGCGCAGCCGGACGTGATCCCAGATGTCGCGGGGCAGCCCCCGGATGTCACGCGGCTTGAGGACGATGTCGCGCCACAGATGCCCGCTCGATATGGCGTTGACCAGCCACATCAGCAGCGTGCCCACGAGGATCCAGGCGAAGAAGAAGTGGACGACGCGGCCGGTCCCCAGGTCACGATAGGAGGGGATCGTCGCCCAGCCGGGGAAGGCGGTGAACGACACACGGCCATTATTGTCGCTGACCCCGAGGACGCCCGTGGTGTCGAAGGTCGTGCCGAAGAGCTTTGTCTGCCCGATCGGTCCGCCTTCACGGTTGAGCGCGTAGATGTCCAGAATCGAGTTCTGGTAGGCGAAACCGGATTCCTGGCCGATGTAGAGATTGGGCCGGGCGTTGAAGATCTGGAGGCCCGAGAGCAGCAGGAAGAACATCGCCACCGCCCACACCCAGTGCGTGAGGCGTGTCATCACGTCCTGCCGGTAGATGAGGCGCGGATCGGCCTGGCTCGCGACCCGATCGTTGCCGATCATGCCGGTCAGCGCGCCGAGGACGGCGAAGCCCAGCGGCACAGCGAGCAGCCAGCCGAAGCTCTTGAACGCGATGCAGGCCGCCAGCCAGAACAGCACACCGATGAGGGCGATGGCGCCGCCGAGCCCCAGACGGGCCAACGCGACGACGCCACCCAGCGCCATGAACACCGCGGCCGCGGCGAACAGCGAGACGATCACGGCGTCGGCCGGCCTGACGATGCCGAGCGGCACCAGCAGATCCGGTGCCGTGAACAGGAACAGCGTGAAGGCGCCGCCGGTGACGGCGCCCACGAGGCTGAGGCCAGCGGCAGTGGCCCGCGCGGCCGGAGCGGCGCGGGGCGGCATGTCCGCCGGCAATGTCCCCTCAGCAATGGCCATGCATCCCCTCCTCGCGCTGCTCGCGACAGCGGAGAAACGGCACCCATTCGGGCCAAGTTTCAAGTCACGCGGCGGCACAGCTGCGTGATCGACGCTGTCACTCACGCGCCGCCCAGTTGATGCCGCGGCGGATCATCGTCGCCATTTCGGGCACCTGGAACTCGGCGGCGCGGTGGCCGAGCGTGCAATGGAACACCCTGCCCGCGCCGTAGCGGTGCTTCCAGGCCACCGGCATCACGACGCCCTTGGTCCAGGGCGCGTGTTCGCCCGAGAATGTGGTGGTCGCCAGCACGTCGACCGCCGGGTCCATGTGCATGTAATACTGCTCGGAATGATAGGGGAACGAGGCCGGCAGGCCCGCCATGATGGGATCGTCGGGCTTGGCCACCTCGACCGTGTAGTCGATGATGTTGCCGGGGTGCGCCACCCACTGGCCGCCGATCACGAACTGGTAGTCGACGGACTCGCGGAACGCGTCGCTCATGCCGCCATGATGCCCGCCCACCCCCACGCCGCCCTCGACCGCCTTGGCGAAGTTCTGCGCGTGCTCGCGCTCGAGCTTGCTCATGGTGAAGATCGGCACGATCAGCGACAAATCGTGGATCGAGGGATCGCCAAATACCGAGATGTCGGTCTCGACCCGGACCGAGAAGCCGTCCTCGTGCAGCCAGCGGCGGTAGATCGCCGCGCACTCCTCGGGGTCATGCCCGCTCCAACCACCCCAGACAATCAGTGCACTGCGCATGCTGCAACTCCTCGAAAGCGGGCGGAGCTTACTGATTTGACGTGAACGCGCCAGCCCTTTCGGGCACGTTCCTCAAAAGGCAAAAAGCGCACGAGCGGACGCGCTGACCGGGCTCGACCGGTCGCTCGGTGGGTGCTCCTAGCCCGGTGGGCAAGGGAGCTGCAGCGGCGAGGCGAGGCCTCGACGCGGGTAGTCCGCAAACATTGAGGCACGTCGCCTCGCCGCTGCGATCCGGGAGCTCGGACGGTCAGAGGGGAGAGGTGGCTGCCTTGAGTGCTGGCGCGGCGCCACTCTGGAGCGGATGATGGGGCGACGATCCGCCCATCCGCTCCGCGATGATGGCCGATCATGACCATCATCTGCGCCGGACCCCGGGCCCAGGAAGCTGCCCGCACGATCCGCTCTGTCCCGCCGGGTGCGAGGCGACCCTCGCACCACCCGGCCCTGCGCCCTCGCCCGTTCGTCTCGAGTCGCTCGATGAGGACGCAGTGAGGAGGAGTATACGCCCGGCGCCGGGGACCGTGCGTAAGTTGGCTCGAAATCGGGGTGTGAGGCCTGAGAATGCTGGTGACTCCGCGAGTCAAACTGATGCGGTTTTCCCCAGGTGGTGCGCCAGTACGACGCGCGCTGGCTGCGTCCACGGATGTACCCCACCCCCGCTGTCATCTCAGCGAAGGCTGGGACCCAAGTGTTCGCTTGCGCCAGCGCTCAGAGGTTGGTGGGTGATGAGAGCTGGGTCCCCGCCTTCGCGGGGATGACAGCCGGGGGGTGGGCGCGATCGGGGCCTCCGGCTACGAACACTTGCGGTGGGCGGCAACGGTCTCAGCGCCAGCCCCAAGCCCCCACCCACCGGCTTCGCCGGTCCCCCCTCCCCGATGGGAGGGAGGGGCTCCACTCTTGGGGCGCCATCGAGCGATGCGGAGCCACGGGCCATCCCCCTTCCGGGAGAGGCTCCATTCGCGGGCGCAGCGGTGGGCTCGCTCACGCCGGCTTCGGCGTCAGGTAGGCGACGAAGTGGAGGGTGCGGTCGAAGAGCCAGCGGGCGGGGGGAAGGTAGAGGCCGAGCTTTTCGTTGCTGGTGGCGAGCTCCAGATGCGACTTGAAGAACTCGCCCTGCCATTCGCGACGGCTGAGGAAATTGTAGGGCATGGGGACACCATCGCCCAGATTGCCGAACCAGTCCATGAACACGAGGGTCTGCCGGGCGAGGACGCCCTCGCGCAGATGATCCTTGATGACGACGCCCTGGCGCGCGACGCGCGCCGCCTCCGACAGCACGGCGGCGGGATCGGTGGTGTGGTGCAGCACATCGACGATGGTGACGTAGTCGACCGACTTGTCGGCATAGGGCAGCGTCCGGCCGTCATACTGGGTCACCGGAATGAGCGTGCGCGGACGCGGCACGATATCGACACCCTCGATCCTGAGGTCGGGGCGGAGGCGCATCAGCGCCATGGCGATCTGCCCGTCGCCGGCGCCCAGGTCGAGCACCGTACCCCGGCCGGGAATGGCCTTGGCGAGCTCGCGCGACAGCACGAAGACGCGGCGGTTGTAATAGGGCGAATTGACTTCCGACAGCAGGCGCGAGCGCCGGTCGAACTTGGCGAGCCAGTTGCCCATCAGGCTCCGTCCGCGAAGGCCCAGCGCCGCAGCACGAGGAAATTGACGCCCGAGGTGAGGACGATGACCACCAGCGCCGCCACCAGCGTGGGCAGCCCGACGATGCCGTAGGCGAGATAGGAGAAGGCCGTCGCGAGGGCGAGGCCGCACAACTGCACCAGCACGTAGCGCGGCAGCGCGCGGCCATGCGCGGTAGCGGACTGGAACGAATAGCGCCGGTGCATGAGATAGACCGGCACGATGAAGGCGGCATAGCACAGCGACGACACGAGCCAGGCCGGCACCGAGCGGAACAGCGCGACCGCCGCCGACGAGACGCCCACAAAGCTCAGCGCCGCCGCGCCGCCGATGACGATGAAGGCGACGAGCTGCACCAGCAGCGTCGTGCCGGTATCGGTGGGCGCCATCTGGTCCCGCATCAGGCTCTGCAGCGAAGCACTCATGCCGGCACTAAGCGCCCGCGGGATTGAGATTGTGTGAAAGCGACCGGGCGGATCGCCCGGCCGGCAACGGCATCAGCGCGGCCGCACGACCTGCCGCCAGACCAGCAGGATAATGATGGCGCCAATGATCTGGCCGAGGAAATTGGCCGTTTCGCCGGGCTGATAGAGGTTGATCGCCTGCCCCAGCCAGGTGGCCAGAAGTGCGCCCACAATGCCCAGCACCGTGGTCAGGATGAAGCCGCGCGGATTGGGTCCGCCCGGCGTGATGAGCTTTGCGATGATGCCGGCGAGGAAGCCGACGAGAATGGCCCACAGCCAATCCATGACCCGAACCCTCCGAGGATGCGCCCGATAGATGGGCACATCGCCGGTCCGGCGCAAGATCAGTGCGTGGGCAGTTCCTTCTTCTCGCTGTCCGACACCATTGCGAGATCGAGGACCTTCTGCAAATTGGCGGCGTGGCGGAAGGTCGGCTCCTGGTTCTTGCCGGCGCGGACGGCGCCCGCGAAACGCTGGTAGTTGGTCAGCACGGGCTCGACCGCCATCTCCTCCCACAGGCCCTTGTCGGCGTTTTCGCCGAGACAGACGAGGAGCTTGCTGCCGTCGTGACGGTGCTGCACCTCGACGCCGCCGCGCTCGCCATAGACGCGCAGGCGCAGCTCGTTGAAGTGGCCCGTCGCCCAGCGCGTGGCGTGGATCACGCCGAGCGCGCCATTGTTGAAATCCACCGCCATGGTGAAGCTGTCATTGGCGTCGAGCTCGTACTCGCCGATCTTGTTGCCGGGCGCCTTGTCGAAGGTCTTGAGGCGGGCGAACACATGGTCGATGTCGAGGCCCGAACCGTAGGACGCGAAATCGAGAATGTGGACGCCGATGTCGCCCAGAACACCGTTCGAGCCGTGCTTCTTGGACAGCCGCCACAGCCACTGGCTCTCGGTGCGCCAGTCGCCCCAGGCCTTGGAGACGAGCCAGCTCTGCAGATAGCTCGCCTCGACATGCTTGACCGCGCCGATCTGCCCCGAGGTCACGATCTCGCGTGCCTTCTGGAGCTGCGCGACATTGCGATAGGTGAGGTTGACCATGTTGATAAGGCCCGACTGCTCGGCGACGTCGACCATCTCGAACGCCTTGGTGGCATCGGTGGCGAGCGGCTTCTCGCAGAACACGTGCTTGCCGGCCTGGAGCGCGGCGATCGAGGTCGGATGATGGATCGAATCCGGTGTGACATTGGCCACCGCATCGAACTGTCCCCAGGCGATGGCCGCGTCGAGCGAGGCAAAGCCATTGGGAATGTTGTGCGTGGTGTTGAACTTTTCGAGCCGTGCCGGATCGACGTCGACGCCACCCACAAGGGTGACGCCGTCGATGGCGGCGAAATGCTTGGCATGCTGCGCGGCCATGCCGCCGGTGCCCAGGATGAGGAGACGCATGTGAGGATTGCCTTGGTTCGTGCGCTTAGCGGGTCTTGGCGTCTTCGGCCCAGTCGATGGCCTTCTGCTGCTCGTGGCTCGCGAGCTTGGCGCCGCGCTCGACGATCTTTTCGATCGCCTTGTCCACCGGCGTGTTCGGCGCCGCCATCAGCTCGGCATGGCGCTCGGCATTGAAGGTCCAGTTGACCGCATTGCGCAGCACGAGGCCGACGGTCTTGTCGTGATAGGTCGGGTAGGTCTCGTGCCCGGGGCGGAAGTAGAAGATGTTTCCAGCACCGCGACGATAGGTGAGGCCCGAGCGAAACACTTCGCCGCCCTGGAACCACGAGACGAACACCGTCTCGAGCGGCTCGGGCACGGTGAACGGCTCGCCATACATCTCTTCGGTCTCGAGCTCGAAATAGGCCGGCAGGCCCTTGGCGATGGGATGGCCGGGATTAACCACCCACAGCCGCTCGCGCTCGCCCGCCTCGCGCCAGTGCAGGTTCGCCGGCGCGCCCATCAGGCGCTTGAAGATCTTGGAGTGGTGGCCCGAATGGAGGACGATGAGCCCCATGCCCTGCCAGACCCGCTCGACCACGCGCTCGACGATCTTGTCGTCGACGAGATTGTGCGCGGCATGCCCCCACCAGAGGAGGACGTCGGTCTCGTCGAGCTTCTTTTCGGTCATGCCGTGCTCGGGATCCTGCAGCGTCACGGTGGAGGCGACGATGTTCTTGTCCTCGCCCAAGAGCGCCGCGATCTGGCCATGCATGCCCTTGGGATAGTTCTGGGCCACGAACTCGTTCTTCTGCTCGTGGACGTTCTCGCCCCAAACTGTGGCTCGGATCGGCATGCTGGTCTCCTCTGGACTTGCGGCAGCCAAAGCGCTGTGGCTCCGGCTCCCAAAACGTTTTGATACGGGCGGCGCTTCCTGCACCGGACAGCGCCGAAACGCAAGAGAGCGGGCGATTTTCGCACTGTTCGAGCGACTTGGGGAGAACCGGCGGCCGGCGGCGATCGCCCGGAAGCAGAAAATCGCAATCGCTTTGGAAAGCTGCCCGCAGCGGCTGGGAAAGGCCGCGGCCTTAGCGTAAGCAGGGTTTTCGGGGGATCGGGGCAAAGGCGGCATGAACCTCAAGGAATTGGCGGCCAATCTGGGATTGTCGCAGACGACCGTCAGCCGGGCGCTCAACGGCTATCCGGAGGTCAACGAGGCGACCCGCACCCGGGTGGCCGAAGCGGCGTCGCGCCTCGGCTACCGCCCCAATGCCAGCGCCCGCCGGCTGGCGACCGGCCGGGTGGGCGCGGTGGGCATTGTCTATTCGGCCAGCGACGGCTACGGGCCGCACACCAGCGAATTCCTGGGCGGACTGGGCTCGCGGCTGGGCGCGGACGAAATCGACATCCTGATCTCGACCGTGGACGACCCGGCCGAGGAGCTTGCCACCTACCGTCGCGCCATCGTCAGCAAGAAGGTGGACGCGATCGTGTTGCACGCGCCGCGGCCGGACGATACGCGGGTGGCGCTGCTGCAGGACCTGGGCTTTCCCTTCGTGCTGCATGGCCGCACCAACACCACGCGCTCCCTCGCCTGGCTCGACATCGACAACGAAGCCGCGACGGCGCGGGCGACCGAGCACCTGATCCAGACCGGCCACCGCGACATCGCGCTGCTCAACGGTCCACGCGGACTGACCTTCACGCTCCACCGCGAGGCGGGCTTCCGGCAGGCGCTGGGCAAGCACGGCCTCGCCCTCAACCCGGCGCTGATGGCCAACGGCATGTTCAGCGACGAGACCGGCTTCCGGCTGGCGCAGGCGATGCTGGAGCGCCGGCCACGGCCGACCGCCTTCCTCGCCGGCTCGATGATGACCGCGCTCGGCGTGTTCCGGGCCATCCGCTCGGCGGGGCTCACGCTGGGCAAGGACGTGTCGATGATCGCCCATGACGACGTGTTCCCCTATCTCAACGCCGACACCATGGTGCCCTCGATGTCGACGACCCGCTCCTCCATCCGCGCCGCGGGCGGGCGCGTGGCCGAACTCCTGAGCCAGGTGCTGGCGGGCAAGCCGGCCGACGACATCCACGAATTGTGGCCGGTCGAGATGGTGCTGCGCGAATCGACGGGTCCGGGGCCGCACTAGCTAAGTCGGCGGGCCTGTACGGTGGTCCAGCACAGTACCTAAAGCTCCAGCCGGCGCAGGTGGTTGTCGAAGCCGAAATCGAATCTGTGCGGCGCGGCAGTCGAGCCGCCAAGGCCAGCAATGTCGCCGAGGCCGCTCGAGGCGAGGAAGCCGCCGCCGTCGGGAGCAATGCCGCAGCCGTCCTTGAGCGGCGCGGTGAAGACCGGGCGGGCCGTGGCGGCGTCGATGGCAAGGATGGTGTCGCCCTCGGGCGAGGACACGGCGATGAGGTCGCCACCGGCGGAGCGGGCGACGGAACCCACGTAATTGCGCAGATTGCGCAGCGCGTCGTCGGGCAGCTCGATGAGGCGGATATCGCCATCGAGGGTGGCGTAGCCGACGAGCTGCGGCGCGCCCTCGGCGCCACGAAACTGGCAGCCGAACCAGACGCGGTTGCTGACATCGACGGCCATGTGGCGGATCGAGAGCTGGTGCAGATCGGCAGCGAGCGCGAGCTTGCCGACGAGGCCGCCGTCGCGCCGGTCGACAAAGCACAGCGAAGGCTCCATCGTGTCCAGGTTGAGCTCGGTGCGGCCATAGTCGGGATGGGTCTCGATGCCGCCATTGGCGACCGCGAAGGTGACGCCGTCGGGCATTAGCAGAAGCTCGTGCGGGCCGGTGCCATAGGTGTCGAGCTCGCCGATGCGGGTGTAGCCGCCGGACACGTCGTAGATGCCGATGACGCCGCGCGCATTGTCGAAGTCGTTCTCGGTCGCATAGAGCAGCGTTCCATCGGGCGAGAATGCGCCATGGCCGAAGAAGTGCCGGCCCGCGACGCTGGGGATGGTCAGCGGCGCTTCCCTGCCCTGCGGGTCGAAGACAACGGCGAAGGTGCCGGGCTGGCGGGCGAAGACGACGGCGCGGCCGCTGACGGGCGAATAGGTCACATCATGGCCACGGTCGGGCAGCGCGACATTGGCGATGAGCGTGCCGGTCTCGGTGATGAGTGCCGCGCCAAAACTGCCCGAGGGCAACAGGGTCGAGGAGGCGAACACCAGCTCGGAGGTCGCGAGCGCGGCGGCGCGTTGCGGCAGCAGCGAAGCAAGGAAGCCCGTCCCCGCCGCCTTGAGGAAAGCGCGCCGCTCCCACATGTCAGTCGCCGTCCAGTGTGGAGAAGCCGACCGACAGGCCGAGCGCCGCGGCAAGGTTCTGGCCGAGCAGCGTGTCGAGCGACTTCGTGACGACGACGAGATATTTGAGCGCCTGGAGCTGGCGCGGATCGGCGACGGCCTGCTCCATCGGAGCGGTGATGGCCGAGGTGGCGCGGGCCGCATTGCCGAACTCGAAGATAGCGCCTTCGGCGACCCACGCATTCTCGGTGCCGATGGCCTCCGGATACTTCGCGGCGACGAAGAAATCGTGGAGACCCGCAAAGTTGGCGGCGAGCGCCGGCGCCGTCATGTTCGAGCGCCAGAACAGCGCCGAACGCGGCTTCGGCGTCCCGGTGGAGTCGCTGACGATGGGCGCGATGCGCTGGTCGCGGATGGCCTCGGTGCCGTGGATCATGGTGGCCGCGAGTTTTTCCAGCACCTCGGTCTCGGTGCGGTAGTCGGCGGCATCGGGCCTGGGATTGAGCAGGGCCGCGGCGACGCCCACGGTGGTGTCGTCGTGCCACTCGCCGGTGATGGTTTCGGCGAGCCCGTGGATCAGCGCGGTGGAGGCCCGCGCATAGCTGCAGCGGTAGGACCCGGCGGCCGAGGCGAGGTCGTCGCTGGCGGTACCGAACAGCAGATATTCGAGCGCGACGAGGCCCTGCATGGCGACGGATTTCTTCTGCAGCGTTTCGGGCGAGGTCGTCGTCGCATCCTGTTCGGCCAGCGCACCCTGCACCTGCTTGAGCGCGATGCCCTTGCGATCGGGCCAGAACAGCAGGCGTTCGAGCCTGTCGCCGACGCCGAGCGGCCCGATCCGGATGAACTCGACGCGCGAGAACGCGGTGACGGCAGAGCGGAACTGGTTCTGCGCCAGCGTCAGCGCGTCGGCCGAAGGGGTCGCACACAGGGCGGCGACGTTCAGGTCGAGCGCGCCGGTTTCTTCGGCGAACTGTGCAAACGCCGGCCGAATGTAGCCGTCGATGGCGCCTTCGATGATCGTCCGATTCGGGATGGCCGACTGGGCCAGCGCCGGGACGGCGGCGATCGCGAGCGCCGCGGCAATGAGGAGACGCATCTAGAGAGACTCCAGGAAGGCGATGAGATCGTTGCGCGCCGACTCGGGCAGATTTGCGAAGCCGGCCTTCGCCGCTTCCGCCTCGCCGCCATGCCACAGGATGGCCTCGGTGAGATTGCGCGCCCGGCCATCGTGCAGGAACAGCGTGTGGCCCGACACCGTCTGCGTGAGACCGATGCCCCATAGCGGCGGCGTGCGCCACTCATAGCCATCGGCTGCGCCCTCGGGTCGGTGGTCGGCAAGCCCCTCGCCCATGTCGTGCAGCAGCAGGTCGGTATAGGGCCAGATGAGCTGGAATTTGTGCGCGTCGGTGATCGCCTCTCGCGAGGTCACATATTTGGGCGTGTGGCAGGAGATGCAGCCGAGTGCATAGAACTGCTGCTTGCCGCGCAGCACCGCCGGATCGTCGATGTCGCGGCGACGCGGCACGCCGAGATTCTGCGAGTAGAAGGTGACGAGATCGAGCACCGGATCGGGACCCTCCGAGACGCCGCGCTCGGATTGCTCGCCATTGGGCATTGCGAGGCAGGCCGGCTGGGCCGGCGTGCAGTCGCCATACGGCCGGTTGACCAGCGGCGTCGAGATGCCGATGTCGCCCGAAAAGGCGCTGGCCGACTGCACGCGGATGCTCGGCGCGCCCGCCTTCCAGCCAAAGCGCCCGAGCTTGACCTGCCCGTCCGCGATGTCGGTGACGAAATTGGGCTTGCCCGAAATGCCGTCGCCATCGCGATCGTCGGGATCGGACTGCGCCAGGATATCTTCCTGCGGCACCGCCTCGAGCAGTCCGAGGCCGATCATCGGCGGCGCGACGCGCGGCGAGAGCATCACATGCTCGCTGAGCGGGCCGTAGGCCAGGTCGGCGATCGAATAGGCCGGCTGGCGCAGGCTGACCACCGTGCCGTCGCCGAGCGTCACCGGTACCTCGGTGTAGTCGATGACCATCCTGCCCTCGGCGGGCAGGCCCGGCACGGCGAACACCTGCAGCTGCTCGCCATAGCTCGGCTCGGGAAACAGCAGCACGCCGCGGCTGTCGAGCAGCGTCTGCTGCGCGGCGTCCTGCGGCGGCACCGACAGGCGCAGGAACATCGAAACGGCGTTCTCCTCGCTGCCCTCGGGCGGCCGGCCGCGCCCGTCCTTGAGGTGGCAGTTCTGGCAGCCGCGCGCATTGAACAGCGGCCCGAGGCCATCGGAGGCGAGCGTCGAGGAGGGCGAGCTGACCCACACTTTGCGGAACAGCGCATTGCCCAGCTTGAAATCGCCTTCCTGTTCGAAGGTGAGGTTGGCCGAGCTGTGCGAGAAGGAATCGCGGTTGACGAGCTTCTTGGTGGTCGATGCCCCCGCGGGCAGTGCCTCGAACGGCTCGGGCCTGTTGAAATCGTCGGTCGGCGCGGTAATGGCGCGGACGCGCGCGAGATCCTCGGGCGTCAGATCGGTTCGGACCGGCGTGTCGTCGGCGAACCCAAATCCGGCAAGGAGGGTGACGACCAGGAGTGCGGTGAAGTACTTGTGCATGTCCCGCACTTCTAGCACGTCCCGGTCTGCCGGTAGATGAGGGCTGCAGAGCGGATTCCGCAACCCTCCGAAGCAATTCCGGACAAAATACTACTGGAAAACCACATCGGGGTTGTCGAGGCTGTCGCTGCCCTCGACCGTCACGTCGTCGAGCGCGAGCAGCGCCACGACGCGCTCGATGCCACGCGTCTGCGCGACGAGGCCGTCGATGGCGGCCTGCACCACGGCATTGCCCTCGTCATTGCCCTCGCCGATCATCTGGTCGTACTTCTCGACCGTCTCGCCGCGCGTGGCCATGGCCTGCATCTTGCCGACGGTGTCGTCGAGCAGGCCGCGCAGCTCGCTGTCGAGCGCGGCGTCCTTGCCGGCGACCAGCTGGCTCAGCGACGCGCCCTCGATCACGCTGCCGTCGAGGCGGGTGTACTTGCCCAGATAGACATTGCGCACACCGATCGCGTCGTGGAGATGCGAAACATAGGTGTTGTCCGAGAAGCAGTCGTGCTCCTCCTCCGGATCGTGCAGGAGGAGACCGAGCTTCATGCGCTCGCCGGCAAGCTCGCCATAGCTGAGCGAGCCCATGCCGGTGAGGATCGTCGCGATGCCCTGCTCGGCCAGCGCGGCGCGCGCCGCTCCGCCGTCCTGCCAGTTGGCGACCATCTCCTCGAGATCGGAGACGAGCAGGTCGCTCGCGGCCCCCAGATACTGCGCGCGGCGGGCCGCATTGGGCTCGGTGGAATAGTCGGTGGCGGGACGATTGCCGGCGCCCGCTCCGGTGCCGTTGAGGTCCTGGCCCCACAGCAGGAACTCGATCGCGTGGTAGCCCGTCGCCACATTGGCCTCGACGCCTCCGGCTTCCTGCAGCGTGCCGCTGAGGAATTCGGGCGTGATGGCCGACGCGTCGACCGTCTCGCCGTCGATGGTGATGGCGGGGTTGGCGATGACATTGGCGGTGTAGAGACCGTTTTCGTCGGACTCGGTGCCGTAGGACGCATCGACATAGTCGATCAGGCCCTCATCGAGCGGCCAGGCATTCACCCGGCCCTCCCAGTCGTCGACGATGGGGTTGCCGAAGCGGAAGGCCTCCGTCTCCTGGTACCACGGACGCGCCGCACGCCACGCATCGCGCGCCGCGGTCAGCGTCGCATCGCTCGGCGTCGCGATCAGCGCCTCGATGGCGGCGTCGAGCGCCCTGGCCGTGGCGAGCGAGTCCTCGTAGCCGGCGAGCGCGATGTTGGCATAATTGGTGAGGATGTCGGCATCCGTCGGCTCGGCGGCAAGCGCCGGCAGCGCCAGCGCGCAGGTGCCCAGCATCAGGCTCAGTCGCAGCAGTCTCATCGCCCTCGTCTCCATCGTGGTGTGGCCGCGCCGTAACAAAGGGGAGTGATGCGATCAAGAAATATCGACGGAGATTGGAACGGCTCTAAAGAGGCCGGCGCAAATGCCAACCTCCACCGCGGCGTATCGCCGGCCGGTGGCTCCGCTTGAGCGAGCCTGTCCCTCGCCCGCGCCCGCCGATGGGGACGATGGGCTCGCGACGCTCTCCTCCCCCATCGACTCCCACATACGAAATCTGCCACTGTCACAATTGTCACAATAGGACAGGGAGGCACCGGGGCGCCGGTCGCGTGTGACACCGGCTGAATGCTGTGAAACCGCGATATCGCAGGGGATGGCGCCGGCCTGTCATGTGGCTGTCATGCCGTCCTCCTAGTGAGCCCGCGGCTTTCCGATCTCCTCCTCGATCCAAGAAGAGCCAATAATCCTAGGGAGACATCCATGCATCTGAGAACAGCGCTTGCCGCCTCTGTGTCGGTTGCTGCTCTGCTGAGCACCACCTTCGCTGCATCGGCGCAGACCGACCTCAACGCCCTCTACGAAGCGGCCAAGGCCGAGGGCCAGCTCACCACCATCGCCCTGCCCCACACCTGGTGCGGCTACGGCGAAGTGATCGCCAACTTCAAGGCGAAATATCCCGGCATCACCATCAACGAACTGAACCCCGATGCCGGCTCGGCCGAAGAACTCGAGGCGATCCGCGCCAACAAGGGCAACACCGGCCCGCAGGCACCCGACGTGATCGACGTTGGCCTGAGCTTCGGCCCGGCCGCCAAGGACGAAGGTCTGATCCAGCCCTACAAGGTCTCGACCTGGGACTCGATCCCCGACGATGCCAAGGACGCCGACGGCTACTGGTACGGCGACTATTACGGCGTGCTCGCCATCGGCGTGAACAAGTCGGTGATCACCGGCCCGTCGCCGACCTCCTATGCCGACCTGCTCAAGCCCGAATATGCGAACTCGGTCGCCCTCGCCGGCGATCCGCGCACCGGCAACAACGCCATCATGTCGGTCTATGCCGCCGGTCTGTCGACCGGTGCCGACGCGGCCGGCGCCGCCGATGCGGGCCTGCAGTTCTTCAAGCAGCTCAACGACTCGGGCAACTTCGTGCCGGTCGATGGCGAGGCCTCGCCGATCGCCCAGGGCACGACGCCCATCGTCATCAACTGGGACTACAATCTGCTGGCCGCCCGCGACGGCTTCGAGGGCAACCCCGAGTTTGAAGTGATCGTGCCGACCGACACGGTCGTGGCCGGCGTCTACATCCAGGCGATCAGTGCCTTCGCGCCGCATCCGAATGCGGCCAAGCTGTGGATGGAATACCTCTACTCGGACGAAGGCCAGCTCGGCTGGCTCAAGGGCTACTGCCACCCGATCCGCTTCAACGACATCGCGGCCAAGGGCGGTATCCCCCAGGAGCTGCTCGACGCCCTGCCGCCGCCGGAAGGCTACGCCAAGGCGATCTTCCCCAGCCTCGAGGAACAGAATGCGGCCAAGGCCCGCATTGCCGAGCAGTGGGACACCGTCGTGGGCGCCACGGTCCAGTAACATGACGAGTGTCGGCAGCATCGCCGAAAAAGCGGCCGGCCCGGTTGATACCGGGCCGGCTGTTGCCACACAGCCCTCGCCCCTCCCGTTCCTGCGTGGCGTACGCATCGGCGACGTCCTGGCGATCGCACCCTTCGCGGTGTTCGCCGTGCTGTTCCTGCTGCTGCCCATGTCCTATCTGCTGATCCAGGCCTTCCAGGCGCAGGACGGCAGCTTCACGCTCAACAACATCGCCGGGCTGGCCACGCCGCGCATCGCGAGCGCGTTCTGGTATTCGATCCGCATCAGCGCCGCATCGGCCGTGCTCGGCGCAGTCGTCGGCCTGCTCATGGCGCTCGCCATCATCCGCGGCGGACTGCCCGGCTGGATCGGCAACATCGTGATGACCTTCTCGGGCGTCGCCAGCAATTTCGCCGGCATTCCGCTGGCTTTCGCGTTCCTGGCCACGCTCGGCCGCGTCGGCCTCATCACCGTGCTGGCCCGCCAGCTCTTCGGCATCGACCTCTACCGCAGCGGCTTCAACCTGCTGAGCTTCTGGGGCCTGACGCTCACCTATCTCTATTTCCAGATTCCGCTGATGATCCTGATCATCGCGCCCGCCATCCACGGCATGAAGAAAGAGTGGAACGAGGCGGCGGCGACGCTGGGCGCAACCAAATGGCAGTTCTGGCGCTATGTGGGGTTGCCGGTGCTCTGGCCCAACCTCCTGGGCACGCTCTCGCTGCTGTTCGCCAATGCGTTCGGCGCCGTCGCCACCGCCTACGCGCTCTCGACCTCGGCGTTCAACATCGTCCCTATCCTGCTGTTCGCGCAAATCCGCGGCGACGTGCTCGGCGACCGCGGGTTGGGCGCGGCGCTGGCGCTCGGCATGGTGGTCATCACCGCCCTCGCCAACGTCATCTACCTGATCGTGCGGGTGCGCTCGGAGCGCTGGCTCAAATGAAGCAGAACCGCACCCTCGCCTGGATCGTGTTCGGGATCGGCGCCGCCTATTTCGTGCTGCCGCTGCTGGCGACGGTGCTGTTCTCGCTCAGCATCCGCAAATCGGGCTACACCCTCGACGCCTACGCCAATGTGTTCTCCGACCCACGCTTCCAGTCGACCTTCGGCTTCTCGCTGTGGATCGGCCTGTGCACAATCGTGGTCGGGCTCTCCATCGTCGTGCCTGCCGCCTACTATGTGCGCCTGCGCGCGCCGCATCTGCGGCCGGTCATCGAGTTCGTGACGCTGCTGCCGCTGATCATTCCGGCGATCGTGCTCGTGTTCGGCTATGTCCGCTTCTACAATTCGAGCTCGTGGCTGCCGCTGACCAACTCGAACTTCGGCACCGCGACGCTGCTCACCCTCGCCTACGTGGCGCTCGGCCTCCCCTACATGTACCGCGCGGTGGACACCGGGCTGCGCACCATCGACGTGCAGACGCTGACCGAGGCGGCGACCATCATGGGCGCCAACCAGTTCCAGGTGATTACCCAGGTGATCTTCCCCAACATCATCGTCGCGGTGCTGTCGGGTGCGTTCCTGACGCTGGCCATCGTCATCGGCGAGTTCACCATTGCGAGCCTGCTCGGCGTCCAGGTGTTCGGCGTCTATATGGAGAACATCGGCGCCAACCGGGCGTTCGAGCCGGCGGCGCTCTCGATCATCTCCTTCGTCCTCACCTGGGGCGCGATGGGCATGATCGCCTTCCTCGGCCGCTTCGCCCCCAAGACAGCCCCACGGACCTGACCATGGCCGAGCCCTTCCTCCAGATCGACAAGATCACCAAGACCTTCAAGGACAACCAGGTGGTCAAGGGGATCGATCTGAGCTTCGACAAGGGCGAGTTCGTTTCGCTGCTCGGACCCTCCGGCTGCGGCAAGACGACGATCCTGCGCATGATCGCGGGCTTCGAGGCGCCCACCACCGGCGCCATCCTCGTCGATGGCAAGGACATCACCGCCCTGCCGCCCAACCAGCGCAAGATCGGAATGGTGTTCCAGGCCTACGCGCTGTTCCCCAACATGAACGTCGCCGACAACATCGGCTTCGGCCTCAAGATCGCCGGTGCGCCGCGGCCCGAGCGCGACGCGCGGGTCGAGGAGATGCTCAAGCTGATCGGCCTTCCCGGCTATGGCAAGCGCTATCCGTTCGAGCTGAGCGGTGGCCAGCAGCAGCGCGTGGCACTCGCCCGCGCCCTCGCCCCACGGCCGCGCATGCTGCTGCTCGACGAGCCGCTGTCGGCCCTCGACGCCAAGATCCGCGTCAGCCTGCGCGAGGAAATCCGCGCCATCCAGCGCGAGCTCGGCATCACCACCGTGTTCGTGACCCACGACCAGGAAGAAGCGCTCTCGATCTCCGACCGCATCGTGGTGATGAATGCCGGACGCGTCGAGCAGTTCGGCACGCCATTCGAGGTGTACAACAAGCCGCAGACCCGCTTCGCCGCGACGTTCGTCGGCACGCTCAACACCATCCACGCCAAAGTTGTCGATGCGGGCGCCAAGTCGGTGAGCATCGACGGCCAGACAGCGACGATCCCGGCGCTGCCGGCATCGGCCCGGGCCGGAGACACCGTATCGCTCACCATGCGGCCCGAAGCCGTATCGCTCGCCAACGGGCACGCCCGTGACATCGTGCTCGACGGCACGGTGAGCGAGGTGGCGTTCCTCGGGGCCGTGATACGGCTCAAGGTGAAGCTGGGCGACAACGTCGTGGCGCTCGATACGTTCAACGACCAGAACGTGCCGCCACCCCGATACGACGAGCGCGTCAGGGTGACGATCGCCTCGAGCGATATCCTCGCGCTCGGAGACTGAACTGAACATCCTCTTCATCACCGCCGACCAGTGGCGCGGCGAGTGCATCGGCGTCGCCGGCCACCCGCTGGTCAGGACACCCAATGTCGACGCGCTGGCGGCGCAGGGCGTCACCTTCCTCAACCACTACGCCAATGCCGCGCCCTGCTCGCCGGCGCGCGCCTGCCTCTATACCGGCCTCTACCAGCAGACCAATCGGGTGGTGCGTAACGGCACGCCGCACGCCCACCGCTTCGACAATGTCGCGCTGGCGGCGCGCCGCGCCGGCTACACCCCGACGCAGTTCGGCTATTCGGACCAGGCCGCCGACCCCACCATCGTCCCCGCCGGCGATCCACGCCTCCTCACCTATGAGGGTGTGCTGCCCGGCTTCGATGTCCGGGTGAAGCTGCCCGAGGACGAAAAGCCATGGCTGAGCTGGCTCAGAGCGCAGGGCGTCGATGCCCCGAGCCGCGAGGTCGCGCATCGGCCGGTCGGCTCGGACGCGCGGGTGTCCGACGCGCCCCCCGGCTACGCCGCCGGCCAGACGCAGACGGCGTTTCTCGCCGACGAGTTCATCCGCTGGCTCGGCGAGCAGGACGGCAAGTGGTTCGCGCATCTGAGCTTCCTCCGGCCGCACCCGCCCTTCATCGTGCCGGCGCCCTACAACACGATGTATTCGCCCGACGATGTCGGCCGCTTCCGCCGCGCCGCAACACCGCAAGACGATGCCGCGGTCCATCCGCTGATCGCGCTGGCGCACCAGGCGACGGGCCTGGGCAGCTTCCTGATCGACGGCAGCGGCCCGGTCGCGGGCTTGAGCGATGCCGAGTTCCGCCAGCTCAAGGCGACCTATTTCGGCATGATCAGCGAAGTCGACGCGCAGCTCGGCCGGGTGTTCGACGCGCTCAAGGCGGCCAACGCGTGGAACGACACTCTTGTCGTCTTCACCTCCGACCATGCCGAGCTGATGGGCGACCACTACCTGCTCGGCAAGGGCGGCTATCACGACCAGAGCCAGCACACGCCGCTGGTAATCTACGATCCGCGCGGCGGCGCGCGCGGCAAAACCGTCGATGCCTTCACCGAGGCAGTCGACATCTACCCAACCCTGCTCGAAGCGATGGACGTCGCACCGGCGCATGTCGCCGACGGCTCGTCGCTGCTGCCCTGGCTGGCGGGTACGCCCGAACACTGGCGCGACGCGGCGCATTGGGAGTTCGACTTCCGCGAGGTCTCGCTGCAGACCGCCGAGACAGCGCTCGGCATCGATTCGACCGGGCTCAGCATGGTCGCGATCCGGACGAGCAGGTGGAAATACGTCCATTTCGCCGCCCTGCCCCCGTTGCTGTTCGACCTCGAGTCCGATCCCGACAACCTGGTGAACCTGGCCGGCCGGCCGGACTATCTGGCCGTGCAGCTCGAAATGGCCGAAAGGCTCCTGAGCTGGCGCGCGCGCCACCTCGACCAGACGCTGTCGCTGGTGGAACTGACGCCCATGGGCGTGGTCAGGCGCGCGGCGCCACGCTAACATCGCCGCATGGACAATCCCTTCGTTTCGACCGAGTGGCTCGCCGACCGCCTCCATGCTCCTGCCATCGTCATCCTCGACGGAAGCTGGTACCTGCCGACCGCCAACCGTAAGCCCCTGGACGAGTATCTTGTCGGACACCTTCCGGGAGCTGTCTATTTCGATATGGACGAGATCGCTGACAAGTCGACCGGCTTGCCGCACATGCTGCCCGCCCCGGAAGTCTTCGCGCGCGAGGTCGGCAGGCTCGGCGTCGGCGACGGCATGACCATCGTCGTCTACGACGAATCCGGCCTCTTCTCCGCTCCCCGGGTCTGGTGGGAATTCAAGGCGATGGGCGCCCCGGACGTGCGCATCCTCGACGGCGGCGGCGCCAAGTGGCGCGCCGAGGGCCGCCCCATCGAGTCCGGTCCCGTCGTCCGGCCGGCTGCCACCTTCACCGCCCGCTTCCATCCCGAACTGGTGCGCGATTTCGCCGACGTGAAGTCCGCCATCGCAAGCGCGGGCCAGATCGCCGACGCCCGCCCACCCGGGCGCTTCGCGGGCCGCGACCCGGAACCACGCGCCGGGCTGAAATCGGGCCATATGCCGGGCGCCGTCAGCCTGCCGGCGATGAACCTCGTCGCCAATGGCGGACTGAGGCCGATGAACGAGCTGAAGGCGATGTTCGAGGCGGCCGGCATCGACTACGACAAGCCCATCATCACGAGCTGCGGCTCGGGCGCGACCGCGGCGACGCTGCTGCTGGCGCTCAGCCTGGCCGGAGCGAAGGACGTCGCGCTCTATGACGGCTCGTGGGCCGAGTGGGGCGCGCGCGCCGATGCCGATGTCGTGGCTGACCAATAGGTCAAGCACATGTCATTTGCCGGATGATCGCTCCGCGGCGATCCGAATTAACTTTCCGGTTCGAGGCAACGGACCGCTTCCACCCAAGTTCTTCCGCCGGTTGGCCCCTCAACCGGGAGAAGAACAATGAAACACCTGTCCATCATCGCCCTTGTCGCCGCCCTGGCCGCGCCCACGATCGTGTCCGCCCAGGATGTGAGCGTGAGTGCGAGCGGCGAAGTCAGCGTCAGCGTCAGCGTCGATCCCTCGAGCGCGATCTCGTCGCTGTCCTCCGAGCTGTCGTCGGCGCTGTCGTCCGCCTCGTCGGAACTGTCCTCGGCACTTTCCGAGCCATCCTCGGAAATGTCGTCGTCCGCCTCGATGTCGAGCTCGGGCATGGAGCCCAGTTGCGACACGCTCGATGCCAGCACCATGGCCCTGATCCCGATCGACGCCACCGCGCTGGCGGCCGTGACCACGATCACCGTCTTCTCGGTGGAAGAGTGCAGCGGACTTGCGGATCTGGCGGCGCTGGATGCCGGCGCCCTGACCGCCCTCGACACGAACCCGATGGTGCTCGACGCCCTTGCCGCGCAGGGCGAAAGCGGCGCCGAGATCATCGCCTACAAGCTCGAGGGCACGTCGCTCACGGTCTACGTACGCGATCGCGAGTAAGTCTACGGCAGGGCCGCCCACGGGCGGCCCTTGCCCTTGCCGCAAACGTGGAGACCACAGCACCGATCCGCTCCGGCGCTGCTTGCCCCAGAAGCGACATCACAAGACCAGCGATCCCGGGTCCCTTCCAAGTCGCGCCGAAACTCGATATGCTGCCCGAGTTATCAGATATCTGGAGATCATGGCGAGGACCCCGAAACTGCCCGCGACGGCCCCCACAGCCACCGCCACAGTGGCCGAAGCGCTGGCGCAGGTGATTCTGGGCGAGATGGCCCCGGGCCAGAGCCTGCCCAGCGAGGGCGACCTCGCCGAGCGGTTCGGGGTGAGCCGGCTCACCGTGCGCGAAGCAGTGAAGATGCTCGCTGGACGCGGCCTGCTCGATGTCGGCCGCGGCCGCCGCGCGATCGTGATCGAACCGAGCGGCGTCGCCTTCTCCGACTTCCTCTCGACCGTGATCCAGAATGATCCCAAGGGCCTGTTCGACCTGATCGAACTGCGCATCGTGCTCGAAGTGCAGGCGGCCACGCTGGCGGCGCGGCGTGTCACGCGCGCCGGGCTCGTCTCGCTCGAGCGGGCCATCCAGGGCATGCGGGACGCAGCCGAGGATGGCCGGAAGGGTATCGATCCGGAGGGATCGGAACAGCGCTTCCACCAGAACGATGTCGGCTTCCACGAGGCGGTGGCGCTCTCGAGCGGCAACCGGCTGGTATCCTATCTGTTCGAGGCAATGGCCGCGCCGTTGCAGCGCAGCTTCTACCTGAGCCGGCGCGGCCGCGATGCACGCGGCCACACGATCGACGACACGATTGCGGCGCATGTGGCGGTGCTCGACGCGATCCGCGAGGGCAACCCCAAAGCCGCGGGCGTCGCGATGCGCGCCCATCTGGAGGACACCGAGCGCGACATCCGCTCCGCCCTCAACGCCCGCCCCACCGACCCGGTGTCGTGGGGGGCGTTCGAAAGCTGACGCCGGCCGGCGCGAAAGCACTTGCGGCCCGATGCTCATTGTTCCACGTCAATGACAACGCCCCCGATACCGCGGGCCGGCCAGGAAGACCTACGAACATGCCTATCGACCTATCGCGCGATGCCTTTGACGAGCTGGCGGCGACCGCCGCCGTACCCCACTATGACCCGGCCGCACTGAAAGCGGGCATCGTGCATTTCGGCGTGGGCAATTTCCATCGCGCGCACCAGGCGGTCTACCTCGACGATCTGTTCAACCTCGGACTCGACCACGACTGGGACCTCATCGGCGCCGGCGTGCGGCCGGGCGACGACGCGATGCGGCTCAAGCTGGAGGCGCAGAACTGGCTGACGACGGTAGTGGAGCAGGAAGCGGATGCCTCGACCGCGCGCGTGACCGCTCCGATGATCGGCCACCTCCCGGTCGGCGACAGCGCCGCCATCATCGCGCAACTGGCCGAACCTGCCATCCGCATCGTGTCGCTGACCATCACCGAAGGCGGCTACTATATCGACCCCGCGACGCAGGCGTTCGATCCCGCCCATCCGGAGATCGCGTGGGATGCGCAGAACATCGCCGCGCCGAGGACGGTGTTCGGGCTGATCCTCGCCGGCCTGCGGGCGCGGCGTGACGCCGGCATCGCGCCGTTCACCGTGATGAGCTGCGACAACATTCCGGGCAATGGGCACGTGACACAGAACGCCGTGGCGGGACTGGCCGAGCTCGTCAACCCCGAACTCGCGCGCTGGGTGCGCTCCAGCGTGGCGTTCCCCAATGGCATGGTGGACCGGATCACGCCCGCGACGACCGATCGCGAGCGCGCGCTGCTGCGCGAGACGTTCGGCATCGACGATCGCTGGCCCGTCTTCTGCGAGACCTTCAAGCAGTGGGTCCTCGAGGACAACTTCCCCCTGGGGCGGCCGGCGCTCGAAAAGGTCGGCGTGCAGTTCGTGCCCGACGTTGCCCCCTTCGAGCATATGAAGATCCGCATCCTCAATGGCGGCCACGCGACAATCGCCTATCCCGCCGCGCTGCTGGACATTCAGTTCGTGCACGAGGCGATGGAGAACGCACTGGTGCGCGGTTTCCTCGAGACGGTGGAACGCGAGGAGATCATCCCCATCGTGCCGCCCGTGCCCGACACCGATCTCGACGACTACTACGCGCTGATCGACCGGCGTTTCTCGAACCCAAAGATCGGCGATACGATCAGCCGGCTCTGCCTCGACGGTTCGAACCGCCAACCCAAGTTCATCCTCCCCTCCGCCGCGGACCGGATCGCGCAGGGCAAGGGGGTGGCAGGGCTGGCGCTCGTTTCCGCCTTCTGGGCGCGCTACTGCTACGGCACATCGGATAGCGGCCGGACGATCGCGCCCAACGATCCCAACTGGACACGACTGTCCGAGACGGCAAAGCGCGCCAAGGACGACCCGGCGGCATGGCTCGGAATGACCGACATCTTCGGCCGACTGGCCCTCGAGCCTGCCTATGTAGCAGCGTTCAGCCACGCCCTGCGAACGATCTGGGCGACCGGGACGAAGGCCACTCTCGAGGCATATCTGGCCGGGCGGCTGTAAAGCGGACAGCGAAACGCGGCAGGTGCTGGAGCGGATGGTCGCGGGCTAGCCGTGATTGATCATCACGTGCCGGACGGCGGTGTAATCCTCCAACGCATAAACCGACATGTCCTTGCCATAGCCCGACTGCTTGAGGCCGCCATGCGGCATCTCGTTGACCAGCATGAAATGCGTGTTGATCCAGGTACAGCCATACTGGAGGCGCGCGGCGGTCTGCATGGCCCTGCTGACGTCCTTCGTCCACACCGATGAAGCGAGACCGTAATCGGAATCGTTGGCCCAGGCGATGGCGTCTTCCGGCTCGGTGAAACGCGTGACGGACACGACGGGACCGAACACCTCGCGGCGCACGATCTCGTCCGATTGCAGCGCGCCCGCGACGACCGTCGGCTCGTAGTAGAAGCCGTCGGCCCCGGCATTGTGGCCGCCCGTCGTAATCTTGATGTGCGGCAACTCGGCGGCGCGCTCGACAAAGCTCGCGACGCGATCGCGCTGCCGCTTGCTGATCAGCGGACCGATCTCGTTCTGGGTGTCGTCCTGCTGGTTGTACTTGATGGACGAGACGGCAGCACTGAGGTCGGCGACGAGATTGTCGTGGATTTTCGGGCCCGCATAGATGCGGCATGCGGCGGTGCAGTCCTGCCCGGCATTGTAGTAGCCGAACGCCTTGAGGCCGTTGACCACTGCATCGAGGTCGGCGTCGTCATAGACGATCACCGGTGCCTTGCCGCCGAGTTCGAGGTGGGTCCGCTTGACCGACTTCGCCGCCGCCTCGAGCACCTTCTTGCCGGTCGACACGTCGCCGGTGATCGAGATCATGTTGATCCTGGGATGATTGATGAGCGTATTGCCCACCGAACCACCCCGCCCGAGGATGACGTTGACAACGCCCTCGGGCAGGATATCGGCCATGACCTTCGCGAGTTTGAGCGCGGTGAGCGGCGTCTGCTCGGAGGGCTTGAAGACGACGGTGTTGCCGCCGGCGATGGCCGGGGCGAGCTTCCAGGCCATCATCATCAGCGGATAGTTCCACGGCGCGATGGAACCGACGATACCGATGGGATCGCGCCGGATCATCGAGGTGTGGCCCGGCAGGTATTCGCCCGCCACCGTCGCCGACATGTTGCGGACGGCGCCGGCAAAGAAGCGCCAGCAATCGACGATGGCAGGAATCTCGTCATTGAGCACGGCGTTGATCGGCTTGCCGCAGTTGAGCGCCTCGAGCGTCGCAAAGCCCTGCGCATCCGCCTCGATGGCGGCGGCGATCCTCAACAGATAGCCCGAGCGCTGGCCGGGCGTGGTCCGCGACCAGGTGGAGAATGCCTTCTCCGCGGCGGCGACGGCGGCATCGATCTGGCCGGCGGAGGCCTCGAGGATAGCCTCGATGAGCTTGCCCGTCCGCGGATTGAGAACCTGCTCGGGCGTTTCGGTGCCCGCCTCGAAGCGCGAGCCGATCAGCATCTCAGTATCCATCAGGTCCTCCTAACTGCTGTTCTCATTTCCCCATCCCGCTGACGGTCTGCTCGCCGCCACGCGACAGGTAGAACGCGGCGAGGATGGGAAGGAAAGTGACGACGACCACAACCATGGCGACGACATTGGTGACAGGACGCTGGCGCGGGCGCACGAGTTCCTCGAGCATCCAGATCGGCAGCGTCTGCTGCTGGCCGGCGGTGAAGGTGGTGACGATGACTTCGTCGAAGCTGAGCGCGAAGGCGAGCATGCCGCCGGCGAGCAGCGCCGTGCCCAGATTGGGCAGAATGACGTGGCGGAAGGTCTGGAAGCTGTTGGCCCCGAGATCCATCGCCGCCTCGACCATCGAGCCGTGGAGGCGGCGGAAGCGCGCGACGGCGTTGTTGTAGACGACAACGATGCAGAACGTCGCGTGGCCCAGGATGATGGTCCAGAAGCTGAACGGGATTTCCATCAGGTTGAAGGCCGAACGCAGAGAGATGCCGGTGATAATGCCCGGCAGCGCGATGGGCAGGATGACGAGAAGCGAGATCGTCTCCCGGCCGAAGAACTTCGTGCCCGACACCGCGGCGGCGCAGAGTGTTCCAAGGATCAGCGCGAGCAACGTGGAGATGCTCGCGACCTGCACCGACAGTGTCAGTGCCTGCCAGACGTCGACCCGACCCCAGGTGACCGCGAACCACTTGAGCGTCAGCCCCGGCGGTGGCCACTGATAAGTGCGCTCCTCGGTGGAGAAGGCGTAGAGAAAGATCAGCGCCAGCGGCAGCAGCATGAACAGCAGCCCCGCCGTCGCGGCGAAGGCAAGGCCCAGCGGTGCGCGCGGTTCGCTAGAGCGCATCGAACGCTCCCGCCCGTTTGGCGCCCCACAGATACAGCACCATGATGACAATGGGGACGACGGTGAAGGCCGCCGCCAGCGGGATGTTGCCCGCAGTTCCCTGATGCGAGTACACGGCCTGGCCAATGAAGAACTGCGAGTTCCCCACGATCTGCGGGATGATGTAGTCGCCCAGCGTCAGCGAGAACGTGAAGATCGAGCCGGCGATGATGCCCGGCAGCGCCAGCGGAAAGATCACCTTCCAGAAGGTCTGCCGCGGCGTCGCGCCCAGATCGGCGGACGCATCGAGCAGGTTGGTCGGCACACGTTCGATCGCCGCCTGGATAGGCAGGATCATGTAGGGCATCCACACATAGAGGAAGACGAGGAACGTCCCGGTGTAGCTGATCGAGAGCGAGTTGCCGCCGATGAGCGGGAGGCTGAGCCACCAGTCGAGAAGGAAGGTGATGTGGAGCTGCTCGAACAGCCAGTTGAGGATGCCCTCCTTGGCGAGGATCAGCTTCCACGCATAGACCTTGACGAGATAGCTGGCCCACAGCGGCAGCATGATGCCGAGGTAGAACACCGCCTTCCACGGCCCCCGGGCGTAACGTGCCGCCCAGTAGGCGACGGGAAAGGCAACGATGGCCGAGGCGACGGTGACCACCGCCGCCATGCTGACGGTCCGGATGATGATGTCGAGGTTCTGCGCGCGAAACAGTTCGGCATAGGTGCGTAGCGAAAACTCGTGGACGATGAGGCCCGAGAAATCGTCGATGTAGAAGAAGCTTTGCAGCAGCAGCGCAAAGAGCGAGCCGACATACACGATGCCGAGCCACAACAGCGCCGGCAGCACCATGAGGAAGACGAGGAGCTTCGGGCGCCGCCAGAACAGATCGGACAGCGCGCCGACGATCCCGCCTCGGCTGGGCAGGATCGCACCAGCTTCGGCGAGCGCCGTCACGACGTCGCCTCCATCAGATGCAGCGCGTCCTTGGCGAAGCCGAGCGTGACCTTCTCGCCCTCGGCAGGCACCGCGTCGTTAGAGGGTACCGACGCGTGCAGCTTTGTGCCGTTGAGGTCGATCATCAGGCGGATGACCGGGCCGAGATAGCTCTTGGAGATGATCGTGCCCGTCATACGCGATGCCGACTGCCCGGCGGCCATCACGTGGATCGCTTCGGGCCGCAGGCTCGCCCAGCGCTTTTCACCCACGATCCAGTAGACGAACTCGGGATCGAGCACGTTGGAGGAGCCGACGAAGTCGGCCACGAAGCGCGACTGCGGGCGCTTGTAGATTTCCTCGGGCGTGCCGATCTGCTGCACCCGGCCCTCGTTGAACACGGCGACCCGGTCGGCCATCGACAGCGCCTCGCCCTGGTCGTGCGTGACGAAGATGAAAGTGATGCCGAGAGTCTTCTGCAGGGCCTTCAGCTCTTCCTGCATCGACTCGCGCAGCTTGAGGTCGAGCGCCCCCAGCGGCTCATCGAGCAGCAGCACCTTGGGCTTGTTGACGATGGCGCGGGCGAGCGCGACGCGCTGGCGCTGGCCGCCCGAAAGCTGGCCCGGTCGGCGGTCGCCATAACCGCCAAGTCGCACCAGCTCAAGCGCTTCCTCGGCCGCCTTGATGCGGAGGACTTTGGGCAACTTCTTGAGCATCAGCGAGAAGGCGACATTGTCCCGCACATTCATGTGCGGGAAGAGCGCGTAGTCCTGGAACACCGTGTTGACGTTGCGCCGGTAGGGCGGGATGCCCTCGACGGCGTCGCCGAAGATCTGGATGCGCCCCGAGGTCGGCTGCTCGAAGCCGGCGATGAGCCGCAGGCATGTCGTCTTGCCCGAGCCCGAGGGCCCGAGCATGGCGAAGAACTCGCCCGGCGCGACATCGAGATCGACCTCGTCCATGGCACGGACAAGTCCAAAGTGGCGCGAGACTTTCTGGAGGCTAACCGCCGACGTCACGAGTTGCTGCCCTCACATTACCCTGCAGCGACGCAGTGGACGAGATAGGAGGCGCGAGCGCAAGCCCGCGCCTCCGGCAATCAGGGCGATCAGCGTCCGCCGATCACGCCGACATAGTCGGAAACCCAGCGATAGTAGGGCACGCATTCGCCCTGCTCACACTTGGCGGTTGGCGTGCGCCAGAACCGAATCTTGTCGAAGTCCTCGCTGCCATTGACCTTGCAGCCATCGGCGCCGAGCAGATCGCTGCCCTCGCACGCCGCGGGGACCGACGGAACGGTACCGAACCATGCCGACACGCCGGCCTGGACGTAGTTTTCAAGCGAGTGGTTCATCCACATGTAGGCGCAGTTGGGGTGCTCGCTGTCGGCATGAAGCATCGTGGTGTCAGCCCAGCCGGTGACGCCCTCCTTGGGGAAGACAGACGCAATCGGTGCGCTGTCGGCCTTGAGGAGATTGACCATGATCGGCCACGAACCGGAGGCGACCATGCCTTCGTTCTTGAAGTCGTCGATCTGTACGAACGCGTCATGCCAGTAGCGACCGATAAGCGTGCGCTGCACGCGCAGCAGATCGAGGGCCGCCTTGTACTGATCCTCGTTCAGGGCATAGGGGTCTTTGATGCCCAGCTCGGGGTTGTGATACATCAGGTAGAGGGCAGCGTCCGCGACGTAGATCGGACCATCATAGGCTTGCACGCGCCCTTTGTTGGACTGGCCGTCGGCCAGCGTCATCTCTTCGAAAACGACGTTCCAGCTATCCGGCGCGGTGCCGCCGAAAGCGTCGGTGTTGTACATGAGGACGTTGGCGCCCCACACGAAAGGCGTCCCATAGTGCACCCCGTCCACCGTATGCCAGGGCGAGTTCTGCATGCGCTCGTCGATAGTCGACCAGTTCGGGATCAGCGAGATGTTGATCGGCTGCACGCGTTTGCCGGCAACGAGCCGCAGCGACGCGTCGCCCGACGCCGTGACGAGGTCGAAGCCGCCCTCGTTCATGAGCGCGACCATTTCATCGGAAGTGGCCGCCGTCTTGACCGACACCTTGCAGCCCGTGTCGGCTTCGAACTTCGTCACCCAGTCAAACTTGGGGTCGGTTTCACCGCGCTCGATATAGCCGGCCCAGGCGATGATCGACACTTCGCCTTCGCCCGCCCCCAGCGATTGCAGCATCTCCTGCGCCGTCACCTGACCGCCGAAACTGGCGACCAGCGCGAGGGCGGTGCATGTCCTCAGAAAAGATTTCATGGTGATTTCTCCCTGCCCGGGAGCCGGGCTGTCGCGCCGCGGCACTCCCTCGGATGGGGACGGTATCCCGCTGGTTAACATTCGCAAATTCATTCGGGCGATGGAAAATATCGGGAAAACCGATAGCTCTAGCGCTGCCGCGCCGCGAGTTGTGCCTGTGCGATGCCGATGAAGTCGCGGGCCGACTGCGGCAGGGACGAGCCGCGGCGCCAGACCATGCCCACCTGCACCACCGGCAGCGCCCCCGAAATGTCGCGGCTCTCGATGCGGTCGCCTTCGAGCGACCACGGGCGGTAGACGAGGTCAGGCAGCAACGCGATCCCGGCGCCCGTGGCCACGAGGCTGCGCACCGCCTCGACCGACCGCGTGCGGAAGGCGACATGCGGCTTGGCGCCGAGGGCCGACAGCAGCTTGCCGGTATTCTCCTCGGTCTCGTCGACCGTCAGCATGATGAGCGGCTCGCTGGCGATGTCCTCGAGCGCGATGCTGTCGGCGGCGGCGAGCTTGTGCCCGAGCGGCAGCCACAAGCGATAGGGCGATGTCTCGAAGATCTCGGCCTGCAGCGCATTGCGGTCGCGGAGATTGGAGATGACCATCACCGCCACGTCGAGCTCTCCGCCGATCAGCAGATGCTCGAGATAGTCGCCATTGTCCTCGATCGCCGACACGTCGACCCCCGGGTAGGCGCGCCGGAAGCGCGCGAGCAGGTCGGACAAGACATAGCCCGCCACCAGCGAGGTGACGCCGAGCGACAGATGACTGGGCGGGGCGGCCGCGTCCTCGCCCAGAAACGAACGCCGGGCATCCTGCACGTCGGCGAGGATGCGGTTGGCGTGGCGGTAGAACTGGTGGCCCTTGTGGGTGATGGTGAGGCCGCGCCGATGGCGCTCGAACAGCGCCACGCCAAGGTCGGATTCGAGCTCCTTGATGGCCTCGGTGACGGCGGACTGGCTGATCGACAGGCTCTGCGCAGCGCCTGAAACGGTTCCCTCCTCGGCGACCGCGATGAAGTACTGGAGCTGCCGGAGGGTGAAGGCCATGCGCAGATAATGCACTGGCGGCACACATTTGGAAGCCTCGACGGGCGGCGCCTGGCTCGGCTAAGCTCCGGTCCGGGAAGCGGCTTGGCGAACTCAGGGTAACGACGACTTTGTCCATCAAAGCCGCGATCTATCACCTCACCCACTACACCTATGACCGGCCCGTGCTCCTGGCCCCGCAGATCATCCGGCTGAAGCCGGCGCCGCACTCCAAGACCAAAGTGTTGAGCCACTCGCTCAAGGTCTCGCCGACGCCCCATTTCGTCAATCTGCAGCAGGATCCCTACGGTAACTGGCTGAGCCGGCACGTGTTTCCGGAGCCGGTGCGCGAGCTCAAGATCGAGGTCGACCTCGTCGCCGACATGACGGTCTACAACCCGTTCGACTTCTTCGTGGAGGAAGAGGCCGAGACCTGGCCGTTCAGCTATCCCGAGACGCTGCGGGATGACCTGTCGATCTACATGAAACCCCAGCCGGCCGGGCCGCTTCTCACCCAGTTCCTCGCGGGCTTCGACAAGACACCGCGCAACACGGTGACGTTCGTCACCGAACTCAATAGCTATCTGCAAAACCGTGTCGGCTACATCGTCCGGCTGGAGTCGGGTGTGTACGAGCCCGAAGAGATCCTCGAAAAGTCGGTAGGAAGTTGCAGGGATTCCGGCTGGCTTCTGGTCGAGAGTTTGCGACATTTCGGCCTCGCGGCGCGCTTTGTGTCCGGCTACCTGATCCAGCTCAAACCCGACCTGGTGTCGCTCGACGGGCCGCCCGGCACCGACCATGACTTCACCGACCTGCATGCCTGGTGCGAGGTCTATATCCCCGGTGCCGGCTGGATCGGGCTCGATCCGACATCGGGCCTGCTGACAGGGGAAAGCCACATCCCGCTGGCGGCGACACCGCACTACCGCAATGCCGCGCCGATCTCGGGCGCCTTCTCGGCGACCGGCCAGGTCCATACCGACTTCGCCTTCGACATGAAGGTGACGCGCATGGCGGAGCATCCGCGTATCACCAAGCCGTTCTCGGACGAGAGCTGGGCGCGGCTCAATGACTTCGGTCACCAGGTCGACGCCGTGCTGAAGCAAAACGACGTTCGATTGACAATGGGCGGCGAGCCAACCTTCGTGTCGATCGACGATTTCGAGAGCGGCGAGTGGAACACCGACGCCGTCGGCCCGACCAAGCGGCACAAGGCGGATGCGCTGATCCGCCGACTGCGCGACAGATTCGCGCCCGGCGGCTTCATTCATTACGGACAGGGCAAGTGGTATCCGGGCGAGACGCTGCCGCGCTGGACGTTTTCGCTCTACTGGCGGCGCGACGGCCAGCCGGTGTGGCAGGACCAGTCGCTGGTGGCACAGGAAGGCGAGCGCTCGGCGATCCGGCCCGGCGACGCCGAGAGACTGCTGACCGCCATCGCCGGCAATCTGGGGCTCGCTGGCGACACGATGGCGCCGGCCTACGAAGACCCCGGCGACTGGGTGCTGAAGGAAGCGCGGCTACCCGACAATGTCGACCCGACCAACAACGAGCTGCGCGACGCCGAAGCGCGGGCGCGCATGGCCAAGGTATTCGAGCGCGGCCTGACGACGCCGACGGGCTATGTGCTGCCGGTGCAGCGCTGGAACGCCCTCGCCTCCGGCCGCCGCTGGATCACCGAGAAGTGGCGGACGCGGCGCGGCAAGCTGTTCCTCACGGCCGGCGACAGCGCCATGGGCTACCGCCTGCCGCTCAATTCGCTGCGCTTCGTCAATGCGACGAGCTATCCGCACGTCGTGCCCGCGGATCCCCTGCAGCCGGTTGGCGAGTTGCTGCCTGCCGGCACCCTGCCCGACCGCATCCAGCAGACGACGGGCTTCAAGGCCGATGCCGCCGAGACGCAGCAGATCAACGAGCAGGTGCTCGACGAGATCGACTCCACGGTGCGCACCGCGATCACGGTGGAGGAGCGCGAGGGGCACTTGAGCGTGTTCCTGCCGCCGGTTTCGACGCTCGAGGACTACCTTGAACTGGTGGCGGCCGCCGAAGCCGCAGCCAAGGACGTCGGGCTGCCGGTGCAGATCGAGGGCTATCCACCGCCCTTCGACCCGCGGCTCAACGTGATCCGCGTGGCGCCGGACCCCGGCGTGATCGAGGTCAACATCCACCCCGCCGCAAGCTGGGACGAGGCCGTGGCAACAACGGAGATCATCTACGAGGAGGCGCGGCAGAGCCGTCTTGGCGCCGACAAGTTCATGATCGACGGCCGGCATGTCGGCACCGGCGGCGGCAACCATGTGGTGATCGGCGGCGCGACGCCGTCGGACTCGCCGTTCCTCAGGCGCCCCGATCTGCTGAAGTCGCTGGTGCTGCACTGGCAGCATCACCCGTCGCTGAGCTACCTGTTCTCAGGTCTGTTCATCGGTCCGACCTCGCAGGCGCCGCGCATCGATGAAGCACGGCACGATGCGCTCTATGAACTCGAGATCGCGCTGCGCCAGGTGCCGGCACCTGGGATGGGCAACGCGCCCCTGCCCTGGCTGGTGGACCGGCTGTTCCGCAACCTGCTGGTCGACGTCACCGGCAACACGCATCGCAGCGAGATCTGCATCGACAAGCTCTATTCGCCGGACGGCCCGACGGGACGGCTGGGTCTGGTCGAATTCCGCGGCTTCGAGATGCCGCCCAACGCACCCATGAACCTCGCACAGCAGGTCCTGGTGCGGGCCCTGATCGCCCGCTTCTGGACGTCGCCGCTCGACGGCAAGTTCGTGCGCTGGGGCACGACGCTGCACGACCGCTTCATGTTGCCCCATTTCGTGTGGGCGGACTTCCTCGAGGTGCTTGCCGACCTCAAGGCACATGGCTTCAATCTCGAACCCGAGTGGTTCGCGGCGCAGCTCGAGTTCCGCTTCCCGTTCTGCGGCGAGGCCGAATATGAGGGCATGCGGCTGACGCTCAACCAGGCGCTCGAGCCGTGGCACGTGATGGGCGAGACGGGTGCGCTGGGCGGCACTGTGCGCTTCGTCGACAGCTCGGTCGAGCGGCTGCAGGTGAAGCTCGAGGGCCCCGACCCCGAGCGCTACATCGTGACCGCCAACCGGCGCCGGGTGCCGCTGACGCGCACCGGAATGGCCGCCGTGTCGGTGGCCGGTGTCCGCTTCAAGGCGTGGCAGCCCGCAAGCGGCCTGCACCCCATGCTGCCGGCCAACTCGCCGCTGACCTTCGACGTCTACGACACCTGGACGAAACGCTCGATCGGCGGCTGCGTCTATCACACGGCGCATCCCGGCGGCCGCAACTACGAGACGTTCCCGGTGAACGGCAACGAGGCCGAAGCGCGGCGGCTCGCGCGGTTCGTCGGGGACGGGCACACGCCGGGCGGGTTTGTGCCGCCGCCCGAGGACGTAGCGGGGGAGTTCCCGTTGACGCTGGATTTGCGGACGCCCGGGGGTTGAACGGCGCCGGCGTCGGGCCTACTGTTACATGTAACGGGAGACGGTCATGGGAACGCCAGGGAGTCAAAGGGCGCAGAAGTATCGTGAGACGATGCGAGCGAAGGGAATGCGGCTCGTGCAAAAGTGGGTGATCGACACGCAAACTCCCGAGTTCAAAGCAGAAGCGCGCCGCCAGTCGCTGATTATCGCCGAGGCCAATCGCAAGAATCGAGAAGAACTCGACTTGCTGGACGCAGCGCTTGATGAAGCCCTAGCCGAGCTGGAGGGCGATGAAAATCTGATCGGCCGGCCGGCCGACGAGGGCAAATGAAGCGCGGCGATATCGTGACGACGGCAATGCAGGGCGATTACGGCAAGCCGAGACCCGCGCTCATTGTCCAGTCTGACACGTTCGGCGAGACGGATTCGGTCATGCTCCTGCTGATAACAAGCACATTGGAACGTGCTTCACTGCTTCGGGTCGACATGGCGCCATCCGCCGCAAACGGACTCCGCAAGCCTTCGCAGGTACAGATCGATCGGCTGATGACCACGCGACGTGAACGCATTGGACCAGTCGTCGGGACAGCAGGCGAACAGGTGATGACGGAGATTGATCGTCAACTGCTCTCTTTTCTGTCTCTCGAACTCTAGATCGCTGCCGCTACAGCCATGCACGTGAATCCCCCTTGCTCTCCCTCACACTTCCGATAGCGATGCGCTGATGGACAAGCGGAATCAGCGTCAGCCCGCCAAGCCGGTGCGAGGGAGTATCGCGGCGGACTATTCCCTGCTTCCCGGAATTCCAGACGAGATGAAGGACGCGGCCGGCGCGATCCGGCCCGGCTGGGCGGAACTGCTGGCGGGGTTCGACGAGCTCGGACCCGAGGGCCTCAGCGATCGCTTCGACCGCGCCGACCAATATCTGCGCGACGCCGGCGTGTTCTACCGCAAATATGACGGCGCCGCGGGCAAGGACCGCGCCTGGCCGCTGGCGCATGTGCCGCTGATCATCGACGAGGCCGAATGGGCGCAGATCACGCGCGGGCTGGTGCAGCGGGCCGACGTGCTCGAACGGCTCGTGGCCGACATCTATGGCGACAACCTGCTCGTGGCCCGAGGCGTGCTGCCGCCCGAACTGATCGCGCAGAACCCCGAATTCCTGCGGCCGGTAGTCGGGATCAAGCCGGCGAGCGGGCACTGGCTGCATTTTTGTGCCTTCGAGCTGGGGCGCGGGCCCGATGGCGGCTGGTGGGTGCTGGGCGACCGCACGCAAGCCCCCTCCGGCGCCGGTTTCGCGCTCGAGAACCGGGTGGCGACGACGCGGGCGCTCTCGGACATCTACTCCAAGATGAATGTGCACCGGCTCGCGGGCTTCTTCCGCGACTTCCGCGATGCGCTCAATGGCGATGCGCGGCGGCACGATGGCCGCGTCGGCATCCTGACGCCGGGCCAGCACAACGAGACCTATTTCGAGCACGCCTATATCGCGCGCTACCTCGGCTTCATGCTGCTCGAGGGCGAGGACCTCGTGGTCGAGGACGGCGAGGTGATGGTGCGCACGGTTGCCGGCCTCAAGCCCGTCAGCGTGCTGTGGCGCCGCATGGATGCGAGCTTCACCGATCCACTGGAGCTGCGCTACGACAGCCGCATCGGCACGCCCGGACTGGTGGAGGCGCTGCGCCAGGGCTCGATCTCGATGGTCAATGCCATCGGCTCGGGCATCCTCGAAACCCGTGCTCTCGCCGCCTTCATGCCGCGGCTCAGCGACGTGCTGCTCGGCCAGCCGCTCGAGTTGCCGACCATCGCCACCTGGTGGTGCGGTCAGGACAAGGAACGCCAGCACGTCATCGACAATCTCGACCGCATGATGGTGGGACCGGCCTTCTCGACCACGCTCGCCATCGAGGATCGCGAGCACACAGTGCTGGGCGCGACCCTCGAGGCCAATCCGCGCGCCGCGCTCAAGCGCAAGCTCGCCAGCGACGGCGGCATGTTCGTCGGCCAGGAGCCGGTGACGCTGTCGACGGCGCCGGTCTATGCCGACGGCAGGCTCGAGCCGCGGCCGATCACGCTGCGTGTCTATGCGGCGCGCACAGCGCGCGGCTGGACCATCATGCCGGGGGGCTTCGCACGCGTCGGCTCGACGCTCGATACGGCAGCGATCGCCATGCAGCGCGGCGGCCAGGCGGCGGATGTGTGGGTGGTGTCGAGCAGGCCGGTAGAGCGGGTCAGCCTGCTGCCGCAGGAGGGCGAGAAGCTGCAGCGCAATTCGGCCGGCTCGCTGCCCAGCCGCGCCGCCGACAATTTGATCTGGCTCGGCCGTTATGCCGAGCGCTGCGAGGCGACGGTGCGCATCCTGCGCGCCTACAATGTGCGGCTGGCCGAGATGTCAAATCCTGACCTGCCCATCCTCAAGGACACGCGCGCCTATCTCGACACCATCGATGTCGATGCCGCCGAGCCGATCCCGCAGGGATTGCTGCGCGCCATCGACAGTGCCGTGCATTCGGCGGGGCAGATCCGCGACCGCTTCTCGCCCGATGGCTGGCTGGCGCTGGCGGACCTGCGCAAGACCACGCGCAACTTCGCGGCGCGCGTCCAGCCGGGCGACGACGCGACGCGCGCCATGACCGTGCTGCTGCGCAAGCTCGCCGGCTTCTCCGGCCTCGTGCACGAGAACATGTACCGCTTCGCCGGGTGGCGCTTCCTCGAGATCGGCCGGCGGCTCGAGCGCGGCATCCAGATCGCCGGGATCACCGGTTGGCTGACGCGGCGGGAGGCGCCCGAGGGCGCGCTCGACATGCTGCTCGAGATCGCCGACAGCGTGATGACGCATCGGCGCCGCTACAATGTCGCGGCGGGCGCCAACTCCTATCTCGACCTGCTGGTGCTCGACCCACTCAATCCGCGCTCGGTGCTGTTCCAGGTGGCCGAGCTGCGCGAACAGATCGAGCGGCTGCCCGGCGGCATCGAGCACGGGCAGTTGTCGGTGACCGCCAGGGCGGTGCTCGAACTGCACACGCAGCTGCGCGTCGCCGAGCCCGAGGACATGACGCCGGAGCGACTGGCGGAACTGGGCGCGGAGATCGCGCGGCTCGCCGGCCTCATTGCCGACGCCTACTTCGTGTAGCCGCCATGCTCTACGACGTCCGCCTCGAGCTGCACTATGACTACGAGGGGTTCGTCCACGGCGACCGGCACCTGATCCGCGTGGCGCCGCAATCGATCCCCGGCGTGCAGCGGGTGGTGGCGTCGGCCGTGTCGTTCGATCCGCGACCCGACAGTGAAACGTCGTTCGTCGATTTCTTCGGCAACCTGGTGACGACGATTTCCTATGCGGGCTACCATGACAGCCTCGACGTGCGGCTGAGCGCCCGCGTGGCGGTGGAGGACGAGCATCCGCCGGCCGATCTTTCGCCCGACCTGATGGGCCTACAGCGCGAGCTCGCGACGCTGTGGACGCTCGACGCGGACTCGCCGCACCACTTCCTCGCCCCCTCCCCGCGCGTCGCCTTCAGCCGAGCCATCACCGACTACGCGCGAAAGAGCGTCGAGCGCACGGCGTCGGTGCGGGCGGCGGCGATGGATCTGTGCCTCTCGATCCACCGCGACTTCGTCTACGACAAGGACTCGACCGACGTGAACACCGCGCCGCTCGATGCTTTCACGCTGCGCAAGGGCGTGTGCCAGGACTTCGTGCATGTGATGGTGGCGGGGCTGCGCGGCGTCGGTATTCCGGCGGCCTATGTGTCGGGGTTCCTCCGCACCATTCCACCCAAGGGAAAGCCACGGCTCGAGGGCGCCGACGCGATGCATGCCTGGGTACGCGTGTGGTGCGGGTTGCACGATGGCTGGCTCGAATTCGACCCCACCAACGCCATGCTGGCGGGCGCCGACCACATCACCATCGGACATGGCCGCGACTATGCCGACATCTCCCCCATCGTGGGTGTGCTGCGCACCTCCGGCCGGCACGAGACCAAGCAGTCGGTGGACGTAATCCGGGTCGAGTGACCGGCCCGCAACTTTGCTTTTGACGTAGAGGAACCAACCGCTGCGCGGCCCGTTGTTGGGCCAGCGCAAGTCAGCGCGCCAACATCCCAAGCGGAGACCGGTCGTCCTCCCTGCCGGTCAAAAGACACAAGGATCGAGCCAATGACACGGATGGAAATCAACGTTCTGGAAGATGCCGGACGGGCCGCGATGGCGTGGTCGCCCGAAGGCTATGACGGACGCGTCCATCTTGGCGCTGTGCTGGCGGCGCTGGTGCCCGCCATCGGCATCCTCGCGGCAGCGGCGGCGTTCCTGTTCGTCGCCTTCTAGCCAGGAGTACACCAAGATGCTCAGCACAATTCTCATTATCGTTCTGATACTTCTGCTGATCGGCGCCGTACCGAGCTGGGGGTACTCCCGCTCCTGGGGCTACTTCCCCTCCGGTATTCTGGGCGTCGTGCTCGTGATCGTCATCATCCTTGTCTTGATGGGACGCATCTGAGCCAGCGGGTCCAAGGTCGCCCCCCTTTCGATCCGCTCAACCGCCCCGGTTCGCTCCCCCCGCGAACCGGGGCGTTTCTTTGCCGGAACCGGGCACCGGTTGGAGCGTTGTTCCGGCAACCAGTTTCCAGGAGCATTCATCATGGCTGATACCGAAGACATGGCCCCCGCCCGGTCGCCCTCCAACGCGTCGCCGCGCCGCGCCGCGGCCAATGGGGCAGGCACCGCGTCGCGCGCCCGCCGCCCGCGCCGGAGCGCGCCCGATGACCTCGAGGCGCAGGTCGCCCAGCTGCAGAACGACCTCAAGTCGATCACCCAGACCCTGCAGCGCATGGGCGAGGACAAGGTCGGCGAAGTGCAGGGGCTCGCCAAGCGCCGTGCCGCCGCCCTCAAGGACAAGGGCGAGGAGATGATCGAGTCCGCCCAGGACGAGTTCAACGCCTTCGAAAAGCAGATCAAGGATACCATCCGCGAAAAGCCGCTGACGGCCGTCGCCGGCGCGCTGGCGCTGGGCTTCATCCTCGCCGTCGTGACGCGCTGAGATGCTCGCTCTATTGGGGCCACTCGGAGCCCTGCTGGGCCTCGAGGCAGCGTCGCTCAAGGAGCGGCTGAAGCGGCAGGCGGCGCTGTGGGGCACGCTGGGCGTACTGGGGTTGATCGCGATCAGCTTCATCCTGGTCGCCATCAACAACGCGCTGACGCTGGCGCTTGGACCGATCGTGGCGCCGCTGGTCATTGCCGGCGCGGCGTTGCTGGTCGGACTCGTCGTCTATGCGGTGTTTCACTTCCGCGCGACGGTGGAAGCCCACAATGACGCGGAAAAGAAGCACCGCGCCGAAATGACGGCGCTGATCACAACGGCGGCCATTACGGCCGTGCCGTTGATCCTGCCCATGCTCAAGCGCGTGGGCGTTCCCGCCGGCGGCGCGGCCGCCGCGATCTACTCCCTGCTGCAATCGAAGGCCCTCCGCGACAGGCACTGAGGCGGAACCCGGCACAGGCTTGCCCGTTGATAGCAGGCCCTCAGAAACCGAGGGTGGAAACCCGAGAGGATTTGCCATGTCTCATATCAAACGGCGGATCGTGACTATCCTTAAGGACAACGAACTGGACGCCGAGGAAAAGGTGGAGATTCTCCGCCAGCTCGAAGCCGACTCGCTCAGCAAGGAGCGCAGCGCCACGGAGGGCATGACCGCCGTGGATGGCGACGACGGCGAGGATCTCAAGGCGATCGAGCAGGCCCTGCGCAAGATGGGCCAGGAGCCGGTCGAAGCCGGCGCGTCGAGCCTGTAGGACGTCCAGCACAAAGCGAACCAATTGGAGCCCGTCCGGCGATCCCGGGCGGGCTTTCTCATGGGCGCATCAGTGCACCGCCCACCGACGACGGACTGGACGACGCCCTAGATGAGAGGTCGCCGTCGCTCGGGCAGACCTTCCCAGCCCGCTACCTCCATCAGACCTTCGACATCCATCACTTCGCAGGCACGGTCGTGCCAGCGAATGAGCTTGCGCTCGACCAGCTTGCGCAGGGTCTTGTTGGTGTGGACGATCGACAGGCCCAGCGTGTCGGCGACATGCTGCTGGGTGATGGGAATGAGGAGCTGCTTGTTCTCGGTGAGCCCGACGGCGGAAGCCCGCTGATGCAGGAAGGCGACGAGGTAGGCCGCGCGCTCGGTGGCGGTGCGCCGGCCGACGCTGAGCAGATGCTCGTCGAGCATCCGCTCCTCGCGCGCCGCGATCCAGGTGACGTCGAAACTGAGGCCGGGCTGCTTCTTGTAGAGATCGCCCAGCCCGTCACGCTGGAAGACGCACAGCACAACCGGCGACAGGGCTTCGACCGAATGCTCCATGGCCCCGATGATCGACCCCTGCAGACCGATCAGATCGCCCGGCAGGACGTAGTTCAGAATCTGCCGCCGCCCGTCCTCGAGCGTCTTGAAGCGGAAGGCCCAACCCGACAGCAGCGTGAAGAGCTGTGCGCTGTGCGCGCCTTCGGCAAGAATTGTCGCGCCGGTCTCGGCCACGAGCTCACCGCGCTTGAACCCAGAGACGAATTTCAGCTCGTCCGGCGTGAAGGCCCGGAACTGGGTCATCGCGCGGAGCGGGCAATGCTCACAGGGAACACGACGGGTTGAGACGGGCAGGACAACGCTCACAATCTAGAGGTGCTCCACCATGACCTGCATGGAACTGAAACGCGAGGCGCCAGATGCGGGTTGCGCATCGTCGCACATGTCTTTGTTAAATGACGATTCAGCCCCCAGCGCTGCACCTGCTCTGCCAACAGAGGGCCTGCCATGCTGTCGCGGCAACGACTGCTGATAATCGAAGACGTCTCCCTGATCGCCCTGGATATCCAGCGGGTTCTGGAGGATGCGAACGCCGAACAGGCTGTGTTTGCTCGCGATTTCGGCGACGCGCGCAAGCACGCCGAGCGCTTTGCCGACTTCGACCTGGCGATCGTCAATCCGCCCGGACGCGATGTCTCGGAGATCGAGACGGCGGCACTTCTCGCCAGTGCCGGCCCGGCGATCGTCGTATGCTCGGCCACGATGACCGATTTTGCCGGAACGCCGCTTGCGGGGGCAGAAGTGATCACCAAGCCCTTTGCAGACGGCGATCTGCTCGCCGCCTGCCATAGGGCGCTCAGCCGGCGGGCCGGCTAGATGTCGAAGCTATGAAGGTTGTTCATTCGGAGAGGGACTGAGAAGCTGGGGTTGCGAAGCCAACCAGCCTTCAGCGGAGCTCCCCGAATGAACGTCCACAAGAATGCGCGCCTGACGCCTGC
>Ga0066256_1000457_pt1 | contig 114089 bp, 109 predicted proteins | sample ThiBio_1000_biof_FD_87107 | JGI IMG/M metagenome (GOLD analysis project Ga0066256, IMG submission 87107) | Wastewater bioreactor microbial communities from Cape Town, South Africa - Thiocy_expt_1000_biof (version 2) | ecosystem: Engineered > Bioreactor > Thiocyanate-remediating >...
CTGGGGCTTCGTCATCCTGGGCTGGTCCGGGCTGTTTTCTGGCGGCATTGCTGCCCAGATCATCACCCGCTACTCCAACCTGACCGACGTCGTCTGGAACAACCAGAGCAAAGTCATCCTCAACAACCGCATCGTGCCCTAAGGAAACGAAACACAGGAACACGGGCAACAAGAAGAGGAAGCAGGAACGTAAGACAGGAACTGGCGGCTGCACCCCCGCAAACTGCAGAAGCAGCAGCCCGGGAACCCGGGCAGCCGCCGCAACACCCAGGGAACAGCCTGCGCCCGGCAAGCGCGCTGCGCAAGCAATCGCAAACACCGCGAGCAGGCGGCAAGGAACATTTCGCAAACAAGGAATCAACGACACACATGAGGGGAGGGCGCGATGAGCAGAACAGATGAAATAATACGGGCGGCGAAAATGCCGCCGGAAGCGGTAAAGATGTCCAGGATGATAGACGTGATCTATTTTCCCATCCTGTGCATTTTATTGGTTGGAACCTACCACATGCACTTCATGCTGCTGGCAGGAGACTGGGACTTCTGGCTGGACTGGAAAGACCGGCAATGGTGGCCGGTGGTCACCCCGATCGTGGGCATCACCTACTGTGCAGCCATCATGTACTACCTATGGGTCAACTACCGGCTGCCCTATGGCGCCACCCTATGCATCGTCTGCCTGCTGGTAGGCGAATGGCTGACCCGGTTCTGGGGCTTCTACTGGTGGTCGCACTACCCCATCAACTTCGTGTTTCCCTCCACCATGATACCGGGAGCGCTCGTGATGGACACCGTCATGCTGCTCACCCGCAACTGGATGATCACCGCCCTGGTAGGCGGAGGCGCGTTCGGACTGCTGTTCTACCCTGGCAACTGGCCCATTTTTGGCCCGACCCACCTGCCGCTCGTGGCTGAAGGCGTGCTGCTCTCCCTGGCTGACTACACCGGCTTCCTGTATGTACGCACCGGCACCCCCGAGTACGTTCGGCTGATCGAACAAGGCTCGCTGCGCACCTTTGGCGGCCACACCACCGTCATAGCCGCGTTCTTCTCCGCCTTCGTCTCCATGCTCATGTTCTGCGTATGGTGGTACTTTGGCAAGATCTACTGCACCGCCTTCTTCTACGTCAAAGGCCCGCGTGGACGCGTATCCATGAAGAACGACGTCACCGCCTATGGAGAAGAAGGGTTTCCGGAGGGGATCAAATAATGAACGCAAAGAACCTGATCAAACTGGGCAAAGTGGGCATAGCCGGCGTAGCTGGCGCCGCCACCCTGGCCTTGAGCCTCATGCTTGACATCTCCCCTGCGGCCGCGCACGGCGAACGCTCGCAAGAACCGTTCCTGCGCATGCGCACCATCCAGTGGTACGACATGAAATGGGGACCTGAGACCACCAAGGTCAACGACGTTGCCACCATGACCGGCAAATTCCACCTTGCCGAAGACTGGCCGCGCGCCGTAGGCAAGCCGGGCCGCGCCTTCTTCAACGTTGGCAGCCCCAGCCCCGTGTTCGTGCGGCTCTCCACCAAGCTCAACGGCGAACCCACCTACATCTCCGGCCCCCTGGAGATCGGGCGCGACTACGCCTTTGAAGTCAGGCTCAAGGCGCGCATACCCGGGCGCCACCACATGCACGCCATGGTCAACATCAAGGATGCAGGCCCGATTGCCGGCCCTGCCGCCTGGATGAACATCACCGGCAGCTGGGACGACTTCACCAACCCCGTCAAGCTCTTGACTGGCGAGACCATAGACACCGAGACCTTCAACTTCAACAACGGCATGTTCTGGCACATCCTGTGGCTGGGCCTTGGCATCTTCTGGATCGGCTACTACGTAGCCCGGCCCATGTTCCTGCCCAGGAGCCGGGTACTGCTGGCCTATGGAGACGATCTGCTGCTCGACCCCATGGACAAGAAAGTGGCCTGGATCGTTCTCATTGCCACCTTTGGCATTGTCTGGGGCGGGTATCGCTACACCGAGACCAAGCACCCGTACACCGTCCCCATCCAGGCGGGCGAATCCAAGGTGCAGCCCATGCCCGTCAAGCCCAACCCCATCGCCATCAAGGTGACGCACGCCAACTACGACGTGCCGGGGCGTGCGCTACGGGTGACCATGACCGTGACCAACAGTGGCGACACCGCCTACCGCATAGGCGAATTCACCACAGCGGGCGTACGGTTCATCAACAAAGTGGGATTGAAGCACCTGGACCGCAACTATCCGAAGGAACTGGTAGCCACCGGACTTTCGTTTGACAACGACAGCCCGATCCAGCCCGGAGAGACGCGCGAAGTCAAGATGGAAGCCAAGGACGCGCTGTGGGAAGTACAGCGGCTGATGGCGCTTCTGGGCGACCCGGAAAGCCGGTTTGGCGGATTGCTCATGACATGGAGCGATTCGGGCGACCGCAACATCAACAGCATAGCAGGCGCTGTGATACCGGTCTTCACCAAACTCTAAAGCAACCCAGGCGAAACACCGGTCCGCCACCGTCGCCAGACGGCAGTGGATCGGTGTTTTTTAACGTGAGCAAAACAGAAGCAACCTCCCGTGCCGGCATCGCCGCGCGCAGGCGGGAAAGTGAAACAGCGTAATAGTCAAGCGGAGGACCGGTAGGTGGTTAGGCAAGTAACACAGGCATGCGCCACAATACTCGTCCTGATAGCAACCCTGCAGGCGGGAGCCGCGGGAGCGCATGGCAAGGTATCCCTGGAAGAAGACAGCTGCGTGCGGCGCATTGGCGACAGCATGGTGCACTTGAGCGCCTACCAGCCGCAATTCGAGCCCAGCGCCCAGTACTGCACCGAGATACCCAAAGGTGGGGACACCTACCTGGTAGTGGACCTGGTGGACCAGGCCCTGCGCGACATGCCCATCGGCATGCGCGTGATAAGAGGCACCAACGAGGCCGAAGACGAAACCGTGACCTACCTGCGCCCAAGCTACCATCCTGATGGCGTCATCCAGGGAGAAACCAGCCTGGACCAGGGACTGTACACCGTCATCATCACCGCCGAAGGGCAGCCGCCATTGCGCTACCAGTATCCGCTGCGGGTACAGATGATCAACTATGCGCAGATATTCCGCACCGCCGTAGGCCCCCTGATCGGCCTGCTGGTGCTGATCCTGATTGCATACAAGCTCGTGAAATCCAAGCGCCTGCAGCGCTGGCGCGATTCACGGCGCTAGCAGGAGAACAGGAACCGGACCGGATCCGCAGTTCCGTGAACGATTTGACAAGATTTGACAATAATTCAAGAGGCGATTCGACATGTCCCTAAACACACTGAAATCCGCACTTGCCGGCCTGCTGCTGGCGATCGGGATTCCCTTTTCCGCCCAGGTGCAGGCACACGGCGGCCTCTCCCTGGCCGATGACATCTGCAAGCTCACCATCGGGCCCTACACCATGCACTTTACCGGCTACCAGCCCGAAGCCACCCAGGAAAAGGAATTCTGCGAAGACATTCCCGCCACCGGGCGCACCGTCGTCGCCCTGGACTACATCGAAGAAGCCCTGCGTCCCCTGCCCACCGAAGTGCGCATCATCCGCGACACCGGCGATCCCGGCAAGGAACCGGGCAACCTGGATGCCATCACCATCCTGCACATTCCGGCCAAAGTCTACCCCAACGGCTCCATCAACTTCGAATACGACTTCATGCAGCCTGGCAAATTCGTCGGCCTCGTGACCGTGAGCGACAAGCAGGAGTATGTCTCGCGCTTCCCCTTCTCCGTAGGCGAGCCCAAGGGCACCTCCCCCTACCTCATCTTCGGCATTGCTGCCGTGATAGGCGCCGTGGCGGTATTCTTCCTGCGCGCGCGCAAATCCCCCACGGCGGCCTGAAGAGAGCAAGGATGGCAAACCAGCCAGGCGCCATGGGCATTCCTGGCCGAACCATACTGCAGCGAGGCAGTCCAACAGATACCAGCGCCCGGGCATGGGCGGGGTCAGGTTAGTTTTGAACGAGGAGTGAGAATGGCATCATTTCGGGTTTCCTGCAAGATCCAGCGGATCCAGCGGCTTGCCGCCGCAGGCATGCTGGCGCTGGCCATGGCCGGACTGCACAGCGGCACGGCACTGGCGCACGCCATGCTCGTCAAGGCCGAGCCCGCGCGCCGCGCCGCGCTCACCAAGACGCCTTCGCAAGTGCGCCTGTGGTTCAACGAAGAAATCGAAAAGGATTACGCCTCCCTTGCGGTGCATGACGCGGCCAAGACCACCCCCGTTACCGAAGCCAAGCCGCATGTGGCAGCCGACGACCCCAAATCCATCGTGCTGCCCCTGCCGGAACTGGGGGCAGGGAAGTACACGGTAAAGTTTCGCGTCCTGTCCGTGGACGGGCACGTGGTCGACTCGTCCTATGACTTTACCGTAAAGAGCAAAGCGCCGCAGAAATGATCGAGGTCATCGCGACGCTCCTGCGCTGGCTACAGCTTGCGTCCAACATGATCCTGGTCGGCGGTTGCGTGTTCCTGGCCATTGCCGGCGCCTACCACTCCCCCTGGGTCACCCGCCTGGAGCGCGCCCTGCCCTGGCTCTGTCTCCTTCTCCTGGTTGGGCTGCTGGGCATACTGGCCACCACCACCGGCCAGGCCACCGGCAATCCCGACAAGGCCTGGGACCCCCAGGCCTGGCTTGCCCTGATGCAAAACACCCGCATGGGACACATCTGGATGGCGCGCGCCGCCTGCGCCGTGCTGGTCATGGCCATCGCCCTCTACATCCGCTACGCCCGGCACGCCACGCGCGCCCGCTGGCGCTACATCCTGTGCGCCAGCGCCGCCGCCCTGACGCTCACCGTAGGCTCGCTCGCCAGCCATGCCGCCGCCGAAGACCTCTCCATCGCCTCCATTCTGCCCTACGCCCTGCACATCATCCTCGCCAGCGTCTGGTTCGGCGCGCTGCCCGCCTTCCTGGTCGTGTGCTTTGCCTGCACCGAACCGGGCGCGCACGCCCCTCATCCCGGCATCCAGACCCAGGCCATCCAGCGCATCCACGCCCTGTTCCAGTCGCGCGAAGACGCCATCGCCGGCGACGCCCAGGCCCTCAAGCGCTTCTCCGCCATGGCCCTGCCGGTCATGCTGGCCGTGATCGCCACCGGCGTCATCATCACCGACCGCATGGTCGACACCAGCTATGGAGCGCTCGTGGCCACCCGCTACGGCTGGATACTCGATGCCAAGATCGGCCTTTTGGCCATCGTGCTCGTGATCGCCGCGCGCGCGCGCTCGATCTGGCTGCCCCAGCTCACCGGGCGGGCGTCGGCCGAAGACGGCAGGAACGGCCCCCCTCAGAAAGCCATGAACGGTGCTGCGGGCGGGCAGAAACTCAGGAAGTGGGTCAGCTTCGAATTCGTCCTGGCCATGGGCATCGTCCTGCTCGCCACCATCGTGGCCAACACCGTGCCCGCCAAGCATGCCATCATCCAGGACTGGCCCTACTCCTTCCGCTTCTCGCTCGCCGCCACCTGGGGCGAACCCAGCGTCATGATCCGCGCCTGGAGCGGCGTAGCCCTGCTGGCGCTGGCAGGCGGCGCGCTCGTCCTGGGGCGCATCAAGCACTGGGACGCCAAGCGGCGCATCGGCATCCCGATACTCCTGGCCGTCATCGCCCTGGGAGTGGGACTGCCCCCGCTTGCCATCGACGCCTACCCCGAGACCTATCGCAAGACCCCGGTTCCGTTCGACACCATCTCCATAGCCAACGGCTCGGGCCTGTTCGCCGAGAACTGCGTGGCCTGCCATGGGCTCCAGGGCAAGGGCGACGGCGTCATGGCCAAGAGCTTCGCCAAGCCCCCGGTGGACATGCTCACCGAACCGCACACCGCCAAGCACACCGCAGGCGACTTCTTCCACTGGCTCACCTTCGGCATTCCCGACACCGGCATGCCGGTATTTGGCGACAAGCTCTCCGAAGAAGACCGCTGGGACGTGGTCAACTACCTGCACGCCATGTCGCGCGGCTACCAGGCGCGCCTCATGAGCCCCAAAGTCGTGCCCAGCCAGCCCCAGCCCTCCATGGGCCCGCCCAACTTCTCCTACTTCGCCCAGGACGGCTCAAGCGGCACCCTCAAGGACTTCCGCGGCAGCAAGAACGTACTGCTGGTGCTGTTCTCCTGGCCGCAGTCGCGCGAACGCATGGAACAACTGGCCAAGCTCTACCCCGCGCTCGAGAACGCCAACACCGTGCTCCTGGCCGTGCCCGAGGACGATCCGGACTCGCAGGAAATCGATGACATCACCAAAGAGGTGCCGTATCCGGTGGTGACCCAGGGCGCGCACGAGATCGTGCAAAGCTACAAACTGTTTCGCCGCACCCTGAACAAGCCCGACCTCCTGGGAGAGGGCAGCCTGCCTTCGCACATGGAATTTCTGGTGGACCGCTACGGCTACCTGCGCGCGCGCTGGATCCCCAGCGCCGATGGCTCCGCCTGGGATAATACCGATGCCCTGATGCAGCAGGTCGCCCAGCTCAATTCCGAAAAGGAAATCCTCCCTCCTCCAGGCGATCATGTGCATTGAGGGCGAGGGCAAGATATCCAATCGTCTTCCCTGACCAGCAGGACATTACGATGATTTTCGCACAGCAGGTTAACAATTCCGTCACACTAAGGAGAATGAAGATGAACAAATTCCTGGCCACCGCTCTGATCAGCATGGCGATGGCCGTGTCACTGCCTGCCAAGGCTCACACCGAAGCGTATTTTGATTCCATCAATGCGCCTCATGGTGGCCAGATGCGCATGGCAGGCCCCTACCATCTGGAGCTGGTAACCCAGGATAAGGAAATCACGCTCTATGTGGCAAACCACTCGGATAAAAAAATCAGCACGGAAGGCGGTGTGGGCAAAGTGGCGTTCCAAATTGGCAAGGCCAAGCCAACGGAATCGATCAAGCTGGAACCGGCGGGAGACAATACCTTCAAGGGAACAGGAGAATTTTCACTCACTCCCGACACTGTCGTAATCGTTTTTCTGAAATTGCCGGAGGATGAAGCGCAGTCCGCCCGTTTTACTCCGCTCAAGCCAAAAGCAAAATCCGAGAAGAAAGCCGCTGAAACGAAGAAGCCAGCGTCCGGACATGACCACCATGATCATCATATGCATCACTGATCACGCTGGCTGGATCAGCTGTCCGGGAAAGCATCTGGATGCAGCGCGGCACGACGGCCTCGCTGTACATCCACTCCCGCCAATATCATCAGGCCAATGATGAAATAAATGCCAGTGATCAGCATGGCGAGACGGTGATCGCCTTGCGAAACCCAGCTTACTACGCCATACGTCAGCGGGCCCAGTATCGACGAGAGCTTTACCGCAAGTCCCCACAGGCCAAAAAACTCCGCTCGGCGTGTATCGGGGCTGAAGTAGCCTACCAGCGCCCTCGCCGCGGATTGCGAAGCTCCCAGGCATAACCCTGCCAAATTGGCAGCTGCCCAGAACATCATGCGGCTCTCGGCCATCCAGGCTAGCAGAATCATGACAATCCAACCCACCAGGGTCAGCGCAATGGTCGGCACATGGCCGATTCTGTCTTGCAGGTTACCGAAAGAGAAAGCCCCCGCGGACGCCGTAAGGTTAACCACAAGAATCAGAAACATGGTGTCGCTGGTGCTGAAACCCATCGCCTGCTGCGCATATATCGCCGCCAGAGTAATCACCGCCTGAATGCCGGCCTGATAAAACACCAGGCAGGCAAGAAAACGCACCAAGTCCCGGTAATCCTGCACGTGACGAAGCGTATGGCCCAGCCGGGAGAATGCCTCCAGCATGATATTTCGTCCCGGAAAATGCGGCTGAGGCAGCGCCCGTTCCTTCAAATAACAAAAAGTCGGAATACTGGAAACGGCGAACAGGCCGGCGGTAATCAGCATGGTGACGGGAACAAACTCTTCCGCTGTCTTACCCGCGCCCTGCGCCCAGGTTACGTAGGCGAGCGAACAGCCCAAGCTGACCAGCCCACCCAGATATCCCAGACTCCAGCCCCAACCGGACACCTTCCCCAGCGCCTTGCCCCGCGCCAACTCCGGTAAAAATGCGGCAATGAGATTTTCGCCGCAGCCAAAAAAGAAATTGGAACAGACAAGAAAGACTATAGCCAGCCAGAGCTCGCCGGACCCGGCCAAAGACAGCAGCGCAGTGAATATCACGCAGCCGATGGTACTGAAAACAAGCAGGCGCTTTTTCGCGGCATAAGCATCGGCGTAGGCTCCAAGTACCGGAGCGGTCAGCACGATAAGCGCATACGAAACCGCAAGCGAAGCCGTCCAGGCGAACGTTGCCCATTCCTTACCCTCCGCCACCACGGCCACGAAGTAAGCATTGAAAATAGCAGTAATGACGACTGTCGTATAACCCGAATTGGCGAAATCGAACATCGCCCATGACCAGGCTTCCCGTCCGCTCACGCCCTCCGCCAGATACTGCCTTCCATCATTTCGAGCCATGCTTGCGTCCCGCAGAGTTTGTCGATAATCGATCAAATACCAATTCTGGTTTGTCCCCCCAACTGAAACTACCGCATTCGGAAAGCGCAATAGAAATCCATTCCGGATTTTACGGCAATCCATACTCGCCATTGTTTTGATACCACCTCCAGAGGCTCCCCTTGATCGATAGTAGAGTTCTCCGTAGCACTCACCTCTCCTGAAAGTAAGTAAGCACACACACACGCTAAAAACCCATACCAGCCGCTAGACAGCTGAAATAAGCCTTTACCGGCGCGGTGTCCTGCTGCATTCAACCGCTACTCGATCCGCTTCGCAAAGTCCGCGGGTCGCGCTCCGGGAAGCCATGGATATCGCACCTTGGCGTCGTACTCCGCAACGACCACCGTCATATGCTTTCTTGACTATCCGATTTTATCAGCCACGTGTCCGCGAGGGCTTGTCCAAAGCTTATAGGTAACAAGTTGTACTTAGGTCCAATAGCTATCAACAATGAAATTGATAAGATAAAAACCATTCCCTCGGGGGAAAGAAGTGCCGGACCGCTATGCCAAATGCCCTGGCAACCCCTCGTTCTGCGGATTAACGACAGGACACCTTGAACAGAGAGGCTAATTATGCATAAACCTGTTGAACTGGCAGCTTCACGGATGGCGGTTTCGCGGATTTTCCATCTCTTGATCCGCCTGGTGAATGCGATAGGAACGCTATTCTGGTATGAACGCCGGTTATCCGATGCAGCTACCAGGCAGAAAGAAACACGCGAAACCAGGGCCAAATGCTATTCCCCGAACTCGGGAATAAAATGCTGAACGACTGTGGCCGACGCCGGATTCTACCCCAGCATTTGCAGTAATTTCCCAGCAGGCATTCCACTCAGGCTGGTCTGTGGTCGAGCCAGCGCGGCTCGGACCCACTATTAACTCCTGCAAATCAACGGTAGGGACTATCGGCGTGGGCGCACCTATATATCGATCGTTGGCAGAAACAAAAGTGCAATAAAACCGGCTGGACCAATCCGTGTCAGGCCGGTTTTAACCTGAATCCACCGTGTAGCGAACTCATCACATAGGTGAAGGTCGACTACCGAGGAAAGTCTTTGTGGATCATAGTACTAAACTGGAAATCAGCGGGCAACTGCCGGATTTAGGTTTAATGCTTCGACTGTCCCACTCCTGCGCACACGTTCATCAGTACGCCTATCAGATTCAGCATCCCTTCGATCAGCAGATTCAAATGCTCTTCGCTTCGTTCAAAAGTTCGCAGCAATGCCAAAGTCTGATCCACGGGAATTTCCCCGTGCTTTATCTGATGATGTGCCAGATTCAACGCAAGCAACCGGGCACATTCAGCAAGTTGCTCCTTGGTTGCCTTATTGATAAGAATCTCCGCCAGCTCGTAGGTCTGGTCAAATGTTACCTGGTCCATATCATTCCCATCCAATTTCCTGAGCCCGCTGTCCATGAGCTTTTGGAGCAATCCGGCAGCATGCTGTTCGTGCCGAACCGAACAACGGAGCCGGATATTTATAGTTATGATTACCCGCAAGCCAAAACATGCGAGCTTACCCTGCGTCAAAAATCCATTCGCATCATAACCACATCCAGGCGTTTTACTATTGGACTGAAGTACCCCCAGCCGCATCATTTAAACGCCGCCTCCGCTTCCAGCATCCGTAAAAGTTCTCGCGAGACCCCGGCTCGCCATCCGGTTGACTGGCAAAATTGATGCTTCTATATTACTTGCGTAATAAGGTACCGTCTGTCTACAGCTACAAGGAGAGTGAAACATGAAGCTCGTTCAATTTTTCCGTAACGCAATCTTTGCCGTAGCAATCGCGCCATGAATACGCCGTCCTTGCAAGCCAATGCTGCTGGCGTGGAATTCGTCATGGTGGATACAAAAGCGATTCAAAGTGCCCATTATGAGCGCCTGACGCGGGATAACGCGATTTTGCTCATTGTCGACCATCAGGTAGGCTTGTACACGGGTGTCCGCGACATCGATATCCTGCAGCTCAAGCACAATATCGTGGGTTTGACGAAAGCAGCCCAAGCTCTCAAGATTCCCGTTATCGTTACGACCACGACCGAAAGAATGTGGGGACCAATGATCCCCGAACTCCAGGAAGCGCTGGCTAGCATCCAGCGCATCCAACGCACCACCGTGAACGCTTGGGATGATTCCCGAGTGGTTGCCGCCGTGAAAGCAACGGGGCGCAAAAAGCTTGTTATTACGGGCATCTCGACCGATGTTTGTTTGGCGTTGCCGGCAATTGCGGCCCTGGCTGATGGCTACACGACGTATGCAGTCGTCGACGCAGCCGGGAGCTTTACGAAAGAACAATCCGACTTGGGCGTAATGCGGATGGTCCAGGCTGGCGTAATCCCTGTTGGTTATTCAAACGTGGCTGTCGAAATTTTGGCCGACAACGCTGCTCCCGAAGCAAATGCTGTCTATAGCGCCTTAAATATGCCGTTTGCGGGTCTCGTCTATGACCTGAATCAATATTTCTCTCAGAAGTAAGCTCTTTTGCCGATCTGGCTGTTCGACACTGGGGCGGATGCAAAAGCAATTTCCCATCACTAGACTAATCGCAAAAGCCTGCACAGTATTAGTCAGGACAATATCACGCTAGAAAAGCTATTCTGGAACAGGCAAACCTAACTAGAAAGCAACGGGAAAAATAATCGCATAAAGAGGGTGGGGATTAGAGCCTGGAGTATCCTCGGGGTGCCCGAAGTGCAGAGTGCATCGAGGATTCACCCGTGAGCTTTGGATTTGGTGCTGTTGAGAGGAGTCGAACCTCCGACCTACTGATTACGAATCAGTTGCTCTACCAACTGAGCTACAACAGCCCAAGGAAATACATCCCGATTATAGAGGTTTGAAAAACTGCGGGCAAATGCGTTCTCAGGTGAGAAAGCGGATTCCCCTCCCAACTGCAATGTCAGGGAAAGATTACCGTGAACCGGGCAGCACCGCAAAGTACGCAGCCGGTAAAAATACGTTCCCCTCACCCGTCACCATCAGTAATCACGCAAAAATACCTCATTGAGCAAATTCATAAGTAAATTCCTGGGTTTGGCCAGGAATTCACAAGTGTTCCATAAATAACGGTTACTATTTCACGCCATTTTCGCCGAATAGCATTCAACACCTAGACAAGTTGAACGGTTTAAGTCAAACTTGCCGCCATGAAAAAGAGCGCTCCCTCAGTGAGGCAAATCCTGGTTCTCCACGGCCCAAACCTGAATCTGTTGGGAACCCGCGAACCTGGAATTTACGGTAATACGACGCTCGCCGAAATTAACGGAAGTTTGGCGATTTTAGCCGAAAAAGCTGGCTTAGCATTAGAAGCATATCAAAGTAATGCCGAAGCCGACCTGATAGCGCAAGTCCATCGCGCAATTGAGGAAAAAATTGATTTCATCATCATCAATCCGGCGGCATTTACCCACACCAGCATCGCGCTGCGCGATGCTCTCGCGGCCGCCCGCATTCCTTTTATCGAAATACATCTTTCCAACATATTTGCCCGGGATGCCTTTCGCCAGAAATCCTATTTCTCCGATCTCGCGGTAGGGGTGATCAGCGGCCTTGGGGCGAAAGGGTATGAGCTGGCATTGCAGTTTGCCTTGACCTCTATTCGTGCAGAGGGTTAGCTGGCTGCCAGGCTTTGCCAAACGCAAATTAATGGATGCGCGTTATGCGATTGATTATTGTGCGACCGCAGTGGTTCAGCTTGTTGCTTTCGCCTCTGTTTTACAAGTGGCGTAAGCAGCCTGGATACGGAAGCTCATTGAGCATGGCGGCATTGGGACAGTTCAGGACGCCTAGACTGGGCGGTGCTCCGGGAGGTGCATTATGGATTTAAGAAAACTCAAGAAATTGATCGATCTGGTAGAGGCTTCCGGCATTGCCGAGCTGGAGATAACCGAAGGCGAAGAAAAAGTGCGCATCAGCAGATCGACATCCTCGTCCCAGACGCAGGTGGCCACCGCGCCGCCCCTATCTGTACCGCAGCCCGGTTCGGTTGCAACAGCTCCTCCTCCCGGAGGCGCAGGGGCGGCTGCGGCGGCGGTATTGCCGGAAGGCCACGTGGTCAAGTCACCCATGGTAGGTACGTTCTATCGTTCTTCGGCGCCCGGCGCCAATCCCTTCGTGGAGATCGGGCAGACGGTAAAGGCTGGCGATACGCTCTGCATCATCGAGGCAATGAAGCTGCTCAACGAAATCGAATCGGACAAGAGCGGAACAATCAAGGCGGTGCTGGTGGAAAACGGCCAGCCGGTGGAGTATGGCGAGCCCTTGTTCGTGATCGAATGACCGGCATTCGATTCGTTATGGAGGAAGCAGGTTTTCATCGGCTCGGCGAGACACTACGTAGACAATGTTCGAAAAAATTCTAATAGCCAATCGTGGTGAAATCGCCCTCCGGATACAACGCGCCTGTCGCGAGATGGGCATCAAAACCGTCGCGGTGCATTCCCAGGCCGATGCGGACGCGAAGTATGTAAAGCTTGCCGATGAGTCTGTATGCATCGGGCCAGCGCCATCGGCACAAAGTTATCTCAATATTCCGGCGATCATCAGTGCGGCGGAAGTCACCGATGCCGAAGCGATCCATCCCGGCTATGGTTTTCTTTCCGAAAATGCCGATTTTGCCGAGCGTGTCGAAAGAAGCGGTTTCGTTTTCATAGGTCCGCGTCCGGAGACTATTCGCCTGATGGGCGACAAGGTCAGTGCCAAAAACGCGATGAAGAAGGCGGGTGTTCCCTGCGTGCCTGGCTCGAATGGCGCCTTGCCCGAATCCCTCGACGAAATACGGGGAATCGTCCGGGCAATCGGCTATCCGGTCATCATCAAGGCGGCGGCGGGTGGAGGCGGCCGGGGAATGCGAGTGGTTCACACGGAAGCGGCGCTGTCGAACGCTGTCATCATTACGCGCAACGAAGCTCAGGCAGCATTTGGCAGCCCCACGGTCTACGCTGAGAAATATCTGGAAAATCCGCGTCATATCGAAATCCAGATACTTGCGGACGAGCACCGGAACGTGATCCATCTGGGTGAACGAGATTGCTCGATGCAGCGCCGCCACCAAAAAATTCTCGAGGAGGCGCCGGCGCCCGGCATCACCCCGCGAATGCGGGATCGTATCGGCGGCCGTTGCGCGGACGCGTGCCGCCGAATCGGGTATCGCGGTGTCGGAACGTTCGAGTTTCTGTTCGAGAAGAATGAGTTCTATTTCATCGAAATGAACACGCGTTTACAGGTGGAGCATCCTGTTACCGAGGCCATCACCGGAATCGACCTGGTGCAGGCGCAGATTCGGGCTGCGGCAGGAGAAAAACTCACCATACGCCAGCGGGATGTCGCATTCCGGGGGCATGCAATCGAGTGCCGCATCAATGCTGAAGATCCATACAAGCTTACCCCGTCAGCCGGTCGCATTACCCAATATCATGCACCGGGAGGGCCAGGCATCCGGGTTGATTCCCATGTCTATGCTAACTATATGGTGCCGCCCTATTACGACTCCATGATCGGCAAAGTCATAGCCCACAGGGATAATCGCGAACAGGCCATAGCCCGCATGCGCATCGCGCTATCCGAGATGGTGATTGAAGGCATCAAGACCAATACGCTTTTGCATCTCGACTTGTTGTCCGATGGCGCTTTCCTGAATGGAGGAACCAGCATTCACTATCTCGAGCAAAAACTTGCCAACTATAACAAGCCGGGCTAGCGCCTGTTAACCAGGGAAAGAAGGTTGGAACCCGTGTGAAGGTTCTGTTTTCTGGAAAAGATGAGCGGCGGGAAAATGGCAAATCAAGGAAGCAGCATACGGATGTCCAACCCACCTTCGGGTTGTTGACCCAGTGTCGTGGATCGCCGTAACCCTTGAAACGGATAGCGCGCATGCTGAAGCGCTGAGCGATGCCATGCTCGAGCTGGGCGCGCTGTCGGTGGATATTCGCGACGCGGGGGCGGGGACGGAGCGGGAGCAACCTCTGTTTGGCGAGCCAGGAGAAGTCCCGGGAGAGACCTGGTCCGCTTCGGAAATGACCGCCCTATTTGGGGCAGACGCAGATATTCCCGCGATAATGAAAGCCGCGATTCGGGCGGCCCGGCTGAGCGATTCCCCGGCGTACATCACCACCTCTATCGAGGAACAGGATTGGGTACGGGTTACGCAATCGCAATTCGGTCCCATTCAAATATCATCACGTTTATGGATCGTTCCCAGTTGGCATGAAAGCCCGGACTCTTCCGCGATCAGCCTTATGCTCGATCCAGGTCTCGCCTTTGGCACGGGTAGCCATCCATCCACGTGGCTCTGTCTTGCCTGGCTTGACGAAAACCTGCAAGGCGGGGAAGATGTCCTCGATTATGGTTGCGGTTCAGGCATACTTGCCATTGCCGCGGCAAAGCTGGGCGCCGCTCGTGTAATCGGGATCGATATCGATCCGCATGCGATTGCGGCAAGCCGCGAAAATGCGTTGCGTAATCGATGCAGCGAAGCCGAAACGCAATTTCATGGTGATTTTTTTCCGCAAGGCCAGCCGCGGGCAGATATCGTAGTGGCCAATATCCTGGCCAAGCCCCTTATCATGCTGGCCCCGATACTGTCGCGCGCCATGAAGCCAGGCGGACGCATTGCGTTGTCGGGCATCTTGGATGAGCAGGCCAGAGAGGTCATCGAGGCTTATCGACAATGGGTGGACATGCGGATCGCGGGTGAACGGGAGGGCTGGGTATTGCTGTCAGGGACGAGAAAGTGATGCTGGATTTTCTTGAGAAAAGCCATGGCGCTCATTACCCGGTGTCCTAATTGCGGTACTGCCTTCCGCATAACGCCAATCCACCTGCAGGCGCATGGCGGCGACGTGCGTTGCGGGCGCTGCACTCGCATCTTCAATGGTTTTTCCGCACTGACTACCATGCAGGAGCCGGAATCGGCTGTTCCCGCAACAGCGGAGGGCGTGGACACGACGCCCGTGGAAACGTTGTCCGATGCTTCCGAAGCGGCTCCTGAGGCTCCTGCGATTGACTCGGGTACGATTCCCGAACCTCGCATTGAGGCTGCTTCCAGCGTGGCTTCCGAAGCTGCTCCCGAGCCTGATCCAAAGCCTGCCCCCGAACCTGCTCCCGGAACTGGCACGATCGATTCCGAAGCCGATCTGCAGCAGATCCTGGCGCAGAGAACTTATTCACGCACGCATAGCGGGCATGAAAACCCGCCGGCGCAATCGCTGGCCGCAGCGGCAGCAGCGCATGGTCCATCCCCCGTCGAGCCGTATATCTCGGGATGGGGGAAACCAGAAGAATCCGCAGTGGCGCCACCGCACTCCGGAGGTTACGAGATACCGGAGCCAGATGATATTCCACGGCGGAGCGGGAGTGCGCGTGGCATGCGCCGGAATCATGCATACGATGGCGAGCGGCCGGTTTCGCTTTTATGGAGCGTTGCCTCCTTCTTTTTACTGATGGTGCTGGCAGCACAGGCTGTTTATTTCTATCGTAACGATATCGCTGACGCCATGCCTGCCGCGAAACCGCTTCTGGATCAATACTGCAAGCTGCTGGGATGCACCGTGCAAACCCCGTTGCGCCCGGAATTGCTGAATATCGAATCTTCCGGAATGGGATTGAAAATTCAGGATTCCAGCAAAATCATCCCCAATGCCATGGTGCGTAATCATGCGCCTCGTTCCCAGGCGCTTCCTTCCTTTGAGGCGGCGCTGACGGATATCCGGGATCAGCCTGCGGCAAACCGCGTCTTTTCCCCCGGCGCCTAGCGCGAAAAAAAGAGATCCGATCGAGTGCCGCTGGGCCAGGCCACGAATTCAATGCCCAGCTCCATCTCAGCAGCGGCGGGTTGAGCGCAACGGATGCCCTTTTCCCTGATTTATCCCGATTCGGGGCATCGCTTTATTTTGATGCAGCTGTAAATATCGGAAAGTGGAAGGTGAGCGGCGTCAACGCGATATTGGATCGGCGCTGAATGTGCCACACATTAATGGGCTGTGCTGGAGGCACATTTGGATTAAAATTGAAATCCCGTCAACCCGATATTTCCAGCTTGCGCAGAATGGCATCTGAAACCCTGGTCGAAGTCAACGACCTGAATTTCTCCTACGGTGAGCGCCCTCTGCTGAGGGGGATCAATATGACGATGCATCGCGGCAAGGTCATTGCCATCATGGGAGGCAGCGGCAGCGGGAAAACCACCTTGTTGCGTCTTATTGGCGGGGCAATCGTCCCGACTTCGGGTCATGTGAAAGTCGCCGGCGAGGTTGTGCACAAACTGAATAGAGATGACCTTTTCCAGTTGCGCCGCAAGATGAGCATGCTCTTTCAGTTCGGAGCCTTGTTTACGGATCTGTCCGTGTTCGATAACGTTGCATTCCAGATTCGGGAACATACCGATTTGCCGGAATCCATGGTACGCGATCTGGTGCTGATGAAGCTGCAGGCCGTAGGGCTCCGGGGAGCGCACGATCTCATGCCCGCGCAACTTTCGGGAGGGATGGCGCGTCGCGTCGCGCTGGCTCGTTCGATCGCGCTTGATCCACTGCTCATCATGTATGATGAGCCTTTCACCGGACTGGATCCCATTTCACTAACCGTGATTGGAAACCTGGTTCGCCGCCTCACCGATGCGCTGGGCATGACATCCATCGTAGTGACGCACGATGTGCAGGAATCCCTGAAAATCGTCGATTATGTCTATTTCATTTCCGATGGCGTAATTGCCGCGCATGGGACGCCGGACGAAGTACGGGAATCGGTTGCTCCTTTCGTGCATCAGTTCGTGCATGGCGAAGAAGATGGTCCCGTGACCTTCCACTACCCGGCAAAGGCCTACGCAAGCGACCTGAAACTGGAGACTGGTCTTGCCTAGACGCGTCGCTATCGGCATCCGAGGCATCGGTCACCGGGTAATTGATAGTACATGGCGGCTAGGCTACGCCAGCCGCTTTTTCCTGCTGATATTGCTTAAATCCGGTACCAGCCTTCGCCGCTTCAGCCTGGTCATTCGCGAGCTTTATTTCACAGGGGTGCTGTCGCTGATCATCATCAGCGTTTCGGGATTGTTCGTCGGCATGGTGCTGGGCTTGCAGGGTTACGAGACACTGCAGCGATTCGGGGCCGAATCGGCCGTGGGGACGATGGTGGCGTTGTCCCTGGTGCGCGAGCTGGGTCCGGTCGTGGCCGCACTGCTGTTTGCCAGCCGTGCCGGCTCCGCCATAACGGCGGAGATCGGCCTGATGAAGGCCACGGAACAACTGGCGGCAATGGAAATGATGGCGGTTGACCCCATTGCGCGGGTGGTCGCCCCCAGGTTCTGGGCCGGCGTTATTTCAATGCCGTTCCTGGCAGCCATGTTCTCGGTAGTGGGGGTATTCGGCGGCTATCTGGTTGCCGTGGTGCTTATCGGCGTGGATGACGGTTCGTTCTGGTCGCAAATGCAGAATGCCGTGGATTTTCGGTACGATATCGTCAACGGCATTATCAAGACATGTGTCTTCGGGGTGGCGGTGACTGCTGTGGCGGTGTTCGAGGGTTACGACGCGTCTCCCACGGCTGAAGGCGTATCGGGAGCGACGACCCGTACCGTGGTGACTTCATCCCTGGTGATTCTGGGACTGGATTTCGCTTTGACTTCGTTCATGTTCAGGGGAATGAGCTGATGCAGCGTGCAACAATGGATTTATGGGTAGGACTGTTCGTTCTTGCCGGAATCGGCGCACTACTGTTTTTGGCGCTGAAAGTGGGGAATATGGGTACTTACAGTTCGGCCGAGGGCTACACCCTGGTGGGTAATTTCGAGAATATCGGAGGATTGAAAGTCCGTGCACCGGTTAAAAGCGCCGGGGTGGTTGTCGGGCGGGTAACGGACATCCAGCTCAACACAAAGACATACGATGCGGCCGTAACCATGAATATCGATACCCGTTATCAATTCCCCAAGGATACTTTCGCCAGCATTTTGACATCCGGGCTGCTGGGAGAGCAATACATCGGATTAGCGGCGGGTGGTGACGATACGTTACTGAAAAATGGCGACAAGATCATGAAAACAAACTCGGCACTGGTCTTGGAAGAACTGATCGGCCGCTTTTTATTCGACAAGGCGTCGGAGAACAAGGAAGAAAAGAATGGCAAGGATTAGGGCAATTCCAGGAGGCCGCTTGCCGCTTTGTTCAGCCCCAAGGTCAAGTAGTTACAGGTTAATTTTTAGCGAGGTAATCATGAAAACCCATTTTGCTGCCTTTGTATTGCTTGCAACGTGCTTTTTAGGCCTTGCGGCCCCCGCATGGTCGATCGAGGTGCGTCCGGATGCCCTTGTGGACAAGACGGCGCAGGAGGTATTGGCCATCGTCAGACAGGACAAGGAAATTCAGGCTGGCAATACCACGAAGATTCTTGATCTGGTCGAAGCCAAGATTTTGCCGCATTTCGATTTTACCCGGATGACCCGGCTGGCTATGGGCAAGAACTGGGCGAAAGCCGCGCCTGACCAGCAGCAGCAATTAGTGAATGAGTTCAGGACACTGCTGGTGCGCACCTATTCAAATGCGCTGACCACCTACCGCGACCATACCATTACGGTGGAACCATTAAAAGATCTGGGAGATGCTACCGATACCACCGTGAAAACAAAAGTGATGCAGGATCAAGGGCAGCAGCCGGTGCCGATGGACTACAGCATGGAGAGGACCAATGACGGGTGGAAGGTATATGATGTAACGGTGGCTGGCGTCAGCCTGGTGACCAATTATCGCAGCACTTTCAATAGTCAGGTACGCGAGGGAGGGGTCGAAAAGTTGATCAAAACGCTGGTGGACAAAAACCGGGCGCTGGTAGCAAACGATAAAAAAGCTGCGGCGCGATAAGTCCGTGTTATCGGAAGTGCTTCTGTCCGAGGATGATCGGTTGCGTGTCGCCGGGTCGATAACCATCCATAATGTCGCGGCGGTTGTTGAGCAAGGCATCGCCCTGTTCGATCGCGGAGTTCAAATCATCGATCTCTCTAAGGTGGAGAATGTGGATTCGTCGGCAGTCAGCATGCTGCTCGAATGGCAGCGCGAGGCTGACCGTCGCGGACGGCGAATCGATTTCATGAATATGCCGGAAAAACTGGCTAGCCTCGTGCGATTATATGACCTTTTCGAATTGATTCCGCAAAACTCGGCCAGATAAAAACCGGATCACGCATTATCCTAAATCCGGAAGTTGTAGCGCTCACTTATAGGTGAACGTCGAGTACCACAGAGAGTCTTTGTGGATAATGGGTTCTAAACTGGAAATGAGCGGTCGACCACCGGATCCAGGATCAATATAAAGGATGCAAAATGGTTACTCCGGAAAGCATAAAAAGTCATATCGAAGCTGCGATGCCTTGCGAACTTGTTCATGTGGAAGGTGATGACGGCTATCACTTCAGCGCAGTTATCGTCAGTGCGGAATTTCAGGGAAAAACGAAGGTTCAGCAGCACCAGCTGGTATACCGGGCGCTCGGTGACAGGATGAAACAGGAAATTCACGCCCTTTCCATGAAAACGCTTACGCCCGAGCAATGGGCGGAGAATCGCTCGGCCTGACAGCATCCTTTTCGGGAAGCTTCCCCCGCCGTTTCGCTATCTATTCTCCAGGCGCCATTGCCGTTCGCATCTTCTGCATTGCCTTTACTTCGATCTGGCGAACGCGTTCGGCGGATACTCCCAACTCGTCAGCAAGATCGTGCAGTGTCGCGGTATCCGTTTCCCTCAGCCAGCGCGCTTCGATAATTCGCCGGCTGCGCGCATCCAGGCTGGACAGGGCCCGTTCCAGCCCCTCTCCACGCAATCGCCTGGTTTGCTCGGCTTCCAGCATCTGGGTCGGTTCAGATCCATCTGTAAGATAGGCGATCGGGCTGTACGTTTCCTCATCGTCTTCCTCGCCCAAAGGCTCCAGCGAGATATCCCGTCCGCTAAAGCGGGTTTCCATTTCCACGACATCCTCTGCCCTGACTCCCAATTGACTGGCTACGGCATTCACTTCTTCCGGATTCATGGTATCCAGCACCGGTTTCATGCTGCGGAGGTTAAAGAACAGCTTGCGCTGCGCCTTGGTTGTCGCGATCTTTACCAGCCGCCAGTTGCGCAGTATGAATTCGTGTATTTCCGCTTTGATCCAGTGCACCGCAAACGATACCAGCCGCACGCCGCGTTCCGGATCGTAGCGCTTCACCGCTTTCATGAGCCCTATATTGCCTTCCTGTATCAGGTCGGCCTGCGGCAGTCCATAGCCCTTATACCCGCGGGCAATGGCAACGACAATGCGCAGATGCGACAGAACCAGCTGTCGTGCCGCGTCGATATTGCCTTCATCCCTCAGGGATCGGGCCAAGCGGACTTCTTCCTCTTGTGTAAGGATAGGAAAGCGATTGGCCGTCTGGATGTAGCTTTCGATGCTACCGCTAGCTGAAGGCAAGGCCAGGGCAAAGGTCATATTTCCTCCGGATATGGTAAATGCCGCCTAATTACAATTGGGATAGGGCAATAGGGGTAATATTGATAAGATGAACAAATTATCGGGAAGTTCCGGGTCGGATTGAGGATCATGGGTCATCGGGGTTCTATTTGCCACAGGTGACTTTCCACCGAGAGCCAGGCTCCGGCCCATCCCAGCGAGGCCGAAAACAATAATAGACTCAGACTGTCTCCCAGCGAAAGCTGATAGAGCTGCCAGTTGATATCATAGAGATGCATCAGGTTTTTCAGCTGCTCATCGATCAGGTTGGTTCCGAGTGTCGTGATAAGCAAGGCGACGGCTCCTCCAGCCGCTCCCTGAAGCGCGCCAAAATAGAGAAACGGGCGGCGGATGAAACCGTTGGTCGCTCCTACCAGCTTTGATACCTCTATTTCATCCCTCATCGTGAGGATTTGCAAACGTATGACATTGAACGTAACCACCAGCAGGGCGACGCTCAACAGGACCGAAAGCATCAGGACAGCAAGCCGGCCAAGGCCGAGCATTGCCTCCAATCTCTTGGCCCAGGCGGAATCCAGTTGCACATGCTCGATCTCGGGCCACTTCTGCAACTCCGCTTGCAACTCGTCCAGCTGATAGGATGGAACGCTGCTCGCCGTAATCACGAAAGCATCCGGCAGCGGATTCTGTTCAAAGCTTTTCGCAATATCCGCCAGCCCAGTGCTCTGTCCAAACTCCTGTAGCGCATTTTCTTTCGAAATGAACTGGATGGTGGTGATGCCTGCATGGTGTTCCAGTCGCGATTTCACGTCCATTACCGCCTCTTCGCTTGTATTCAGTTTCAGGAAAAGACTCAGCTGGGGGGTGGTCGAAAATTGGCCGGCCACTGCCTCAAGATTCTCCAGCATCCCATAAATACCGGCGGGTAAGCTGAAGGCGATTCCTATGACGCTGATGCTGAGCAGGCTGCCTAGCGGCGACATCAGCAAGCGTTTCAGCGCCAGCACGAAGGCCTCGAAATGATGAGAAAGCCAGACGCTCACGTCGCCAGTTCGCCTTGGCGAAGCGTAAAAACCCGTTGCTGGGCGTTCCCGAGCAATTCGCTGTCATGAGTGGCGATCAACACCGTCACTCCCACCTGGTTGAATGATTTGAACATATCCATTATGTCTCTCGCATAATCGGCATCCAGGTTGCTGGTAGGCTCGTCGGCTATCAGGATGGAGGGCCGGCTGACGATGGCGCGGGCCACGCACAGCCGTTGCTGTTCTCCCCCGGAAAGCGTGATCGGGCGCGCCTTCTCCTTGTCCAGCAACCGGACTTTGTCGAGCGCGGCGCGCACTCGTGCAGCCGATGAGCGGGCATCAAACCCGCTTATCTGCAAGGGCAGCAAAACATTGTCGAATACGCTGCGGTCGAACAGAATCTTCTGGTCTTGAAAGACCAGGCCGAGATTACGCCTGAGGAACGGAATTGCTCCGCTTCGCAGCGTGCCCACATTCTGGCCGTTGACGATGATACTGCCGGAAGTAGGGCGTTCGATAGCTGCAATGAGCTTCAGCAGCGTTGTTTTTCCCGCCCCGGAATGTCCGGTTATCAGTGCCATTTCTCCAGACTCGAGCGCAAAGCTCACATTCTTGAGTGCGTCGAAACCGTTGGGGTAGCGCTTATGAACCTGGCTAAAGCTAATCATCGAGTGTTACCGTCTCGAACAGTCTCATTTCAAGCGCGTGGCCCGTTCCACAGTTCAATCGAACAATGCCTGGACAAATTCAGTTGCCACAAACGGTCTCAGGTCATCCATGCCTTCGCCCACGCCGATGAAGCGAATCGGCAACAGGCTCTTCTGCTCGCGTTGTTTCGCGATGGCGGCGATGACGCCCCCCCTGGCCGTGCCATCGAGCTTGGTGATGACGAGGCCGGTAAGATCGAGTGCATCATCGAAAGCCTGAACCTGGTTAACTGCATTTTGACCCGTGTTGGCGTCGAGCACCAGCAGCACCTCGTGCGGCGCGCCCGGGCAGGCTTTGCCGATCACGCGTTTTACTTTTTTGATTTCTTCCATGAGATGAAGCTGGGTTGCGAGCCGCCCAGCGGTGTCCGCCAGCACGATATCTATCCCGCGCGCCTTTGCCGCATTGATAGCGTCGAAGATGACCGCTGCCGGGTCTCCCTTCTGCTGGCCGCTGTTTTCCTGGGCGATCACGGCAATATCGTTGCGCTCGCCCCAGGCTATCAGTTGTTCGCGCGCAGCGGCGCGAAAAGTGTCTCCCGCTGCCAGCAGCACGGATTTTCCCTGCGCCCGGAAATAGTGGGCGAGCTTGCCGATGGAAGTCGTTTTTCCTGCTCCGTTCACGCCTGTGAGCATGATGATGAAGGGCTTGGCTGTGCGGTTATCAAGCGGCTGGGCCAGAGGCTCGATCAGATTGACCAGCGCCTGCTGCAACGCAGATCTGAGTTGTGCGGCATCGGTCAGCCCATCGCGCCTGACCTGCCTCTTCAAGTCCTCGAGCAGCCAGCTGGTGGCATTCACGCCGACATCCGATACGAGCAATATCGTTTCCAGCTCCTCATAAAGCGCCTCATCTATCCTGCCGCTGCCAAACAGAGCGGTAACCTGCTTGCCAAACTGGTTCCGGGTCCGGGAAAGCCCCTGCCTGACACGTGCAGCCCAGCCGCCTGTGTCTGCTTCGACAGGTGCGGCGGAACCGGTGTTATTTTTGGATTTAAAGAAACTCGGCATTCTGGTAGGCTGTCGACAATTGGGGATTTCTGGATAATCCTGCTCTGCGAAACAATGATTTTGCTGATTTTGCCGGAGGGATGCGTCAAGGGATGACACGAACGACCGGTTCTCTTTCCCAGGAATCCGGCAAGGCCGTTATCCGCAAAGCCTTGTCCCTTTGTCCCCTTGTCCCTCGGGTTGCTGATAAAATCAGATTCGCCCCGATTTTACCAGCAAGATGCTCTGCCGAGGACTTATTCAGAATTCCTTGGCTGGTGGCCATGGGAGATTCATGCAGAAGATGCGGTTGATCCGAATTTTATGCCGTTTGCCCCGGTTCAGGTTATTTAAAATGCCAGACTATTTATTCGCCATTTCGCTTTTTCCCGTCATTCGAACAGTTGCGGCGGGCGCCGTTTTTCTCGGCTGCCTGGCTGCGCCCGACGCATTTGCCACGACTCACGAGTACATGCTCGGCAATGGGCTCAAGCTGATCGTAAAGGAAGATCACCGTTCGCCCGTGGTAATTTCCCAGATCTGGTACAAGGCGGGCAGCGTCGACGAGTTGAACGGTACTACTGGCGTGGCCCATGTGCTGGAGCATATGATGTTCAAGGGAACGCGCAAAGTCCCGGGCGGGGAATTCTCGAAACGCATTGCCGCGGCGGGCGGCCGGGACAATGCGTTCACCAGCCGCGACTACACGGCCTATTTCCAGCAACTGCAGAAATCCCGATTGCCGTTGGCGATGGAACTGGAGTCGGACCGGATGCGTAACCTGGTTCTGACGAAGGAAGAATTCTCGAAGGAGATCCGGGTAGTGATGGAGGAGCGCAGATTGCGGACCGACGATCAGCCGCGCGCCCTGGTGCATGAAAAAATGGCCGCGACTTCTTTCCAGGCTCATCCGTATCGCCGTCCCGTAATCGGCTGGATGGATGATCTGGAAAATATGACAGTTCGCGACGCCAGGGAATGGTATGACCGCTGGTATTCTCCGAATAACGCCGTGCTGGTGGTGGTGGGCGACGTGAGCGGGAAAGAGGTTTTCAGGTTGGCGCAAAAATACTACGGCCATATCAAGTCCCATCCGGTATCGTCCTTGAAAGAACGCAAACCGCAAAAGGAGCCGCCGCAGATCGGGATAAAGCGGCTTACGGTAAAGGCTCCCGCCAAGCTACCCTATATCGCGATGGGTTATCACGCGCCCGTATTGCGGGATCCGGCTGCCGACTGGGAGCCTTATGCGCTGGAAATGCTGGCAGGCGTGCTGGATGGCAATGAATCTGCCCGGCTTAATAAGGAACTGGTGCGCGAGCGGCAGGTCGCGAACTCGGCAGGAGCAGGTTATGACTCTACGGCGCGCGGCCCCGGCATGTTTTATCTCGACGGGACGCCCAGCGAGGGCAAAACGGTTGGTGATCTGGAAACAGCCTTGCGCGGGGAGGTGGAAAAACTCATCCGCGAAGGGGTGACTGAAGAAGAACTCGCCCGAGTGAAAGCGCAGGTCGTGGCTGGTCATGTATTTCAGCTCGACTCCATGTTTTACCAGGCCATGCAGATCGGCCAGCTGGAGAGCATAGGCATGTCCCACCGGGATGTGGATACCATGCTGAAAAAGTTGCAGGCCGTAACCGCCGAACAGGTGCGTGAGGTCGCAAAAAAGTACCTTAAGGATGACAGTCTCACAGTCGCCGTACTGGATCCTCAGCCGCTGGATCAGAAAGCGCCGTTTGCTGTTCCGCCCGGCGGCTTGCGGCATTGAGCCACGCGGTTCACCATTCCATATTGCTTCAAGCCTCTTTCCATGTGCCGCAGGCGCAGGCCTGCCCGGCGGAGATTTATTCAGCTCTTTCTTGCATGCGTTTTTCATCGACTCGCCCAGCCATCCGGAGAAGTTTCAATGCATAGGCTACGCTACCTGTTTGTTCTCTTGTCAGGAATCTGCTTTCAATCGGCATTCGCAGCACTGCCTATTCAGCACTGGCAGGCGGCTTCCGGCGCCCAGGTCTATTTCGTGGAAAGCCGGGACTTGCCAATACTGGATGTCAGCGTGGATTTCAATGCGGGTAGCAGCACCGACAGTGTGGACAAATCGGGCCGGGCGGGTTTGACGCTATACCTGCTCAGTCTCGGAGCGGGAGGCTTGTCTGAAGACCAGATCGCCAAGGCGGCGGCCGATGTCGGCGCCCAGCTTGGGGCGCATTTCGACCAGGACAGGGCTGGCATAACCCTGCGTACCCTGAGCAGTGCCCGCGAACGCACCCAGGCGCTGGATATATTGGGGCGCGTCGTCCAGAAGCCGGAATTCGTGCCGGACATTTTGCAACGGGAAAAAGCAAGAATCATTGCGGGGCTGCAAGAATCTGATACCAAGCCGGAGATCATTGCAGACCGTGCCCTGATGAAAATGCTCTACGGCGACCATCCGTACGGGTTGCGCGGCTCGGGAGAGGTGGAGACTGTCAGTCAGATACAGCGCGAGGATCTGCTCGACTTTTACCGTTCCCATTACCTGGCGTCCGGAGCGGTAGTTTCGATAATGGGTGATGTAAGTCGTGCGGAGGCCATCGCCATCGCCGAATCACTGACAGATCAACTGCCCCAGGGTATCCAGGGCAGGTCGGTAAATGAAGTGCCGCCGGTGCAGAATCCGGTACCAGGGGCCAAAATGATTGCCCATCCTGCGACGCAAAGCCATATTCTCCTTGGCTATCCGGGCCTTCGCCGCCACGATCCGGACTATTTTCCATTGCTCGTCGGCAATCACATATTGGGAGGCGGAGGGTTCACATCCCGGCTGATGGAAGAGATCCGCCAGAAGCGTGGACTGGCGTATAGTGTCCATAGTCATTTCTCGCCACTCAGGGAAAGGGGACCGTTTGAAATTGGCTTGCAAACCAGGAAAGAGCAATCCGAAGACGCGCTGGCGCTGACACGGAAGGTGCTGGCCGATTTCGTGGCGAACGGCCCGACACAAAAGGAGCTTGCCGAGGCCAAGCAGAATATCATCGGCAGTTTTCCCTTACGCATTGACAGCAACAAGAAAATAATAGGATATCTCGCATTGATCGGGTTTTATGACCTGCCCCTGACCTACCTCGACGATTATCTTAAAGCCGTGAGCGCAGTGACTGCCGGGCAGGTCAAGGATGCCTTCCAGCGTCGCATCGATCCCGAAGGGATGGTCAGTGTTGTCGTGGGAGCGCCGGAGAAGAAACAGCAGGAGTCTCTCAAGACCGACAGAAGCGATGCAAAATGAGGTTTTGAGAAATGCATAACTGCGTGCAGATATACCGGCGGCGGCTTGCGCTATCCATTTTTTAAAATTACATCGTTTTTGATAAAAAACAGAGTTCGTATCATTGGCGGCACATGGCGCAGCCGCATCATCACTTTTGCGGACAAGCCCCATTTGCGCCCTACGCCCGACCGTGTACGCGAGACCGTATTCAACTGGCTGGGGCAGGACCTGAGCGGAATGCATTGCCTCGATCTTTTCGCGGGAAGCGGCGCCATGGGCGTGGAAGCAGCATCGCGCGGCGCGGAATGCGTAACACTGGTGGAACCGGATCCTGCGGTACTGAAAATGCTCAGGACCAACCTCGACAAATTGGGAGCGGATCAGGTACGGCTGGTGCCCATGGATGCGCTAGGTTTTCTCAAATCCAATCGGGAACGGTTCGATATCGTTTTTGTCGATCCCCCTTACCAGCTTGGGCTGGTGCCCGAACTGATGGCCCAACTTCCCCTGCATCTTTCGAGGGAAGGAGTGGTCTATGCGGAAAGCGCTCAATTCATCGAACCACCATTGAACTGGACAGTTTGGCGCAAGGGCCGCGCGGGCAAGGTGTGCTATCAACTATTGAAACTCGAAAGAAATGGATAAAGCGATCTATCCCGGCACGTTCGATCCCATTACCCGGGGGCATGAGGACCTGATACGCCGGGCTTCCCGTTTATTCGACCCGGTGGTGGTCGCGGTGGCGACGAGCAGCGACAAGAAGCCTTTTTTCAGCCAGGAAGATCGCGTGCGCATGGTGCAGCAAGTCGTGGCGGATTGCCCTAACGTGGAAGTAGTAGGTTTTTCCGGTTTGTTGATGGAATTTTCCCGGCGGCAGAATGCGAAGGTCATCTTGCGGGGGCTGCGAGCGGTGTCGGACTTTGAATATGAATTTCAGATGGCCGGGATGAATCGCAGCATGTATCCGGATGTGGAAACCGTATTCCTGACTCCATCCGAGCAGTACATGTTCATTTCGGCGAGCATCGTGCGCGAAATTTCCTTCTTGGGAGGGAATGTGGACAAGTTCGTGCACCCGCTCATAGCGGCGGAGCTGCGTTCAAAAATGGAAGTCCACGGATTTCCCCGGGATTGGGGTTGACGGGTTTGATATGGCGCTGATCATCACCGACGAATGCATCAACTGCGACGTTTGCGAGCAGGAATGCCCTAACGGCGCCATTTCGCAGGGCGAGGAGATTTATGTGATCGCACCCGCACTGTGTACTGAATGCGTGGGTTATCACGAGACATCCCAGTGCGTGGAGGTGTGTCCGGTGGACTGCATCATCCTTGACCGGGGCAATATCGAAACCAGAGAAGAGTTGTATCAGAAATACCTAAGCTTGACGACTATCGATTGACGATGGACGAATCGACCGATAGTCGGGCCTTGGGGATCAGCCAGGAGTTTCCTTGTCGAAATTTCGCTGCTGTGCGGCGAGTTCTTCCGGAATAGGATAACGCCTGGGTCCGAAAATAGCGGTACCCACGCGAACCGTGGTTGCCCCCTCCTCGATGGCGATATCCAGGTCTTCCGACATGCCCATCGAGATCGTATCGAGATCATGGCCTTCCCGCTTCAGTTGGTCATACGCTTCCCGGAGCATGCGAAACTGGCTCCGCTGCAGGGCAGTGGCTTTGGTGAGTTCGGGGATCGCCATCACGCCCCGCAGTTTGAGGTGGGGCAGCTTCACGATGTATGCGGCCAGATCCGAAACATCCTCGGGCGCCACACCGCTTTTGCTGTCCTCGCCGCTTACATTTACCTGGAGGCATACCTGAAGCGGCGGCAGCGATTCGGGTCTGTCTTTCGACAAGCGGTCGGCGATTTTTTTCCTGTCCACGCTATGGACCCAGGCGAAATTCTCCGAGATACGTTTTGTTTTATTGCTCTGTATGGGGCCGATGAAATGCCATTCGATAGGCAGGTCGCGCAGCGCCTCGATTTTCATCAACGCTTCCTGGAGATAGTTTTCGCCAAAAATGGTTTGTCCTGCTGCAAAGGCTTCCCGCAGGCACTCCGCGGGATTCGTTTTGCTCGCGGCTAAAAGCGTGATCGTCTCCGGCCGCCTGCCTGCTTTTCCCGCGATGCTTTCGATGCGCGCCCTGACTTTCTGCAGGCCCAACGCTATAGTTGTCGTGTTTGGTTCCATATTGACTTCAGTTCAAGGTTTCGCTCCCCTTCCCGAGATAACAATGGCATATAAGGGAAACAAGCATAGTAGAGCTACTTGCCTTTATGGTCAAGAAAAGGCGGTTTTTAAATCCGGTTTAGTAATTTATCTCGATATTTCCGGCAGTGAAGTGAGCCTCGAGCGATTGAATCAGGCTCTCCTCCAGGATCACGCACCATGCCTCGCCCAATTCCAGTTCGCATAGGGCATGGTGGTTGCGATAAGCCACCCATACCGGACAGTATTGTTCAGTAGTGTTGCCGTGGCCGCCGGGGACGGCCCGGCGGGTGTTGCCGCCTCTGCGATACGGTGCAAGTATTTCTTTCAGCGCAGCTCCGCTGGATGAGCCATTGCAGTATAGCTTTATATTTTTAGCATAACGGGAACGAGCAGTATCGAAATCATACAACCGTTCCGCGGAAATGCGAAGCTCGCCGCTTTCGTCGTCGCCCATCCTGTTGCTCACCTTCGCCTCTACCAGCAGCAATTGGTCCTCCTTTACCCAATTGCGCGCAGACTCGAATAATTCACTATACGCCACTACCTCGATACGTGCGCTGCCGTCGTCCAGTACGATCACGCCCATTCTGCCGCGCCGCGTCATCTGGGTACGGACGGAATAGACAATGCCCGCAAGAAGCTGCGGCTCCCGCTGGGGATTCAGCCGATCCAGCCGCGTACGCACGAAATTTTTCAATTCCTCGGCATGGGCGGTGAATGGATGCCCGCTCAAATAAAATCCCAGGGCCATTTTTTCGTTTTTGAGTTTTTCCTTCTCTGCCCAGGCGGGGACGTTTATCAGGTGCAGTTGTTCGGCCGAGTTGCCGCCACCGCCGAACAGGCTTACCTGGTTGGCCGCGCGGGCCGCCTGTTCCGCGGCTTCGAGCGCAACTCCCACCGATGCCAGCAGTCCGGCGCGGTGCGGGTTCAAGGAGTCGAAGGCGCCTGCGCGAATGAGCGATTCCACTACTCTCCGATTGACGATACGCTTGTCCACCCGAAGACAGAAATCGAACAAATCGGTATAGAGCCCACTCTGTTCGCGTGCTTGCAGGATGGCCGCGATGGCCGATTCCCCGGTTCCCTTGACGGCCCCCAGACCATATCGTATGGTTTTTTCGTCCATGGGTAAAAAGCGGTAGCCGGATAAATTGATGTCCGGCGGAAGAATGATGAGCCCGTTCGCCAGACTATCCTCGAAAAATGCGTGCACCTTGTCGGTGTCATCCATGTCGGCGGACAAGGTTGCAGCCATGAATTCCGACGGGTGATGGGTCTTGAGATAGGCCGTCTGGAAAGCGATCAATGCGTAGGCTGCCGCATGGGATTTGTTGAATCCATACCCCGCGAATTTCTCCATCAGATTGAACAGTTCTGCCGCATCATCGCGTGCCAGGCCATTTTTTACCGCACCCGCCACGAAAATGTCGCGTTGCTGAGCCATCTCCTCGACCTTCTTTTTGCCCATTGCGCGACGGAGCAGGTCGGCACTGCCGAGACTGTATCCGCCTATGACCTGCGCAATCTGCATCACTTGTTCCTGATAAATCATCACCCCATAGGTGGGCTCAAGTATGGGCCGCAAGCGCGGATCCATGTACTCCACGCGCTTGCCGTGTTTGCGTTCCACAAATTCTGGAATGAGCGCCATGGGTCCCGGACGATACAGCGCCACCAGGGCAATGATGTCCTCGAAACGGTCCGGCCTGGCCTTTTGCAGCAGATCCTTCATGCCGCGAGACTCGAACTGGAATATTCCCACGGCGTTGCCCTGGCGTAGCAGAGCATAGGTTGCCGGATCATCCAGTGGCAGGTTTTCCAGGGAAAAACAAGCCCAGCCCCGGGCGTCCGGCTCGCTGGCTTGCTGGTTCTTTTCCCCGGCCGCCAGCACGGCCGATCCCGTTTTGCGCTGCCTGATATATCTGACCGCCCAGTCGAGTATGGTCAACGTTCGCAAACCGAGAAAATCAAATTTAACCAGGCCAATTTTCTCCACATCATCCTTGTCGAGCTGGCTTATCACCGAGTCGCCGGCATCGGTGCAGTAAACCGGGCAGAAATCGGTAATTTTTCCAGACGCGATCAGCACGCCACCCGCATGCATGCCCACGTTTCGCGTAAGCCCTTCCAGGCGCTCCGCGAGTTCGAGCAGATTGCGGACTTCTTCTTCCTCTTGCGCGCGCAGATTCAGTTGCGGTTCTTCGGCGCGCGCTTTTTTTAACGTCATGCCAAGCTCGAACGGGACCAGCTTCGCCAGTTGGTCCACAAAGTTGTATGGCAGGTCGAGCACTCTTCCGACATCGCGCACCACCGCTTTGGCAGCCATGGTGCCGAATGTCGCGATCTGGGAGACGCTTTCCGCGCCATATTTCTGTTTTACATATCCGATCACTTGCTCACGGCCATCCTGGCAGAAGTCGATATCGAAATCCGGCATGGAAATACGCTCGGGATTGAGAAAGCGCTCGAACAGCAAATCGTAGCGAAGCGGATCGAGATCCGTTATCCCCAGGGAAAAAGCGACGAGCGAGCCAGCGCCGGAGCCGCGGCCGGGACCCACGGGGACGCCATTTTTTTTAGCCCAGTTGATGAAATCCGCCACGATAAGAAAATAGCCAGCGAAGCCCATCTGCACTATGGTGCTGGTTTCGAATTCCAGCCGCGCCCGATACTTGGGCATCTCTGCATACCGCATGGCGCCATCTGGAAACAGCGCATTCATTCTTATTTCGAGTCCGGTCTCCGCCTGCTCGCGCAAATAATGCTCCAGGCTCTCCTGGTTGGGCGTGGGAAACAGCGGCAGGCGGTTGACGCCTAATTCAAGGGTGAGATTGCAACGTTTTGCAAGTTCGACAGTGTTGACCAGCGCGGAGGGGATATCGGCAAACAGCTCTTCCATTTCCGCCTGCGTTTTGAAATACTGCTGTACCGTGCAGCTTTGGGGGCGGCGCCGATCGCCCAGGACATAACCCTCCGCGATGCATACCCGTGCTTCATGCGCCCTGTAATCTTCGGAATTCAAAAACTGTATCGGGTGGGTGGCAATTACCGGCAGGTCCAGCGTAGAAGCCAGCATGAGGGAGCGCTGCACGAGTGTTTCCGCATTCGCATTTCCTGCTCGCTGGATCTCCATGTAAAAACGATCGGGAAAAAGGCGTTCCCATTCTGTTGCAAGCATGCTTGCCTGGGCAGAGGCGTTCTGTATCAGCGACAGGCCGATATCTCCGGTATCTCCGCCCGATAACGCGATCAATCCACCCGTTCCCTCTTCGTTACCGTGGAACCACCCCTTTCTTATTTCCGCTCTTCCCCGATGCTGGTTTTCCCGATAGGCTCGCGACAGAAGGCGGCATAATCGCAAATAGCCAGCATAGGATTGGCATAGCAGCAGGATGCGCGTCGGCTTGTCGCGATCCGCCTCATTGCTGATCCACGCGTCGCAGCCGATTATTGGCTTTACTCCCTCGGTGCGCGCCTCCTGGTAAAACTTTACCAGCCCGAAAAGATTGGAAAGATCGGTCAGTGCCAGCGCCGGCATGCCATCCGCAGCCGCTTTGGCGACGGCCTCCTCCACGCGCACGATTCCATCCGTGATGGAATACTCGCTATGCAACCGAAAATGAACGAATGTGGGAGATGCGGGCATGCTGCACAAATGCGGCGTCGATCGGGAGCTACATCGGAAACGGATTTACTGCTGCTTACCAGTCAATTCGCGGTGTCCAGCTCATGGACATGGATGAAGCCAATTTTACATCAATCCCCGCCTTTCCTCTCCCTGGTCCGATCAATTGAGGGGCTGCCGCACGCTGCCAAAGGTGGAAGGTGGGAGGAACATGGCTGATATCCACGTGCCGCTTCGAGGCGTCCGGGATCGGTATTTCTCTTGCCCTCCAATGGGTTCAATGCCGGTCCAGCTTGCGATATTGCACTGCTTCCGCGATATGATTGCTCGCTATGTGGTCGCTCTCAGCCAGATCGGCAATTGTCCGGGCCAATTTCAGAATGCGATGGTAGGCGCGGCCAGACAAATTCAGGCGGCTGATGGCCAGCTTCAACAGGTTTTCGCCTGGCAAATCAGGAACGCAATATTTATCCATTTCTTTGACTGCCAGCCGCGAATTGGCCTTGCCTTGCCGTTCCAGTTGCTTTTGATAGGCTTTTTCGACACGCTGCCTTATCCGCGAGCTTGGTTCGCCATCCGATTGGCGCATGATGTCTTCCTGCGGCGCGGCTGGCACCTCGATCTGGATATCGATCCGATCCAGCAACGGGCCGGAAATTTTTCCGCGGTAGCGGGCCACCTGATCGGGAGTGCAACGGCATTTTCCGTTATGGTGTCCCAGATAACCGCAGGGACAAGGGTTCATGGCCGCGATCAACTGGAACCGTGCAGGAAAATCGGCTTGCCTTGCGGCACGCGATATCGTTATATGCCCTGATTCAAGCGGTTCCCGCAGCACTTCCAGAACCTTGCGATCGAATTCGGGCAGTTCATCGAGAAACAGTACGCCATTCATCGCCAGGGAAATCTCGCCCGGACGGGGGTTGCTGCCGCCTCCCACCAATGCGACAGCGGATGCCGTGTGATGGGGTGAACGATAGGGACGGCGCCTCCAGGCTGCGATATCGAAGCTGCCGTTGCTCAACGATTGCATTGCGGCCGATTCCAGGGCTTCTTCTTCGGTCATCGATGGCAGGATGCCAGGAAGCCGCGCCGCCAGCATCGATTTTCCGGTACCGGGTGGTCCTATCATCAGCACGCTATGATTGCCTGCAGCCGCAATTTCCAATGCGCGCTTGGCATGCGGTTGACCCTTGACCTCCTCCATGTCGAGATAATGCGGCTCCTCCTGGCCGGCGATCGGCGCCCCTGCTGTTTCATCTCCAGAGGTGCTGCCATAACGCTCCAGTGGCGTGCGGCCAGCGAGATGGGTGCAAATCTGCAATAGCGATGTCGCGGGATATACTGCTGCTTCCCTGACAAGCGCCGCTTCCGCGGCATTTTGCCGAGGCAGCACAAAACTTCGGCCCGAGCGCGATGCGCCATATGTCATTGCCAGCGCGCCCCGGATTGCCCGCAATTCTCCTGTGAGAGCAAGCTCTCCCGCCCACTCGTATTCGCCCAGCTTATCGGAAGGAATCTGGCCGGTAGCCGCAAGAATCCCCAAGGCAATGGGAAGATCGAATCTCCCGCTTTCCTTTGGTAAATCGGCGGGAGCGAGATTGACCGTTATGCGCCGGGATGGAAACTCGAACTGTGCGTTCTGGATGGCTGCCCGCACCCTGTCCTTGCTTTCCTTCACTTCCGTTTCCGGCAATCCGACGATGGTAAAGCCGGGCAGGCCGTTTGCGATATGCGCTTCCACCGTAACCAATGGCGAATCCATGCCCGAGATGGCGCGGCTATAAAGTATCGCTAGCGGCATTCAGGCAAATTCCCGCCAATCAGCGGCGGCATGCGGTTTTGCCTGGCTGTAAGCCGGAATGAAGCCGGGCCTGCGGTATTTTTCCGGCACCGCTAGAAACGATCCTCTGCGTCGAAGCCCACTATTCTGATTCTGAAAGGTCGTCCAGGTTTTCCGCCGAATTCGAGAACCCGGCTTTCTTTGCGGTTCTCCGTTGCCTCGCCGACGTCTCCGCCGGAGCTGTTTCTGAATGCAGCTTGTCAGAACGCGCTTCTGTCTCCAATTCCGTAACACGCGTTTCCAATTCGGTCAATTTTTCGCGGGTGCGTTTGAGCACTTCCTGCTGAACATCGAATTCCTCCCGCGTGACCAGGTCAAGTTTCATGAATATTCCCGAGAGCATCACGCGCAGATTTTTTTCCGCATCCTTGACCGGGCTCTGCGCCAGGAATTCATTGACCTTGGTTACCACTTCGTCCAATACTTTTTGGTTTAGCATGATTTTCTCCATGATGTCGCTCTGCCGCGCCTTCTGCCCGAGAGGCTCTGCATCTGCAGCAGGATAAGAGGCGCTATCCGCGTGCTAAAATCTCATACTTCCCGCAATTAAGCAATCAGCCAACATTATGGACCGTTTGCATCTCCTGGAAAACTGGATCAGCCGGCAGTTCCCGGAAAAGCGCTTCACCCTTGCGACGGCCTCCGCGGATGCCAGCTTTCGCCGTTATTTTCGTGCCACCTTCGAGGATGGCACCCTGATTGCAATGGATGCCCCGCCTCAGCATGAGGACTGCGGCCCTTTCCTGCATGTGGCTGGACTGTTCTCCGCGGCGGGCCTGCATGTGCCGGAGATAGTGGCGCAGGATCCGGTCCAGGGTTTCCTGCTTCTCTCCGACCTGGGACGCCTTACTTATCTTCAGGCCATGGATGATCCGGATTCGGCAGATCGTTTGTACCGCGATGCCATTGCAGCGTTGCTGAAAATGCAAATGGCAAGCCGGCCCGGCGTGCTGCCGGAATATGACGAAGCGCTGCTGCTCAGGGAACTGCGCGTGTTCCCTGAGTGGTACGTGACCAGGCATCTGAAGGCAACCCTCGATGCAAGCCAGAAAGCCGGGCTCGACCAGGTTTTTGCGCAGATTGTGCAACGCTGCCTGGCCCAGCCGAAAGTCTTTGTGCACCGGGACTACCATTCGCGCAACCTGATGGTTGCCATCCCCAATCCCGGCGTTATCGATTTCCAGGATGCGGTTTACGGCCCCATTACCTACGATCTGGTATCCCTGTTCAAGGATGCCTATATCCGGTGGGAGGAGGAGCGCATCCTGGACTGGCTTATCCGTTATTGGGAACAAGCCAGGGCCATGGGCCTGCCTGTTCCCGCGGATTTTGCCGGGTTTTACCAGGACTTCGAGTGGATGGGAGTGCAACGCCACGTCAAGATCCTGGGAGTATTCGCACGCCTGTGGCATCGCGATGGCAAGGAAGGCTATCTCCGGGATATCCCCCTAGTGCTGGAATATCTGCGCAAGACCTGCAGCCGCTATCCGGAGCTCACCCCTTTGTTCGCGCTGCTGGACAGGCTGGAAGAAAATCCCCTTGAAGAAAGAATTGGCTATACTTTCTAAAGCCGCGCCATTCAGGGCCATGATCCTTGCGGCCGGACGTGGCGAGCGGATGCGGCCCCTGACTGATGCCTTGCCCAAACCATTGCTGCGCGCCGGTTCCCGGCCGTTGATCGAATATCATGTGGAAAAACTTGCGCGAGCCGGCTTCGCCGGGATCATTATCAATCATGCCCATCTTGGCCATATGATAGAAGCGGCCCTGGGCAGCGGCGAGCGCTACGGCATCCCCATCCGTTATTCTCCAGAACCTGCAGCGCTCGAAACCGCCGGGGGTATCGCGCAGGCACTGCGGTTATTGGAAGACGGAATTCCAGATGACAGGAAAGGACAGCCATTTCTGGCGGTCAATGCGGACATTTATTGTGAACTCGATTTCCTGGAGCTGCTGCCTGTCCTGCATCGAATGCAGATCGAGCCGGAAGATGATCTTGCTTACCTGGTGCTGGTAGACAACCCTTCGCATCATCCGGACGGAGATTTTGCTCTCGATGCCGGCAGAGTTGTTCCACGGAGTAGCGAGGGCGGCGAAATGCTGACCTTCAGCGGCATAGGGATATATCGCCCGCAGTTTTTCAGGGAAGTGGCGCCCGGTTCGGTAGCAAAGCTGGCGCCGCTATTGCGAAAAGGCATAGCGGCGGGGAAAGTGGGGGGCAAGCACTATCGGGGAATCTGGGTCGATGTCGGCACGCCCGAACGCCTGCGTGCGCTCGATTTGAAGCTTGGCGCCGCTCCAGCGCAACTTTAGCGAACGCTTGCAGTATAGCGAGGCGAGCTTTCGATCCCCTGGAGTGCCGCTGAGATTGGGCTCTCCCTTCGTTGGGCCATGACGAAAACTCTTGAACTGATAGGCGGTCCCAAATAGGGATAGGCATGAGCGAAAATAAGCAGATCTGGACGACTATGCGCGCTTTGCTTTATCCGTAAAATCCTGCAAAAATCATTATTATGATTCCGGTAAAAACTTTTGCCGCAAGACGCCGCAGCATCGCCTCCCGCATGCAGGGCGTTGCCATCCTTCCCACCGCGCGGGAACAGGTGCGAAATCGGGATGCCCACTTTCCCTATCGTTTCGACAGTTATTTTTATTATCTGACCGGCTTTCGCGAGCCGGAAGCCGTGCTGGTAATAGTGGCGGACCCTGGCAACGAGGATAAGACGAGGCATATCCTGTTTTGCCGCGACAAGGACCCGGAGCGCGAAATATGGGAAGGTTTTCGTTATGGCCCCGAGGCCGCAGGGGAAGCATTCGGGTTTGACGAGGCATACTCCATTATCAAGCTGGAAGAAATGATGCCGCGGTTGCTTGCCGACCAGCCTGCCGTGTATTGCGCGCTGGGGCAGGATGCCTCCTGGGATACGAGGTTGACCGGATGGGTGAACAGGGTGCGCGAGCAGGCGCGAAGTGGCGTCACGGCGCCTGCCCAAATCCGCGACATCCGGCTTCTGCTGGACGAAATGCGCTTGTTCAAAGGCGCCGAAGAACTCGAAGTCATGCGTGGCGCTGCGGAAATATCCTGTGGCGCTCACCGCCGCGCCATGCTCAAAACCGGTCCTGGCATGGGTGAATATGAAATCGAAGCCGAGCTGCTTTACGAATTTCGACGCAGGGGCGCGCAATCCCCCGCATACACCTCCATCGTGGCGGGTGGTGCCAATGCCTGCGTACTGCACTATGTCGAGAATAATGCCCGCCTGAAGGATGGCGAACTCCTGTTGATCGATGCAGGGTGTGAGCTGGATGGCTACGCATCGGATATCACGCGCACCTTTCCCGTGAACGGAACATTCAGCGCGCCGCAAAGAGACCTGTATGAGGTGGTGCTGGCCGCGCAGGAGGCGGCGATAGCGGCGGTGCGTCCGGACAATCACTGGAATGTTCCGCACGAGGCAGCGCTGCAGATATTGGCGCAGGGATTCATCGATCTGGGTTTATGCCAGGGCAGCGTCGACGGTGTCATACAGTCGGAAGATTACAAGCGTTTCTATATGCACCGCACGGGCCATTGGCTGGGCCTGGACGTGCATGACGCGGGGGAGTACAAGCAAAACGGAACGTGGCGCGCGTTGCAGCCGGGAATGACCTTGACCGTGGAGCCCGGTTGCTACGTTCGGCCTTCGGAGAATGTCCCTGCGTATTTCTGGAATATCGGTGTGCGCATCGAGGATGACGTCGCGGTAACGGGGATCGGATGCGAGGTATTGACCTCCGCCGCGCCCAAGAGCGTTGCGCAAATCGAGGAGTTGATGCGAAACCGGGAGGCATGATCCCATGGACGAGAAAAACAGGATAATCATCAGGCGCATATCCCGAAACGAACAGACAGGCATTCCTGAAGAGGAGATCATGCGAGTTGCCCCCGTGGGTTGGGCTGGCCGATGGGCGCTGTATCTGGTCCTTATTCCGGTGTTCATCCTTCTGGCGATTTTAGGCGTTTTCTTTTTTACCGCGTTTTTTGCGTTGTTCGCGGTAGCGGCTGCCGGGCTTGCGCTGCGTCTATGGTGGCTGCGCCGCAAGCTGCGTGAATCTCTGGAGGGGCGAGAGGGCCGTGTATCGGAGAAAGGGATATCGGAGGGAGACTATGTCGTGATCGAGGATGCGGAAATTGTCGAAGAAAGTAGTGGGACAGACAAGACATCGGGGTCAGCCGGTGGGAAGGATAGGGACATTGGAAAATAAAATAATCGGATCAATACCTGCGCAAGGACAAGGAAGGCCAGGGAAGATCAACTGTCGGACGCATTGTTGATATCACCACCGGTGCGGGAGGCGTACTGAAGCCGCCAGGAAATCAAATGACCATCGATATCACGGATACCAGCGATACCGGCGCTCGGCACGACTATGACTTGATCATCGTTGGCGGCGGCCCCGTCGGCATGGCGCTGGCCCTTGCCTTGCGGGGTAGCGGCGTGTCCGTGCTGTTGCTGGAAGCACGGGGATTGCCCGGGAAGACCGAGGATTCCCGGCCATTGGCGCTATCCCACGGCAGCCGGCTCATCCTGCAGCGCCTGGGCGTATGGCAGGGATTGCCCGAAGTCACTCCTATCACCACCATTCATATTTCCAATCGCGGCGGTTTTGGACGAACCATACTTGCCGCTGCGGATATGGGCGTGCCTGCCCTGGGCTATGTCCTGAATCACCATGACATCTTCCGCGCCATGCACAAGGCGCTTCGAAATTCCGGCACCACTTATCTGACGGGAGCGCAGGTGGTACGCCTGGAAACCCTTGCGGAAGCGGCATCGGTCGAATTCCAGCACGAAGGTCGCACAAAAAAGGCATCGGCAGGGTTGCTGGTCCTGGCGGATGGGGGCCGTCTTATCGAGCAAATAGAAGGCGTGACCCAACATGTGCATGATTATGGGCAATGGGCTGTAGTGGCTCGCGTCAAAAGCGAGCACCTTCCAGCGTTCGCCAATGCTTCTCCCGAGGATCCCGCCTATGCCCCAGCCGGGGACGAGCCCGGATTAGAGCGCGCCAAAGGCGCTCGCCGGCCTGGGAAGCGTATTCATCCCCATCCCCAGCCGGGCGTGGCTTACGAGCGCTTCACTCCCGATGGCCCGGTAGCGTTGCTGCCATCCGGCGAATATTTTGCATTGGTGTGGACGGTTTCTCCTTCTCTGGCGCAGGAAATCCTGGGCCTTGACGATGCGGCTTTCCTGATACGGCTGCACGCCCATTTCGGGGATCGCCTCGGCAAATTCATTGAAACCGGGAAGCGAGCCGGTTTTCCTCTAGCGCTCAAGTATGCAAGCCCGGTCACGGCCTGCCGGAGCGTTCTCATAGGCAACGCCGCACAAACCTTGCACCCGGTCGCAGGGCAGGGGTTCAACCTGGGGTTGCGCGACGCCTGGGAACTGGCCGACGAAATCATTGCGGCTTCCCCCGAGGCCGGTACCCCCGCGATGCTGGCGAGATATCGGGAAAAGCGCCGTGTGGATAGCAATGTGGGCCGTATTTTTACCGATTCGCTGGTCAAGCTTTTCTCCAACGACGATCCTCTTCTGAGCAGCATGCGCAGCCTGGGGTTAGGTGCACTGGATTGCCTCCCTCAGGCCAAGCGCTTCGTCGCCAGGAGAATGATGTTCGGTGCGAGGGGTTAGGGAAACGCTGAGCAAATCTCCGCTCGCGCGGCGGCGGCTTCGCAGGATGGCATGCGCAAAAGGCAGCGGCGCGGCTGACTAGACTGCGATGGTTGGAGCAGTCTCTTCCAGAGGAAGATGCAGCCCTGCAGCGGGCGGTAAGCGCCCAACGATATCCTTGGTCTACATAAGGATATTTATGCTTTACGCATCTGCGCCAGCTTCTTCCTTTTTGTTTCCTGTTGAATTTTGTGCTGCTCCTTTGCTGTCCTGCTCCTGGCTTCTTGTGCCAAATCCCCTGGGTTGGCGCGACTTTCCGGCCGTAACGAATAGCCTTGTCGTCGCATTCATGGCGGCGATGGTTCACGCGCCTTCCGTCTTCCTGTAAAATGAAATAATGTCCTTTAGGTTTATAAGGATACTGCTTTACGCATCCGTGCCGGTTTCTTCTTCTCTGTTTCCTGTTAAACTTTAAGGCTTCTCCTTTGCTCCCGGCTCCTTGTGCTGGGGCTGGCGCAACTTTCCGGCAGCAACCCATCATGCAGATCGGTTCTCATATTCTCAAGAATAATCTTATCGTCGCACCCATGGCGGGGGTCACCGACCGTCCGTTTCGCCAGTTGTGCAAGAGCATGGGGGCGGGCATGGCCGTGTCGGAAATGGTATCCAGCAACTCCTTGTTGTGGGGTTCCGAAAAGACTCGTCGCCGCGCCAACCATGAGGGAGAGGTAGACCCGATCTCGGTGCAGATCGCTGGTGCCGATCCGGTGATGATGGCGGAAGCCGCCCGCTACAATGTCGCGCAGGGGGCGCAGATCATCGATATCAATATGGGATGCCCCGCCAAGAAGATTTGCAACGTGATGGCCGGATCCGCATTGTTGCAGGATGAGCCGCTGGTGGGAAAAATACTGGATGCCGTGGTCGGAGCGGTCGAGGTGCCGGTCACGCTCAAGATCCGCACCGGCTGGGACAAGCAGCATAAAAATGCGCTCGCCGTCGCACATATTGCCGAGAGCGCGGGAATTCAGGCGCTCGCCATACACGGACGCACGCGCGCTTGCGCCTATACCGGCCATGCCGAGTATGACACTATCGCCATGGTAAAAGCTGCCATCAACATACCAGTTGTCGCTAATGGCGACATCAATACGCCGGAGCAGGCGAGGCGGATACTTGACTATACGGGAGCCGACGCGGTGATGATCGGCCGGGCAGCGCAGGGACGGCCCTGGATATTTCGCGAGATCAGCCACTATCTGGAGACCGGCAAACATATCCCGTTACCGGAAGTAGCCGAGATTCACCGTGTTCTCATCGATCATCTGCACGACCTGTATGAATTTTACGGTGAATACTCCGGAGTGCGGATCGCCCGCAAGCACATCTCCTGGTATACGAAGGGTCTGGTCGGCTCCGCCGTGTTCCGCCATCAGATGAATCAGTTGCAAAGCGCCGAGCAGCAATTGGCGGCGGTTGACGAATTTTTCCACACGCTTGCCGCTTACGGACGCAGATTGGTCTATGCTGAGTCTGAGGAGCTGGTCGCATGAGCATAATCAATGAAAATGAAATTGCTCGCTGTGTGCGCAGCGCGGTGGAGGAGTATTTCAACGATCTGGATGGCGAAAAGCCCCATGCCATCCACGAGATGGTGATGTGCAGCGTGGAAAAACCGTTGATCGAGATGCTCATGCAGCAGGCCGGCGGCAACCAGACGCGCGCTGCGGAGTTGCTGGGCATTAACCGCAACACGCTTCGCAACAAGATAAAGCAGTACAACATCAAATAGCAGGGCCGATAGCGGGCCGCAGCCGGACTTTTCAGCCCTGTCGGCAGCGGTGGCCATTTCTGTTTACAATCGCTGCAATCCCAACTAAATAAAAAGAACATTCCATGAGCATCAAGCAGGCCCTGATAAGCGTTTCAGACAAAACCGGCATAGTTGAATTCGCGCATGCATTGCGCAAGCTGGGAATCGCCATTCTTTCGACTGGAGGAACGGCCGGATTGCTGAAAAACGCCGGCATCGAGGTTACCGAGGTCAGCAATTACACCGGTTTTCCCGAGATGCTTGACGGACGCGTAAAAACTCTTCACCCTAAAATACACGCCGGCATTCTTGCACGAAAAGATGTGCCCGAGCACGAGGCAGCGATGGAGAAGGCGGGCATTCCCACCATCGATCTCGTCATAGTGAACCTCTATCCCTTCAGCCAGACCGTGGCCCGGCCGGACTGCACCTTGCAGGAGGCAATCGAAAATATCGATATAGGGGGCCCGGCCATGGTGCGGGCCGCAGCAAAAAACTATGGAAGCGTTACGGTAGTGACCGATCCCCAGGATTATGCGCCGCTGCTCGTGGAAATAAAATTGGGAGGCGAGGTCAGCGAGGCCTTCCGCTTTCGCCTGGCCTGCAAGGCATTTTCGCATACCGCCGCCTACGATGGCGCGATCAGCAACTATCTCACTTCGCTTGGCGTATCCAGCCCGGAGGGCGGTGCGGATAGTCAGAGTCAAGCCATGCGCCAGACCTTCCCTGGACGGTTCAACCTCAATTTCGATATCGCGCAGTCCCTGCGTTACGGCGAAAATCCCCACCAGAAAGCGGCTTTTTACCGGGATCTGCAACCCGTGGCGGGTAGCCTCGCCAGCTATGCCCAGTTGCAGGGCAAGGAACTGTCATACAACAACATCGCCGATGCCGACGCAGCCTGGGAATGCGTCAAGACATTCGACGAGCCCGCCTGCGTTATTATCAAGCACGCGAATCCCTGCGGCGTTGCAGTAGCGGATTCTCTCCTTGCAGCTTACAAGCGGGCTTTTGCCACCGATCCGACTTCCGCGTTTGGTGGCATCATCGCCTTCAATCGTCAACTGGATGGTGCCACCGCCGAGGCCGTCGCCGCACAATTTGTCGAAGTGGTCATCGCCCCCGAATTAACCGATGGCGCGCGCGAGGTCTTCGCGCGCAGGACCAATGTCCGCGTACTGACGGTACCGTTCGAGGCGGGTCATAACGCCTTTGACTTCAAGCGGGTGGGCGGAGGCATGCTGGTACAAACGCCAGACAGTCTCAATATCGATGCCGCCGAGCTGAAAGTGGTGACCAAGGCGCGGCCGACACCGCAGCAATTGCAGGATTTGCTGTTTGCCTGGCGGGTGGCGAAATTCGTCAAGTCCAATGCCATTGTGTTTTGTGCCAATGGCCGTACGCTCGGCGTGGGGGCGGGGCAAATGAGCCGGGTGGACAGCGCACGCATTGCCTCGATCAAGGCCAGGAACGCGGGACTGGCTCTGGACGGTTCGACAGTGGCGTCGGATGCCTTTTTTCCGTTTCGTGACGGCCTGGATGTGGTCGTGGAAGCAGGGGCAAGGGCGGTGATCCAGCCTGGCGGCAGCGTGCGCGACGCGGAAGTGATCGCTGCCGCGGATGAGCAGGGCGTTGCCATGGTATTGACCGGCGTAAGGCATTTTCGGCATTGAATACCTGGCTGGCCGACTATTTCAGTCCAATGATTTCATCAACTCGCATTGCACGGCTTACGCATGAGTTATCATATCCCCGGCTTCATCAAGCCGAGGCTCATCGTACCCATCCGGGAATAAGACGCAAGATGGGAGACAAAGCTGGTAGGGCAGGCATAATCCGAATTCGAATCTCGATATCCTGATATGAAACTACTTGTAATTGGCGGCGGCGGCAGGGAGCATGCCTTGGCATGGAAGCTACTCCGCTCATCCCGCGGCCCCGCCCTTCCTACGGTCTTCGTGGCGCCCGGAAACGCGGGGACGGCGCTGGACGAAGACCTGGAAAATGTCCCGCTCACCGGAATTCCGGAACTGGTCGAGTTTGCCAGGAAAGAATCGGTCGCGTTTACTGTCGTCGGACCCGAAGCGCCCTTGGCGGATGGCATCGTGGATGCGTTTCACGCCGCCGGCCTCAAGATTTTCGGCCCTACCCGGCAGGCCGCGCAACTGGAAACATCCAAGGAGTTTGCCAAGGCCTTCATGCAGCGGCATGGCATTCCCACCGCGGCTTACGCGAGCTTCGATTCCCCTGATGAAGCGCATCGTTACGTGGATGAAAAAGGCGCACCCATCGTCGTCAAGGCGGATGGCTTGGCTGCAGGCAAGGGAGTGGTGGTGGCCATGACGCTGGAAGAGGCCCATGCCGCGGTGGACGCAATGCTCGTGAAAACATCGGCGGGAAAGGTGGCCGCCCGCATTGTGATCGAAGAGTTCCTGGAAGGCGAGGAGATCAGCTTTATCGTCATGGCCGATGGCCGGCATGTGCTGCCGCTGGCAACCAGCCAGGACCACAAGCGCCTGAAAGAAGGCGACCAGGGGCCCAATACGGGCGGAATGGGCGCTTATTCTCCCGCGCCGGCGATAAGTCCCATGCTGCATGCCAAAATAATGCGGGAAGTCATCCATGCCGCCATGGCCGGCATGGAACAGGAAGGGATTCCCTTTACCGGTTTTCTGTACGCCGGGTTGATGATCCTGCCTGATGGCGGCATCCGGGTGCTCGAGTTCAATTGCCGCATGGGCGATCCGGAAGCCGAGGTCATCCTGCTGCGCCTGAAAAGCAACCTGATCACCCTGATGGAGCACGCGATAGGCGGCACGCTTGACAAAGTGGAAGCGGAGTGGGACCGGCGCACTGCTTTGGGCGTAGTCATGGCTGCGCACGACTATCCCGGCACGCCGCGCAGGGGCGACGTGATCCACGGCCTGCCCGATCTTCCCCAAATGCCCGCATCGGAGAAGGATTTCCACGTATTCCACGCGGGAACTGCCTGGGGTGGTGAAAACGGCAAGGAAATCGTCACTGCCGGCGGGCGGGTATTATGCATCACCGCCTTGGCGGATGGCGTCAGGATGGCGCAGCGCCGCGCATACGAAATCGCCGAGCATATCCATTTCGACGGCTGCCAGATGCGGCGCGACATCGGATACCGCGCTATCAATCAATCGCGCAAGTAATCGGACCAGGGGCGGACTGCAATCCATGAATGCAGCGGAACAGGCCAGGGAATTTTTTACCGGACTTCAGGCCCGGATCGTCCAGCGGCTGGAAGAAGTGGATGGAGCGCGGTTCCGCCGGGATGAATGGGAGCGGCCCGAAGGCGGCGGTGGATTGAGCTGCGTGATGGAAGAAGGCAACGTGCTGGAGCGCGGTGGGGTGAATTACTCCCATGTGTTCGGCGGCGGCCTGCCGGCTTCCGCTACCGCAGCCCGGCCCGAGTTATCCGGCCGCTCGTTCGAGGCGATGGGCGTATCGCTGGTGTTGCATCCGCGCAATCCCTACGCCCCCACAGTGCACTTGAACGTGCGCTTTCTGGAGGCGCGCAAGGAAGGCGCCGAGCCGGTATGGTGGTTTGGCGGCGGGATGGATCTGACTCCCTACTACGGCTTCGAAGAAGACGCCGTACATTTCCACCAGGCCTGCAAAGAGGCCCTGTCCCCTTTCGGGGAGGATTATCACCCGCGCTTCAAGAAGTGGTGCGACCAGTATTTTTACCTCAAGCACCGCAAGGAGCCGCGCGGCATCGGCGGCATTTTCTTCGATGATCTCAGCAAGCCGGATTTCGATACCTGCTTCAGCCTGACGAAAAGTGTCGGCAATCATTTCCTGGATGCTTACGTGCCTATCCTGGAACGGCGCCTGGTCATTCCTTATGGCGAGCGGGAACGCGACTTCCAGGCATACCGACGCGGCCGCTATGTGGAATTCAATCTGGTGTGGGATCGGGGCACCTTATTTGGCCTGCAATCAGGAGGGCGCACCGAGTCCATCCTGATGTCCCTTCCCCCTATCGTGAAATGGCGCTACGACTGGAAGCCGGAACCGGGAAAGCCGGAAGAGAGGCTTTATACGGACTTTCTGACAGGCAGAGACTGGGTGTGACGAGATTCGATCTATTTCATGCGATGGCTAATCTTTGAGGCAGGAGTAAAAACCACCTGTTGCCTGCCGCGTCATATGATGGCATCGCTTTTTGATATAAAATACGCCAGAAATCAACCGGGGACGTAGCTCAGCTGGGAGAGCGTCGCGTTCGCAATGCGAAGGTCGGGAGTTCGATCCTCCTCGTCTCCACCAATTAGATGTCTAGGAAGTCCTAAAATCCCCCGTGCCATTCCGCACTGCGCTCGAAAGATTGCTGACGGAAATCGAAAAGCGGTCACGCACTCGAAATCTCACATTCGACCATCATGCCATGCCGGGCCGAAAACGCGATTTTCAGGCGTTAGCCGATAAGTTCGATGCAGGACTGGAGCGTGCACCCCGCACATTTGATGATTATCTGGAGGGACTATGTATTTTTAAACGTGGGGCGCGACAGACAGACAGAGTTTTACTGCAAGATTTTCCCAGAATTCTTTGAATAGGGTGAGGTACTTCATATGCTGAGCCTCTACGAAGAATTGAAGATCTGGCAAGGCGCGATTAGCTCGCTTCTTGGCTTTTTGGCGCTGATGGTCGCAGCGCTATGGAATTTTCACCTAAACCGTAAACGGGATGCGGCACTTCGGTCAGATGAAGCTCTTTCGGTAGCCGCCGCGCTATATGGTGAAATCATGCTCCTTCGCAAGGAAGCGGCGCAGATAGCTACTACCGTTGCGAAGATGGCAATGAGAGAGACACGGTATGGCAGTTCCTCATACAAAATTGATTCACACTTCCTTGAAGCGAACAAGCTGTCGGAACCAATGTTCTATAAAACTTTGGCCCCGCAAATTGGCGTATTGAGTCCTGATCTAGTGATTGCCATCACTGAATTTCATCGCAATTTTCAGGAAGTAAAAATATCGTTGCCGCTACTCGTTGAAAATAGCGACAGAGGGTACGATTATAGCTGGTCATCAGTTCTTATACCGGCGCGCGATGCCGTCAAAAATATCATTCCTGCTTCGAGGAAAATCGAGCAACTTACGTCCATTTCCACCCCAATGAAGGATTTGGAGTTAAGAGAAGTCGAAGAAGTTATTGAGTTTGAGCAGATTCAATATGACAACCGGGGTTGACTGCAAAGATCTGCGACACATAATCTCTGCTGGCGAGTGCCGATTTAATAGCGATATTCACCCACGTAAAAGCCGCACCATGACTGGATTCGCCAGCTGGGCACTCAGCCCGCCTTTTTTGGTAGATTTACGAGCTACCGGAAGCATGTGGGGGTATATCTTGGGGTATAAAAATAGAGTCAGGCTTGTAGCGCATTATTTGAAGCCATTCTATGATTCAGTTCGATCCTTCTTGTCCCAATTGACTGTTCCACCAAGTCCCGAGAAGTCCCGAAAGCCCCACGTCCAGCGGGCTTTTTCATTGATTTTCCATACTGGCGCGTCCGCCTGTTCTATTGAATCCAGTGCTCAAAGGTTAGAGAAGTCAGGCCGGATTGTCAGCTGTGATGTAAAAGGTTTTCCCCTGGATTCCCGGCATCATTGGAGGAAGGAATAAACCTAAATCCGGCAGTTGGACAGGATGGAGTGTGCGGCTTTCGGCGTGCAGGGCAAGACGCAACAACGCGGAATGGCTATTTCATTCCAAGGAGTTGCAACGCAGCCATTTGCCCCAAAAATCGCGCAATCTGCCCCGTAGCAAACTCACCATACAGGTGAACATCAAGTACCTCGGAAAGTCTTTGTGGATCATAGTCCTAAACTGGAAATGAGCGGCTACTGCCGGATTTAGGATAAAGAATGGTTTATTCCACTTCATTCACGTCTATGCGGGCCAGAAACTCATTTTTCTGATTACTTGCTCCCGTTTTGCCGACAGGCTGCAGTCCCTTGCATCGTTTGGCGCCATTTATCTTATGCGGTCTGTATAATAAGCATTCCGCTCTGGCCGGTTATTTTCTTGCTTCTTCTCGCGGATGGTGGAGTAAGTCACTAATGAATGAACTCACCATTTTTTCCGTATCCATTTATCTCGCACTATCCAGCCCTATGGCCGCACAGTCAGCCGAAAAAGCAATGTATGTGGGCAACGGTCGATATGTTGGGGAAGGCAGGTCTGTTGAAGATGCGCAGTTGCGCCAGCGTAGCGGTGAGTATTCAGAACGTGAAAGGGACAGACAGGAAAATGAGCGACGATATGAACACTCTGAACGTGGGAGCGTGACTATGATTATCGGGATCGGCTTGATGAGCATTAATAACCAAGCCTAGAAATGGTCTTTCAAATAATATAAAAGCCGTTTTTTAATAGATAGGAAATATTCTGGCTATAATAACTTATAAAAATCTTCTTCATTTTGATACCAAGAAAGTGAATTGCAAAACGATACACACAATACGCTTCTGGCAAATCAGGGGAAATAAATGACGGTAAAAGAACTGATAGAAGAATTAGCCAAGTTTGATCAAAAACAAGATGTGTTTGTTTCTCACGGCGAGGTAACTGAAGTAATACTCGTTAATCATCCGGGACATCCGAAGAATGGATATGTTTTTCTTGTCACGGATAGTGAAGACGAAGCAGTAATGAGAAAACTTTATAGCTGAGACTCTATCCCTGTAGCCACTTCCTTCCAGGGATTCAAACTCACTTCAAGAGAAGTGATCCCATTTGTTTGCATGGCGCGTATCGGGTCGTCCTCAACGGTGACAGTTACCGCAGCCTCAAGCCGTTGCCGGAAATACCGAAACCGCGGTTGTCAAACTGCTAAAAATCGCGCATTCTTGACCCCTGTTCGAGCCCCTGAAATGGACATTCAAAGTACGTCTTTATGCCAAATATCCCCGGCGCCAATATGCCGAACAGTGACACAGGCAAAGGTTAAAGAAGCCAGGCTGGATTGTCGACTGTGATGTGAAAGATTTTCCCCTGGATTCCCGGCATCATTGGAGGAAGGAATAAAGGATGGTTTATTCCACCTCATTCACGTTTATGCAGGGCAGAAACTCATTTTTCTGATTACTCGCTCCCGTTTTGCCGACAGGCTGCAACTCCTGCCTCTTTTCTTGCTACTTCCCTCGGGTGGTATGACAGGAGTGGTTAGTTATACTGACTGCCTCCATGCCGATTTTGGGAAATCCTACAATAGGATAGACGACTCAACATCATAAAAGCTGTTTGCTATTCTGTTTGCATTGTGCATATATATAGCATATGCTCAAGATTCAATACAGCCGTGAATTGCGCAATAGCCTGAAGCTGATGCCGGCAATATCAGCAAAACAATTCGTGGAAAGATTGAACAATTGGCCTCTGATCCCTCCCCTCAGAATAACAATGTCAAAAAGCTTGAAGGTCGCCCTGCCTTTCGGGTTAGGGGTTAGAGGGAAATTTATGAAATACAAAACGACCGCTTGATTGTTTTTATCGAAACCGTTGCTCCCTGTGGAGGCGCGTGCAAATGAGAAAAATTCAGTTTATCGAGACAGATGGGAGGCGAGATTATGCAATCGTTCCCATTGAAATTTTCGAGCGCATGGCTGAAATATCAGAAAATATGGACGATATGGCTCTCTATGATGCAGCCAAGGCCGTTGATGACGGAACTCGCATTCCTTCGGAGGTCGTCAATGCCGAGCTTGCAGGCGCTCATCCGATCAAAGCATGGCGCAAGTATCGTAATTTGACGGTTCAGGCTTTGGCGGATAAAGCGGGCATCAGCAAGCCATTCTTGAGCCAGATAGAGGGACGCAAGCGGACCGGAACAATAGCCGTATTATCCGCAATCGCGAAGTCTTTGGATGTTCCTGTTGATCTGGTGACAGAATAACCAACCTCCAAACCGAGAAACCCAAAACGTGATGTCCATTTCTATCCGTATATCACCTGACACCATGCGCCAGAACCACGATACCTGCGCGTTACCCGGCACCGCACAGTTCGCTGATGATCAAGTCGCGCAAGGCAGGCCCAAGCCGTACCAGATGCCGGGATATGGGTGGCACAACAACACCAACCACGCAAACTGTCGTGACTGACAGCTCCTGATGAGGTATCCTTCGGGATGTCGGTAAGTTATGCTAGGCAACCACCGTTGTTGCACCGGAACTTGAATCCGCGCCACTGATAATTTGTAAAGAGGAAGAATTTAATGAGTTCCAAACATATTGTATTTATTGTTGCTCTTGGTGCCATTTTGACTGGTTGTGGTGGTGGTGGCGGCGGAGCCCCTGAAGCAAATGCAACGAATTGTTCTGGCGCGGGAATGCAGGCGGTGCTTCCAACTATCACTAACGAAGCCGAGCGGCAAGCATTTATTGATAAATGCCAATCCATTGCCGGAAAATAAAGCTGGGTAGCTGAGTACAACTGACCTGCGCTAATGTATAGCAGTCGCGATCTCATCTGACAGAGTTTCCCGTTTGATAGGTGCAGTTGTCAGATCAGATTCAGCCTGAATCCGGCGGTTGTAGCGAACTCACCATATAGGTGAACGTCAAAATGAGTGGTCAACTGCCGGACTCCAGGCCTCCTTTGCGCCGTTCAATGTTTGTATAGGCATTCGGCCGCAACCCGTCTTTCCCTGATGGGTGCGGTCTTGCTCAGTTTCTTTCCACTCGACAACCTGATTGCGGTGCGCTCTCAAATCGCTGTCCCAGTTCGGCCAGAATCTTCTCTCCCGCCAAGGCCGCTAATGCAACCCGCGCTTTGAACGCCGCTGGGCGCATCCGCCTCGTCATCTATCCCATCTTCCACTCCAAATCAAAGCCCCCGCAGCGAATATTAAAAGGCGGCAGATCCTCCATTTATCCGGCACATCCAAATTTCCGAGACCAGTTTCATCGACACGCTCAATTGAAAATAAATTAAAGAAAAAGCCTATATTGCCGTAGATTTTCCTGAGGCAATAGACGCAATGACCAGCCCGAGGCACAGTCGAACGCTATCAAAGGAGGATGAATGGCAGCAATTACCGTTATGTATTACGACACCTATAGCAAAATCGCGGACGACATGATCAGGTCAAGAAGGCCCGCCACGTATGAGGTCATCATTGAACATGTCAAGGGAATCCCGATACCCGAAACAGAGCTGCAAGTGGATGATGCCTGGCTGGACCAGAATGGATTTCTTAAAGAGGGCTATCTTTGAGAGGGATGCGCGCCAGTGCAATAACGGAAACGTCTATTGAGGCAGGATATATTTCCTGGTCTTGCGAGGCGTTTGTTCGTATGGTATTCAATCCTATTCGATTGTCTTCGTTACAACAGCGGCCCCACGATGCCTTCCAGCTTGTCCTTACTGAGGCGTCCCAGTTTTGTGCCGACGATGGTGCCGCTACGGTCGATGACGACAGTAAAAGGTAGCGCGCCCTGCTTGTTTCCCGCGGCATCCGCCAGGGACATGGCGTTCATATCCCCCACGAGCACCGGATAGTTGATCCCGATATCCTTGCTGAATGCAGCCGCGCGTTCGGGCTGGTCGATGGCGATCCCGATGAACACCAGCCCGCGGTCCCTGAACTTGTTCTGAAGCTCGATGAATTCCGGAATTTCCGCCCGGCAGGGCTCGCACCAGCTCGCCCAGAAATTGACCACCATGACCTGGTCGCGCCATTGGGAGATGGCTTGGCTCTTTCCTTCGAGATCGGGCAATGTGGCCGAGATGATGGCCGCCGCCCCCTTGCTCGCGACATCCGCCGATACCGGCGGGACGCTGCTCTTGGAGAGATGGCCGCGCAATAAAAAGCCGGCAGTGATGGCAAGCAGCGCCGTTGCTATGAATAGCGTTATCTGTTGCGATTTCGTCATTTCGTGCCCTTGAAAAAGTTACCCGGATCGACGATCGCCCACGCAGCCCATTTCAGGCGGGCATAACCTGCGATGCGATGCGGATGGGATTGCCAAACGAGGAATCGGGATTCCCTATATCAGCACGGCATTGAGTATGTTGATAAAACGCTCCGTGTCCTGGAACCCGATAAGCCGGATATTGGGAATGTCGCGCCCTGCCCGGTCGATGAAAAGAATGCCGGGCGGGCCAAACAGCTTGAAGCGCTTGAGCAGCGCCAAATCGGCCGGCGTGCCGGCAGTCACGTCCACCTGCAACAGCACCACGTCTTTCAACCGCGACTGCACCTTGGGATCGGTAAAGGTGAATCGCTCCATTTCCTTGCACGAAATGCACCAGTCCGCGTAAAAATCCACCATGACGTACTTATCGCGCGACTGGGCGATGCGCTGATCGAGTTCGGCCACCGTCCTGACTCTTTGAAATTCGAGGTGCTGGCCCTGCGCGGCGCGGGTTCCATCCACCTCGGCATTTATTCCGGCAATGCCTATTTTGGAAAGCGGCTGCAGGATATCCCGGCTGCCCGACAGCACACCGATCAGCAGCGCGACGCCGACCAGCAGTGCGATCATCCCGATGCCTTTCATGAATTTCCGGAATCCCGATGCGTCGGGTTTCAGCGGATCGACGGCATGAAGATAAATCGCGGAAACGATCAGCAGGGCCGACCACAGCAGCATGTGCGCTACGGCGGGGATCACCGGCGAGATCAGCCAGATTGCGACTCCGAGCAGAAGCACCCCGAAGAACTGTTTCACCGCCTCCATCCAGGGCCCCGCCTTGGGCAGCAGCGCGCCGGCGGAAGCGCCGAGTAGAAGCAGCGGCACGCCCATACCCAGCGCCATGACGAACAACGCCGAGCCTCCCAGCAGCACATCCCGCGTCTGGCTGATATAGAGCAGGGCTCCGGCCAGCGGGGCCGCGACGCACGGCCCGACGATCAGCGCCGACAAGGCGCCCATGCCGAATACCCCGGTCAAATGGCCGCCCCTCAGTTGCCCGGCTTCAGCAGTAAGCTTGCTCTGGAAAAAAGTGGGAAGCTGCAGTTCATAGAAGCCGAACATCGAAAAAGCCAGGGTCACGAAGATCAGCGCAAATGCGCCCAGCACCCAGGCATTCTGCAATGCAGCGGCCAGCATCGCACCGGAAAGGCCCGCCGCCACGCCCGCGATCGCATAGGTTATCGCCATCCCCATGACATAGGCCAGGGACAGGATGAACCCCCGGCCGCGGGTGATATGCTCGCCACGGTTGGCGATGATGCCGGACAAAATAGGGAACATCGGGAATACGCAGGGGGTGAACGAGAGCAGCAGGCCGATGCCGAAGAAGCCTGTCAGGATCATCCAGAAGTCACCGCTCTCGAACATGCGCTCGATCTTGAGCGATTCGGTCTCGATGGCAGGACCGGCGGGAGAAGTCTGGAACAGTTCGTCAGCGGAGCCCGGCTTGCCTGCCCCACCCGCCGGAAAAGTCCCAGGTGCGGCAACCGCATTGCCGCTGACCGCATTGGCCATCACCCCCGCCGCAGCTTTCGCCATGGGGAGCGTCAGCTCCACGACCTTGCTGATAGGCGCATAGCATACGCCTATCGGCTCGTTGCACCCCTGGTAAGTCGCCACCAGCGTCAGCTTTTCTGCTGCCGGCGTCCCGCGCTTGAGCGCGATGCGCGCTTCGAAGGGCTTGTGGAAGACTTCGACCTGGCCGAATGTCACGTCGCTTTTCGGCGTGCCCGCGGGCATCGATATGTTTTCGACCGATGTTCCGGAAGCCGGATCTTCCGCGGATTCCCTGGGTTTGAACGCAACCTTGTCCCGGTACAGGTAATAGTCTTTCGCCGGCGTGAACTGGGCGACCAGCGTGTTCTCGTCCTGTACCCGCACCGTCATCTTGAACGCCTGGTCCGGAGGCAGCAGTTCCTGCTCGGTCTGATCCAGGCTCGAACCGAGCTTTTGCAATTCGGACAGAAATCCGAACGAGCCCTTATCCCCGGGTTCGGCGAGCGCGTGCGGGGCCAGAAAAACAAGCAGCAGCAGGAAGTATCGAATCGGGCGCATGGAAATTGTGTCAGTCATCTTTGATAGGCGCTGCTGTTGCCGCCGTTTCGGCGGCTATCCATTTCAAATAGGCGGGCAAACCACTGCTGATTGGGACAGCAATGACTTCGGGGAGTTCGTACGGATGCTCCGACTTTATCAACTGCTCCACGGCCGCGTAATGCCGAGCCAGCGTTTTAATGAATAGCGGCACTTCGCTGGCGGTTTCGCTTTTGTCGTGCCACCAGTAAACCGATACGCAGTCCGCAAGCACATTGACGCAAGCCGCCAGCCGCGCTTCGACCAGTTTCTGCGCCAGCGCCAGGGCTTGAGTCCTGTCCGGAAGGTTGGTGATAACGAGTATATGCTCCACGGTATAAGCGCCTTCGCTAGCCCGTCTGGTAAAAATAGCGAATTTTACCCGCTTTCCGCGCCGGTTGCTGCGCACTCCGCAATACCATCCTCCACCGTCGGATAGCGCAGGTTGACATGCAATTCGCGCTTCATGCGGTGATTCGCCAATCGCCGCGATTCCCGCATGAAGGAAAGCAGGCTCGGCGATATGCATTCCTCGGCCTGGGTGCGGGTGATGCGGGGCGGATGAGGCAAGCCGAATTTGTCCGCTATCAGGTCGAAATATTCGCCCATTTTCAGTTCAGAGTCATCGGAAGCGTGATAAACGCGACCAGGGAGGGCATGGCGCAGTGCGGCAGCGAGAATCCGCGCGAGATCGTCGGCATGGATATGATTGGTATAGCTGTCCACTTCCGGCAGCAGCGCCGGCGTTCCGGCTCGCACCCGCTCCAGCGGGATGCGATCGCAGGCGTAGATCCCGGGCACGCGAAAGACCGAAACCTTCACCCCATTTCTTCGCCCCCAGTGGCGCAACTGCCTTTCCGCATCGACTCGTCGCAACGCGCGGCCGGTTTGTGGATTGGTTTCGCGGGTTTCCTCGATCAGCGCCCCGTGGCAGTCGCCGTACACACCGCTGGTACTGATGTAGACAAGCTGATGTGGTAACATTGCCGACTTTGCGTTCGCGCGGGTCGCATGTTCCCCATGCGCCGTCAGCGCTGCCAGCAGGTTGGCCGTGCGCGTGTCCCGGTTGCCGTGTGCGGGCGGAGGCGCCAGGTGCAAAACTGCACGAGCCACCCCTGCGAGTTTGCGCAGGCTTTGCCGCCGGTCCAGGTCTCCGGCCACCGGAATGATGCCGTGCGAACGCAACAAGGCGCGGTTGTCGGAGCGCCTGCACAGGCCGAGCAGTCTATAGCGCGCACGCAACAATGCGGCTGCGCGGAAAGCGATATCACCACAGCCGACGATCAGTAGCGTTGGTTTCGTTGCTCTCTTTTTATTTGTAGCCATTTTTGATTGCTCAGCTTGTCGTATTGTCATTCAATGCCATACCAAATTACCATCAATCCGAGCAATCACGTTTTTATTGCCGAGTCCGGAGAAACGGTCCTGCAGGCCGCACTTCGCGAAGGCTTTGCGCTTCCTTACGGCTGCCGTAATGGCGCATGCGGAACCTGCAAGGGGAAAATCATACAGGGAACGGTCGATTTCGGCAGCCACAATGAAGATACGCTTACGGAAATGGAAAAGCGGGCAGGAATGGCCTTGTTTTGCTGTGCTACGCCATTATCGGATCTGGTAATCGAAAGCCGTGAAATCGGTGCAATGAAGGATATCAAGATCAAGACCCTGCCCTGCCGCGTGCATAAGCTGGAGCGGGTGGCGCCCGGCGTGATGATTATTTCCCTGAAATTGCCGGCCAGCGAAAGGCTGCAATTTCTTCCGGGACAATACATTGACATCCTGATGAAGGATGGCAAGCGCAGGAGCTTCTCCCTGGCTAACGCGCCGCACGATGACGAGCTGCTGCAATTGCACGTGCGCAATTATCCTGGCGGCACGTTTGCCGAGCACGTATTCACCCGCATGAAGGAGAAGGATATCCTGCGTTTCGAAGGACCGCTCGGCACCTTTTTCCTGCACGAGGATTCCGACAAGCCCATCATTTTCGTAGCTAGCGGCACCGGGTTCGCGCCAGTCAAAAGCATCCTCGAGCATGCATTCTACATAAGAAACATCCAGGGCAGCGAGCGGCAGATGGTTCTTTACTGGGGCAACCGCACCAGGGCGGACATGTACATACCGGAGCTGCCAGGATTATGGCAGCAGGAGCACGAAAATTTCACGTTTATCCCGGTGCTGTCCGAAGCGTTGCCCGGGGATGACTGGAACGGAAGGACAGGATTGGTGCACGCGGCGGTGATGCAGGATTTCGATTCCCTTGCCGGATACCAGGTTTATGCGTGCGGGGCGCCAGGAATGGTGGAAGCGGCCCACCGGGATTTCACCCGCCATCGGGGGCTGCCGGAAGAAGAGTTTTTTTCCGACGCGTTTACGGTATCTTCCGGTTCTACCACCGGTTCTTTCGATACATCCGGCGAACCCCCGGAAGTAGGACTGCAAAAGTAGCGCTGCTCATAGCGTACCGGTATCGTCTCGCTGGCTGCCACCATTCGTCTGTTATTCACTGCCGCCTCCGCCGGCGACCTCGAGCCTGCGCAATGCAAGCTCCAGCCCTTTGCCATAATGATCTCTGGCGAGCTCGGACTGGCCGATTTTCTGGTTCAGTTGCGCCAGTGCCAGGTGGGCGGGGTGGCTGGGTTCGACTGACAGGCTCGCTTCCAGGTAGCTTTGCGCTTTGCCCCACAACTCGCTGTGCACGCACAACTTGCCAAGCGCGAGCAGCAGACTGGCGTCATTGGGATGGGATTTCAGCCAGCTCTCGGCGCGTTCGATCTGCCTGATCGCATCATTTCCCAGGCATTCCGCATACAATCCCGCCAGTTCCGAATCCCATTGCCTGTCCAGGCTTTGCTCGATGATCTGATGCGCTGCTGCGCAATCTCCTATGGACAGGCAGGCACGGACAGCAGTGGCGGCCACCCGGACATCCTTCTTATCGGATGACGACATGTTTCTCCAATATTCCTTCAAGGTTTCCGGGTTCAGCACCTTGTGCCTGATATTTTCTATGTGGGCATGGCGCCGCAATTGCTCGATTACCGTCTTGTCCAGCGCATTGCGCTGCTCCAGCTGCTTGAGCAGGTCCAGCACGGCATACCAGTTTCCGGATAATTGCTGCGCCTTCAATTCCAGCCGCAAGGCGGCGGTATGCAGCGGTGCCCCCGTGGAGCGCAGCGAGTTCAATATTTTCAATGCTTCCCCGGCGTGCTGTTCGTCCAGCAGCATCTCTGCCTGGGTTATCAGCCGCACGGTGACTTCCCTGGGCGCGAATCCTTCCGCTTTTGACAGAAACTCGTCGCGTTGCGGATATTTTCTCAGCTCGTGCGCGGAGCGGGCTCCCACCAGAGCATTGATCGTGCTGACGCGCGGCGATTCCTCCAGCTCGAGAGCCGCGGCGGCTGTTTTTTCGGCTTTGGCGTAGCGCCCTTCAAAAAAGGCCTTCAGGCCGTCCAGCATCATCCTGCGTGCCTTCTCCCGGCGCCGGCGCACGCGAAATTGACGCACCTCGGCGGGTATCCCCAGGATGATGGCGATGAGCCGCACGAAGAAATAGCCGATAAGAATGGTGGCGAGCAGCAGCACGACCATGAGATTGAGCGAGATTTCCACCCGGTAAGGCGGGGCTACCATCAGTACATAGCCGTTGTTGTACTTGGCGGCGATGGTAACGGCCACCGCCACGGCGGATAGCGCCAGCAGCCAGAGCACCGCCTTCATGCTACTTTCCCTTATCCCTGGCTAACCGGTATTTGCGGATGGCATCGAGGCTGGCCGAAATAAGAGGCAGCTCCACGCCCACGTCGCTGTCGCGCAATTCCCGCAATGTCTCGAGCATGCTGGAGACCGCCTCCGAACGGGTATCAAAATACCGGTCGGTCCAGTTGAGAGATGCTTCGATATCCGCCTTGAAGCTGGCCGGGTTGCGCGCCAGCAAGGCGTTCCGCGCCGATAGCAGGCGCAGCCGCAGATTTTCGCGGAGGAAGTACGCTTGCGAGGGCGGCAGAAGCGCAATATCGGGCTTGTTCATGTTCTGCACGCGAACCAGTTGTTTCATATCCTCCCATACTTCGCGGATCAATCGCAGCCATGTGCTTTCGGTGTCCGGTCTGTCCGGAGAAGGTTTTGGTTCCTCGGGCCGAAGCTCCAAGGCCAGCGGCAGCTTGTCGATTTCCCTTGCGAGGCTGTCCAGGCGCAGGCTCATCCCCACTGTATCGACGTACGGAGCGGTTTTCAAAAGATCCATGTCCAGGGACAGAATCTTGCGCACGGGGGTCAGTTGGGGGCGCTCGATGCGCTGCAGGCGGACATCGGCTTCCTGCAGGGCGATCAACGCCGCCTTGACGTTGTTCGCCAGCTGCAATTGCTGGTTGGCTATGAGCAGCAGCTGCTCGACCTCTTCCAGGGTTACTTCGTCGCGGCTTTTCGTCAGTTCCTGATAGAGCGCTTCCAGGGCCAGTTGCTCGCTTTGAGATTCGGACAGCTTCGCGTCGAGCGCTCCTACTTTCGACTCCATCCTGCGTCCCGCTTCAGACGCCTCGCCCGCAAGGTAGCGCGATTCCTTGCTGAACGTCTCCGCCTCTGCCAGCCGTTTGGCGAGCTCATGCTGCAATTCGGAAATCTGGCTCCGGTTGTCATACCATTGCCAGGCCATGGCTGCAGCGAAGATCGCAGCCAGGATCAGTACTGGGACAATATCCTTGGGCCATTCCCTTCGCGATGCTGCTGTGGTTGTATCGCCTTTCTGGATATTCGCGCCCATGTCACTCATGTTTTTGCTGAAACGCAAGGCTTGCCTTGCCCTTTCCAGGGGACCGAAAATAGTCCAGCAAGCCCTGCAGCAGACCTTCATCGCCCATTTCGGTGAGAATCACTTGCGCAACTCCCAGCGTTCGCGCAGTCTGGGCTATGCGCTCGTGAGGCGCGAATAGCGGTGTTGCGGTCAACCAGGCTCTGCCGGATTCATCGAGCATCTCGAACAGGTTACGCAATCCTTCGCTGCTGGTGATGGTTATGCCGCCGATTTTCATTTTTTTCCAGCTTTTCAGCGACTGGACGACATCGGCATCAGGCCTGGCGCGACGGTAACAGGATACGTATTCGAGAATGGCGCCCCGCTTCTTCAGCGTTTCGCCCAGCAGCTCGCGGCCGCCTTCCCCACGAAAAATCACCACGCGCTTGCCTTCGACTTGCCGCAATTCTGCCATATCCAGCAAGGCTTCGCTGTCAAAACGCACTGTCGGCGCAATGACGGATTCCACGCCAAATTTTTTCAGCGCTTTCACCGTGCCCTGGCCAACCGCCACCATCTTCAATGCCGGCAGCAAGGATTGCGGTGTTTCCTTTGCAACGATCAGGCTCATTGCCTTATCGACCGCGTTTGGGCTGACGAATACCGCGAGATGGAACTCATGCAGCCGGTCGATCAGGCTTAGCAATGGCTGCCGATCTTCCAGATCCTGGATCTCCAGGACAGGAAACAGAACAGGATTTCCTCCCTCGGCACGTATCTTTTCCGACAGCCTTGCCGCCTGGTGTTGCGGGCGCGTGACGAGGATATTGATTCCGGCGAGGGCATCCGTCACGGATGGCTCACGGATTCGGCTCTCCCAGGCCCGAGCGCGGCCAGAATCTCTTCTGCTCCGCGGACTTTCAGATTTCGGGCCAGTTGCGAACCGATAGCCGCGCCCAATTCAGGCTCGCCCCTTAATTCATCGCTGATCATGCATTTTCCGTCCTGGCTGCCAACAAACCCGCGCAGACGCAATATTCCATCGATTATTTCGGCAAAGCCCCCCAGCGGCACCTGGCAGCTTCCCCCCAGGGCGCGGCTCATGGATCGTTCCGCTTCCACGCATTGCGCCGTTTCGAGGTGATGCAGCGGCTGCACCAGGCTGATCAGGTCGGGCCGGTCTGTGCGGCATTCTATTCCCAATGCGCCCTGGCCTACCGCCGGCAAGCTTATTTCCGCATCGAGCAGGGCGGTTATGCGGTTCTCCAGTCCCAACCGCTTCAGCCCCGCCGCAGCCAGGATAATGGCGGCGAATTGTCCTTCATCCAGCTTGCGCAGCCGGGTTTGCACATTGCCGCGCAGGGGCCGCACTTCCAGGCGCGGATACAGGGCTCGAAGCTGGCTTTCGCGGCGCAAGCTCGAAGTTCCCACCAGGCTGCCCGCGGGAAGCGCGTCGAGGCTCCGGTATTCGTTTGAAACGAATGCATCCCTGGGGTCTTCGCGCTCATGGATGGCGGCCAGGGAAAACCCGTCCGGCATATCCATGGGAACATCCTTCATCGAATGCACCGCGATGTCGGCGCGCCTGTCTTCCAGCGCCTGCTCCAGTTCCTTGATGAACAGGCCCTTGCCTCCAATTTTGGAAAGCGACATGTCGAGTATCTGATCTCCGCGGGTGGTCATGCCCAATATGCTGAATTCCGTTTGCGGGTATAATTCCGATAGCCGCTCGCGGATAAAATTCGCCTGCCATAAGGCGAGCAGGCTTTCCCGCGTGGCGATAACCACTTTCGCTGGTATGGATGAATTGGGCATTATCATGAAGTCGAGAAATTTAAGGAATTACTTCTGATGTCGATTTTAGCATGGCAGACCCCAGCCCGGACTGAGGCGCATTTCGCGTCTGGCGGCGTGAGCCTTGCCAGGGAGCGTTCATTATGACTCTCCTTGCGCCCAGAAACACAGCTTTCGATAAAAATCACGTCGACGACAAGGATAAGGACAGGCCGGTAAAGGATGATCCGCTGCGCGAGGATATCCGACTCCTGGGGCGCATGCTGGGCGATACTTTGCGCGAACAGGAGGGCGAGCCCACGTTCGACCTGGTTGAAACCATCCGCCAGACCGCGATCCGGTTCCGGCGCGAGCAGGATCCCAGGGCGCGGCAAGAACTGGACATGATACTGAACCAGTTGAGCAACAAGGCGACTGTCGCAGTGGTCCGCGCTTTCAGCCATTTCTCGCAACTTTCCAATATCGCCGAGGATATGCACCACAACCGGCGGCGCCGTACCCATCTGCGCGCCGGATCGCCGCCTCAGGCAGGCAGCATCGCCCTGGCATTCGACCAGGTATTCTCCAGCGGCGCCGGCGGCGCCGCCCTGGCCGGTTTCTTTGCAAAAGCGGTTGTGTCGCCGGTGCTGACAGCCCATCCCACCGAAGTGCAGCGTAAAAGCATTCTCGATTGCCAGTTGACCATCGCGCATCTGCTGAACGAACGAGATCGCATGGAGTTGACCCCGGACGAGTTGCGCAATAACGAAGAAGGTTTGCGCTGCGCCATCCAGATACTCTGGCAGACGCGCATGCTGCGGCCGGAGCGCCTCTCGGTATATGACGAAATCAAGAACGGGCTGGCGTACTACCGCTATACCTTTCTTTCAGAAGTGCCGCGGCTTTACGCCGAAATCGAAGACTTGCTCGAACGGCGGATGGGTGCGGCCGCGCCGTGCATCCCCGCATTTTTACGCATAGGGAGCTGGATAGGCGGCGACCGCGACGGCAATCCTTTTGTCACCCATGAAGTCATGCTGAATGCGGCGGAACGTCAATCCGCGCTCGCGTTGGACTTCTACATGGGCGAAGTACACCAGATTGGCCGAAGATTGAGCCTCACCGAACGTCTTGTCGATGTGGATGACCAGTTGGCCGTCATGTCTGAAGCATCGCCTGACCGAGCGCCCAGCCGCGCCGATGAACCCTACCGGCGCGCGCTGATCGGCATCTATGCCCGTCTTGCCGCAACCAGCCAGGAACTGGGCCATGTAATCAGGCAGCGGCGCCCGGTAGGACCCTCGTTGCCCTATTCGGAAAGCGGCGAATTCATCCAGGAACTCGATATTCTTATCCGTTCGCTCAAGCAACATAAATCGGAGTTGCTGGCTCGGGGTTATTTACGCCATCTGCGGCGCGCGGTGGAGGTGTTCGGTTTCCACCTGGCGCCGCTGGATATGCGCCAGCATAGCAACGTGCATGAGCAGGTTGTCTCGGAATTGTTCGGGTATGCCCTGCACCGGGATGATTATGGCGCATTGAGCGAAGCGGAACGGATGCAGTGGCTGCTGGCCGAGATCAGCAGTATTCGTCCTCTGCGCTCGCCCTTCGTCGATTATTCCGCCATCGTGCAGAGCGAAATGAGCATATTGCAAACGGCGGCGGAAATACATCGTCGTTTTGGCCGGGCCGCGTTGCCAAATTACATCATCTCCAAGACCGACGGTATTTCGGACATGCTGGAGGTGGCGTTGCTGTTGAAGGAAGTGGGCCTCCTGCTGCCAGGCGATACGCCGCGTCTCCATGTCAACATCATCCCATTGTTCGAAACGATTGCGGACCTGCGCAAGTGTGGCCAGGTAATGGATGAGCTTTTTTCGATCCCTTATTACCGCCAGCTCCTGGATTCGCGCGGCAATGTCCAGGAAGTCATGCTGGGTTATTCCGACAGTAACAAGGATGGCGGCTTTCTTGCCGCGAACTGGGAGCTCTACAAAGCCGAAACCGAGTTGACCAAAGTTTTTGCAAAGCACAAGGTGGCGTTGCGGTTGTTCCATGGACGCGGCGGCACGGTGGGGCGTGGCGGCGGCCCAAGTTATCAGGGCATACTGGCCCAGCCTCCCGGCAGCGTCAACGGGCAGATACGCATCACTGAGCAGGGCGAAGTCATTGGCAGCAAATATGCGGACCCGGAGATCGGGCGGCGCAACCTGGAAACGCTTGTGGCGGCCACGGTCGAAGCCACCTTGTTGGGCCATGACCCACTCGGCGAGCGTGCTGCCGATTATCACCAGACCATGGAGACGCTGGCATGCGATGCCCTCTCGGCTTATCGCAATCTCGTCTATGAAACGCCTGGATTCAAGCAGTATTTTCAGGAGTCGACTCCCATAAGGGAAATCGCCGGCCTGAATATAGGCAGCCGGCCACCTTCACGCAAGCAGTCCGATGAGATAGAAGACCTCCGCGCCATTCCCTGGGTATTCAGCTGGAGCGTTAACCGCGCCATGATCCCAGGATGGTACGGTTTTGGCACGGCCGTGGAAAAATTTGTGGAGCAATCTGCGGAGTGCGAGGGCAAAAATGCGAGAGGCCTTGAATTTCTACAGGAAATGCACCGCAACTGGCCGTTCATGCAGACCTTGTTATCCAACATGGACATGGTTCTCGCAAAAACAGACATGGGAATTGCCTCGCGCTATGCCGAACTGGTTACCGATGTCCGGCTGCGCAACGATATTTTTGGGCGTATTCAGGCGGAGTGGGACCGCAGCGTGAAATGGTTATTCGCGGTGACAGGACACACCGAGTTGCTGCAGGATAATCCCACGCTGGCTCGCAGCATACGCAACCGCACGCCCTATATCGACCCGCTCAATCATTTGCAAGTCGAATTGCTGCGCCGCTATCGTTCCGGCGATACCGCCGATACTGTAAAACGCGCAATACAACTCACCATCAACGGCGTGGCGGCGGGACTGAGAAACAGCGGGTAGCCGAAAGCATTGTCATCCAAATATCAATGCCGCTTGCCAGGCGACAGGGACAGGATCGTGAGCAAGAAACTTTATATCAAGACTTTTGGCTGCCAGATGAACGAGTACGATTCCGCCAAGATGGCGGACGTGCTGCACGCGGCTCAGGGAATGGAAAAAACGGATGACCCGGCGAATGCGGACGTGATCCTGTTCAATACCTGCTCGGTACGGGACAAGGCGCAGGAAAAAGTATTCCACGACCTGGGGCGCATCAGGCATTTGAAAAAGCTCAATCCTGATCTGCTCATCGGCGTGGGTGGCTGCGTGGCCAGCCAGGAGGGCGCCGAAATCGTGAAGCGCGCGCCCTATGTCGATCTGGTATTCGGCCCCCAAACCCTGCACCGTCTGCCGCAACTGATTTCGGAACGCAGAATTTCCGGGCAGCCGCAAGTCGATATATCCTTTCCGGAAATCGAAAAATTCGACCATTTGCCTCCTGCCCGCGTCGAAGGCGTCACCGCTTTTGTGTCCATCATGGAAGGATGCAGTAAATATTGCAGCTTCTGCGTGGTGCCTTATACCCGTGGCGAGGAAATGTCGCGTTCGCTGGTGGACGTGCTGGAAGAAATAGCGGAACTGGCAAGCCAGGGCGTAAGAGAAGTGACTCTGCTGGGACAGAACGTCAATGCGTATCGCGGCGCCATGGAAGGCGTGGATGGGGCGGACGAAGGCACGGTTGCGGATCTGGCGCTCCTGCTCGAATGCATCCATGAGATGCCGGGAATCGAGCGCATCCGTTACACCACGTCTCACCCGAAGGAATTCACATCCCGGCTCATCGACACTTATGCCAGATTGCCGAAGCTGGTGAGCCACGTTCACCTGCCGGTCCAGTCAGGTTCCGACCGGATACTGGCCGCAATGAAGCGCGGCTATACGACACTGGAATATAAGTCCATCATACGCCGCCTTCGGGCCGCGCGGCCGGATATTTCCATTACTTCCGACTTCATTATCGGTTTTCCCGGGGAGACCGAGGCCGACTTTGAAGCAACCATGAAATTGATCGAGTCTGTCGGTTTCGATGGTTCTTTCAGTTTCATCTACAGTCCTCGTCCCGGAACCCCTGCGGCGGGCCTGCCCGATGACTGTCCGTACGAGGTGAAACTCGAGCGGCTGCATAAATTGCAGGAGCGTGTCGACAAGCAGGCCCAGGTCATCAGCCAGGCCATGGCTGGATCGATACAGCGCGTGATCGTGGAGGGTGTTTCCAGAAGAAATGCGGAGGAACTGACCGGGCGTACCGATAATAACCGCGTGGTCAATTTCGCTGGCTCCAAAGCCTGCGTCGGACATTTCATGGACGTGAAGATCACCGCTGCGCTTGCTCACACCCTGCGGGGCGAAATCGTGGATGGCGAAAACCGGCAGGTATCCGTATCGGCTGGCGGCTGATATCCCGCGATCCAGCCACTGGCCATGGTATCGACGCGCTGCTCCCAACTCCTTCATGGCTTCCGCAGCTATATGGATTACCGTGCCGCCAGTATTTTCATTGCTGTGCCGGCATGAAAGCACTTTCCTGTATGCGTTTCCTTGCAAAGTGATCCGGCCACTGCCAGAATTGAGAATCTTACCACCACTCCCAACGTTCCATTGAAATCCAGGCCAGTAGAACTTTCATTGACTCCCGTCGATAACCAGCGTCTTGCAAACCTGTGCGGGGTACTGGACGAAAACCTGAGGCAGATAGAAACGGTGCTGGATGTCACCATAGTAAGGCGAGGAGAGCATTTCAGCTTGCATGGCAAGATTGCCAACGCCTCTCTGGCGGCGGAAACACTGAAGAGCTTTTATGATCAGGCTCAGCATCCGCTGGGCATCGAGGAAGTTCAATTGGGGCTCATCGAAGCCATGCGGCCTCATTCCGCGAAAGAGGGGGCTCGCCTTGCAGTTCTTCCAGCAGAAGCGGCGCCGCTGCTCATCACTCGCCGCAGTGATCTGCGGGGCCGCACGCCGCTGCAAACTCAATATTTGCAGCAGATCCAGACTCACGACATCACATTTGCCGTCGGCCCGGCGGGCACGGGGAAGACATACCTCGCGGTTGCCAGTGCAGTCGATGCCCTGGAGCGCGACAATGTGGCGCGCATCGTGCTGGTGCGTCCGGCGGTAGAAGCGGGAGAGCGTCTCGGCTTTCTCCCGGGAGACATGGTGCAGAAAGTGGACCCCTATTTGCGCCCGCTATACGACGCCCTTTACGATTTGATGGGGTTCGATAAAACCAGCAAGCAGTTCGAACGCAGCGCGATCGAAATTGCCCCGCTCGCGTTCATGCGCGGCCGCACGCTGAACCAGTCTTTCATTATTCTCGATGAGGCGCAGAACACCACGCCAGAGCAGATGAAAATGTTCCTCACCCGTATCGGCTTCGGCTCCAAGGCCGTGGTGACAGGCGACATCACCCAGATCGATCTGGCGAAGCACCAGAAAAGCGGGCTGATAGAAGCCCAGCAGGTGCTGGAAAAAGTGCGTGGCATCGCTTTTACCCACTTCGGCGCGGAGGATGTGGTGCGGCATCCCCTGGTTCAACGGATTGTCAATGCCTACGAAACGTATGAAAAATCTTCCAGGGGGAATTGAGCCGGCCGGAGAAAGCAACGGCAGCACGGGAGGGGTCGATCTCAACATACAACGCGCGACCCGCGCCCCTGGCATTCCCTCCAACGAGGAGTTTCGCAAATGGATCGGCGCAGTCCTGCCAAAGGATACAAGGGATGTGGAAATCGGGTTGCGGATAGTGAACGAATCCGAGGGCCGGCGGCTGAATCGTGAATTTCGCCATAAGGATTACGCGACCAATGTACTGACTTTCGTTTATGACGACTCACCGGCCCTGGCTGGCGACATCGTGCTTTGTGCCAGCGTGATAAAAAACGAGGCGGCTCGGCAATGCAAGGATCTTGCCGCACACTATGCTCATCTTACGATTCATGGGATATTGCATCTTCAAGGTTTTGATCATGACGTCGATGAGAGGGCGGAGGTAATGGAGCGGCTGGAGACGGAGATTCTTGCCAGGCTGGGGTACAAAAATCCATATGAAACACCGATCTCCACCGCAGATGAGGGTTCTGGCGGGAATGGAGCGTGTCAAGCATGATCCTGAATCCGGCAGCCGATCGCTCCTTTCCAGTTTAGAATTATGATTCATAAAGATTTTTCGCGGTACTCGACATTGACCTGTATGGTGGGTTCGCCACAGGGCGGATTGTGCGATTTTTGGGGCACATGGCTGCGTTGCAACTTCCTGGAAGCCATTGTGTGTCGTTGCGCCTTGCCCCGCACTCCGGAAACCGTACTTCCATCCTGTCCAACCGCCGGATTCAGGATGATTCGCAGCAAACCTTTCTTTCTTGTAAACGGAACCAACTGACCTGCATGGAAGAACCTCCCAAACCGGGCTGGCTGGAACGGGTCAGCACTTTGCTGCTTCGGGAACCCGGCGATCGTGAGCAACTTGTGGCGTTGCTGCACTCTGCTTTCGAACGCAACCTGTTTGATTCCGACGCGCTCAGCATGATAGAGGGGGTCATACAGGTATCCGAAATGCAAGCGCGCGATATCATGATCCCGCGCTCGCAAATGGATGTAATCGACATCAGCGAAACACCGGACAAGTTCATTCCGTTCGTCATCGAGAAGGCGCACTCGCGCTTTCCGGTCACTGAAAATGACAGAAACAACGTCATAGGGATACTTCTGGCAAAAGACCTGCTGCGGTTTTATGCGGGGGAGGAAGAGTTCGATGTGCGGGAAATGCTGCGGCCTGTGGTATTCATCCCGGAGTCGAAGCGCCTCAATGTATTACTCAAGGATTTCCGCAGTAACCGCAATCACATCGCCATCGTGGTGGACGAGTATGGAGGCGTAGCCGGGCTGGTAACCATAGAAGACGTGCTGGAGCAGATAGTCGGCGATATTGAGGATGAACATGATTTCGACGAGATCGATGACAACATCGTCCAGGAACCGGGGGGCCACTGCCGTATCAAGGCGGTTACGGAAATAGCGGATTTCAACGAAAAGCTCGGATCATCGTTGAGCGATGAAGATTACGATACGATCGGCGGCCTGGTGCTGCACAGCTTTGGGCGACTCCCCAAAAGGGGGGAGTCGGTCGTCGTGGGCCCATTCAAGTTCACCGTATTGCGAGCGGATAGCCGCAGGCTGTATACCTTGCAGGTAGAGCCGAACATGGAGGAGACGCCTGTCGAGCCGGACCTGAAACAGGAAGAGTGAGTGTGCAGGTCAATTTACGAAGTGCGTCCATGAATCTCAATGGATCCATATAGTTTCGCGCCCCTGAAAGAGTTCCCATTGGAACCTCCAATGGTAGAGGTGATAGTGGAGATTCCACGAGGGAGCTTCCTGAAGCGCGGATCTTCAGGCAGAGTGGATTTTGTTTCACCCCTGCCCTGTCCTTTCAACTATGGATCGGTCCCGGACTATATCGGACTGGAAGGCGATCTGCTCGATGCGCTGATACTGGGTCCGCGGCTGCCTGCAGGTACGCGCAAGCGTGTCAGGGTATGGGGTGCCGTGACTTTCGTCGACCGCGGCATGGCCGATGACAAGCTCATCTGTTGCGATTATTTTCCCGATGCCGCGCAGCGGGAAGCCGTGCTGCGCTTTTTTTGCTTCTACGCAAAGTGCAAGGGCATGCTGAATATCTGGCGCGGACGACCGGGGCGCAATGCCTGCGAAGGCTGGTGCGAGGCAGCCGAGGCACTGGGACGGGCAAAGCCGCGCGACCATTCATGGCGGGGACCGCCGCTCGATTATTAGCAGAAAGCGGCGGATTACCTGCATGATGAAAAAGGAGCCTTTCCAAGGAACGGGATGCGTGGCAGAATTGCGCCCCCTCATTACATCGAGTCAGCATTGCCATGCCTCTTCTCACTGCTGAAAAGATTTCCCTCTCCTTTGGGCATCATATGCTTCTGGATCAGCTCAGCCTGCAGCTCGACCCAGGCGAGCGCGTCGGTCTTATCGGCAGGAACGGCGGCGGAAAATCGAGCTTGCTGCGTATTCTGGCTGGCGAAATCCAGCCGGATGACGGCCGGGTCTGGCGTACTCCCGGCCTCAAGCTGGCATATGTGTCGCAAGAACCGGAGCTGGATGCGTCTCTTACCGTATTTCAGGAAGTTTCCAAAGGGTTGGGTGCCATCAGCCAGCTTCTGGTGGATTACCATGAAACTTCGCATCTGCTGAGTGATGGCGCAACGGATACGGAAGCGCTCCTTGCACGGCTCGAGGACTTGCAGACCGGACTGGAAGCTCAGGATGGCTGGCGGATGCAGGCGATGGTCGAGACGGCGATCGACAAGCTGGCACTTTCCGCGGACGTTTTGGTGGGGCAGTTATCCGGTGGGTTGCGAAAACGGGTTGCCCTGGCGCGCGCGCTGGTGATGACCCCCCAGGTATTGCTGCTCGATGAGCCGACCAACCATCTTGATTTTTCATCCATAGAGTGGCTGGAGGCATTGCTCGGGGATTTTGTGGGAAGCGTCCTGTTCGTTACCCACGACCGGCGCTTCGTCAGCAACGTGGCTACGCGCATCGTTGAACTGGACCGGGGCAGATTAACCGGTTTCCCTGGAAACTTTGCCGAATACCAGCGCCGGAAAATGGAACTGCTGGAGATCGAGGCTGTACACAATCAAAAATTCGACAAAGTTCTGGCACAGGAAGAGGTATGGATCAGAAAGGGCGTACAAGCCCGGTGCACTCGCAACGAGGGCAGGGTGCGAAGATTGGAAATGCTCCGGCTGGAGCGTGCGGCGCGGCGCGAGCGTTCGGGAACGGTCAATCTCAGCGTGGATGAGGGTTTACGGTCGGGACAAATGGTAGCCGAACTGGCCCATGTCAGCAGGAATTACGGTACAAGGAAAGTGATAGAGAATTTTTCCTGCCGCATTCTCCGAGGGGATCGGGTCGGATTACTGGGGCCGAATGGGGCTGGAAAATCCACGCTGCTCAAGCTGATACTGGGAGAGTTGCAGCCTGATTCCGGCGAAATCAAGCACGGCACCAAGCTCGCGGTAGCCTATTTTGACCAGATGCGGGAGCAACTGAACGAGGAATCGACGCTGGTGGATACCATAAGCCAGGGCTCGGATTTTATCGACATCGGCAAGACAAGAAAGCATGTCATAAGCTATCTGGAAGATTTTCTGTTCTCGCCGGAGCGCGCGCGTTCGCCCGTCAAGTCGCTGTCCGGCGGCGAGCGGAACCGGCTTCTGCTTGCGCGGCTGTTCACCCGTCCGGCCAATGTGCTCGTTCTGGACGAGCCGACCAACGACCTGGATGTGGAAACGCTGGAACTGCTCGAAGCGTTGTTGCAGACTTACTCCGGCACCTTGTTTCTGGTGAGTCACGATCGGGAGTTTCTCGACAACGTGGTCACCCAGGTGATCGCATTTGAAGGAGCCGGGGTATTGCGCGAATATGTGGGAGGGTATGAAGATTGGGTAAGGGCACGAGATCTTTCACGGGTTGCGGTGGCAGTTCCGCCAGAACCGGCCAGATTGACTTCTTCCCCTGTCGACAGAAAGCGAAAATCCGAAACTCGCAGCAAGCTGGGTTACAGCGAAGCGCGAGAACTCGAGGAATTACCGGGCCGGATCGAGTTGCTTGAACGCGAGCAGGCCGAAGTAATGCGGCAATTGTGTTCCCCCGAAATTTACCGTGATCGCCCGGATGAGGCCCGGACGCTTCAGGCTCGAAGTGCCGCCATTGAAGAAGATCTCATGGTTCGCCTTTTGCGATGGGAGGAATTGGAGGCGAAAAGCGCAGAGAGCGGCAGAAAGTGCAGCGATAAGTTCTAAAAACCCTACTCGTTTAATCGTTGACCCGGAATGACACATCGTTTAGAGTCGCTCTTTTTGAAAAGAGGGCACTAACGATGAAAAGACCAGCAATAATAAATTTATTTGCGTGGGGCCTGCTTCTGGCGATGGCCGGCGCCGCTCAAGCCGCTGGCGATGCGGCAGCGGGGAAGCAGAAAAATGCAATGTGTGTTGGCTGTCATGGTATCGAGGGATACCGGACATCCTACCCCAGCGTATACAAGGTTCCCAGACTTGGCGGCCAGCATGCCGAATATATCGTCAAGGCGCTGCAAGCATATAAAACCGACGCCCGCAGCCATCCGAGCATGAAAGGGATAGCTGCCTCCCTGTCTGAAAAAGACATGGAAGACCTGGCCGCTTATTACTCCGGCGGTAACTAATTTTATCTATTGCGCAAGGGACATCCATGAAAAATCTGTTGATCACCGCCGTGGGCGGTGCATTGTTGTTGATTTCCAGCCAGGGCATGGCGGGCAACATCGAAGCGGGGAAGAAAAAAGCGGCTGAAGTCTGCGCGGCTTGCCACGGCGCCGATGGCAATAGTCCCGCCCCGGCGTTTCCCAAGCTTGCCGGACAACATGCCAGCTATCTGGAAAAGACCTTGAACGAATACAAGTCGGGAGCGAGGAAAGACCCCGTGATGGCTGGAATGGCTGCTGCGTTGAGCAAGGAAGACATCGAAAATGTAGCCGCCTATTTTGCCAGCCAGTCCGGTTTGAAAACCAAGTATTGATTGGCTAGGCGGCTGCAAAGCCTGCCCGGTCACATGCAGGATCGGTGCGGGATAACGCTGGATCGACTTACGGAACCTTCGCTCATTCCGGTCGATCCGGTTTGCTCCCTTCACTGATCGAGCTTGCTGCGATCCAGGCAATCGAAATAAATCGAAGCATCCATTCCGGATGCGCTTCTCTGAGCTTGCCAGATCATTTCTGCCAGACATTCCATGACCTGGTGCGTCGCTGCATGCTCGTCTCCCGTTTTTCTCAACAGGTGTTCGAAACGCTCGCAGATTCCTGCCGGCTGGTCTATGGAAAGCTGCTCCTTGATCGCCATATGCATGCCCATATGTAGAAAAGGATTGGTGTCTCCCATCTCGGGCAGGTAATCCTTGTGCTGATAACGCTCCGGATCATCGAGCATGGCATGATATTCCGGATGCATTAAAATGACCTGGAGCGCCACATCTTCCATGCCGGTGAGCATTTCGCGCCGCCGGTATTTTCGCCAGGAATCGAAGAAGAATTGACGTGCCTCTTCTCTTGATGGATTAAACATTCAGGCTGTCGAATGCTGGAGGGGGTTTTCTGGCGGAAGTGCGAAATTCTTTTCCTTGAATTCGCACAGGTCATTAATGAAGCAAATGGCGCATTCCGGCTTCCTCGCCTTGCAGATATAACGCCCGTGCAAAATAAGCCAGTGATGCGCATCATGCCGGAACTCCATTGGAACATGCCTCAAAAGCTTCAATTCCACTTCCAGGACGGTTTTTCCCGGGGCGATCCCGGTGCGGTTCGAGACCCGGAAGATATGGGTATCCACCGCGATGGTGGGTTCTCCAAACGCCGTGTTCAGGATGACATTTGCCGTTTTACGCCCAACTCCGGGAAGCCTTTCCAGTTCGTCTCTTTTCCGGGGTACCTGGCTCCCATGGTTTTCGATCAACAGCCGGCAAGTGGCCAGGATATTTTTTGCCTTGGTTTTATATAGCCCTATAGTCTTGATGGCTTCCTGTAGATCCGCTTCGCCCAGCGCGAGTATTTTTTCCGGGGTATTGGCGCGCTTGAACAGCTTTCGCGTAGCGAGATTCACGCTCTTGTCGGTTGCTTGCGCTGAAAGGATCACCGCGATCAGGAGCTCGAAAGGCGAGCTGTACTCCAGTTCGGTAGTGGGGTGAGGATTGGCTGCCTTGAACCGTGTAAAGATCTCGCGGCGTATGGTGGAGTTCATGAGGAAGCGATTATTCGAAGGGATGCCATTTATGATTGATTCTTTTCCACAGCCTGAATCCGGCATGCCTTCGCGCGCGCAAGCGCAGCCTCTATGGCTGCCCGTTTGATATCCGCGGCCGCTACAGCGATTTCCGGTGAGGAGGTATTGCCGGATTTTGGAGAGCCTGTCGTCATCGCCAGTTTTTCCTCCCGTTCCATTTTTTCACGTGTTAATCTTCGCAGCCTGGACCGGTAGCGCATCCGCGCGCGCTCCGAAGCTTTCATTTCTTCCTCTTGCAGAGCGGAAATGGAAGGAGCAGCGGCAGGAGAGAGCTGCCGCGCCGGATTCACGGCGTGAGTGTCGCCGGGATGGGGAATCGCGCTGGCAGAAATCATGTTGATGCAATTGACCGGGCACGGTGGGATACATAGCTCACAGCCGGTACATTCCGCCGAGATAACCGTATGGACCAGCTTGGCGGCACCCACGATGGCATCGACCGGACACGCCGCCATGCACAGCGTGCAGCCTATGCATGCATCCTCGTCGATGAACGCGACTGCTTTTGGCTTGGTAATCCCATGCGCAGTGTTCAGCGGGAGCGGGCTTACTCCCAGCAATTGCGCCAGTTTACGGATACCCTGTTCGCCTCCGGGAGGACACTGATTGATCGGGGCGCGTCCTTTCGCGATAGCGGCGGCATAGGGTTCGCAGCCATCGAAGCTGCACTGGCGGCACTGGGTTTGCGGCAGTATGGCGTCGATTTCCGCTATTAGCAGATCCTGTTTCATGCTGATCTCTCGCGCAGATCCACCCTTGGCTCATTCATATCCAGTGCGCGCAGCGAACACGCAATTTCGCTCACCAACCTTGGCCCTCTGTAAATAAGGCCGCTATAAATCTGTACCAGGCTTGCTCCCGCCTCGATTTTTTCATTCGCGTCTGCCGCACACATGATGCCTCCCGCGGCAATAATCGGCAGCGCATCCTGCAGCACCTCACGCAGGCGGTGGACAGTAGCGGTGGCCTGCTGCCGAAGGGGCGCCCCGCTCAGTCCGCCCGCCTCGCCCCCATGGAGCAGCGACTCCACGCCTCGCCGCGATAGTGTCGTGTTGGTCGCGATCACCCCGTCGATCCTGTGCTTCATCAATAACGCCCCCATGGCGTCTATCTGCCGCATTTCGAGGTCGGGGGCGATTTTGATCACGAGAGGAGTATACTTGCCGTGCTCGTCGGCCAGTCTTTGCTGGCTCGATTTCAACGCATGCAGAAGGTGATCCAGCTCCTCGCCGTTTTGCAGCTCCCGAAGGTGGGGTGTGTTGGGAGAGGAAATATTGACCGTGATGTAATTCGCATCGCGGTAAGCCTTGCGCAGGCAGATCAGATAGTCTTCCGCAGCCTGTGCTATCGGTGTATCGAAGTTTTTCCCAATATTAATGCCCAAGATGCCGGAATAATTCGCGCGCCTGGCATTCGCCAGAAGATTATCGATGCCCTGGTTATTGAAACCCATGCGGTTGATGATGGCCTTGGCCCGCGGAATGCGAAACAAGCGCGGTTTTGGATTCCCCGGCTGGGCACGGGGAGTAACCGTCCCAATCTCGATGAACCCGAAGCCGAGCTCCCCAAGCGCTTCTATGTGTTCGCCGTCCTTGTCCAGTCCGGCGGCCATGCCTACCGGATTGGGAAAGACAAGGCCCATGAGATTTTGAGGGTGATCTGGTATCCGGGAATAAGCAGGGAACCCCCGGCGATAAGCCTGCTCCAACAGCTGGAAAGTCACCCAATGGCTGGTTTCGGGTTCAAGAGCAAACAATAATGGGCGCAGGAAAGAGTAGAGCATGGCGTTATTTTAACTCCGGGCGTTCCTTGCGAGAACTTATTCGGAAATTTCCAGACACCTGCTCCTTGCTTCCGGGTGGCACTTGTGCTGTTGTCGCAAGCCATTTACCATCGCTGCGTTGCTCGTAGAGAGAGATTTCTCATGAAGTTGGCCAGCTTTTCTTTCCTCCTGTTCCTTTTCTCGTGGGCCGGACACGTTCACGCATTGAATGAATGGGAGAAGCTCAATCAGAAAACCGAATCGCTCTATCAACAGGGCAACTACCCGGCAGCGGTGGAAGCAGCCTTGCAAGCCCTGCAAATAGCAGAGCAAACGCTTACTCCTGATCATGCCGATCTGGCCACCAGCCTGAATAGCCTGGGCATGTTATATAGCGCGCAAGGCAGGTATGGCCAGGCTGAGCCGCTCCTGACCCGGGCACTCGGTATTTTCGAGAAGTCTGCCGGCGAGGAAAGCCCCGAGATGGCGGCAACCCTGAATAATCTCGGAGCGCTGCACAAGAACCAGGGCCAGTACGCGAAGGCGGAAACGTTTTACAAGCGCGGACTCGACATTGATGAAAAAGCGCTCGGGCCGGAGCATCCCGACGTAGCGATAAGCCTCAATAATCTGGCGCAGCTATACCAGGCGCAACAAAAATACGCGAATGCCGAGCCGCTGCTTCAGCGCGCGATGGGAATCATGGAAAAGACACTGGGTCCGGAGCATCCCAGCACCATCATGATCATGAATAATCTTGCTTTGCTGCATGGCGCGCAGAAACAGTATGACCAGGCCGAACCGTTGTTCAAGCGGGTTTTTGTGGTTTCCAAGAAGACTCTGGGGCCGGATCATCCCTACGTGGCCCTGAGCCTGAACAACCTGGCGGGGATCTATAAGGACCAGGGTAAATATCCCTACGCCGAACCGCTTTTCAAGCGCGCGCTGATAATCTCCGAAAAATCCCTTGGCCCCGATCATCCCAGCGTTGCAACGGGACTCGAAAATCTGGCGCAGTTGTACCGCGAGATAGGCCACGCCAAAAAGGCGGAGCCACTAGACAAGCGTGCTGCCGAGATACGAGCGATGAAGCGCTAACTATCCGCAGATAGCACGACCGGCGACATTGAGTTTGCGTCCCGGCTAATCCGGCTCGTTCTTATGGCCGGTATCGTCCGGCAACGGCAGCCATTGCCCGTCCATCAAGCCTTGCAGCGGTCCGAATCTCGCCTTATATGCCATTTTCCGGCTGTTCTTGATCCAGTAGCCGAGATAAAGATAGGGCAGGCCCAGCGCACGGCACAAATTTACCTGCCAGAGGATGTTATAGGTCCCATAACTTGCCTGCGGCATGTCAGGATCAAAAAATGTATACACGGAGGATACGCCGTCCGATAATTTATCGATGATGCTGATCATGCGCAGGTGCCGGTTTTCGTGAAACTCGATCAGCTTCGAATCGACATTGCTCGGCAGCAGGAAGTGCCGGTATTGCTCGCGGCTGTCGCGATCCATGCCGCCGCCGCTATGCCGTTTGGCCTGGTAGCGCAGATAGAGCGCGTAATGCTCGGGGTGATAATACAGATCGTGCTGCGTGGCGGTCAAATGCTGATGCCGATTCCAGGAGCGGCGTTGCGTACGCCTGAGAACCATCTCATCCACCACGAGCCGCACCGGTACGCAAGCGCGGCAATCGTCGCAGTAAGGCCGATAGGTAAATGCCCCGCTCCGGCGGAACCCGGCCTGGACCAGTTCACCATATACGCTGGTATCGATCAGATGGCTAGGCGTCGCCACCTGGGAACGCGCTAATCGCTCGGGCAAATAGCTGCACGGATAAGACGCCGTCGTATAAAACTGCAGCACCGATGAAGGAATATCATTCAGCTGGCTCATTATCGAAACACCATTTTTCCGCCCGGACCGGATAGTTTACCAATTCTTTCAGCCGTTGACTAAATTCCTCTCGCGCTATTTCCGTCGCTCCAAGCGAGGCGAGATGGGCAGTTTTCATCTGGCAGTCGATCATGCCAAAGCCCCAACGTTGCAATTGTCGAGCCAGGTGCACCAGGGCTATCTTGGAGGTGTTTGGCACGCGGGAAAACATGGATTCCCCGAAAAATGCCCGTCCCTGCGCAATTCCGTACAGTCCTCCGGCAAGTTCACCGCCGATCCAGATTTCAACAGAATGCGCACCCCCCATTTCATGCAGCGTGGAATACGCTGAAACCATCTCCGGGTGAATCCAGGTCCCCGCCTGTTTCCGCCGGGGCGCGCCGCATGCCTCCATTACCTCCCTGAAGGCACTGTCGACACGGACTTCATATCCGCCTTTCGTCAAAATTTTTCGCAAAGACCGGGATATTTTGATTTGATCCGGAAACAGCACCATGCGCGGGTCAGGACTCCACCATAACACCGGTTCGCCACTGTTGAACCATGGGAAAATTCCCGAGCGATAAGCTTCGATCAACCGTTGGGGAGAAAGATCCCCGCCGGCGGCAAGAAGCCCGTTAGGCTCTCTTAATGCCGCGTGGAGCGGCGGAAAGCGGGATGCGGGATCGAGCCAGGGAATCATGTCGCGCGACAGGCTATGTCTTATAGCGTGTCACATAGCGTGTCACGTCCGGCACGCCAGCCGACTCGAAGCCCGCTCGGCGCAGCCTGCAGGAATCGCATACGCCGCACGCAAGTCCGGATTCATCCGCCTGGTAACAGGAAACGGTCATGCTGTAATCCAGGCCTAGCAGCATGCCTTGGCGAATAATCTCGGCTTTCGGCAGGTTGATCAGCGGAGCATGTATTTTCAACCTGGCGCCATCAATCGCTGCTTTCGTCGCCAGATTCGCCATTTGCTCGAAGGCGGCGATATATCCAGGACGGCAATCCGGGTAGCCCGAGTAATCCACGGCATTCACGCCGATGAAAATATCGTGGCTTTGCAGTGTTTCCGCCCAGGCCAGCGCAATAGACAACATGATGGTGTTGCGCGCGGGCACATAAGTGGCCGGAATGCCCGCATTCGCTCCTTCCACCGGTATGGCAGCCGACTTGTCGGTCAGCGCCGATCCGCCGAATGCGCCCAGATCCACCTTGATGATCTTGTGATCCCGAATCCCAATAGCCTGCGCAAGTTTACAGGCTGCCGCCAGTTCGGAATCGTGCCGCTGGCCGTAATCGATGCTCAACGCGTGGCACTCATAATTCCTGCCGCGAGCGATGGCCAGCGTCGTGGCGGAATCCAGCCCGCCGGATAGAAGCACCACCGCATTCATCATGATGTCATTGCATTGATACAGCTGCTAAGGAAGCGCTGAACAAATCCTCGCTGGAAAATGGAAAGACGGGTCTGCGCTGCTACTCATCAATGTCCCCGTGCTTCCCCCCATATCAATTTATGCAATTGCAACTGCATGCGCACCGGCAGCCGGTCGCGCAATATCCATTCCGCCAGCGCTTCGCGGGAGAGAACCTCATGCACGGGTGAAAACAGGACGGGACAAATCTGATCGAGCCGGCTGGCGCGCAATGTCTCGACCGCCCATAGATAATCCGCTTCATCGCACAATACAAATTTGACTTCGTCATGCGAAGTCAGATAATCGAGATTGGACCACCGGTTTTTTCCAGCCTCGCCCGACCCTGGGGTTTTTATGTCGAGAATTTTTGAAACACGCTTGTCCACGCCCGCTACGTCGATCGCTCCGCTCGTTTCGAGCGATACCGAATAACCCGCGTCGCACAATGCCCTGAGCAGATCCAGGCATTCCTTTTGCGCCAGAGGCTCCCCGCCGGTGACGGTGACATGGTGAGCTGCATAGCCGGCAACCTCCGTAATGATGGCTAAGATCGATAAGCGGCTGCCGCCGTGAAAAGCGTACTCGGTATCGCAATAGCCGCACCGCAAGGGGCACCCCGTAAGGCGAATGAACACCGTGGGCAACCCTACCCGGCTGGTTTCCCCTTGCAGGGAGAAGAAAATCTCGCTGATACGCAAAGTTCCTGAAACGGAAGATTGCATGGGTTCAAATGGCGGGGCTGAAGAAATGGCTGTTTGCTATTCTAGATCGGAGAACAAGGAATCCACACCCATTTTTCTGGAGGCTTGCCTCGATTATCTCGGCTATCTTCTGTTGGCTAGCCGCTGCCTGGCTCTTCCCGCCGCATCGCTGCCCGGATATCGGGCAATGAGCGCATCCAGCGTTTTTTTTGCCCCTGCCTTGTTATTCATTTCCTGCTGGCTGCTGGCAATGTTGAGCATGGCATCCGGAGCCTTGGAGCTGTCGGGAAAGGTTTTGATCAGTTTTTCCTGCGTGCTGATAGCGCTCCTGAAGTCACGCAGGGCATAATAGGAATTGCCGATCCAGTAATGGGCGCTGGGAGCGAAGCTGGACCCGGGATAGTTTTTTATAAACTGGTTGAAATGGGAAATGGCTTCCTTATATTTGCCTACCTTGAATAAATCATATGCAGCGTCATAGGCGCGGCTGTCACCGCCGTCGGAAGCCGGGGGAATGGATATCGGCGCTGCCGCAGAAGGGGCGGGCGTCTGCGCCTCCGGAACCTCATCCGGTTCGGAAGTACCGGCGGCTTCGCTTGCATAGTGAGGCGTAGCCGCGGATCCGGATGCCCCAGGCTCCTCCCGACGTTCCATTCGCCTCAACCGGGTATCCAGATCGATATAAAAATCCTTCTGCCGTTTCTGGATGGAATCGTTTTCATTGCTCAGCACTTCAATCTGGCCCTGCAGCCTGTTCAGATCGACGCGAAGGCCTTCAATCTGATTTTGCAGTTCCAGCGCGGGTTGATCAGCGAGCGCGCCTTCCAGTTTTACCGTGCGCGCTTCCAGGGCCTGCGCCTGGTTCCGCATTTCCGTGATCACCTGTTGCTGGGCGGCAATCTGTCTGCGCGCTTCCTCGTCATCGAACATGCCGGCGTAGCTTGCGCTACTGCCAACCAGCAGCACCAACCAGAAAGCGCGCAATTGCATGGCTTACTCGCCCTGATAGCGTATATCCGCACGCCGGTTTTCGGCCCAGGAAGACTCATCGTGGCCGGTTGCCCTGGGTTTTTCCTCGCCCAGGCTCACGGACTCGATCTGTGTTTCCCGCGCGCCGGACAACGTCATGGCATGCTTCACGGCATCCGCCCGGCGCTGCCCCAAGGCGAGGTTATACTCGCGGCTGCCGCGTTCGTCGGTATTGCCCTGCAACAGTACCCTGGCGTTGGAATTGTCGCGCAAATATTGAGCATGGGCCACAACCAGGGATCTGTATTCGTCTTTCACGACGTAGCTGTCGAAATCAAAATAAACGCTGCGCCTGGACAGGATATTATTCGGATCGGTCAGAGGATTGAGAGAGGGAGACGTTGTTGTTCCCGCACTGCCGCCGCCGCTTTCTGCGGGCGCGGTACCGACCGATTTGTCTTCCACCTCGGCGGATGGTTTGGTGGTCTGGCTGGCGCATGCCGACAATAAACTGATCAATAGCACGCCAAGGAATTTCTTCATGTTTGTTCCTTTAGAATGTTGGCAAAAAAAGTATCCGGATTTATCGCAGTTTTGGCAAAGGTCCCCACGCGGGTTCCCTTACATCGCCCGTCTGGGTAGAAAGCTGTTGTCTCGTTCTGCCGTCGCTTGATACAGCTGATAATATACCACGGCCCCCTACTTCAGTTGCATAAAGGATCATTTTGCCGTTGGGGGCATAACTGGGCGATTCGTCAAATTGCGAATCGGTAAGCAGTTGCACCTGGCTGGTTGCCAAATCCTGTATTGCGACGTTGAATCTGCCGCCACTGCGATGGATGAAGGTGAAGCGTTTGCCGTCGGGGCTGTAATGCGGGCTCACGTTATAGCTGCCCTCGAAAGTGAGGCGCTCCGCCGTGCGGGAAGTCTGCCCGGATACCGGCATGCGATAGATCTGCGGCGTGCCGCCGCGGTCGGATGTAAAAATGATATGTTTCCCATCCGGAGAAAAACTGGGTTCCGTATCGATTCCAGGACTCTGGGTAAGTCTTTGCAGGCCTCCCCCGTCGCTATTGACGAGAAAGATCTGCGAACCTCCCATCAGAGAAAGCACGACAGCAAGTTTTTTCCCGTCGGGCGACCATACGGGGGCGCTGTTGCTGCCCCTGAAGTTGGCAACTGCCTTGCGCGTGCGCGTGGCAAGCGTTTGCACATAGACCACGGGCTTCTTGTTCTCGAAAGATACATAGGCGAGCTGTGTTCCGTCCGGCGACCATGAGGGAGAGATGATCGGCTCGGTGTATTCGATTACGGGCTGGGCATTGAAGCCATCCGCGTCTGCCACCTGAAGCGCATATTTCTTTCCCTGCTTCACAATATAGGCTATGCGGGTGCTGAACACGCCCACGTCGCCGGTCAGCTTTTCATAGATCATATCGGCGATGCGATGGGCCGCCGCCCGCAATTGCCCGGCAGGCACCGTTTCGCTATAGCTGGCCAGTCGCGCCTGCCTTGCCACGTCCAGCAGGGTGACGCGTATGGCCACTTGTCCATCGGGAAGGGCGACAGTGCTGCCGATAACCAGCGCACCGGCACCGCGGCCGATCCAGTCCGGGTACGACACCTGGGTAGGCTCGTGCGGCGTCAGGCCGGTGGTATCTACCAGCCGAAACAGGCCGCTGCGCTGCAAATCGGCGGCCACAACCGGAGTAACGCCTTGCGCCAGCTTTTCTTCCGTGGCGAAAGGAACGATGGCGATAGGAATCTGCGTTGCGCCTCCTCCAAAAATCTCGATATCGAGCGCAGCCTGCAAGGGGGACGAACTGATCAGCCAGAAGAGCAGGGCAAGAGCTTGGGGAAAGCGGCGCGGATGAATCCACATGGACATAATTCTCGGCAAATTTCGCAGAATATACTGGGGATTATAACAGTCATTCACGATAATGCACCTTCAGGTTCAAGTTGCGGAATTTCGGAAACAACGCGGGATCGGGCGGTACGGGCAGGGGTTTGGACAAAAAAATCGCCCGCTCCACGGCCTCGTCGAAACCAGCATGGCCGCTGCTACTGCGTAATCTCGCATCGAGAATATCCCCGCCCGGAAGCAGGGTCACATCAAATTCCGCAACGGGATTCCCCGGCAGATCAGGCGGCATGATGATGTTTCTCTTGATCTTGGCGAGAATCCTGGCCTTGTACTCGGCTATCTCGTTGGACAGCCGCGACTGGGCGGCTGCCTGCGCCTGCAGCTTTTCCTCTGCTTCTTCTTCCCGCCTCAGCCGCTCTACCTCGGCGGCTACTCTTGCTTGCTGCTCCTTCGCTTTCAGCTCTTTCTCTTCCTTTTCCTTTTGCGCCCTGAGCTCCTTCTCTATCCGCTCCTTCTGATCTTTCTCCGCGGACTGCCTGGTTTCCGGGGACTTCTTTTCCACCGGCTTCTTTTCCACCGGCTTGGGTTTCTCGATTTTTTCCTCGACCGCGATCTCCGGTTTCGGAGGCGGCGGAGGCGGGGGAGCCTCTTTTACCTGGGGCGGCGGTTCAGCCGGCTTGGGCGCGGGCGGCGGCACGGGTTTGGCAGGCGGCTGGACAAGCGGAACGGGCCGGGGAGGAGGAGCAGGCTGAGGGCGCGGAGCAGGTTGGGGGGGCGGAGGCAGGCTGCTCCATAAATCGACCATCATATTTTCGGGCGGATAAGTCCTCCAGTTAAAACCGAAGATCAGAAACCCCAGGAAAAGCAAATGCACCAGCACCGCCAGGATGCCAGCCGGCACCAATCCTGGTTCGACATGCGAAGGATCTCGCAGCGCAGCGGCTCTCATTTTGTCTTCATATGAGGCGTGCGCCTTTATTTCGGCCTGGCCAGCAGCCCTACCTTCTTCACCTGCTGCTGTTGCAGTACATCCATCACGTTTATTACTTCCTCATATTTCACATCCTTGTCCGCCGCAATGACGACCGGCTGTTCCGTATTCTGCGACTGTTTGCGCTTGATCGCCTCGACCAGCACCTTGCGGTCGATCTTTTGTTCGCCCTCCGTGCCGGAACGGTCATGCAACGTGAGGCTGCCGTTTGCCTTGATCACGATTTCGAGTGGCGCTACCGGCGGCGCCAGGGACTTGCCGATCTGCGGCAATTCAATCTGGCCGGGGGTGATCAGCGGTGCGGTTATCATGAAGATCACGAGCAGCACCAGCATGACGTCGATATAGGGAACGACGTTGATTTCGTTTATCAGCCGGCGTTTGGCGCGTCGCTCAGCCATGGCGCCCTTCCCTGCTTTCATCGCTTTGACTATCCAGGGAATATCCTTCCAGTGAAATCATCTTCATTTTCATCCGGTCGCCTGGCGCTGCAGTACGTTGGACAATTCCTCCATGAAGCTTTCGAAGCGCGTGGCCAGGCGGTCTATGCTGTTGGCGTAGCGGTTATAGGCAATCACCGCCGGTATTGCCGCGAACAGCCCCATGGCGGTGGCGATCAACGCCTCGGCAATTCCCGGCGCGACGTGGGCAATGGTGGCCTGGTTCACGTTGGAGAGGCCGCGGAAGGAATTCATGATCCCCCATACGGTCCCGAACAACCCGATATAAGGACTGACCGACCCCACCGTGGCAAGAAAGGAAAGATGCGATTCGAGGTTGTCCATCTCGCGCTGGTATGTCGCGCGCATGGCCCGGCGGGTGCCGTCCATCACCGTGCTGATATCCATGCCCGGCTGGCGTTTGTGCTTGATGAATTCCCGGAAACCCGCTTCAAAAATCCGTTCCATGCTTCCCGCCGTATGGCGGGAAGCGGCAGCGCTTTGATACAGCGCGTTGAGATCCGGCCCCTTCCAGAAAATGTTTTCAAACTCGTCGCTCTGCCGTATCGCCTGCCTGATCACGAACAGCTTGCGAAAGATATACCACCACGACAGGAAGGATGTCAGCAGCAGCAGCAGCATCACCAGCTGCACCGGCAGGCTTGCGCTGCCGATGAGGTGGAACAGGGACATGTCCTGTATGATGGTCGCGTTCATGGATGCTTTCCAATGGCATGGCCGATCCGGTGGCGCAGCGGCACGGGAAAGCTGGCGGGCTTGAGGCTTTCCGTCCCCACGCAAACTGCATGGACTGTTGCGCGGGCAAGTACGATGGAGTCCCGCAGCACTTGCTGCGCGAACGCTATCCGGCTTCTGCCCAATTCGACAGGCTGGACCGAGACATGCAGCAGATCGTCCAGCACGGCTGGTTTGAGGTATTCAATATCGAGCGAACGTATCATGAAAATTACCTTGTAAGTTTGAATCAGGGAATGAATATCAAACCCCAGCTCCCGCAACCACTCGTAGCGCGCACGCTCCAGGAAGTCGAGATAGGTTGAATGATAAACCACTCCACCCGCATCGGTGTCCTGATAATACACCCGTACGGGCAGCGTAAAAATTGTGCCGGGGGGCGAGCTGGGCGAATCCATTTTTATTATTTTTAATGTTTTCGATTACGAAGGGCTAATAAGGGAAGCGCTTTCCTGGGTTGGCATGCCGGATATCGGAGTCTCAGTGGTTTCAGTGGCTTTCTTCCCATAATTCCCGGCTCAAGTCCGCGTTCAGTCCGCCGAGGCCGTTTTTTGGAAGCGGCAGGCCAAAATGCTGATAACTGACGGAGGTTGCCATTCGCCCGCGCGGCGTGCGTTTCAGGTAACCCTGCTGGATCAGGTAGGGTTCCAGCACGTCTTCGATGGTTCCTCGCTCCTCGCTGATGGCCGCGGCAAGATTATCCACGCCTACGGGGCCGCCGCCGAATTTTTCCATTACCGCAAGCAGCAGCTTTCTATCCATTACATCGAGGCCGAGTACATCCACATCCAGCATGATGAGTGCGTCATCCGCTACAGGACGGGTGATGCGCCCATCGGCTTTGACTTCGGCGAAATCCCGCACCCGCCGCAGCAGGCGGTTGACTATGCGGGGAGTGCCGCGAGAGCGGCGGGCAATTTCCATTGCCCCGTCCGGGCTGATTTCCGCATTCAGCAGGCCGGCGGATCGGGTAACGATCCGGGTCAGCTCTTCCACCGAATAGAATTCGAGCCGCGAAATGATGCCGAAGCGATCCCGCAACGGATTGGTGAGCATTCCCGCGCGCGTGGTAGCCCCCACCAGGGTGAACGGCGGCAGATCGAGCTTGACCGAGCGCGCAGCCGGGCCTTCGCCTATCATGATATCCAGCTGATAGTCCTCCAGCGCCGGGTAAAGAATCTCCTCCACCACGGGGGACAGGCGATGGATCTCGTCTATGAACAGGACATCGTTGGGTTCGAGGTTGGTCAGCAGCGCAGCCAGGTCGCCCGGGCGCTCCAATACCGGCCCGGAGGTATGGCGCAGGCTGACACCCATCTCGCGGGCTATGATGTGGGCGAGCGTCGTCTTGCCCAAACCGGGCGGACCGAACAGCAGCACATGATCCAGCGCTTCCCTTCGGCGCCGTGCGGCTTCAATGAAGATCTGCAGCTGGCCGCGAATTTTTTCCTGGCCGACATATTCGTCCAGGTGCTGGGGACGCAAGGCACGCTCCAGCTCTTCTTCCTTGAAAGAAACTGGCGTGGAGGTGATTAATCGATCGGTTTCAATCATTCAGTAATGCGCCACTCTCCTATGACAGCATGCCGGTACGTGCCAATATGCAAACGTGCAAACGTACCAAAGCAAGAGCGGCGGGTCGCAAGCAAATGGGCGGGAACTTTTGACTGTTTCCCAGCCTGTTTGCGTGTTTGCATGACTCTTATTTGTCCACCTTGTCCCTGGACAGAAGCTTCAACGCCTGGCGGATGCCGTCGGATACCGCAATATCGGGAGCGAGTTGCCTGACAGCCCAGTTTGCCTCCCGGTCATTATACCCCAGGGACAACAGCGCATTCAGGACATCGCTGCCGCCTCTTGCATCCGGCGTGGCACCCGCAGCATTCGCTATGCCGGTCAGCGGCAGGTTGAGCTTGTCGCGCAATTCCAGCAGCAGGCGCTCCGCTGTTTTTTTTCCTATGCCCGGGATTCTGACGAGGCGCGCGCTATCCTGGGAAGTCACCGCATGGTGCAGGTCCGAAACGCTCAAGCCGGACAATAGAGCAAGAGCGGTTCTTACCCCTACTCCGGAGATTTTCACAAGTTGGCGAAAGGCCTGCCGCTCCGCATCGGTTGCAAACCCGAAAAGCAGATGCGCATCCTCGCGCACCATCAGATGGGTATGCAGCATCACCTGCGCACCGACGTCGGGCAGGTTGTAGAAGGTGCTCATCGGCACGTCCACCTCGTACCCCACCCCCTGCACGTCGATCAGGACCAGCGGCGGGAGTTTTTCCAGAAGCTTGCCGGTAATCCTGCCGATCATACCAGCCGTCCCCGCTTCATGCGGTAGCCAGCGGTGGAAATCCCGCCCAGCCCCAGTCCCCCGTGAGCGTGGCAGATGGCGCAGGCAAGCGCATCCGCGGCATCCGCGCTGGGGTTTCCGGCAAGCTGCAATAGCCTTCTGACCATTTCCTGCACCTGTTCCTTTCTTGCATGGCCCCTGCCCACCACCGCCTGCTTGATCTGCAGCGCCGTATATTCGGCGACAACGAGATTGTTCAGGACAGCGGTGCAAACCGCGGCGCCGCGCGCCTGCCCCAGCATGAGCGTGGATTTCGGATTGACATTGACGAATACCTGCTCTACGGCGACCTGGTTGGGGCGATGTTCGGTAATCACCTCGTTCAGGTGATCCATGATGGATTTCAGGCGCAGCGGCAACTCGCCATCCACGGTCTTGATGCATCCGCTGCTGATGTATGTCAGCTTGCCGCTGTTGATTTCGATGACCCCGAAGCCGGTGATGCGCAGGCCAGGGTCTATGCCAAGGATACGGATTTTCCTGCCCTTCTCGTCTTTCCCATCTTTCCTGTTTCGGGTGTCCCGCAAAAGCTATTCATCGATTACCGCGGTAGTGTAAACCTCTTGTACATCGTCTATATTTTCCAGCGCATCCAGCAATTTTTGCATTTTTGCCGCTTCGTCTCCCGCGAGGAGCGTTTCGCTAGCCGGTTTCATTGTTACTTCGCCCAATTCCGCCTTGAAGCCGGCCTTGTCCAGCGCAGCCCTGATTTCGACAAACTCATATGGTGCCGTAATCACTTCAATGCTTTTGTCGTTATTGGTGACGATGTCCTCCGCGCCTGCTTCCAGCGCTGCCTCCATCAATTTGTTTTCATCCGTTCCCGGGGGAAACAGCAACTGGCCGCAATGCTTGAACAGGAAGGCCACCGAGCCATCGGTCCCCAGATTGCCGCCATACTTGGTGAATGCGTGGCGCACATCCGCGACCGTCCGCACCCGGTTGTCGGTCATGCAGTCGACCAGCACCGCCGCCCCGGCAATTCCGTAGCCCTCGTAGCGCACTTCCTCATAATTCACCCCTTCAAGGTCTCCGCTGCCCCGCTTGATCGCCCGTTCGACGTTGTCCTTGGGCATGTTTTGCTCGTAGGCCTTGTCCACCGCCAGCCGCAGCCGGGGGTTGCTGTTGGGATCGCCGCCACCCATCCGGGCAGCCACGGTAATTTCCTTGATGAGCCGGGTGAAAATCTTCCCCCGTTTCGCATCCTGCGCCGCTTTTTTGTGCTTGATATTAGCCCACTTGCTATGACCAGCCATGATGCCCTTGTCCTTTACTTTGTTCTTTCTTCCTTAAGGTAGTGCAATGGTATCATCCTGTCTCTGCAGGATAAAGCGTGGGAGCGTCTTATCAAGATGCTGCAAGCGAAGCGGCTATGAGCCCGTGTCATGCAGGCCATCGATAAGGCGTAACATCCAGCGGCTGGGGCTGGCCAAGTATCATGTTGCCCAGAATAAGAGCGCTGCCGGGCGCCATGGTCACCCCATAGCGATAATGGCCGCTGTTGAGATAAAGGTTTCCGATATCCGGGTGGCGATCGATGACGGGAATATTACCGGGTGAACCGGGACGCAATCCTGCCCAGTGACTTGCCAGCGTGTCCTCCGCCAGGGCGGCCAGAAGCGTATGCGCTTTTGCCAGCAGTCCCCCCCTGGCTTCACTGGTAGCCTCCCTGTTGAAGCCGGCCTCCTCCACTGTGCTGCCGGCGAGAATGTGGCCGTCCCGGCGCGGTATCAGGTAGAAATCCTCCCGCTCCCGCAGCACGATAGGCGAAAGCATGCCGGGCGGCAGCTTGAACAGCAGGATCTGTCCGCGCACCGGCCGGATTTCCAGCTTCGATCCATATTCCCGCAGAAGCTGACGGCTCCAGGCGCCAGCGGTGACGATGTAGCAGGCCGCGCTGTATTCATCGCCGCCGCTGGTGCGTATCGACCGAACCCGTCCACGCTCCACCTTCCAGTCCGTCACCTCCGTATTTTCGATGATGGTGGCACTGCCCGAGCACGTGATGGATGCGATGAGCGCTTGCAGCAGGCGGGGATTGCGCACCTGGCTGGTTTCGGGCAGCCAGAGCGCTTCTTCGTTGCACGCGAGCGCTGGCGCAATTTCATGAGAGCGCACCCTTTGCAGGGCAAGCGCGTGGCGCGCGCACCAGGCTTCAGCGCTGTTGCGCTGATAGCGGGCTTCGTCATGTTCTGGCGGCAGCGTGGAAGAATCGGGCAGCACCAGCATGCCACTGGCCTGGTATTCGGGATCGATCCCGGTCTGTTGCCGTAGCGTTTCGATGAATCCGGGATAGAGCTTGTTGCTTAACTGTGTGAGGCGGGTTACCGGTTCGGCATAATTCCAGGGCAGCAGCGGCGAGAGTATGCCGGCACCTGCCCATGACGCTTCGCGTCCGCAATGGCCGCGCTCCAGTATGGTTACCGCCATCTCCGATTGCAGCAGCCGGTGGGCCGTCGCCAGCCCGGCGATTCCTCCCCCTATCACAATGGCATCTGTATTCAAACTGAACGCCCATCAGCAGTCGATTGAATTCGGGATTCTGGGGCTAAACCTGCTTTGGAGCAATGCGATGGCGGGAAATACCTGATCGGAATGGCTTTGATATCGGGGGATGAGCCGGTATAATGCGTGTCCCTCCGGGTATCCTCTTGGGCCGTTAGCTCAGCCGGTAGAGCAGCGGACTTTTAATCCGTTGGTCGGCAGTTCGAATCTGCCACGGCCTACCAGAAAATCAAGCAGTCAAGAGAGGTATTCCTGTAACTCATTTTTGATAGCGGGGGAAATATAGCCGGTTTATAACCGCTATTTTAATAAAGACGGAAACAGCCTTGCGGCCGTTCCTACCCGCTTTATTTCCACCTTGCCGGCCTCGCTCTTCGGCCGCTTGATTAACCAGACCTCGCTCGGCTACCGGATCAACCGCAGCATGAGTGTTTGACGATGCGTTGGATAGCCCCTACCGAAAAGGACTCCGCTTCCATCTCGCTCGAAAAGCGCTTGTGGGATGCCGCGGACCAGTTTCGCGCCAATTCCGGCCTCAAGGCGCAGGAATATTCCGGCCCCATTCTCGGCCTCATCTTCCTGCGCTTTGCCGAAGTCCGCTTCGCCCTCCAGCGCAGCAGGCTGGAAGCTGCCGGTGCTTCCTCACGCCGAGGCAGCCGAACTCGACGCCGAGCAAGAAGCCAAGCTGGAGAAGGCACTGGGGCGGCAATACCACCTGATCACGCGCGACGACCGGCTGGAAACGGTGGATCAGGATATCGTGCAGCACTTCCTCGGCCGGGGGTTCATCGGCAAAGCCATGGTAGTGTCGATCGACAAGGCCACCGTTGCGCATGCACGGCAGGGTGAAAATGCATTGGGCAGCGGAAACGGCGCGGGTGCAGAAGGAACTGGGCGAATTGCATTACCGGCCTCACCCGGCCGGACATGGCATGACGCCCGAGCAGGCGCGACGCGACCTGCGCATGGCCGAACTGAGACAGCGACTGGAGGTGCTGACCAGCACCGACATGGCGGTAATAGTTTCGCCGGGACAGAACGAAATCGCCCAGATGCAGAAACTAGGGCTCGACATCGAGCTTCACCGCAAGTGCATGAATCTGTCATTTTCTTCGGGGCAGCCGGGGCTGGACGAGAGATTCAAGGATGTGGATGACCCGCTGCGACTGGTCTTCGTCTGTGCCATGTGGTTAACTGGTTTCGATGCGCCAAGCTGTTCGACCGTGTATCTCGACAAGCCGATGCGCAACTACACGCTGATGCAGACCATCGCTCGTGCCAATCGCGTCTTCCCCGGCAAGCACAGCGGCGTGATCGTCGATTACGCCAATGTCTTCGCCTCGCTGGAAAAGGCGCTGGCGATCTACGGGGCAGGCAAGGATGGGAAAAGCCCGGTGAAGAACAAGCAGCAACTGGTGGAGGAACTGCGCGAGTCGGTGGCGGATGCGGCCGCCTTCTGCGCTGTTCACGGCGTGATGCTGGCCGGGATCGAAGCCACGCCAAATGGCAGTATGGAGCGCCTGGCGCGGATCGAGGATGGCATGAACGCGCTGATCTCGCCGGACCCGCTGCGTCGCGACTTCTTTGCCCATGACCGGCTGGTGAGCACGCTCTACTGCGCCGTGAAGCCTGATCCTTCAGTCTTGGAATTCGCGGGCAAGGCCGCCCGCCTCTCCGCGCTCGCCGATGCCATTCGCGCCAGGCTGAATCCGGGCCAGCCCGAGATTTCCCAGGTGATGGGGCAAATCAATGGCCTGCTCGACGAGTCGATCACCGGCCACGAAATTCGGCAAGAGGTCCCGGCGCTCGACCTTTCGAAGATCAATTTCGAGGCATTGGCCAAACGCTTCGAGAAATCCAGGCACAAGAATACAGACCTCGAAGTGCTCAAAGCGGCGATTCGCGCCCGGCTCGAAAAAATGATTCAGTTGAACCGTACCCGCGCCGATTTCGCCGAGAAGTTCGAGGCGCTGATCGAAGGCTACAATGCCGGCAGCGCGACCATCGAGGCGCTGTACAACGAACTGCTGAAGCTGAGCAATAGTCTGAACGACGAGCAGCAACGGCATGTGCGCGAAAATATGTCCGAAGAGGAGCTGGTTATTTTCGATATCCTGACTCGACCTGCGCCAGAGCTATCCAGCAAGGAGCGTGCCGAGGTAAAGAAGGTTGCGCGGGAACTGCTGGTCAAGCTGAAGGGGCTGCTGGTTCTCAACTGGCGGCAGAAATCGACGGCACGCTCGCAACTCAGGCTGACCATTGAAGATACGCTTGACTTCGGCCTGCCGCGCGCCTATACCCCGGAATTGTACAACCAGAAGTGCTCGGCAGTGTTCGAGCATGTGTATGAAAGCTACCCTGAGCGGAATACAGGGGTGTATACATGATTCAGGTGCGCACCGCCGTGTCAGCAACGCTTTCCTTTATCCAAGCTGAGCCTCGGTCTTTAGTCGTACGAGGATTCGAATTGCAGACAGGAGCATCCAATGAAGCATCGCTATGTAGCCGCGCACCCGTTGGAAAACCCCGAGGTGGTTATCAATCTCTGGGCCTATTCCGATGAATACGGCACCATACTGCGCCTGGCCGGCAAGACCTATGTCATGCAGGGGACCGATAGCGAGAAGCTGGCATTGCTTCGCCAACTCGCGGTAACCGATTTTCTCTCTGCCAGTTGGCATAAAGTGCCTGCGAATTTCACCATCCAGCACGCCGAATTTGGCGAGATTAAGGAGGCGGCACAAGCATCGATGATCAGCGACCCGCATTACCACGAATACCTGTTCGGCCCGTTGATCGAAACGCTGGCGCAGTCGATTCCCGAACAGGCTCGCAACGTAAACGGCGAGTACCAGAAATTTCGGCTGGAGCTGCCTGAAACCCCGCTCTTCGTATCGACCATGGTAATGGAGTATGAAGACGGAACGCTGGTACCCATGGTATCAGCGTAACCCCTGGCCCAACTCATCGAAGACGTACCACCTACTGATCCAGGCGGTCGAGCCTCTCGGCCATGACGTATTGATGGAAGCGTGATATTTGCCGTTCATTGCTGCGGATCTACTCCAATCTGGGTGTACTGTGATGCAGTCACCTCCCCTCTTCATACCATGCTCGAGCAATTCTTCCAAGCAGACACACTGGACAATTAAGCTCCAATTTATTGAGCGGTCAATATTTGGAACTCGGTGGCGTTGACGATGGGGCGCACACACCGGTTCTCGCGCCGCATTTCCACAATTCCATAATGGGACATGGTCTTCAGAGTACGGGAAAGATTGCTTGGCTTTCGTCCGGTAATCGCTGCAAGACCGGCAAGCGATTTCATCGAGGCAAACCAAACCTTGGGCTCACCTGGCCTGGATTTGTACGCGCCTTTCGCTATCGCCAGCATGCGTTCCCGGATTTTTTCCTGAGGCATGATGCCAATCACAATTCTTTTCATAGCTTCATTTTCTAAAGACTCGACGGCAACTCATGCGACCGCTGGTTTTGGGGATTAGGAATGGCCAGAGTTTTAGACTTGAAATCGACTTGTTCCCATGCGTGAATTATTTCACTCTATATCCGCACGCCTTCGTGATCTTCCACGAATATTCCCGCGTATGGTCGGACGGTAATAGCATGGAAAGCGAGCCCGTGCTGTTGGGCTTCACTGCCAGAGGCAAATCGTACTCGCGGCCGGTTTCAGAGCTGGCAGGGATCAGCTTTCCTCCTCGCGTAACAAGCACGGTTACCTGCGTCACAGTATATTCGGCATTGGCATTATGAAGGGTCCCGCTGAAAATCCCGTACCCGAACCCGCCGCGTGCATCGAGCCTGGCGAGTGCGGCGGGAGGCAGTGGCATGCTGTCGGACTCGCTCCCCGACAGTTTTTTGGGACAGGAATGCTTGCCGGCGTCACCGGCGGAGTTATCCTGAGCAGGAAAGCTGGCGGCATTCACATGGGTGGCTGTCAGCGATATGAGCAGCGGGGACGCCAGAAGGATGGGAAGCATGATGATTATGCGAGCAGAATAAAACAGCGGAATAGAACAGCGGAAACCTATGCGCCGATGGCGCGGTATAGATTGTAGAGGCTGATGAGGGTGATGAGGGTTCCTACCAGTATGAGCAAGGTTTTGGCATGCAATTTCTTGCACAGCACCGCGGCAAAGGGTGCCGCGAACAAACCGCCGAAGACCAGTCCCACGATGATGGGCCACGTATTGGTTTCCATCAGCAGGGTAAAAACCGTCGCGCCTGCAAGCGTCAGGAAGAACTCGGCGAAATTTACCGAGCCGATCGTGGTGCGGGGATCGTTACCCGAACCGACGAGGGTCGAAGTCACCACCGGTCCCCAGCCCCCGCCTCCTGCCGCATCGACGAATCCGCCAAACAGCGCGAGCTTTCCGACATGTTTGGGGGCATTTTTCCGAAGGCGCAGCGGGCGGAACGCTTTGCTGAGGATGTAAATTCCCAGCATTAAAAGATAAGCGGAGATATAGGGTTTGAATGCGGCACCGTCGACCTGCGTCACCAGAATGGCGCCCAGTATGCCCCCCAGGATGCCCGGCACAAGCAACCTGACAAACAGATCCTTGTTGACGTTGCCGAACTTGGCGTGGGAGATGCCGGATACGCCTGTCGTGAAAATCTCCGCAATATGCACGCTGGCGCTGGCCGCACCAGGGCTGGCGCCTGTTGCCAGCAAAAAGGTGGTAGCGGTGACCCCATAGGCCATACCCAGTGCGCCATCCACCACCTGGGCAAGAAATCCTACCAGAACTGCGCTCCAGAACACTTTTCCGCTGATCGTCTCCCCAATGATCTGCCAGCTGCCAGACCAGTTATTCGATAGAAAGAAACGGGCGGCGAGAAACAGGACCAGGACAATCAGAACAAGGCCGGCAAACCACATTGCGGCATGCAGCAGCGGATGGGTTCCGGGGTGGGACACGGGTTCCTCGACAGGTGGAAGCCCCAGTTCCTGATGTTCCGCGTTGATCGGGTTTTGTGTCAGGTCCAGATTGCGAATTTTCATATATATTTACCCGCTCGTTGCGGGCAAACTATACCGGCAACTTGAGGCATCCAGAAATAACTGAATAGAATATGGATATTCTTTTACACTTTTTGCGGAAAAAATCCCTTCCGTGAAAGCCGATTTCGGCTGAAAGGCGTTGTCGCCTTTTCCCTTAATCGGACTAATTCGCCGCAACTGGAGCCCGATTTTCCCTTCCCCGCGAATATAGGGGACGAGATCGTGTGACCTCATGCTTCTCGCCGATATCATACTCATCATCCATTTTCTGTTCGTGCTATTCATCGTGGGAAGCGTGCCGGCTATCTGGATCGGGGCACGGCTGGGATGGCGCTTCGTGCGCAATATCCGGTTCAGGCTGGTTCATCTCGGCGCTATCCTGTTTGTATCTCTCGAATCGCTCGCCGGCATGGTATGCCCTCTCACCCTGCTGGAGGATTCGCTGCGGCGCACGCCGGCGGATACCAGCTTCATCCAGCGCTGGCTGCATCGTATTCTTTTTTATGATGTTCCCGAAGGAGTGCTGACCGTGCTTCATGTGATGTTTGCGATCCTGGTGGCCGTTACCTTCAAATTCGTTCCTCCGTCGCGCCATCGGCGCGCCGGCTGATTTACGGGAATCCCATCTCCATATTGACCAGCCCTAATGCTGAGCGTAGAGTCTGAAGTCATAAAAAGTCGCCGGCTATCGCGATAAAATTCTCGCCATGCGGCACTGAGTTGTAACATCATTTCGAAATCACGGCAGGAGTTAAGTCGAGATCATGTCCCCGGTATCATTTTTCCGCCGAATGAATACCCGCCAGCGTCTGCTTGCCGCGCTCGGCATTCTTGCCATAGTCATTGCCCTGTTTGGCCTGCTCGGCTATTTCTGGCTGCCGGGATATGCAAAAGGCAAAGTGGAAACATTGCTGTCGGAGACGTTGCACCGGCCCGTCACCGTTCAGGCAATCGAAATTCAACCCTTTACCCTGGAACTGACCATCCGCGGGTTTCGCATAGGCGAAAGGCCAGACAGCGCGGATGCCGGCGAGGCATTGTTCTCCGTCGGCGAGCTGTATACTGATTTGAGCAGCGCATCCATTTTCAAGCGCGCACCGGTGATCAGCGTCCTGTCGATAAAAGAGCCGGCTATCCGCCTGGTACGCGAAGGCGAGCAGCGCTTCAACATCACCGATCTGGTGGAAGAACTTTTGAACCGCCCCGAGAAACCGGATGACGGGACCAAATCCCTGTTTTCCGTGAGCAACATTACGATTTCCGGCGGTCGTTTCGAATTCCTTGACCGGCTCAAAAAGAGCCAGCAGGAGATTTCCGACATTCGTCTCGGAGTGCCCTTCGTCGCCAACTTCGAAAATGACCAGGAAGCCTGGGTGGAACCGCATTTCAGCGCCAAGGTGAACGGTGCGGCGCTTGATCTCAACGGCAAGGTGCGTCCCTTTACCCGGAATCGGGAAGCCACGCTCGAGCTCAAGTTAAACGATATCGACCTGATGCGGATAGACGAGTATTCGCCTATTCCCGTGGGCATCCGGCTGCTTTCCGGGCGCTTCGATAGCGACCTGTCCCTGGTCTTTACCCAGGCCGATGGGGAACCGCCTGGGATGGTTCTGACAGGCAGTACTGCGTTACGTGGGCTGCAAGTAGAAAACGGGGCAGTGGAAGTGCCTTATACCGCGAAACTCGATCGGCTCGACGTCAAGTTGACTGAGGTCAATTTGAGTGGCCAGAAGGCTTCGCGCGCGGGATTGACGCTGAGCGATCTCGCATTGGTACGCGAAACCGAATCGGAACCGGTGCTCCATTTGCCAAAGCTGGGGGTGGATGAAATTGCGGTTGATCCGGAGCAGCGCAGCGCCACTATCGGTACGGTAACGCTCGATGGATTCAAGGCATCGATGCGCCGCGAAAAGGATGGACGGATCGACATTGCCAAACTTTTCGCGCCATCGCAGGCCAAGACTAAAACACCGGCAGAACCGGAGGCCGCCCCCGCCAATACGGAGACGATTCCCGCAAAAGCGGAGGCCGGCAAGCCATGGACGACACGGCTCCACAGCGTGAAGCTGGCGGGGGCGGCTTTACGCTACGAGGATGCGACGTTGGCGGGGGTTGCTCCCATGGTGGTCGATCCGCTGGATCTAACCGTCAGCGATATCGACCTCGCTGGCGCCACCCCGATCAACCTGATTCTAAAGGCAGCCGTGAATAAAAAAGGCAGTCTCGAAACAGAGGGGACGTTGGGCTGGGCGCCGCTGGCTGTCGATCTCGCCATCAATGCAAAGGAGCTCGAGCTCGTTGCGTTGCAAGGCTGGGCTGGCGATCGATTGAATGTCTTGCTGACGCGAGGGGCCGCCTCCTTCAAGGGCAAGGTCAAAGCGGATGGAACGCCTTTGAAGGTGGCGGTGAATGGCGAGAGCCGGTTTACCAATTTCAATGTCATCGACAAGGTTAGCGCATCGGATCTTCTGCGCTGGCGAAGTCTTGATGTCAATGGCATCAAGTTTGTCAACGAGCCGCTGCGAGTGGATATCAATTCGGTCGCGATTGCCGATTTCTTTGCCTTTGTCGTCCTCACTCCCGAGGGGCAGCTCAACTTGAAAGATATCGTCAAGCAGGACAAGGATGCATCCTCGCCAGGGACTGCATCGGCTGCGCCGGCGATGTCTGGGGAAAAAACCGCTGCTGCCACGCCACCTGCCGCCGCTGGGGCCTCTTCTCCACCTCCCCCCCAGCAGGCGGGCAAACCCCAGCCGGTTCGCATAGGCCGCGTCGTGCTGCAGGGGGGCAATGTCAACTTCAATGATCGATTCATCAAGCCCAATTATCGGGCAAACCTGACCGGTCTTGCCGGACGTGTGGGTCCGCTGGATCCCAAAAAACCGGGAGAAATAGATATTCGCGGGATGGTGGACAAAACCGCTCCCCTGAAAATCGATGGCAAGGTCGATACCATGGGGAAAGAAGTCTATCTCGACATCACCGCATCGGCGAAGGGCATCGATATGCCTACCTTCAGTCCTTATTCCGGCAAATACATCGGTTATGCCATCGAGAAAGGCAAGCTGTCGGTCGATATACATTACTACATCGAAAAAGGAGAATTGACGGCTGAGAACAATGTTTTTCTCGACCAGTTGACCTTGGGGGAAAAGGTTGAAAGTCCGGATGCGCTATCGATTCCGGTAAACCTCGCCTTGTCATTGCTTACCAACCGACGGGGTGAAATCGACGTCCATTTACCGATCAGCGGCTCCATCAACGATCCCCAGTTCAGCATCGGGGGGCTGATTGTCAAGGTCCTGCTTAATCTGCTTACCAAGGCGGCGACTGCGCCCTTCGCCCTGCTTGGTTCATTGCTGGGTGGTGGTGAAGAGTTGTCGCAAGTAGATTTTTTGCCGGGCGATGCAAAGATCTCGCCCGAAGCCGAAAAACGCCTTCAGACGTTATCCAAGGCCTTGATAGACCGGCCGGCCCTCAAGCTCGAAATCACGGGAAGAGCCGATCCGGAGAATGATCCTGAAGCCTTGAAGCGCGCCATACTCGAGCGCAAGGTCAAAACCCAGAAACTGCTGGAAAGCGTGAAAAAGGGAGTGGAAACCGGTTCGGTGGATGATATCGAGCTCAAGCCTGAGGAATACGAAAAGTACCTGACGCTTGCCTATAAAGAAGAAAAGTTTGCCAAACCAAAAAACGTGGTGGGTCTGAACAAGAGCCTGCCCGTACCGGAGATGGAGCAATTGATGCTGGCTAACATTAGTGCCGGCGACAGCGAGATGCGGGATCTTGCCGAGCGCCGGGCCGTCGCCGCGCGCGACTGGCTGGTCGGGCAGGGAGGTGTTCCAGGCGATCGCGTGTTTGTACTGGAACCAAAAGTCGAGGCGGAAGCGGACGGCAAGAAATCCGTCAGCTATGCGGAATTCTCGCTGAGGTGAACCGGGTATTAAGGAAGCGCTGAACAAATCCTCACTGAGCGCGTTGCTGTTAAAATCGGGATGATCATAAGGCGCGCGACGCAGGTCGTAGCCGGGACTACGATGCCAAGGAGCGCAACGCGATGGCTCCCCAGAGCGTGGCCCGAGGGGCCCCGCGAAAGCGGGGATCGGGCAGCGTCGGGGATGCCAGACCGCGCTAAAGTATACATGGGGCGCCAGCAGCCCGCTACGGGGTCGCATCTTCCTCTGGAAGACACTGCTCCGCCCTGCGCGGTCTTGCCCGATTTTACCGCAACCCCACCGCCGCGCCAGCGGAGATTTATTCAGCGCTTCCTTAAGGGCCAGCCCAGGTTTCCGACGCCGTTCGGAAACCTGGGCTTGCAATTGAGAACAATCAGGACTTGTTCGGAGATTCCCTAGAAATCCACCTGGACCTGTGACAGGAAGGAGGCGAGGTCGGCGTTATTGAAGCCCGCGGTGCGAGGAATTGGCGATCCGCTTGTATCCACGTTCAGAACATAAGTAATATTGTTTTGTATCTTCACATGGGTATGGGGATACCAGTTCAGGGCAAACCTGACCATATCCATCTTTCCGCCCCTGATTACCCCGCTGTTCAAATTGAGGTAATCATAGCCGCCGGCGATTTCCCATGCCCCCCAGCCTGGACCGCTCCATTGGAAATTCTGCTTTGGTTTTATGCGGTTGGCCGCGCCATTCCTGACATGATACGCTTTGGATTCGCCGGTAAAAAAGTAGCTGGCGAAGCCGTAGTAGCCGGTGAAATGTTCTCCGCTATAGCCTAGGCCATTTATATTGGTTCGCAGGTACTCCCCCTGGAGCGAAAATGGGCCGTGCACCAGCCAGCCTTCCGCGCCAAAGCGGTCGTAACTGTCTATCCGCCGGGAGCCGGGTGCGCCCCGGTTTCCGATGCTCAGGTTGCCGGTATTCAGCACATTGGTACGGTCGACGTTTGTGCCGGGAAAGGCAAAGAAGGCCATTCCACCGCCGCCGCCCGTCTGGTTCGGCCCGACATTGATCGTGCCATTGGCCTGGTATTGGGTATTGACGACGGTATGCCCGCCTGAAATCCCCAGGTGCAGGAATTTTGTTTCGCTTTCCATCCACGGTCTTCCCGTGATCCGGCCGATTCCTTCCCATCCGGTATCGCCTGAGCCATTGTTGCGGCTGTTGTTGCCGGCGGCATTGACAGAGGTTGAGGCGGCAGACCAGGCTCCCACGGGTTCAGTTTGAAAAGCAACACCGAACTGAAAGCGTGGAACCGCATAGTTGGCGCCTATACCCGTTTTATAAGTATTGACATTGTCTATGAATGAATTGACCGCCATATGACGCTCGATAAACGTGAGAAAACGGTTGCTGGCGGCTTCTTCCAGGCTGAATGGCTCCTTGAACGAGCCGAGCTTCAGAGAAAAGGGTTTGTTCACATTCATGCGTATGAAAGCATCGGTAACTCCGGATGCGAGCGAGCCATTGCCTCGAGTGAAGTCGAACTCGAATTTGTAATCCCACACCTTGAAAAAAGTGCCTTCGACACCCAGACGGGCACGGCGAATGGTCATGCCGCTGTTCAATTCGTTGGGCAGATTGCTGCCGGTAGCCGGCAACACATCATTGAGGAAGTTGTATTGTGAACCTCCTTGTATCCGGCCATTTACCGCAAACGTAAAATTGCCGTCCTTGCTGGAAAAATGGGGAGCGCCTTCAGTAAATTCAGTGTGGACCTTCTCGGCATCCTTGACCCGCTCGTCAAGCGAGGCGATCTCGCTGACGAGGCGTGCTTCCCGCATTTTGGCTTTCAGCTCCATATCCTTTCGCATCGCCGCCAGATCCACCCCCTCTGTTGGCTCGACTGCACTTTCCACTCCACCTTCAGCGGTGCCTGATTTCTTGTCCACTGCCACAACCGGGGCTCTGGAGGCTGCCCTGTCCGTGGTTTTGGCCGGGATATCCTCTCTCACGAAGGAACCCATGTGTACGCGGCCAGGACCGGGTTTTGCATAGATTTGTTCGGTCTTCGTGTCGACGTACAGATCGATGGCGATTGCTGTGGATGATGCGCCGGCGCCCAGCGCGACCGCCACTGCCAGGGCAATCCTGGATGCTCTAAAAACCATAATCGCCTCTCGTCTATTTGAAAATCCGTTCGAGAATACGGCGGTAAAATGTCTATTTCATTGCAATTTTGTGACCGTTGTGTGACAAACGTAGTAAGGTTGGACTATTGAGTTTAACCAGTACCGGGGCGGCTATCGGGACCGCACGAACCCCGATATTTTTCACTGGCTATCGCGGCCGCATCTTGTTCATGTCTTCGCATTTCACTTTTCTTGCCGCCGTGATAGTCTATGTGCTGAGCTGTCTCCGGTTGGAGACAATTGTTGATGCATCAAGGCAATTGGGGATTCCCCGGGCCGCTACTTAAGAGGAGCAGTGATGGAAATTCATGTATATGACACTTATGTTAAAGCCAAGGATGGTCACACGATGCACTTCGATGTATTCACTTCGGTCAGGGATGATAAAAAAGCGATCGAATACGCCAAACAGTGGCTTTCATCGATCGGAGAAGGGGATGCGGTCGTAACCAGCAGGGAATGTAATTTCTGCCACAGCCAGGGTGCGCCCAATAATGTTGCCGAAGCCATCAATAAGGACGGCTATTTCATCTACAAGATGGAAGGTTGCCGCTAACCCTGCACGAACCGGCGAACCGGCAAATGAAGAGAGAAAGCTAAAATAGAGAGACAGGAAGTTGATGCCGGGAGCAGGGACGTGCTCAGGCACAGTTGGACATCATGTCCTGCTATGGGAAACCGATGATGGGCACGTGTCGTACTTTTCGAATCTCGTTGTTTGGTTGTATCGCAAGTCTGGCCATTCCGGGGCTCATGTGCATTTCGCACGCTTGGTCAAGTGACCTTGTCAGGACCATCGAAAACGTAAAGCCTTCGATAGTCGGAATAGGAACGGTGCAAAAGACGCGTTCTCCGCCGGTCAACTTCCTTGGCACCGGTTTCGTGGTCGACGACGGGTTACATGTTGTCACCAATGCCCATGTTGTTCCCGAAGTGCTGGATATCGCCAACAACGAGTCATATACCGTAATTACGGGAAAGGGCAAGCAGGCGGAGTATCGGGTTGCGGCTATCGCGGCTATCGACAAGGAGCATGATCTTGCCCTGTTGAAAATTACCGGGCCTGCTTTGCCTTCCATGAAATTGGGAGACGCCGACAAGGTCCGGGAAGGGCAAATGCTGGCATTTACCGGGTTTCCTATCGGAATGATTTTGGGTCTATACCCTGTAACCCACCGCGCCATGGTCTCATCGATCACCCCGATTGTGCTGCCCGCGCGTAATTCGCGCCAGCTTGATGCAAAACTGATCAATCAATTGCAAAAATCGGCCTACGTGGTGTTTCAGCTTGACGGCACCGCCTATCCGGGAAATAGCGGAAGCCCGCTCTACGATTCCGAAACCGGGCTTGTGTATGGAGTGATCAATATGGTATTTGTAAAGGGAAAAAAGGAGGCTGCTCTCAGCAACCCGAGCGGCATCACCTATGCTATTCCCGGGAACTATATTCGCGAACTATTAGGGCGCAACCGGTTTGAGGAAGCGCGCTAAACTTCCGCTGAATGCATCTGCGGGGCGTGATGCCGAGGCAGGCCGAGCGTTAGCGGGATCAGTGGTCAGACAAAATCTGTTTTAAGATGTACCCGTTATTCCGCTATGCTGATAGCAGGGCGTAGACCTTGTGATGAGATCCTTGGCGGGGTATGAAACAATCAAGCCATCGAGCCGGATGGCGGTAAAGTGGACGAGTTGATTCATTGATAGGTTATGATTCCGGGATGTGCGACGGGGGAGGATAGCGATGGAAACAGTGACTGTGGCAATAGCCGATATGGACCCAGGCAGACGTACAAGATTGGAGCAATCCCTGCAAGGCGGGGAGGGCATCACCGTTCTGACCGATATCATGGCGCCCGGAGGCGGTGCGCGAATCGATGGTGACTTTCAAGACTATGAAAATGGCTCGATGGAGGAAGTTGTCGCAAAAATCGCGCAATTGAAGCCTCGTATTCTTTTCATAAATCTCGACCAGTCCATAATCGGGGACTTTGCCTTGCTGGATGCGCTGCACCGGGAATGTCCGGAAACGCTCGTGGTCTTGCTGACTGATAGATCTGCCCAAGACGAACAGATAATCCAGGCGCTGGCCTATGGCGCCCGAGGCTGTTTGAGTCACGAGGCGGATCCATGCTATTTTCTGAAGGCTGTGCATGTAATCGATCGTGGCGAGATCTGGGTCACTCGCAAAATGTTGAGTAAAATCATGGATAAAGTATTGCATTAATAAGATATTGAAATTCGACGAAACCATTGGGGAAATGCCTTGATCTTGCTCGCCAGTTCTTCTCAGGATAATTTGTCCCGCTGGGAACAGGGAATACGCGGCCTGGCTCCCATATTCTGCTCGACCAACCTCGACTCCGTGCGGGGTGAGTTGGTGCGGATCAAACCCATAATCCTTCTGCTCGATCTCGATTTGCCCAAACTGGACGGACCGAATGGAATCCTCGGGTTGATGAAATTGAATCCGGAAACCAGGGTGATCATTTTAAGCGGCACGCTTTCGGACGAGATCGAATGGAGTCTCTTCAGGACCGGCGTGAGAGGCTGTTGCAGGGGCGATATTGAGCCCGAGCAATTACAAAATGTCGTCCAGGCTGTTCAGCAGGGTGAATTGTGGATCCGGCGCACGCTGAGCTGGCACCTTCTGAATGAGCTCGTGATGATCACGCAGGAAAAGAACAAGATAAAGCAGGCTGTCGGAGAACTGCTCGCAAATCTCACTCGCAGAGAATATGAAATCGCCACGCTTGTTGGCAACGGAGAAAGCAACAAGCAAATTGCACGCCGGCTGGACATAACAGAGCGAACGGTCAAAGCCCACCTGACCGAGGTTTTCCGGAAACTGGATGTTGCAGACAGGCTCAAGCTCGCATTGATTGTAAAGGGATCCATGCCTCCGCATGGTTCTACCAGCGTGGGGCACTGATCCGCCTGTCTTTCCTGGATATCCCATCCAGTATCGGGACCCGCGGCTTTTCTGAGTTCGAGTCTATCCGGACAACTGCTCCCTCCCATCATCGCCTGTGGAACTTTCGGCATTCGCAGGTCGAGTACCGCGAAAAGTCTTTGTGGATCATAGCTCTAAACTGGAAATAAGCGGTCAACTACCGGATTTTAAGTTCAAATCTTTCCTCCTTTCCGGTAATCCTTAATTTTCCCCATCCTGCTGTTCAGGCGCCCGCTGTATGGAAAAATGTTCGCTAAAATAAGCCTCGGCTTATTTGCGTACCAAGGTCCAATTGTTCTTGCCCACGAAGTTGCTATCATGTGATAAACAAATCCTGACAGTTTCCGGCTGACTGGACGACAGCTATTCACTGGAAGTCTCGTCCAATATGATATTTGTTTTAATAAATGAAATGGTTACAAAAGCTATGCGATATTGGTGCAAGCTGGAATCGTGCGGGCTCCATGCGTAACGGGGACGATGATCTGAGCAATAAGGATGAGCTTTTGGAATTTTCCGGTGCTGGCTTCCGGCAGCCGGGTGGTCTTCGCGAAGGCAGCGCAATAACGAAGTATTGTCGCGTTTAATCCTGCGTCATGACGATGGGGGTCGGCAATCCGCAGCGATAGCCGTGTGTATCGAGCGTATTGGCAGCGCGTAACAACAGTTAGGCAGATTGATATGTAATGCAGCCTTGTGAGGAGGAGATCGCCTTTTCACCGAGGTGCCGCCGAGGGGTCAAATTGCTTCGTATCTACAATCATTATATTTCCAGGACCACCGTCTTGCTCATCGGTACGGAGATTTTCGTATTGATGGTTATGGTTTATTTTGGAGCGGGTATCCGTTTTTTCGGTCAGGCCGAGCCGTTTCCTTTTTCCTTTTCTTCCCTGTTCCCGGAAGCGAGTGCCTTTACCTTTGTCATGGTGCTGAGCATGGCTGCGATGGGAATGTATCAACTGGATTCCCGCGTGGATCTCAAAGATACGTTCTTTCGCCTGATGCCCTCCATGGCGCTGGGATTCGCGATCGTGACCCTGGTTTTTTATATTCTGCCGGATCTTTATCTGGGGCGGGGAATTCTTGGGCTCGTGATGATGCTTGCTTTGGCGGCCATCCTGTTGACGCGCGCCGCTTTCCTGAAATGGTCCAGGCTGGGGATCCTGGAGTCGCAGGCGATAGTTCTGGGTATCGGGGAAAAGGCAAAGGAATTCATCGAGCAGGTTAAAAATGATCCGCGCGGTAGAGGATTCAAAATTGTAGGATTTGTGCCGCTGGCGGACGAAGACCTGAAGGTTCCGCCCTCCGCCGTCCTCCCCAAGGGGTACTCGCTGATGACGCTCGTTAATCTGCACGGCGTCCGGGAAATCGTCATTGCCAAGCAGGAGCGCCGAGGCGGGTCATTTCCGATTCAGGATTTACTGGAATGCAAGCTGAACGGAATCAAGGTGACCGATGAAGCCGCGTTTTTCGAGCGCGAACGGGGGCAAATTCGCGTTAATTCCCTTTCCCCCAGTTGGCTGATCTTTGGCGGCGGATTCGATCAGAGTCTGCTGAGGTCTGGAATAAAGCGGGCTTTCGACCTGGCGGCCAGCGGAGTCCTCCTGATGGTCACGCTGCCCATAATGCTGATCACGGCCCTGTGTATTTTCTTTGAGGACCGGGGGCCTGTCTTCTACCGGCAGGAGCGGGTTGGAAAAGGTGGAAGAACGTTCATGGTTCTGAAGTTCCGCAGCATGGGAAACGATGCCGAGAAAAGCGGAAGACCGCAGTGGGCAACAACAGATGACCCACGAATAACGCGGGTAGGCCGAATCATCAGGAAATTGCGGATCGATGAGCTTCCCCAGATATTCAATGTCCTGAACGGCGAGATGAGTTTTGTCGGGCCTCGGCCGGAACGGCCCTATTTCGTAGATCAGCTTTGTGCTCAAATTCCCTATTACAATGTCAGGCATAGCATCAAGCCGGGAATAACCGGGTGGGCCCAGGTTCGCTATGGCTACGGGTCCTCGGTGGAGGATGCGGTCGAAAAGCTGCAGTATGACTTGTACTATGTCAAGAACCATAGCTTGTTTCTTGATGTCATCATTCTCCTGGATACCGTTGAAGTGGTTGTGCTAGGCAAGGGCGGAAGATGATTTCCGGCGGCAAGCCATGCTGATCAGTATTGCGACGGCCAGTTACACCATAGCGGCAGTGGCATACTTGTTTCTGACGGTTTTGCTGCTGACAAGCTGGCGCGGCCGCCTGCACGGAATGGTGCTGCCAGTTGCCTGCCTTCTTTCAGTAATATGGGCGGCTGCGCTTGCTTTCCAGGCTACCCAAACCGCCTCCCTCGGGGTTCTTCCGGATATTCTCGAAGTTCTCAGAAACGCTGGCTGGTCGGCTTTTCTTCTCGTGCTGCTAGGGCCCTACCATCAGTCGAAACCTGCCGACACCCGTAAGCTGAGGCCTGCTGTAGCCGCCATAGCAGTACTGTACGTTGCATGCCTGGCTCTGACGATATACGCCAACTCGGGTTTTTACGCTCCGATACACCGGCCGACCGAGGCGCTCAATAGCATTACCGGTAGTGTCGTGATGGCAATCCTGGGCATGATCCTCGTGGAGCAGTTGTACCGGAATACGCCAGCAAAACAGCGGTGGGGAATAAAGCTTGCATGCCTCGGCATAGGTGGCATTTTTGCATTCGATTTCTATTTATATAGCGAGGCGTTGCTGTTCAGATTCATCAATACTGAAATCTGGGCTGCGCGCGGCATAGTCAATGCGCTGGTGGTTCCGCTGGTAGCCGTGTCGGCTGCGCGAAATCCCCAGTGGTCTCTGGGCATTACGGTTTCGCGCCGCATCGTATTCTATTCCGTAGCGTTATTTGGCGCCGCTGCGTATCTGTTGGCGATGGCCGCCGCCGGCTACTACCTCCGTTTTTTTGGTGGAAGCTGGGGCACCGTCATGCAGGTGACGTTCCTGTTCGGAGCCCTGGTTTTGCTGCTGGCAGTTTTTTTTTCCGGAACGCTGCGTTCGTGGCTTAAGGTTTTCATCAGCAAGCACTTTTTCAGCTACAACTATGACTATAGGGAGGAATGGCTGCGTTTTACCCGTACCTTGTCGGAGGGAGAGCACGCACTGGGGGAGCGCGCCATCCAGGCTTTGGCGCAACTGGTCGAAAGTCCCGGCGGCGGTTTATGGATCAGGCAGGAGTCCGGCGATTTCGAACCCGTCACGCAATGGAACATGCCGGTTTCGGGCGGGCTCGAGCCGGCGGAAAGTGCGTTTTGTCAATTTTTGCGTCAGAAGGAATGGGTCATCGAGTTACAGGAATACGCGACCATCCCCGAAAAGTACGATGGGCTTGCCCTGCCTTCCTGGCTGCAAAGTCTTTCCAAGGCCTGGCTGGTAATACCGCTGATTCAGCACCGGGACCTTTTTGGCTTCGTAGTCCTGGTGCAGCCGAGGAGCAAGGTGAAGCTGAACTGGGAAGTCAGTGATCTGCTCAAGGTTGCCGGCAACCAGGCAGCAAGTTACCTTGCCCAAAACGAAGCAGCCAATGCGCTCCTGGTGGCACGTCAGTTTGAATCTTTCAATCGCATGTCGACATTCGTGGTGCATGACTTGAAAAATCTGGTTTCCCAGTTGTCTCTCCTGTTGTCCAATGCGGAGAAGCATAAGAAGAATCCGGAATTCCAGGAAGATATGGTCGAGACCGTCTATCTTTCCGTTCAAAAAATGAAACGGATACTTGAGAAATTACGGAGCGGCGGTTCGTCGGATAAGCCCGCGCCGCTTCTTCTGGCGCCATTATTACGGGATGCGGTAAAGAGCAAATCCGTTACCGAACCGAAACCGGTGCTCGAAATAGAGGATACCGGCGTGACCGTATACGCCAACTCGGTGCGCCTGGAAAGAGTTGTGGGGCACCTCATCCAGAATGCGATCGAGGCGACCGCCCGCACCGGCCAGGTAAAAGTCCTGTTGAAAAAAGAGAGGGACTTTGCGATGGTCGAAATAAAAGATACGGGTCATGGCATGAGCGAAGAATTTATTCGAGAGAGGCTCTTCAGGCCTTTCGAATCCACCAAATCGGCTGGCATGGGCATAGGCGTATTCGAAAGCAAGGAGTATGTGTCCGAGCTGGGAGGCAAGCTGGAGGTTACCAGCAGTCTCCTGAGCGGTACGGTTTTTCGCGTGGCCCTGCCTCTTTATGCCGAGCAGCGTGCCGTAAAAGCAGTGCATATGAAATGAAAAGGTGTATCGGAGGAGGACCATTCACAAGCTTTACAAATAACTGGAATTATTGCGGCTTTTCCTGGCTTGGCTGTTTAACCTAAATCCGGCAGTTGACCGTTCATTTCCAGTTTAGAACTATGATCCACAAAGACTTTCCGAGGTACTTGACGTTCACTTGTATGGTGGGTTTGCTACAGGGTGGATTGCGCGATTTTTTGGGCACATGGCTGCGTTGCAACTCCTTGGAATGGAATAGCCATTCCGCGTCGTTGCGTCTGGCCCTGTACGCCGAAAGCCGCATACTCCACCCAGTCCAACTGCCGGATTCAGGTTTAAAGGTATATAAAGGTATATGAGAGGAGTGGAAGTGAATCAGGAGAAAAGGAAGCTGTTGGTTATCGAAGACGATCCTGGATTGCAAAAGCAGTTGCGCTGGAGTTTCGACGCCTATGAAGTGCTGGTGGCGGCAGACCGCGAAAGTGCCCTTTCTCAAGTCAGGCGGCATGAGCCGGCCGTTATCACCATGGATCTCGGGCTTCCCCCCGATCCCGATGGGGCTTCCGAAGGGCTCGCAACACTGGAGCAAATACTCGAGCTTGCACCGGATACCAAGCTGATAGTTCTTACAGGGAATCAGGATCATGGGAACGCATTGAAGGCTATCGGTTTGGGCGCTTATGACTTTCATCAGAAGCCCTTTGACTCCGACATGCTGAGCCTGGTCGTGGAAAGGGCATTTTACGTTTATGCCTTGCAGCAGGAGAACCGCCGCTTATTGCAGACTCAGGCATACTCGCTCATTACGGGCATCATTACCCGGGACCCTGCATTGCTCAAGGTATGCCGCAGCGTCGAAAAGGTGGCGCCATCCGACGCAACCGTGATGCTGCTCGGGGAAAGCGGTACAGGCAAGGAAATTCTGGCTCGGGCGCTGCACCAGTCGAGTGCCAGGCAGGGGAAGCGTTTCATGGCCATCAATTGCGCCGCCATTCCCGAATCCTTGCTGGAAAGCGAATTGTTCGGGTATGAGAAGGGTGCGTATACCGGCGCGGCGAAGCAGACGCTGGGCAAAATCGAGCTTGCCGATGAAGGCACCTTTTTTCTTGATGAGGTGGGCGATCTGCCCATGGCATTACAGGCGAAATTGCTCCGGTTCCTGCAGGAAAGAGTCATCGAGCGTATCGGAGGACGCAAGGAAATACCGGTGGATGTCCGTATCGTCTGTGCGACCCATCAGAACCTGAAGAAGTTGATCGAGGAGGGGCGGTTTCGCGAGGATCTCTATTATCGGCTCAGCGAGATCGTTATTACGATTCCTCCTTTGCGAGAACGGATCGGGGATGCCGCCTTGCTGGCGCATCACTTTAAAAACAAATTCTGTGCGCAGGAGAAACGCTCCTCCCTGAATTTCAGCCAGGAGGCAATTGCCGCGATCGAAGGCCATCCCTGGCCCGGCAACGTGCGGGAGATGGAGAACTGCATCAAGCGTGCGGTCATCATGGCGGATGGTCCTCTGATCACCGCCGAAGATCTCGGCTTGCAATCCGCCGCTGCTCTTGCCGACCCCATCAACCTTAGGCAGATACGGGACAAGGCAGAGTGCGACGCGCTCATGAAGGCGCTGGCCCGAGTGGACGGAAATGTTGTCAAGGCGGCGGAGCTGCTCGGTGTGAGCCGGCCCACCATTTACGATTTGATGAACCGGCACGGGCTGAAATGAAGTTTCCCCCGGGTCATTTTTTCAGGACGATTAATTATTGCGTTGGAAGGCTACTTCAATGGTAAATCTTGTCCATGAGCTTATTTCCCGATCGGCGGAACGCTCTCCCGAAAAAGAGGCGCTGATATATCAGGGAAAACGGTTGACATACGAGGCATTGGCATCAGAGGTGGAAAGGACGCGCGACGCCATGCTCGGGCTCGGGCTCGGTCGAGCCGAGCGTGTCGCCGTTTACCTGGAGAAACGCCAGGAGGCGGTGATTTCATTGTTTGCCGCGGCCGCCGCCGGAGGCGTTTTTGTTCCCGTCAACCCACTCCTGAAACCGGAGCAGGTGGTTTACATTCTCCGGGACTGCAACGTGAGAATCCTGGTGACCTCCCGCGAGCGGCTGCAGCTCCTCGCCCCTGTTTTGCCCCAGTGCCATGATCTCCATACAGTCATCGTGGTGAATTCCGAAGAAATAAGCCGCGGTCCTTCCGGACCGGACATCGTGTCCTGGGGGCAGGCGCACGCGAGCGGGAAGGTCGAGCCCCATCGCAGCATCGATAGCGATATGGCTGCCATTCTTTATACTTCTGGCAGCACTGGAAAACCAAAAGGTGTGGTCCTTTCCCACCGCAACCTGGTGGCAGGAGCCATGAGCGTTGCCCAATACCTGAAGAATAGCCCCGATGACCGCATTCTTTCGGTACTGCCACTTAGCTTCGACTACGGACTTAGCCAGCTTACCACCGCCTTTCACGTGGGCGCCACCAACGTGCTGATGAACCATCTGCTTCCGCGAGACATCATCGCCGCCGTTGAAAAGGAAAGCATCACGGGGCTGGCTGCCGTGCCCCCGCTGTGGATTCAGCTTGCGCAGTTGAATTGGCCGGCCGGTCTTTCCTTGCGCTATATCACCAATTCAGGCGGAGCGATGCCTGGAGCAACCCTTGAATTGCTTCGCGCCAAGCTTTCGGCTACCGCGGTATTTCTCATGTATGGGCTTACGGAGGCTTTTCGCTCAACCTATCTGCCTCCCGAAGAAGTGGCCAGGCGGCCAGATTCCATAGGCAAGGCGATTCCAAATGCGGAAGTACTCGTGGTGCGCGAAGATGGCTCGCCTTGCGCGCCCGGCGAGCCAGGGGAACTGGTGCATCGGGGAGCGCTGGTTTCCATGGGATATTGGAATGACAGGGAGAAAACGCTGGCGCGCTTCAAGCCGGTTTCCTGTCTTCAACCAGGATTACCTCTTACGGAACTGGCGGTCTGGTCAGGCGATACTGTACGCATGGACGAAGAGGGTTTCCTGTATTTTATCGGCCGCCGGGATGAAATGATCAAGACTTCGGGCTATCGCGTCAGCCCAACCGAGGTCGAAGAGGTGATATATGCCACCGAATTGGTGGGCGAAGCCGCTGCAATCGGGATTCCTCATCCGGTGCTGGGGCAGGCGATTGTATTGGTCGTGACACCCAGAGCGGGAGCAACTCTCGATACCGAAGCGCTGATGGCCGCATGCAAACTCCAGCTTCCCGGATTCATGTTGCCAAGCCGGATCGACCTGCGCGAAGGAAGCTTGCCCAGGAATCCCAATGGCAAGATCGACCGCAAATCCCTTGCCCAGGAACTCGAGGGCGCTTTCATGGAGGTTGACGCATGAGTAATGTCCCTCCAAGGCACGCTCCACTGGTCCAGTTTCCCGTTATTGACGACTGCCTCCAGGTCGGTGGCATTCCGCTCTCGCGCCTGGCTCAACGGATAGGCAGAACCCCGTTCTACGCTTACGACCGGAGAAAGATAACAGAACGAATTGCTTTGCTGCGCCGGCATCTGCCTGCCGAGATTCATCTTCACTATGCGATGAAGGCCAATCCCATGCCCGCAGTCGTTCAGCATATGGCAAGCCTGGTGGACGGCCTCGACGTGGCTTCCCTGGCCGAGATGAAGGTCGCTCTCGATACCCCTATGTCTCCCGGTCTTATCAGCTTTGCCGGACCGGGAAAGCGGGACGAGGAACTTTCCTGCGCCATCGCGGCGGGAATCGTCCTCAATATGGAATCGGAACATGAAATGGAGCGTATCGCGGGGCTGGGAAATCTCCTCGGTATTTGCCCCAAGGTGGCGGTACGGGTAAATCCGGATTTCGAATTGAAATCCTCCAGTATGAAAATGGGGGGAGGCGCCAAGCAATTTGGCGTCGATGCAGAGCGCGTGCCTGCCATGCTCGCCCGGATCGGCAAGCTTGGTCTCGATTTCGAAGGTTTCCATATTTTCAGCGGTTCACAAAATCTGAAAGTGACGGCTATCCAGGAGGCGCATGAAAAAACCTTGCAACTCGGCATGGAATTGGCCGAGCATGCGCCGGGGCCGGTTCGTTTGCTGAACATCGGCGGTGGTTTTGGCGTGCCTTATTTTCCCGGCGATCAAGCGCTGGACCTCGTTCCAGTAGGCGATAATCTGGGGCGCCTCATGGGTGAGGTAAATAGGCGCCTGCCGGAGGCTCGCGTGGTAATCGAGCTGGGACGCTATCTGGTGGCCGAGGCAGGCATCTATGTGTGCCGCGTATTGGAACGAAAGGAGTCGCGGGGCCAGATATTTCTGATTACGGATGGCGGGCTTCATCATCATCTGGCGGCATCGGGAAATTTTGGCCAGGTGATCCGCAAGAATTTTCCGGTTGCGGTTGGAAACAGGCTAAAAGGGCATGAACGCGAAACGGTTTCAGTGGTGGGACCGCTTTGCACGCCGCTTGATCTGCTGGCGGATCGAATGGAGATGGCCAGGGCGGAGGATGGCGATTTGATCGTCGTCTTTCAATCCGGCGCTTACGGACTTACGGCCAGTCCGACGGCATTCCTGAGCCATCCCGAGCCCGCAGAGGCGCTGGTCTGACATGAGGAACGCTCAGTGAGGGCTTGTTCAGGGTTTCCTTAGGAGCGGCCGAGATGCTTTTTTGCAACGAGCTGTCATTTATTGTCATAAACAGGGATTAGAGTGAAGGTCATGGTTGAAAAAACAGGGAATTTATCTTGAGCGGGCTCTGCGGCTGGATAGGTTACGGGGATTCCGTTTCCGAAAACCAGGAACTGATTAGGAAAATGGCTGCTCCCCTTGCCCGCTTCGACAAAAGCATTTTTCATGGCCTGGCAGGTAAAAATAGCGGTCTCGCGGTTTCTGCGAGCAGCGACAACGCCCATACTCATCAGGAAGAAGGAGTCTTTGTTGCGATCTGGGGGAAGCCGAGATTTCGCGATTCTCGGCTGGCTGAGCTTTCCCGCACAGCGGGATTGGCGAAAGCCCTGGCGGATCAATGGTGCGCAAAAGGCGAGCAGGTTTTCGAAGGCCTGCAAGGCGCTTTCGCGCTATGCGTCTTGCGTGAACGCGACGGTGGCAGCGAAGCGGTCCTGGCGACGGATAGGATGGGCACCTATCCAATTTCCTTCGACGCCGCCGACAGGCGGCTGATCTTTGGCTCGTCCGCAGATTCCATTCTCCTGCATCCATCGGCCAACAGCCGGGTGTCCTCCCAGAGCCTGTATGATTACATCTATTTTCACATGGTTCCAGGCCCGGGATCGATCTATGAGGCGCAGAAGCGGCTTCTGCCGGGCGAATATCTCCTCTACCGAAACGGACGGTCCGAGATACGCAGATACTGGGAAATGCGTTTTCTGGAAAATGAGAAACGGCCCTTCCAGGAACTCAAGCACGATTTTCTTGAGGTATTGCACTCGAGCGTGCGCGAAGCTGTCGATGGCCAGCAGGTCGGCGCTTTTCTGAGCGGCGGTACCGACAGCTCGACTATCGCCGGTGTGCTGGGAGAGGTCACAGGCCAGCCGGCGCGAACATACTCCATCGGTTTTGACGCATCCGGCTATGACGAAATGGAGTATGCCCGCATCGCGGCAAGGCACTTCTCCACTCGCCACCAGGAATATTACGTCACTCCTGATGACATCGTGGCTGCCATTCCCCAGGTTGCCGCGGTATTCGACCAGCCTTTCGGCAATTCCTCCGCGATCCCCACGTATTATTGCGCCCGCATGGCTCAGGCCGATGGCCTGAGTAGAATGCTCGGAGGTGATGGCGGAGACGAATTATTCGGTGGCAATGTCCGCTATGCCAAGCAGCATCTGTTTTCGCTATATGAACAGGCCCCTTCGCTCTTGCGAAGCGCGCTTATAGAGCCGCTAGTATTCGGTGTTCCCGGAGGCGGAACCGTGCCGCTGATCCGCAAGGCGCGCAGTTACATCGAGCAGGCTTCCATTCCCATGCCTGCCCGCACGGAAACATATAATTTGCTGGATCACTATGGCCGCGAGGCCGTTTTCACCCCCGAATTTTTATCTGCCATAAACTTGAATTACCCGGCGAGCCTTCTCGATGAGACTTATCATCAGAACGGGGCTCGCAGCTTGATAAACAAGATGCTGGCCTTTGACAGGAAATTTACTCTTGCAGATAACGACCTGCCTAAAGTAGCCAAAGGTTGTGAGTTGGCGGGAATCCAGGCGGTCTTTCCGCTTATCAGCGATGAAGTGGTGGCATTTTCCCTGCGCCTGGAACCGCAGCTCAAGCTTAAGGGCACCAAGTTGCGTTATTTTTTCAAGGAAGCCCTGCGCGGGTTTCTTCCGGACGAAATCATCACCAAGCAAAAACATGGCTTCGGGCTGCCTTTCGGAGTATGGCTTCGTCATCATAAGCCTTTGCAGGCGTTGGCCGCGGACAGCCTGAGCGATTTGCGCGCGCGAAATATCATACGCGGAGACTTCATAGAAAAGCTGCTGGGACATCACCTGGACGAGCATGCGGGATATCACGGAACCATGGTGTGGGTATTGCTGATGCTGGAGCAATGGTTCAAGCAACGTCAGGATTCCAGAAGCGCTACATAGCCTGCCTGGGTGTAGTTTCTCACCACGCAGGTGAGCGCCGAGTATCGCGAAAATCTTTGTGGGTCATGGTTCTAAACCAAAAAAAAGTGGCCAACTGCCGGATCTAGGATAATGTTCGAGGGTGGGCAAGATCGTTCCTGTCCCTGAATTTCCTTCCAGAAACTTCCGCATGAAGCACTGGTGGCTGCTCATATTGCTGGTACTCCTGGCTGGCTTGTTTTTTGCGCTTGATCTCGAGCGTTTCCTCAGCCTGGATTCGCTCAAGGGCAGCCGAGACGAGTTGCAGCGCGCTTATGAGGCGCAGCCACTGCGCATGATCGGTTTTTACATGGCCACCTATATTCTGATCGCTGCGCTTTCCCTGCCGGGATCAGCGGTCATGACCCTGGCAGGCGGGGCCGTTTTCGGGCTATGGGTCGGGGTTCCCGCCGCACTTTTCTCTGCCAGCATTGGCGCGATCCTGGCTTTCTGGCTGGCACGCTACGTGTTTCGGGATGCGGTGCAACGCCGCTTTGGCGATCGCATGGAAGTGGTCAACGCCGGCATCGCGCGCGATGGAGCTATCTATCTTCTCACCTTGCGCCTCGTACCGCTGTTTCCTTTTTTCATCATCAACCTGCTGATGGGGTTGACCGCCATTTCAACGGTGACGTTCTTCTGGACGAGTCTCTTCGGCATGCTGGCCGGCACCATGGTTTATGTGAATGCGGGCACTCAACTGGCGACGATTACCCGTATCTCCGACATTCTTTCCCCGGCAGTTATCGGATCGCTCGTCCTGCTTGCCATATTTCCCTGGATAGCGCGAGGAATCGTGGGTCTGGCCAGAAGGAAGCGCACCGGGAGACGCTGACCAGGCCACGGCATTTTGATCGTAATCTGATCGTCATAGGCGCCAGCGCGGCAGGGGTATCGAAAACCCCAAAGTTATCGTGGTTTTTCAATCGACTACATAAACAGATCGCCATGGACAGCATTAAAGTAAAGCTGTATAGTTGGCGAGCCTTTGCTCCGCAGAAGCTTTGTGGAGTATTCGGTTCTGCAAGGCATTCTTTAGGGCATCTCTAAGAATTCGAAATCGAAATCGC
>Ga0066256_1000458_pt1 | contig 113119 bp, 102 predicted proteins | sample ThiBio_1000_biof_FD_87107 | JGI IMG/M metagenome (GOLD analysis project Ga0066256, IMG submission 87107) | Wastewater bioreactor microbial communities from Cape Town, South Africa - Thiocy_expt_1000_biof (version 2) | ecosystem: Engineered > Bioreactor > Thiocyanate-remediating >...
TCTGGCCAGAAGATGCTTCTTGGAGGATGCGAACAATCTGCTCCTCGCTGAACCTGGATTTCTTCATAAGTCTCCTAACAGGAAACTCTACTATTTCAAACGATCCTCATAATGGGGGGCAGGTCAGCTCAAAACGACGAAATGCCCAAATCTGTCGCAATCCCAATCCGGCCGATTTGAACGTCCATGGCAACCATTTGCACTAACATCCGTCAGACTAAGACAGAAAGGAGGCTGCGATGTTTTGGAACATGGCAATTGGCATCGCGCTCAGTAGCGCGGCTGCCACAGGCACTGAAGTCACGATTTACAATCAGGGCTTCGGGCTTATTAAAGAATCGAGACAATTCGAGTTAAAACAAGGGCGTCAGACGGTTTCCGTGGAAGATGTTGCTTCCATGATCGAGCCGTCGAGTGTTGGCATCAGGAGCCTCACCGATCCCAATTCCTTCGAGGTGTTGGAGCAGAACTACCAGTTCGATCTGATTAACCCTCTCGCAATCCTGAACAAGTCCGTTGGGCAGCGAATTCGGTTCATCCGCACTATCGGGAGCCAAAAGGACGTGCTGGAAGGGATCTTGATGAGCTCTCCCACCGCCATCGTCGGTTCTGCCGATGGAGGTTCCCAGCAAACCTACAACGGAATGGTCATCAAGACCGACGACGGCCGCATCGTCCTGAACCCCACCGGCGAAGTGGAGGTCAAATCCATCCCGGATGGCCTCATTTCGAAGCCCACCCTCCTCTGGGATCTCAACGCAACCAAGGCTGGTTCAAATTCAGTTGAACTCAGCTATTTAACCCAGGGAATCAACTGGAACGCCGACTACGTGTTCACCCTCAATGGCGACAAAGACGGCGATCTCAAAGGCTGGGTTACCGTGAATAACCAGTCCGGTGCGACCTTCACCGACGCCAAAATGAAGTTGTTGGCGGGTGATGTTGCCAGAGTCCAACCGCCGAGAGGTCGAGGATTTGGTGGCGGAGCCGCCGACATGGCGATGATGAAGTCAGAGGCGGGGTTCGCCGAGGAATCACTCTTCGAATACCACCTCTACACGCTTCAACGTCCAGCAAGCATCCGCAACAAGGAGATCAAACAACTCTCGCTGTTGGAAGGGAAGGGCGTCAAGTACGAAAAGAAGCTCGTCATCGATGCACTGAGGGGATTCGGCGTTTATTATCCCAACGAGGGCCAGGTTGGCATTGGCAACATCAAACCGTTGGTGCTTGTCGAATTTGTCAACTCGAAAGAGAATGGACTCGGGATGCCCTTGCCTCAAGGCAAAGTGAAGGTCTATCAGCGCGATAAATCCGGTTCCGTGCAGATGCTGGGCGAGGATCAAATTGATCACACGCCCAAGGACGAGAAGCTTACGCTTGCCGTAGGGCGTTCGTTTGACGTGGTTGCCAGCCGCAAGCGGACTAATTTCCGCCGGATCAGTGACCGAGTCGTGGAAGAAACATTCGAGATCGAAGTTCGAAACCGAAAAGAAACTCCCGAGACGGTCTACGTAATGGAGCGTAAGTGGGGAGACTGGGAAGTTCTCTCAAAAACGATGGCGTTCGATAAGTTGGATTCGACCACCATGCAGTTCACCCTAAAGCTAAAGGCTGGTGAGGTTCAAAAAGTGACCTACACCGTCCGAACCACTTGGTAGGAACTCCAGGTGAAAGTAAGTTGTCGGACCCCTTGTCTGACAACTTACTTTCTCAAGTTGGAGAGTCGAGATCGAGTCCGTCGCCTATCCAGTTGCGGCAGAAGTCAACATAGATTCCCACTGTTCATCCAGCCATCGAGCCCTGTTCGCCATATCGTGCGCGAGTCCGGGGAGAACGCCGACGGCGAAGCTGATATTCGGGACGAAGCAATCGAACGCCAAATCAATCCCTCGGCAACACCACGAGCCGATATCGTTGCACCAGTTCCACTCCTTGCGTTCCATTTCATTGAGATACAGCGCTAAGTGAGCCCGGCTCCCAACCACCATGTTTATAGGAACGATGAGGTGGCAACTCAGCCCGTTACCTAACCCCGGATGTGCCTCGTTCGAAGTAATCGTCAGCCGCATGGGGTTACCGTTGCCGCCGTGATGCCATTCGAAATCGGCGGTGAGTTGAGTTTGATCGTCGGTGGTGCAAGTCATGGAGATTCTTTTCACCGCCTGCCGCGCATCTTCCCATTCCGCTGAACCATTCCATCGACTGGCTTGCGTTCCCCAGGGTTTGAAGAATCTCTCATCCGCTTCAACCATGGCATCCGCATGTTCACGCATCCCGGCGAGAGGGTGAACCGAGGTTGCCGGAAGGACTCCCAGCCGCGATGCGAGACTCTTGGCAGTGTGTTGAACTTCGCAAATCTGAAGACCCACCGCTCCTAAGAAAAGGCGCTTGAGCCAGTCCTCGTTCTCATAGCAGGCGTAAACGCTGCAGTGGAGTTTGTAGGTGTCCTTCTCCCGGTCGTACACCATGGCGCTCAGGTTGGCATCGGCCATGGCTTCCAGAAGCGGAACTTCACACTCATGGGCTTGACCCTCGCATCGAAGGAACTCGATTTCGGTGTGAAGGCGGAAGAAGTTGGCCATGTTATGGAAGATGCCCATATCGGCCCAAATCGTCTGGGCATAGTCGCTCGCCCACCAGGTAAATCCCCGACCTTGATCCAATCGGTATTTGTCTGAAATTTTCAGGGAATCGTGTACGAAGCCCACCAGGGCAAGTCCAAGGTCGTCTTTGTTATGCCAGGACATTGTCTTAACTCACGTCATCGGAAGTGACGTCAGTATAAGACAGAAATTTGAACTTGCAAAAGAAACGCTAGGCGGTCCTAGTAAAGGGGAGCCGAGGCTACCGACGACTGTGTGAAAACGGCATCGGACGGCGACCCAACGCTTGCCAAAGCGTAACGATTCGACCCGTGCGGATGCGCGATTCCGCCGATTGACTCTCTAACGCCGCCACGAGTTCCGCCGCTTTGGCGCGCACCTTGGCATCCTCGATCGCCGGGCTCGATTCCCGAGAACGTTCGGATGCCAAGAAGTCGGCCATCTTCTGAAGTTCGCCGTCCTGAACCCAGACGCCGAAGCAGTCGTCGCACTCATCGAGCTCGATTTCGGATGTGTAGAGGTAGTTGTACGACGAAAGTCGAGTATCGCAATTGGGGCACGTCCGACCAGATTCACTGGTGTCCACGGGCAATACAGAGGGGTGAGCGGCGGCTTCCATTTCCAAATAAACAAAAGAGCCGGCCGCCTGGCAGCGCTTCAACTCTCCCTCATCGAACCAGATCCCCCCGCATTGAGGGCATTCATCTAGCACCGTACCGTGGAAAGTGAAGACATCCATCGGAATTCGACATTCTGGGCAAAGGCGGCTCATGTGTCAATTGTAGATGGTCTTCTCGCGAAATGAAGCCTCGTTACAGCCCCATTTTTGAATTGGGTTCATACTACGACCAGCCTTTACCATGAGCGACGAACTCACTTTCAATCGCCGAAACTTCCTCGCCGGGATGACCGCGCTCGCGATTGGATTTCGCGACCAGACGCTTCAGGGACTTGAAAAGCTCAAACCAGAAGAAGGCGCTCCGGATAATGAAGAATTCTGGCTAAGGGTCCGAAACGAATTCCAGATTGACAAAGACCTTATCGCTCTCAACAACGTAGGCGTCTCCCCCTCCCCTAAGCGGATCATTGAACTCCAAGCCAAACTCCAAAGGGAAGCCAACCTAGATCCCAGCTACATCATGTGGCGCAAACAGGACAAAGAACTGGAAGCCGTTCGAGAATCCCTTGCCAAGCTCGTCGGCTGTAAACCCACCGAACTCGCCCTTACCGCCAACGCCAGCTTCGGCCTCCAAACCACCATTTCCGGCTTTCAAATGGACCCCGGCGATGAAATCCTCACCACTAATCACGACTACCCCCGAACCATCACCGCCATCCAACAACGAGAGCGCCGCGAACGGATCAAGATGGTTCAAATCGAGTTACCCCCACGCCCAATTGAGCCTCACGAATGGGCAAATCTCATTGAATCCCACATCACCCCCAGAACCCGCCTCGTCTGTCTCTGCCGAATCAATTATCTCAACGGCCAAATCGTCCCCCTCCCCGAAATCAAAAAAATCCTCCAACCCAAAAACATCATCCTTATGGCCGATTGCGCCCAGTCCATCGGCCTCCTTCCTGACACCTTCCAAGCTCTCGGCGACAACATCTACCTCGCCAGCCTCCACAAGTGGATGATGGGCCCCATCCCAACTGGCGTCTTTGCCGTAAGGGAAGACCTCATCCACCGAATCTGGCCCCTCCACCCCGCCGATGCCGACCTGGATGACAACATCACCAAGTTTGAACAGATCGGGACCCACTCCAGTGCCCCCATGCTCTCGATGAAAGAGGGAATCGAGTTCCACCACTGGATCGGCCTCGAACGCAAGTCCGCCCGCGTTGCCCACCTCCGCGGACTCCTGGCCAAAGGCCTAGCCGAAGCCCAAGGCGCCCGCCACTACAGCCATCTTGGCGAAAATATGGGCCATGGGATGTATGCGGTGGGGTTTGATAAAGTACCTTCCGCTCAGTTGGCCGGATGGCTGCTCCAAAAACACAATATTCATGTAACGACATCAACTAGGAACGGATTTGATGGAATCCGCATCTCGCCGAGTATTTTTAGTGCCACTCGAGATATAGAACTATTGACTTCTATTTTGGTCAAGGTCTCACGGGACGGTCTCCCCAGCTAGTTAAGCTTTGGGGACTTTGAAAGCAATTCAGAAGCCCCGAAAACCTCTTTTCTGGTGCTTCGTTGCTGTTTTGATTTTTGGGATGCAGGCAACGGCGGCGGCACAATCATCGGTCGCAATCACCAGCCTCTTGGCGAAAGGAGCCAAATTTCAGGATGACGAACAGGGACGAAGTGCGCGACTCTCAAAAATTGCGTCCGATCTCGATGATCCCAAGACCGACGGGGTCGCTCTCCTAACCGAAGCAATCCGCCTCTGTGGATTCTCGATCTGGAAAGACGATCGAACCAAGGTCTCCGACCCTCTGACTACTCCAGGGCTGGGTCTCGCGATTACGGAAGGCGAGATCAAAGGCGCAGTTGAGATGTACCGTCGAGGAGATCGCATAGTCGCGAGCGACCTTTTCGGCTCGTTCACCCCCCTTTATAGATTGATTGGAGGCGAGTCTGGAATGGAGTTGTACGGAAAGCAATTCTTGGAGCAGAACCTCATTCACCCCCGTCCCGCCGTGCGAAGCCTAGCGCAGTTCGTCAAGGAACTGGGCCGCACTCATGCCGAGCCCACGGACATGCCGGTGACGCTAGACTCTCAATTGGATGCCATTCAGGCTCTCTTGGCCACGCGAGTAGTCACGGAAGAGCTCTGTCAACCCCTCAGAAAGCTCGCGCAAAAGTCCCCAGAACTCTTTGCCAGCGTCACCCCGTGGCAGGAAGCCGAAGCCCCCGGTTGGGCCGAGGACGCCTTCGCCGGAGGGATCACCGGCATCGTCGGCGAGATATCTAACCGCCTCGGAGAAATGGGCGAAAAGGTCAACGGCGTCGTCGGCAAAATCAACACCCTCTCCGCCATCTCCAAATTTATGATGTCCTATCAATTCCTCAAGGGCGAGATGTACCTGGAAGGAAAGGGGCAACCCCTCGTTCGCACCAAGGATTTCGACCCCGGTGACGAGCGCACCACCGTCGTCCACTTTTATATCGACGGGACCGGAGCCACCGACTGGGTGAAGGAAAACCGAAAGTGGTTCCACACGGTCGGCATTGACCCCGATACCCCGAAGAGTGGTCCTCTCAAGGGCGCCGAGACCTTCTGGATGGTCGACCAAAACCAGAAATACAACTCCAAGCAGCTCATCCAAGCCGTTCGAGGCACCACCGACCTCGCTCGGCTCAAAACCGATGACAACGGCATCGCCAAGGTCACCTGGGAGGGCAAGCCCCAACCCAAGAAGATCGACCCCAAGAAGGCCATGCCCGTCATGAAGAAGGTCCGAATCCATGTTTCACCGCAAATGAAATCCGTGGAAATGCAGCAGGACCTCGTCGACGCTGTCTTCGGAGCCATGGGCCTCAAAGACGGCCCCACCGGCCTCCTCACCCCGCTCATGGAGGTCATGTACCGCATGAAGTGGAAGGTCGCCGCCCACTTCGATCTCCAAATCAAGGACTGGGTTGAAGGCGACACCTTTGGTCAGCTCACCGTCGAAGCCTCGGGAAGCGGAAGCTCCTTTAGCAACGATAGTTCCTATCAGATGTCCATCGATCACAAACTCTTCATCACCGACATGGCCATGCAGGTCTATGGCGCCGAACCGCCCATTTTTGATGAAGCCGCTCTCAAGAACTTCCCACCGGAAGTCCGAAAGCAAGTGGAAGCCGGCATGAAAGAAGCAAGAGAAGCTGCCAAGAAGCGGGATTTCTTCGGCATGGGACCCGGTCGAGCTTCTATGAGCATTAACGACTCTGCCTATTGGAGAGACACCTACCGAGACTGCTCGGTCGAGGTCATCACCGGATCGGACACCTACCGAGGCTCGGGCGAAAAAGATATCCCGGCCAACAACCCCAATCCCTTCAACTTCAACGTTCAAGTCAATCTAGCTGACAAAGTCGCGTTGGTTCGGTTCGAAGGCAAAGTCAAAGGCGCCCATACCAGGGTTGCGGGCAAACGCCCAACAGAGACTAAGCAAGGCGAATTCGACTTCTGGACCAACATCGAACTAGAAGACGGCGTCCTCAACAAGGACCGAGCAATTGAACTCCCCTTGAAAGAAACGCCCCTCCAAAACAACACCGGATCAAACTACTACGGTGCCAGAACCATCAAGTTCAAATTTGGCCCGAAGAAGGCATTCTCCGGTTCCGTCATCATCAGTTACTCGGTCACCCGCAAGCTGCCTCCGAAAGAAAACTAAACAATTACGCCCCGGCGAAAAAACTCGCCGGGGCGTAATGAATGGGCATTTATCGGTAGGAGTAATCCCCGTTGTGCGCATCCTCGATGTAACGCGCCAACAACTCCACGCACGCGTCTACATCGCCCTGGTGAACCGTCTCGTTCACCGTGTGAACGTATCGGGTCGGGATCGAAAGGGTAATCGAAGGTATGCCGCCGTGCAATCGCTGAACCGCTCCCGCATCGGTACCCCCCGCCGACAAGATCTCAATCTGATACTTGATCTTCTTGTCCTCCGCCACCGTTCGGAAGTGCTCAACTAACTTCGGATGGCAGATCAGCGAACTGTCTAGAAACTTGATCGCCGCACCCGCACCCAGCTTCGTCACATGGTCGGGCTCAGGAATCCCCGGAATATCGTTGGCCAAGGTAATGTCCAAAGCGACACAGATGTCCGGAGCAACCGACCAGCCGCTCGAAGCCGCACCGCGAAGCCCAATCTCTTCCTGTACGGTGGCAATCCCGTAGACATCAACTTCGTGATCTTTCAGCGCCTTCATCGCCTCAATCATCACGTAGACGCCCACGCGGTCGTCCATACACTTACAGGTGTAGAGGTCGCCCATTTGCTGGAGCGTTCGGTTCATCGTCACCATGTCGCCCAGTCGAATCTTAGCTTTCGCCTCTTCGCCGCTCAATCCGGTGTCCACAAAGAACTCCGCCACGTCCTGTTTCTTTCCGGCTTCGGCGTCCGAGAGCATATGCTTGGGTTTCGTACCGTACATCAAGACGCCGTTCCGAGCCCCTTCCTTGGTGTGAACGAACACTCGCTGGGAGTTCATCTGCCGCGGATCCCAGCCACCCAGTGGCTGAAGTCGCAGAAAACCCTTGTCGTCGATGTACTTCACGACGAATCCAATCTCGTCCATGTGCGCGGCAATCATCAGCTTCTTGGCGGTCCCGCCGCTCTTGGTTGCCTTCTTCACACAGTGCAGATTCCCCATCGAATCGGTCGAGAACTCGCACACGCCTTTCAACTCGTCGCGGACGATCTCTCGAATCAGGTCTTCTTGTCCCGGGACCCCGTGGGCCTCTGTCAGACGTCTCAGCAGATCAACGTTCATTAGTTGGGGTTTACCCGATCCAGTGGAGGTCTGACTTTCATCAGACTTTGCTCTCTAGGAAATGCCGCAGGGCGGATCATGGAAGTGGGAGTCATCTATGACCGAAGAACGCCTGTCGAACGTCGAAAGCCGCTTGAACGCCCTCGAGCAAATCGTTCAGTCCGTGGACCAGCGCTTAAGGCGCCTGGAAAATCCGCACGCCAAACCTGCGCCGCCCCCAGTGCAACGCCCAACCCCGACGTTCGAACTTCCCAATCCCCCCGAAGCTCCCATCGTCGCGCCCGTCGCACCGCCTACGCCTCCCCCGCAACGCACGCCGCCATCCTCACAGACCGCGGCCGAGTACAAAATCGGAGCGCAGATTCTGCCTCGAGTAGGCGCTCTCCTCTTGCTCCTGGGGGTTGGGTATCTCGTCAGCCTTGGACTCTCAAATGGCTGGATTACCCCCGCCATGCTCTTCGGCGGAGCCGTGGCTCTCTGCCTGGCCTTTATTGGGCGTTGGTCAATGGAAGAGGGAAGAGAAGGAAGAATTTGGCCAGGTACTTACCGGGATCGGATCATGTGGCCTCTATCTGACGATTGCGGGGGGCCATATCTTCCAAAAGCTGTATAGTGGCGAAACGCTTGTGGCCCTCTTTTTGGGCCTGAGCCTGGCGAACCTAGGATATAGCGCCTGGCGATCCTCCCGGTCATTTCTCGCGATTGGCGTCATCGGGGGATTTGCTGCGGCCCTAATGCCGCTCGATAAGCAAGCGTTCACCTTAAATTTGGTCCTCCATTTTGCCATCCTGCTCCCCAGCGCAATCATTGCATTAAAGCGCCGGTGGCCCGATGTTGCCGCTTGGCTATGGTTTTTCTCTTCCTTGGCCATACAGCCTGCTCTCTGGACGTCACACGTTCATTGGGGCTATCGCATCGCGGCGTTCGATCTCGGCACACTCATCTGCGTCGCCGTATATGCCCACGGCTACAAACCGTCAAAGTTCGATCCCCAAGCCGTGGCGAGTGCGCTTGCTTTGGCCCTCACGGCGCTCGTCGCATTCAATGTCCAGGGCGGACCGGAAGCCACGATTCATCTGCTGGCATTTGCCACCGTAACCGTGATTCTTGGCTGGCTCATTACCGGAGAAAAGACCGTTCGAATCCCGATCCTGGCCACCGGGTGGGGAACCGCCGCCTTTGTTGCCCCGTTTGGATTCCGACCCGAACTCTCCGCTCTCATTTTGCCTGGTCTCGCTGCCGCTCACGCGTCGATTAGCCTCAGAACAAAGAGCCGAATCCCCAATTTGTACGGAGCGATTTGTCTTGGATTATCTTTTATCGCCTACGCCATGGGGCAAGCTCAGCAGCCGCCCCTCGGATTGGAACGAGAACTGACTGTTCTCGTAGCAATGGCCGTAGCCACTGTCCTTCTGGCCTTTGCCGAAACAAAGCGAGGTAGTTCCGCCAATCACTTCACTCTCCTCGCCTCGTTGATAACCGGTCCCATGCTTGTTCGGGTGACCCAGACCCTGATCCTCACCTCTTACCAACGGTTTGATCTCCTTTTCGCGGTGGCGATCGGAATCGGCCTGGTGGCAGTGATTACGTTCGCCGTCACCGTCGTTTCGGGATGGGAGTCGGGCACGGCCTTCGCCGCCCTCGCGGGAGTCCTCAGTTTATCGGCGTACGCACTTTCTGCAAGCCAAGCCACGCTAGGTTTTGCGATCGAAATCGGTTTCCTCACCATTGCCGCACTTCTCGCGGGCTCTCTGGCCGGACTCACCCAAAGACGCGGAGAGCAAAACTGGACAATTGCCGCGGCGTCTATCGTCCTGGCAGGCCTTGTGACCAGGGCGAGTGTGCTTCTCTGCGCTCACTGGCACTTTGCTCCATCTCACGTTGCCATCCCCATGACTCTCGCCACCTACGCTCTCCTCAACTCACTCGGAGCTCGGTGGAAGGAATTGCCAACGCTTCACGTGGTTGCGGGGCTTTCATGGGCAGGCGCGGTGTTCAGTTACGCGTTGCGCTTCGCCGACCACGGATTCGCATTCAATCAGGAATTGTCTGTCCTGCTCGTACTTTCCACGACTCTGGCTATTTCTCTGCCACTTGCAAACCGTCATCAAGAGTCAAAAGATGTCCTGCCAACGCTTGGCGCTTGGCTGGGCTGGGGGCTCTTCTCCCGCCTTGCCTATATCGTGCTGACCCACCCAGGCGTAGGCATGCAAGCCCTACCGGCTGTTTCGCTCGCTTGGACGGTCTACGCATTCGCTATCATGGGATTAGGATTCCTTTTCGATTTCCGCACCCTCCGTTATTCCTCTCTGGCCTTCCTGACCGCCACCGTCCTCAAGGTCTTGATTCTCGATCTCTCCGGCGCAGCTCCGGGAATCCGCGTTGCCGTCCTCATGGCCCTCGGCTTGGTGCTTATCGGCGGCGGCTATTGGTACATACAGCGACGCCAGTCTTTCACCGAATCCTCACGCTGACGTGATAAGCTCGGCATTCAATGTCGAGCTTGATCGTCCGCCCGTACGAAGACCGAGATATCGAAGGTTATTTCCACGCCCGCGATATGACCTACAACAACGGAGTCCGAACGCCGCCTGAAAGCCGTGTCTTCAAAACGACTCAGCCGTTCGTCGCGGAATTGGACGGTCAGGTCGTGGGCTGTTTCAATGTTCTCGATCTCACCTGTAATCGTGGCGATCGAGCGAATCTGAAATGCGCTGGCATCGCTGGTGTCGCCGTTGCTCCCGAATTCCGCCATCTTGGAGTCGGGAGCCGAATGATGAGCTGGGCCGTGCCCCACCTGAAGGCGCAGGGCTATCACATGGCGTCGCTTTACGGATTTCGCGAGGGCTTTTACCGAAAGTTCGGCTACCAAGTGTGCGGTCTAAAGGTTGAGATCAGCTGCCCTTCGCACCGTCTTCCGCGTCTCGCGCCAGAACTCCCCGTTCGAAAAATTCCGTACGATGCTCCAGAACCTCTCCAAGCCTGTCTTGAGTCGTTCGCCAAAAATCTCAGCGGAATGAACATTCGGAACGACATGCACTGGGGAAGGGTCCTCGATGAAAAGAAGTCCATCTACGCGGTTGGAGACCCTGTCGAAGCCTACGCCATTGTTGATCACGCCATCGACTTCTGGGTTCCGCAACGTATCAACGAGGTCGTCTGGTCCACTCCCGCTGGTTACCGCTCGATCCTGGCCGTACTAAGCGGCATTGCCATCAATAAATCTGCGCTCACCTGGTACGAACCCAGTACCACGCCGTTCTATTCCACTTACCTTGAGCAAGGAGTGGAAGCGAAGATCGTTCGCCCCATCATGTATCGCCTCTTAGATGTACCGGGAGCGCTCGCGGCGTTATCCCCTGTCGGAGCCGGTTCATTCTCGGTGACCATAGAGGATGACCTCATTTCGGACAACTCAGGGGTGTGGCTCATCCAAGACGATGGCGCGACGGTGAGTGTGAGTAGAGGTGACCAAGCAGGGCAAAGTATTGATATCCGAGCCTGGGTTCAGATCTATCTCGGGCAAGCCGGAGCAGGGCAGTGGAGCAACCTACCTCCCGCCGCCCAACGCTTCTTGCCCGAATCGGCAATCTACTGCCAAGAGTTCTTCTAACCTTCGAAACGGACCCCAGCCCGTTGTTTTCTCGTCAATACGTCTATAAAAAGGTTCTTGGTATTGGTCAGAACCTGATCAAATAATGTAGTGACGCAAAGGGGGAACGATGCTGAACGCGATGTTGGCCGTATCGGTGGTGACAACAAGCGCGGGCCCAGAGCCAAGCGCTTGGACCCTCCCTTGCCGAACGCCCCTTGACCTCCTCGCCAAAGATCTGTACCGAGTTGATCTCACGAAGGTGACGATCCCCGGGACCACAATGGAATTCAAGAGGAAAAAGGCAACCGGATTCAGCATATCCTTCCTCCCCGACTTCCTAGACTACGAAACCGAAGCCCCCGGCCCGAACGGCGGATGGTCCTTCAGCGCTCCGACTTCCACCGGAGGATTAAAAGGCGAGATTCTTAAGCGCCTCGGCCTCATCGAAGTCCGTTCCCGCGGTTTCGGAGCCACCTTCCGCTTCTCCGAATTCCCAAACTGGGCCTTCCAGTTCAAGGGAATGAGAAGAGTCACCATCGCCTACATCACCCGGTTTTAATTTTAATTGACCCCTGCCAGGAACTACACTCCCCTCCTCGTCCCTCGTCCCTCGTCCCTCATCCCTCGTGTTTCAACGCTACAAGAGCGTCGAAACACGCTTCCTCCTTTGATCCGCTGGCACCGCAAACGTCACAGCAAACGGCAAACCCACTTCGCACCCCCGGGTTCGGGCCAGCGACTTGTAGTACTCCAGATAAGGAAACGTCGAGACCTCGCCACGAAACAGTCCGTAGCTCAGCATGGCCTTCTCGTAAACGTCGATGTCCTCTTGCGTGACTTCCAAGAACGTCTCCGGCACGTATCCGCGCTGGTCTTCCCAGTTCTCGCCATGTAGATAGCGCCCGCACCAGTGGTGGGGAAGATCTCGTTTGAAAGCAGGGAGCCCGGCATAGAAGATGGCGTCAGGCAGAATCTCTGCGGTGGCCGTGTGGTCCTTATGCATACTGCCTGGCCAGTGCGTAATGATTAACTTGGGTTTGGCCTCTCGGATGATGTCGCACACCTGGAGCTTCACCTCATCGGTCGTTGGCAGTTCGCCATCCCGATAGTCCAGCGCCCACATTTCTGCGCCTAAGAGTTCGGCACACCGTGGCGCCTCTTCACGCTTCTGCCGTTCATATTCAACCGGCGTGAGGGTCTTGTGTCCCTTCTCCCCCGGTGTAAGGTGAAGGAGTCCAATCGAATGTCCTTGTCGTCGATGCGCCGCAAGGGCGATGCCCCACGCGATCTCGTCTCCCATGTGGGCGCCAATGGCCAAGATGTCCGGCATCTTGCCATGTTAGCCCCTAGAAGGTCTTCTTGAGGAGGGCAAAGCGACGCTTAATTTGGAATCCCGCTCCTTCATACAATTTGGCCGCCGTCCGGTCGTCCGACCATCGAAAATAGCTGTGTGTGTAATTCCGGCTGCGTTGGACAAAGAGCGTTTGATGCAAGAGAACCTGACCGATCCCCCTCCCACGGTGGTCGGGATCGACTCCAATCGGACCAAAGCGACTCCTGTCGTAGTGAGAGAAACCAATCACCTTGCCTTGCGCGTCAACCGCCAAGTACAGGTGATCCGCTCCCGCCCACTCATCGAGGATCTCCTGCATCCTGTGCCGCACCACTCGTACCCAATCTCCCGGAAAACACCGTTCGACAAACTGCAGCGTCTCCCAGACAAAGCGAGGAGACATGGGCACGATCAGCACCCCCTCAGATTCGAGTCGGGCCCGAATCTGCTGGACCCATTCCGGGATCGCCAAGTAGTGCTCAAGTGAAGTTTCCATCCAGATGGGGCGATAAACCTCTTGGTAACCTCGCCGCTTGAGAAACTCCAATCCCTCCGCATACGCCTGAACGTCAACCCCGGGACAGAAGTAGCCGGGCGCATAGGGAGAAATCCAAACCTCCTCCCTCCCTCGCTCGCGGTGAAACGCTTCTGCCTGTTCCAGCAACTCAGCCCCGATCCCCTTTCCCCGATGTCTCGCATCGACTCCCATGAGCGTGATGTATCCCCGGTGACCATCGTCGGGAGCATTCTCAAGGGGAACCCGTCGCCCCATCGCTAAGACATAGCCAACCGCTTGGCCCTGATCGGTCGCCAGGATCGAACCCGCGGGATCAAAGTTCGGATCGAGCAAGACCTGCTTGACGAAATCTCGTTCCCCAATCCGTTCCGCCGGCAGTTCCTCCCGCAAGAGGGCCGTGATGCGCGCCGCATCCGTCGATTGCTCAAAATCCACCGGGCAATCTTACTTCGGGGACCAGTCATTCCATCCAGTGGGGAACAAATCCCACACGTGCCAGATGGAGCAAAAGTCATCTCCTTCACCCAGATAGGCGTATCCATACCGATAGATCTCGCCACCTTCCTTGACGAACGCCGAGATGCCCGGCCAAGGATCTCCATCCTTATCCATGTTCATCGCTCGACGGAACGCGCCATCGGCGTCGGCGGCCAGAGGGAAGTTCCAGCCCCGCCGCTCCGCCGTCTCCATCAACCGATCAATGGGATCCGCGCTCACCAATACAAACCCCGCCCGCGTGAGAAAATGCTGAGTGAAGCCACGAAATCCATCCGCCCACAAAGAGCAATGGTTGCACCCCCGCCCCATGTTGTGAACGACCACCAACTCGTCCTTATCTCCAAACAGCTCAGAAATCCGCTTGGAACCCTCGGGGGTCTCCAAAACAAAGTCCTCCACCCGCTCCCGGTGGGCTCTCCGCAACTCAGCGAGTTCCTTCTTCTTCTCAAGGATCTCCGCTTCCAAGGCCTCTATCTCCGCTGATCGACTAACCATGCCCATATCCTAATCCGTTTTCGGTCCCTGCGCACTCAGTACCTTGCACTTGCGCACTCCCATTAGGGCCACCGGCAGGATGTCTACGCTGACATATTTCCGCCCGGACGCCATGAAGATGAAGGCGTTCCCGCCGACACCTGCAAAACCCCGGAGAGATCAATGAATCCCAACGGGATTCCATCTGGTAGCGAAGGGTTAGGGGCGCAGGGCGACCCTTACCCTGGTATTTACGTCGATCCAGAATCCAACCCCAAGGGGGTTGCGTCTCTCCCGGCCCGCATCCTTGCCATCGTCAGACGTAGGGCCGTTCCTCAGCGTCAGCACAACCGCCTCGCAAACCGACGCGAACCGTATCTCCGCTGGCATATTTCCGGCTGACGCCATGAAAATGAAGGCACTCTTTCTGACACCTGCAAAACCCCGGCGAGAGCGATGAATCCCAACGGGATTCCGTCTGATAGCGAAGGGTAAGGGGCGCAAGGCGACCCTTACCCTGGTATTTAGGGCGATCCAGAATCCAACCCCAAGGGGGTTGCGTCTCTCCCGGCCCGCATCCTTGCCATCCTCAGACGGAGGGCCGTTCCTCGGCGCGAGCAAAACCACCCATAGGGTGCCTTCAACAAAACCACAACCCCTCGTAAAAACTCCTTCGCACTCACGCACTACTTCTCCCGCCAACGCGAATCGCGAATCGCAACCAATTCGTCGCGCAAATCCGTTCGCTACCCCTTCTTGTCGACCGGCTTCTCGTTCAACTGATCGAAATTCCGAATCGCGTTGAACAACAAATCGTAACTCCCTACCGTCTGCATCCTCCACATCGGATTGATGGAGAAGAGCAACACGTTCCCTTTGCCCACCTGGCACTGAACCAAAGCTGCCTTGCCCGCCAACTCGTCGGGATGATCAATCATGCCCGACATCAAAAGCTTGTCCTCATCCGCGAACCGGAGAAGAACCTTTGGAGAGGGAAGTCGCGGCGCATTCGTGTTGCGAGACTCCGGAACATCGCCCGGCAAAGACTTGGGTGTGTAAGGAGGGCGTCCCTGAACGATATCGGGATCGGTCAAAGACCCGCGTCCGCTGGGCCGGCCGTTATCTCCACCACCCCGACCCCGTCGTCCTCCTCCACCCGCTTGAAGAATGACGAGCGAATTCATGTTGAAGTAAGCCCCCAACTCGTCTCCATAGTTCGCCAAGATGGGATTGTCCTTCGCCGAATTCAACGTTCGATAGACGCCACCTGGAGCATTAAGATCCGCGGGTTCGAACACTGAGACTCCGTTGACGATTCCGTAGTCGATGGGCACCTGGCACGTGTTGCCAACACAAATGAGCAGCCCCCCTTCAGAAACGAACTTCTTCAGATGGAGAACGCCTTCAAGTTCGATGCCGCCTCGAATATCGTTGCTCGTATCCGGTCCGCCCAGATTCGGATACTCGGAAGTCGCCTTCCAAGGCATCGGATCGCCGACCATCGGTCGCCCGTTGACGATCGATTGCGCGCTCCCGCCTCCCGGCGGCATCAGGATCACGTCGTACTTGGCGCGAAGATCGGCCGTATCTCTCAATTCGTGGACTGAAACGTACTTGTAGTTGACCCCAAGCTGGTCCAACGCCAAGCGGTACCAGCCTTCATCCTGGGTACTCGTCCAGGTGTGAACGAGGGCGATTCTGGCCGAGATTCCTTGCCCTGGCCCCTTGACAGACTCAAAGTCCGTCGTTAACTCCATGGCGGAGTCCAGAACCTTGGTGTCGTTCGTGCGGATCGTGGACACATTAAACAGCGGGCCAAACTGCCATCCGGTGTCATCGTAGGACCGGGGATCATTGGGGTTGTAATACTGCTGATCCAACATCATGTCCGCCATCCGGCTATAGGGTTGGTCCATCCTCACCACGTAAGAATTCGCCAGGAATGTCCCCTCTTTCAGAAGGGTCGGTCGGGTGAGCTTATGAACTTCCACCCCTTGAGCCATGAGGAGCTTCAAAAGCATCGCTTGTTGGTCGGGGTGCTTTTCGTCGGCGGGGAAGATGTACGCGGCTGGCCCTTCTGCACGTGCCTTGAGGATCGAGCGCTTGGACTTCAAATAGAAGTTCTTCATGAACGTCTTTCGTTCATGAGCAACTTTGTACATCCCCGTCAGCAATGCGCTCTGCATGACGTTGACGTTGTTGCGGATTGACCATCGCACCCGAGGAAACGGCGGATTGGGGCGGTACCAGTCCCGCGTCGAAGAGGAAACTGAGGATCGAATTCCGGTATCCGCGCCACCGCCGGAGAACGTCTCATAAAAGCGACCAATCCCATTGTGCCCATTCGCCACCATGAATCCATAGGAAGGCGACCACCCATCGTAAAACCCGTGGGTCCACACCCCCGGCACCCCGCGCTTTGTCATCTCGTTGACTTCGTTGTAAGCCAACATGTGCCACTCGTCGATGAGGATCGGATCGACCCAGGCATTGTAAGGTCCAGTGCCCGTGGAGATGTACAGGTAGGGCACGCTCTCATGCAAGTCATGGAAAACCAAGGGCTTGTACTCGAGCCAGGTCTTGGTAAGCGCCTTCGAGAGTTGAAGAGATAGCGTCATCCCGTCCCGGTTGTCATCGTGGGCAACGTAATGCCCCCAATAAACCAAGGGAATCTCCGGCTTATCGGGATTCGCCTTCCGGTACCGGTACAAGTCCACCACCCGCTCCCGCCCGTCCACATCAAGAACGGGTGTCAGCATGACCACCGAGTTCTTCCGAATCTCCTTGATCATCGGGGTCTCGCTAACCGCCAACCGGTAAGCAAGCTCCATGATCATTTCCGGCGGCCCACTTTCCGGCGCATGCATCCCGCCCGTTGCCCAATAGAAGGGAAGGGCTTTGTCAATAATCTCGTCCGCCTTTCTGTCTCGATCCGACCAATCGGATGGATCGGAACCGGGCGAAGAGCCGGACGCCATTTTCTCCCCGCGCTTGTAGTTAAAGAGGTCCCTCGGATCACCAAGAAAGTGGTTATAGGTTCGCAGACGGTTGATATTCTCTAGGTTGGCCTCATCTGAGATGATCGCTACCACCATCTCCCGCCCCTCTTCGCTCCTTCCGAGGCTCACGACCTTGACCCGCTTAGACTTCTTCTCAAGTTCCCGAAGATAGTCCGCGCATTTGGATGCATAGGTCAGAACATTGGGGGCGCCGACGACGTACCCCAAATATTTCTCAGGCGTCGGCACCGTCTTGCTTGACGGCAAGGTATCGACGAGATCCGTAAGGAAAAACGGCTCCGTCGTGTACTCCCGAATCTTCTTCGAGTACTCCTCATCAATCTGACCAAACCCTAGCGAACACAGGGTAACCACCCCAATACACCCAAAACCACGACTCATCCCCTCCCAATTTCGAGACAGTCCCAACCTCCTCCTTCAACAACTTAACGAATGTAGCGAACGTGGTCCGGCAACCCCCGGCGTGCGCTCCCCAATTTCTCAATTCATTTGAAAAGGAACCCCCGAACCCTATCCTTACGCTCCCGATATCAGCCATACCCCCTCTTCGTCCCTCGTCCCTCGTCCCTCGTCCCTCGTCCCTCGTCCCTCGTCCCTCGTCCCTCGTCCCTCGTCCCTCGTCCCTCGTCCCTCGTCCCTCGTCCCTCGTCCCTCGTCCCTCGCCCCTCGTCCCTCGCCCCTCGTCCCTCGTCCCTCGTCGGGCCCATAGGCCCACCCCCGCACCCCGCTCGCCGTATCCCACCTCCACCAAGGGAACCCCGCTCCTTTCCCCCGAGTCTGAGGAAAACGTTGTTGGAGGAAAATACATGAAATTACTGAGGAATGCGCTACTTGCGGTGACCCTATCTTTGGCCGTAAGTGGTTTGGCCCAAATTAACGTTCTGGTGAACGGAGAACCGGTTCACTTCACGGGCGTGGGCCCTCAGAAAATCGAAGGACGAATACTCGTACCACTGCGCGGAGTCATGGAAAAGCTCGGTGCGTACGTGGGTTATCAAGGTGCAACAAAGACCGTCACCGCGACGCGAGGCGATGTTGATCTGCAACTCGTTCTGGGGCAACGACGAGCCGTTCTTAACGGTCGTGACGTCATGATGGATGTCCCTGCGATGGAATATCGGGGAAGCACTCTAGTTCCTCTTCGATTCATGAGTGAGGCATTGGGTGCGGAGGTCAAGTGGGACGGGGCGACGTCCACGGTCATGATCGCGACCAATGGGACGACCGATTCTGGCGGGGGAAATCCGCCAACTGGTGAAGGCATTTCCATCTCCGCGTTCAACGTGGAAGGCGATAGTCTTCTAAAGGCAGGCTCCGTCATCAGTTTCACGCTCAAGGGGACCCCGGGTGGAACCGCCACCGTTCAGATTCCAGGGTTGGTCAAAGATATTGCTCTCAAAGAGTCTGGAGTGGGTGTCTATACCGGAGCGTTTACCGTGCCGGAAGCAAACAAGAACCCTATCACCGTCAGCAAAGCCAGCGCGATTGCCAGACTCAAAGTTGGCAATAACGAACGCCTCATCCAAGCTGGCGACAACTTCCAAGTGGATAACCAAGCTCCGACCATCTCGGCGACCACGCCGGAATTAGAGGGACGCGTCAACCAACTTCGCCCGAACATCACCGCCGTCTTTGAGGATCAAAACGGCAGCGGCATCGATTCATCAACCGTTCGTCTCCGTCTCGACGGAAAAGACGTGACCGAGGACGCCACCGTCACCGCAAACCTAGTAGCCTACAAGCCTGCAATGGAACTGACAGCTGGAAAGCACGAAGCCGAAGTTCGAGTAAAAGACCGAGCTGGTAACTACACAGCCAAAACATGGACGTTCAACGTCGTCGATAAAGCGAGCGTGATCACCTCGTTTAAACATGATGCTCCTAAAGAAATCCAGCCGGGTGACGAAATCACATTCACCTTGTTGGGCGAACCTGGAGCAACCGTCAATCTCAGCATCGGCGACCTCAAAACCCTCAAGATGGAAGAGGTCTCGCAGGGCAAGTACACCGCATCCTACGTTGTCCGCCGCACCGACCGACTGGACGGAGTCATCGCGAAGGCCAAACTGAAAACCAAACAAGGCGAAGCCTACACCGCCGACGTTCAAATCGGATCGGTCGTTGCCAGTGATCAACCACTCTCCGCCCCAAAGATCACCTCGCCCATAGACGGAGAAAAGGTCGATCGAAACATAGTCTTCAAAGGCAAAGCTGACGCCAACGCAAAGATCCAAATCCGAATCGAATTCACCCAGAAGGTCTTCGGAGCCATCCCCATCAGCGGCGTCGTCGCCGACCTTGAAGTCGAAGCGAACGACAAAGGCCAATGGGAAACCCGAGAAATCGATCTGGACACCGGTCTCGGCAAAGGCAACATCACCTACACCGTGACCGCCATCACCCTTGGCGCGGACAACAAAATGTCTGAAGCCACCAAGATCACCCTCAAGCGATAAAGGAGTTAAACGATGAAAGCACTTGTGTTAGCCGCCATTGCGCTGAGTTCTGTCGCCATGGCGGGTGGGGAATACCCCCTGGTTAAGGTCAACGGAAAGCCCGTGGAGTTCAAAGGTACTCAACCGCACACCATCGTCGGCCGCGTCATGGTTCCAGTTCGCGGCGTGTTCGAAGCCATAGGCGCTTATGTGGAGTACAACCCCGTAAACCACCGCGTCACCGCTCGACGGGCAAACGAAGAAATCGACCTGGGCCTCGGCGACAAGTTGGCCCACCGAAACGGCGCTGAAATAGAACTAGACGTCGCACCCCTTACCATTGAGGGTCGCATGATGGTCCCCCTCAGGTTCATCGCCGAATCGCTCGGAGCCACAGTGGACTACGTCAAGGACACAAGAACCGTCGAAATTACGACGAACGAGAATATTCCTGGAGTGAAGCAACCGCCCAGGTAAAAAGCGCCCACCCGGTGAGAAAGCAAACGCCCCCTATCGGAGTGATCGCACCCAACCAGCTAACTCCCGAGAGAGCCAAGGCGTAGAGGCTGCCGCTGAAGATAACGATGCCCGCGAGGAATAACCATCCCGCGGGCTTCAATCGTTCTGCCTGCGGAAAAATAAGCCGCAACGTTCCGAGAACCAGCAACGCCATCGCGTGAAACATCTGATATTGGACGCCGGTCTGATAGATAGCCAAGGCTTCGTCTGAGATCGAACCCCTAAGCCCGTGCGCTCCAAATGCTCCAAACGCCACACTCAGCAGCGCCAAGACTCCTCCTAAGATCAAAAACTGTCGTCCCACTCCCCGATTATGAGACCCTTACGACGCGACAAATAGTAAAGGCGGGCCATCCGTCTGAATGACCCGCCTCAAAATCGATTGAAGTTACTTCTTTCGATCGCTCTTAACGGTAAAGGTCTCACCGTTGTTACTGTATTGAATCGTCCAAGTTCCGTTACCCCCCACAACTCCCAGCTTCTTCTGCTGGTCCGGGGTTAGATCGCTCCAATAGAGGAAGCCCTGCTTTTTGTTCTTCTCCCGCTGAGCCGGCGTCAGGCTCTTCGCCACGCTCTTCAGATCTTGCCCCTGATGAGAGAAGACGAACGATCGCTCTTCTGGCATGCTGAACTTGAATGAATCGTCAAATCCATGGAAGTCCTTCAGATCCTTATCGGTCTTCATCCTCATTTCGAGGTCTTCCATCATTTTTTCATGGGCCTTCATCTTCTCGGCGAAAGCTTTGTTGTCGAAAGCTTTCGCTCTAAATTTCTCCCCAAACGCCTTCTGTTCGAGAGCTTGAGCCTTCATCTTCTTCGCAAATTCGCTATCCGGCCCAAACTTCTTTTGCATTTCCTTCGCGAATTCGCTGTTCTCACCGAACTGCTTTTCCATTCGCTTGGCAAACTCGCTATCGGCGCCGAATTTCTTCTCGAGGTCTTTCGCTAATTGCTCCATGTTCTGAGACTTAAACTCGAAGTTCATCGGAGGCATAGCGGGCATCCCTGGCATAGCAGGCATAGCGGGCATTTCACGGACCACACCTTGCTTATCCGCGTAGAAAGAGGGCTCGGAGCGGAAAACGTAAACGGTGTCGTTCTGAGTCCAACTGCCACCCAGAGCGCTTCCAATAGCCCGAACCGCCGCATCCAACGGAACGTTATTCAAGTTCAGATTGATCTTCGCATCCTTAGAGAGACCCGTCGTAACGAAGCTGACCCCTTGGTTGCTGAGCCAATCGAGGACCTCGGAAACAGACGCATCCTTGAATCGAACGCTGATTTGCTTTTGGAAAACGGCATTGGAGCTAGAAACCGTACCGGTTCCCGTCGCGATGATCTCCGGTTCATTCGTCAGAATCGGCCGAACGCCCGGATACTGGAAGCTGGGGTCTTGAGTTACAATCCCGGCTCCAAAGACCGCCGAAGTCAATCCTAGTATCGTTTTCACATCCATTTCTGCAATCTCCTACTCTTTCACACACCAGAACGCTGAGCGCTCACACGGCATACGAACGTGGCCGCAATATTAGTTCCAACATTCGCAAATTTGTGCAATTTCCAATCACTGTAAGGCATGGGAGCGTCAAGCGGAAGAAAGAAGGCCCCTAGACCTATTTGCGTTTGAGCCAAAGGCCGCGAAGTCGCTTCTGCTCTGCCGTTGCCCCCTCAAGTTCCTGAATTACCTGTTCCTCAACGTCCTTGGAACCCAGCTTGTACTTCAGTTCCACGGTTTCCGAGCCGCGCTTGACGGAAACGGTAACCGTTTCGCCTGGCTTCAAGCCCTCCATTGCGTCCATTTGAGCTTTCTGAAGTTTCGCTACGGTGTCGCCGGTCGTCGGCCTTCCATTGATCGCCACCACCAAGTCGCCTGCCTTGTATAGCGCTTCCGCATCGCCCCGCGCACCCCTGGTGTTTAAGGCTTTGTCTTCGCGAGATGGACCTAAGTTGACCAGCAGGTCGGCGTCTTGACGCGTTCGGCTGACCAGTTGCAGCCCAACCTTCGCAAGCTGTTCCTCGATCGGCAATTCGCCCGCCTTCATGATCACCCGATCGTAGAAGGGACCCAGCTTATCTCCGCCGAATCGCACGCACTGCTTTCGGATCTCATCCTCTTCGAACCCCGGCTTGCTGTCCTTGCACAAGTTCCAAAGCGCATACTCTACGTCGTCCAAGTTCCTCTTGCCCTTGGACTCGGCTAGGATTTCGATGTCCAGGCACATTCCTGCCAGCCAGCCGGTGTCGTAATAACTCACTTGAAAGCCCGTGCTGTTTCCTCGACCGTTCGCCGCGTCGCCCACGCGGTAACTGGCCTGATAGGGACTCACTTCTAGCCGTCCGGGTTTGCTCCGCTGACCGCGAACGTTCCCAACTAACGTCTCGAAATACTCGTTCTGGTTAGTCCAACCGTACCGATGAAGCAACGTGTGAGCGTAGTAGTCCGTCACGCCCTCCAACCACCAGAGCGCGCCCGTCTTTGGCAAGACGTTGTAATCGAAGGGACCCAGAGGTTTGGATCGAATGCGCTTCACGTTCCAAAGGTGGAAAAACTCGTGGCTGCAAACCCCAACGGCCCGCGGCCCCACGCCACTGGCCAAGCCGATCTGAGTGCTGTTCAGATGCTCCAACCCGCCCGCGCCGTCATATCGGTCGGTGGTAGAGAAGTGCCACACGTAGCGCTTGTAGGGAATCCCTTTCATGAAGTCCGTTTGCATCGTGCTGACGAACTTACAAGCCTTAATGATGGCGTCCGCATCCACTTCGTCCTTGGCCGCACCGTAAAGGGCAATGAGGTGATCCCGGCCCTTTACCTCGTACCGGAGCTCACGAATATCTCCTAGAGTCACCGGTGAATCCGCTAACACGTCGTAGTCCGGCGCCACAAACTCATGGCCCGAGGAACCGACGGGATCGAGCCCCGTCGCAATCTTCCAACTACCCGGAACTCTAAGATCGAGACGGCAGGACTCGGCTTTCCGATCCACGACATAGAAATAGGTGGGCGGCCCGCTGTAATTGCCAGAGCCGGCGCTGAACCGGAACGGAACCGAGTAGCGAACTGTCACCTTACGGTCGGGAGCCTGGTCGATCGACCACGTGTTATCGTTCTCCTGCTTAAAGTCAACGGATTTGCCCGCGCCATCCGTTACCGCCAGCCCCTGAACGTTCTTGGCAGGCATCGAAAGCACATAGGCGCCTGGCGCCCAGTTGGGCATTTGAATCTTAACTGGTCCCTTTGCGTCAAATCGCATCTCCACCTGGAGTCGGTCTCCTCCTTCCGTAGCGGTCACGGAGTAGCGAATTTCAGCGTGGGTAACTGCGGCGAGGGCGGCTAATGCCAGGGCCGTCGTGAATCGAGATCGAACGATCATGTCGCCATCCTACGACAAAACCCAAATCGAAAGGAACCCCTAAAACAAGAAGCCCCTCTCCAATCCTGGAGAGGGGCTTCGCAAGCCAGAGACCTACTTGGAAGAAGCCATATCCGCGCTTTCATGAGGCTTCTGGGTGTTCACCACCCCTTGTTCCTCGCGTCGCCGCCGTCGTCGCACCAGAGCCTCTCGGGCAAAGTGAAGGTGCTCTAATGCTTCAGCGTTCTCGGCACATGCCAAATCGCGGCCTTGAAAGTCCAGAAGCTTTTCGACCAATACGTCGATCACGTCTTCCAGACGGCATCCGTTGATGCCCACTTCGTTAGGATGTCCGTGCTGGAAAACGATACTGACAAATGGTTTTTGAACCAATGCCTCGCTTCCATCCAAACTCCTAAATTTCTCCATATTCTCACTCATTCGTGAACCTCCCTCGTGTGTGGTCGGAGAGCCGCGCACGGCTCATCAAAGCGTTATCGCCTATTGTCCCTTTACTATATACGCCGAATGGGGGCGCCGCCGTTCTCAGTAGCCCGGCACAATGTAAACGGGAACCCGCTCTTCTCCGGCTCGACGGCCGTTCATAATGACGTCCAGCCGATAGTCGCCTGCTTTCTCCAAACGAATGGGAGGAACCGCAATCTGGGCAAAGAGCTTGATAGGAATGGCCCCTGCCTGCGGCTGGGGGACTTCTCCCTTTAGGTTAGCATGAAACAACTGCTTGGCATCGGGATCGACTAAGTGAACGTCCACCGCCCAAGGCGTCCCCACCTCATCCGCCTCAAACTCCACCTGTACGCAGATGAAGAAGGCGGGATGATCCAAAGGCAAACCCGGAAGGCGAATGTCGTCGAATATGCCCACCATGCTGTGTCGTTGATTCTCAAGCTTGCAGGCATATTCGCATAGCTTCGCCAACAGAAGTTTCATAGGCTCAGGGTACCGATTTTATGCCGTAAGATAATCGAACCATGATGAAACGACAGATTGCGGTCGCGATCCTCCTTGCCCTTGCGGCTTTCGGTATCTGCTCTGAACCTACCGCCGACCAAGTGCTCCAAAAGGCGATGGCCGAAGCGAAAGGTTCTAAGAAGAACGTAATGGTTATCTTCCACGCCTCGTGGTGTGGATGGTGCAAGAAGCTTGACGAGTTTTTGGCCGAGCCTAAAATGGGCAAGCTGATCAAGAAATCGTATGTCGTCGTGCACCTAGACGTCTTGGAATCGCCTGAAAAGAAGGCCCTGGAGAATGCTGGCGGCCTCAAATACATGGAGACATTCGATGGCGCGAAGGCTGGACTGCCTTTCACTGCAATCGTGAATCCAGAAGGGAGGATGCTCATCAATTCCAATCGCGGTGAGAAGAAAGAGAATATCGGCTATCCCGCCGCCCCGGAAGAAGTTGGCCACTTTATCGAAATGCTCAAGAAGACCGCGCCCAAAATCTCTGACAAAGAACGCGATGAGATCAAATCCTGGCTGGAAGCTCACGCGCCTCACTAAACTGCTAAGGCAACGGTGCCCCGACGCCAAGAGTATCCCAACACGCCAAGTTCGGCGAGTTGGGATACCGTTAACGCGACGCAGCTGGTGACGATGCCAGGCCACCTCATTCCCACGCCGACGAAGAGCAGGAGAATCAGGCAGGTAACCGAGACGCCCATTGCCGCTAACCTTGAAACAGTCAGGTGGTGTGCCGCCAGCATCCCCCTTAAGTAGGACTGCATTGCCCCTATCAATGGGAGGAAGCAACTCAGCAACATCGCCAAATGAGCGGTCTTGATGATCTGAACGTCAGATACGCCCAGAAGGGTATGAAAGAAAAACACGTCGAGGCGGGAAAGCGAAGTTAGGGCCATAACACTGGTCGTGCCTAACCCAATGTAAAGGCAAAACCGCTTGAGTTTAAGCGAAGACGCCGCATCTCGGTATAGGGTTATCACTACCTCCGGCAACGCAAAGACGATCGTTCGGTGTAACCAAATGAGGGTCGAAGCCACCTGAAAGGCGCCCAGAGCCAAGATGCTGTGGGGACTCCTGGCCAGGGCAGTTGAGACCATTGGCTGCCCCAGAAGGGTCACCATCGTGGTTAAAGAAAGAGGAAGGTGAAAGTGAGCGAGGAACCTCTGGCTAAGGGGGCGCAATCCAGGCTCATCGAAAGCAAGACTACTGGCCACCGTGGGGCGGCTTGCCCAATGAGCGAACCCCGCTTCCGCCGCCACGGCGCAGACGAGCCCAATGGAGACCACCATGATGCTGGACAAACTACCGAGGAAGTAAAGGCCACCCGCCACTAAGGCCATGGTGGTCATTCGCACCGCGGTTCCCATTCCAATAAGCCGGGTTTGACCGTTGCGAATCATTAGGCCCTGCAGATATCTTCGCCATCCAATGAGGGCGCTCCAGGGGATCATCACGATTAATCCTGGTCGCGCCACTTCGGACACCCTCGGATCGAGCCCGATCACATGCTCAGTTAACAGCCAGTAAAGTGGAGTCGCCGCCACCAGCGCGTGAACCACCGTCACGACCGCCATGATCTTCCACACGAACCGACTGAGTTCCACATAGTGTTGGCGATCCTTCCCGAGGGTCGTTGCCGTCGTCAGGAGGTCGATTACAGGACTCTCGATCCAAAGCGATACGGCCATGAGGGGTTGAAACGCCGCAATGCTGATATCGGCGTTTGCCATGCGAGAAATAACGCTCATCGCAATCGGCGATTCAATGGCCATAAAGAGCCATGACAACGCAAGGGGAAGATAGAAACGAAAAATGTGGCTGTTCGAAAGTCCGGAGCTTTCGACAGTAAGGTCTTCAGACAAGAGTTAGATTTTACCGGCGAAGGAGGAAAGTCTCGGAACTAACTATAGTGGGTTTGAGCAACGGCAAGACAGGTCAAGAGTCTGTCACGGCCCTGTCACGGTGAAAGGGAAGCATAAAGCGAGCTAGTCGAAAGACTGCCTTCTCAGGGAGCTCACTCCACCCCCTTTGAGCTCCCCTTTTTTCCTCTAACTTTGACGGAAACGCCTTGATCTACCCAGGAGAAAAACCACTTAGCGGCGTTGTTGTCGTACATAGGCAGACGTATGCATCCATGCGAGCCCGGCGTGGACAAGGTCAGTTCCGACCCATGGATAAAGTAATTGCCTTTAAGATGCACGCTAAAGGGCATCTTAGAGCCATAGATGCTGGAGATGTGCATGGTCTCCTTCTTGCCCGTGATGTAATCGCCCGGGGGAGTGTCCTTTAGTTCTCGACCGCTGCTGATCGGCGAGTGAAGCACGACCATCTTGCCCTGCCAAGCCCAAATCTCTTGTTTGTTGAGATCCACAAAGACGCGCTTTTTCCCGACTTCGACTCCGTAAGCGTTCGTCTTTTCGACAGGCATGAGAATGGCTCCGGAAAACAGTCGAGGATAGTCGACGCTCAGATCCTGGCCACCCAGCTTTGCCAGATCGGTGACGCTGTCGTATTCAAACCGACGTCCAGTGGCATTTGCGACCGAACGGGCGCTCACATAAACTTGTCCGGGCCGATCCGCGAAGGTGATGCCCTCCAGAGTCGGGCTCCATAGGGAACCCAAGAGACCGTAAATCACACCCTGATTATAGGCGCACGGCGGCTTTGCGAGGGAATTCGGGCCGGTTGAGCATCGCCGCTGCCTTGCCCACGTGGCGTTGATTGTGAAGAACCACCATCTGGATCGCATCGCCAAATTTAAGCTTGACCAACTTGGCAAACGGCGAGGAGAATCGTTGGGTCAGGTCTTTACCTTGCGCAGCCTCCAACGCCCGGTCAAATCGATCCTGAAGCTCTAAATATTCCTTGACGATTTCAGAGTTGATCTTGCCACTTGAAGGGATGAGCGGCTTGGGTACCGGGGCATTCATCGTTGAATGGGGACCCACCGCCTTAAACATGAACTTGCCCCAAAAGCCGGGAGCATAGTGCTTCCTCTTTTCGCCGGATGTGGCGGCGAGGTGTTCGATAATCGCAACGTATTGCCGGTTGGTAAGAACCATATGGTGAAACTGTTGCCCAATGCTCCAGGTGTTATCGTCGGGCCGCCAGTTCAATTGGTCGTCATCCAATCCCAGAAGTAAGTCCTTAACCTGCTCATTGGTGATCACTGAGGCATTACTCATTTGGCTAAGCAACGTTGCGTTATCCATATTTCCTCTCTACGACTGAATCTGTTTTCGATTCTATGACACTTTTTTGCCATAGGTCCATATTCCCCTGAAACCGAGAAAGTGATCGCAACGTGATATCATATCGATGTCACAGGAGAATCAGATGATTCAAGAAAGAGAAAAGCGTGGTTTGCCGGGCTTGTTAATGGTGTTTGTGGTGTTGGCGATGTATGCCTACGCCGGTTGGATGATCTACGGTTTTACGCAGTTGGGGCCGAATCCACAAGGAATAACCGGAAAGGTCATTCTGTGTGGAGCGCTGTTTATCCTGGCCGCGTTTATGATGGGGGGCTTCTTCGTCATCGAGCCGAACGGCAGCAAGGTGCTGCTCCTGTTCGGTAAGTACGTCGGCACGGTCAAAGAAAGTGGGTTCTTTTGGGCCAATCCGTTCTATAGCAAGCGAAACGTCTCGTTGAGGGCTCAGACCTTAAATGGTCAACGGCTCAAGGTGAACGATCAAGTCGGAAACCCGGTCGAGATTGCAGCTGTGGTCGTCTGGCAAGTAGTGGACACCTACAAAGCCAGTTTTGACGTGGAAAACTACGAGGACTTTGTAGCGATCCAAAGTGAAACGGCGCTTCGACACTCGGCGAGCAGCTACCCATACGATGGCGATGAGGGGCAGATTTCGTTGATGCGGAACACAGCGGAAATCAGTGAGCATCTTCAGGAAGAACTCAACGAGCGACTGGCGCGCTCAGGAGTGAAGATCCTAGAGGCTCGATTGTCTCACTTGGCCTACGCACAGGAGATTGCGGGCGTCATGTTGCGAAAGCAGCAGGCCGCCGCGGTCATCGCCGCCCGTCAACGCATCGTGGATGGTGCGGTGAGCATGGTTCAGATGGCGCTCGAGCATCTTGAAAAAGACAAGATCGTGGATCTGGACGAAGAGCGCAAAGCTGCCATGGTGTCGAATCTGATGCTGGTCCTCTGCAGCGAGACCAACGTTCAGCCGGTCGTGAACACGGGGACGCTCTATCCAGGCTAATGGCGGAGCGTAAATCATTCCCGCTGAGAATCAGCCCCGATTTGTGGGAGGACCTCCAGCGAATGGCTAATGAGGAATTTCGATCTGTAAACGCACAGATCGAATTCCTCTTGCGTGAAGCCGTAAAGCAACGCCGAAAAAAGATCGAGGAAAAGAACGGCGATTAACTTCCTTTCTTTCCCAGCCGCTTTGCCTGGTTGGCGAGAATTTGAAGCTTCCGGTCTTGTTCCGCTTTAACATAGGCAGTTATCCGATAATCGGAAGTGAGCGAGTAGGGCATCTGGAGAGTGAACTGGCTTGATTGTCCCACGATTTTAAAGGGCTCAAATTTGATGGCACGAGAAACGCGCGTCGCGTCTTCCTTTTGAAGAGCCTCAATGATCATCTCTCCGGGATAGGTGGCGCTATCCTGCACGTTCACAGGCTTTACCATGAGATTGAGCATCCGAGCCAAACCTGCCTTGATGGAATCTTCGGTGAGTTCTTGGCCACTGCCTTCACCGTCGATTTGATACTCCCTAAAGGTAGCGGAGACTCCTTTGGGAATGTCTTTCTCGACTTGGGCGCTGCCAAGGGTAGTAGTTCCAGCGTCCGCCGCTACTTCTACCGCAGCCGTACCGTTCCCGGCAATGGCTGGCGTGGGAGGGATCGCAAAATCAACCGGCGCTTCGGGAGCTGAAACCCAAGGTGCCGAATGATTTCGGCCGTTCTTTAAGCCCACTTTGTAGGCCATAACGACTCCGAATGCCAGAAAAGCAAGCCAAAAAGCGACCGCTCCTGCCATCAACCACCGGTTCCGAATGCGGCGCTTCGTCTCGTTAGGCGTGACCGGTGGTAAGTGGCGCGTGGCACGGACTTCTTTGAGCATGGACTCAATGTCAGAAGGGGAGGCGGCAATAGCTTCCGCCAGATCGTTGACGGAGGTCCGGGCTCGTAAGGCATCGGTCTCGCTTTGCCGCTTGGCCCAAAGCTCCAATACGGCTTCCGTCTCCTCGGGAGACATCGAAATTGATTGAAATTCCTGAGCGCCAACTGTCATGTCGCAATAACCCAAATGCATATTACGACGGTCCAATGTGAACCTGGGGTCTTGGGCCTAACGAAAGTGAGAATGCTGGTGCCAAGAAGTGGCGATAAGATATCGATGCGATGAGTTTTTTGAAGAAACTGTTTGGTGGAGGGGAAGAAAAATCCGACCCACTACAGAAGCTCGGGATCAATCTGAACGAAATGGTTCAGAAGGCACAAGATGCCAGCGCCGTCCACGTTGAAATACAAACGGTGACTGCAAGCGACTACATGACCATGGCGAGCGCCATCACCGGCGCCAATAGAGAACCTCGGACCACATTTGTGAAGAAGACGACCTGTCACAACTGTGGTGGCGCAAAAACCTTGGCCCCTAAAACCGCCTATGTTTATTGCGACTTCTGCGGCAGCCTGACTGACTACGACTTTCAGAAGGCGTGCGAGAATCCTCAATCGGCGATGCCAGGCCCCGCATACGAGCAATTGGTGAGAAGTCTCCAGGCGGATATTGAAGCCGCTAAGAAGACCGATGACGCAGTGAAATTCAAAGAAATCCAGCGGCAGCTTTACGGTAAGTGGGTTGAGCTTTGTCCCAACGCGAACTCCCCTCGCGCGAAGAATGACGAGGAATACCGAAACCAACTGGTTGAATACATGGCTGAGATGGCTACAATCAACGAGTTTGATCCTACGTACCGGCAATTCGCCGACCAGGTGAATCGTCAGACACGGGCAATCCAATGGAGTGGGACATTTCCCCGCCCCGTAGCCTCAGGTGAAACGTTTTGGCCGTTATTCGAGACCGTATCGAAGCAACTCGATTTCAGCTTTGATCTTATGCGCGATCGCGGCGTGATTGAACGTCATCCCGATCAAGCTCCCGAATCGCTTCAGCGCCGTATGGCGGCTTCGATGTTCTGCCAGGGCTGGCTTCCTTGCCTGGGTGAAGAAGACTCAGAGAGGATGATTCGAGAAAGTGGATTGAAAGGTGAGTACAGCAAGCTTGAGCCGAAGGAAACCACCCTTCGACATTGCGGCTCGTGCGGTGGCGACCTCCAAGTTCTTTCCGGAGCAAAAGCCGTGCTATGCGAAGATTGTGGAATCCGCATCGATGTTTCTGCGGATGAGGTGAATTGCGCCAACTGCGGAGGACTCATCAGCTTCCCAATGGGAAAGAACCGGACGACCTGCCCGTTTTGCAAAGCGGAAGCCCAAAGGATGTCCTGGTAGTCCAAATGAAATGGACTAATCCCTCCGATTCTCTCGCTTAAAGAACTCCACAATTGCCTGAGAGGCCATTGTGGGGTACTCATGCGACCCTGGATAGATCATGACTCCTAGGTCCGCGGCGCCATGGTAAAGGCTCATCTGACCGATCTTCGTTTCCTTTCCCGATATGCCGTTCACGCGTTTCAGGAATTCAATGGAGCGCTGCTGACCCTCGAAGGGAACCATCGTGTCCTTTTCGCCGGCGATCACAAGGGCGGGCAGAGGCTTGAGTGATTCCGCAACTTTTTCGAGGGTTCCCGCGACGATCGATACCGCCGCCAACTTATCCCGTCGCGCCGCCCAGAGGACATAGGTGAAGTAAGCGCCGTTGGAATGCCCCATCGCGTAGGTGCGACGAGTATCGACGCCGAACTCTTTCGCGAAGGATGTGTACATGGAGTCGAAGAAATGGAGATCCCGGTCATTCTCCATGCCTACCGACTTCTGCCAGCCAGGCAAGAATCCTCGACGATCGGCTTCGGTCTTTGTACGCAATCCCTGTGGGTAGACCACAACCGCTTCCGGCCAAAGTTGGTGGATGAGGAAATGCCGAGAAGAAAATCGAGCGGTCCCGCCGTGCCCATGAAAGCCAAACACCAAGGGCGGATGCGCGGTCTTTACCGAGGGTGCATAAACCAACGCCGTCCTTTCCACCCCATCGACCTTAAAAGTTCGAGTCTCGGGTTCTGATGCCGCCGACGATAGGGAGGCCAAAAAGATCGCAACGGAAACCATATCACGTTAAACGACGCCACCCCAATCAAGTTCAGCCGCCCAACTCCCAAAAGCCCAACGCCTAAGGCCCACTCCCAAGCACTTTCTCCACTTCTCCCAATGGTTTTCGGCCAAGCGCTTTTCGCATCGTATCGTTAAAGCCGACGGAATCGACTTCCGCCAGCGTCCGTCCGTGATACTGCGTTCCCACACGTTGGAGATAGCCTCCATATTCAAGCATCCTATCGTAGGATAGGGCCGCCAGTTGCCGACCAATTGCCGGATCCAAAAGCGTGGCGCAAAGCGCCAGTTCGTGCGCCAACGCGAAATCGTCCCACCAGCAGCCGTGCTGCATGATCAGCGCCGCATCCTGATAGTCTTGCGCCGTCATGATCTTAATGTCCGCGAGCATGGATCGAAGACGGGCTCGGCGAGCGTCGTCCTCGCGACTGATCGCAATCAATTGCTCTTGAGTCAATTTCGACCAATCCCCCTGACGGACCTTTTGGTCCTCTTCCACCAATCTTCGGAGTTCGTCATTGCCCTCCAAGTTCTTGACTAACTTTCTCGCTTCCTCGGGATTGAGGAGCACGGTTTGGACGCAGGTCACCGGCGCCTGGACCTTGTACTTATCCGCTTGCAGACCTTCCAAGGCTTTCTGAGTTCCAAAATGTTGCCGACGACCTGTGCTCATCAAGAACTGATCCCAACTGGACGCGATGGCCCTCGCCGCTTCGTCATTGCCAAGGGCCATTGCCGTAAGAGTCAACTCATATCGAAGGCGGCATTCTGAAAGCCCTCCTCGGTCGTACTGAACTAGCCTTGCCGCCGTCATAAAGTCTTCAGAAGACTTCAAGGTGTCCGCTGTGACGATTTTAAGAATTTCGCCATTGACCGCCGCGAGCTTTGCCCCCTTTTCCATGCTCCACTCGCCGCTACTTTGAAGCGACTTCACCGTGTTTTCCAATTCGGAAAGAGACCCCACCTGACCCACCGCCATCGACCAGGTCAGAGATGTCGTTAAGATAAAGAATTGGTACAGTCTCATTTTCGCCTCTATAGGTAACCAATCGATCATAGGGTATCCCATAGATCGGTATGCTAAGAGGGATCATGCCAAGTTCGATCACGATGACCCCCGAGGGACTCCACGTCCCCAACGATCCCATCATTCCGTTCATCGAAGGCGACGGCACCGGCCCCGACATCTGGGCCGCCAGCGTCCGAGTTTTCGATGCGGCCGTAGAAAAAGCATACGGCGGTTCGCGGAAAGTTGAGTGGAAAGAAGTTTTAGCCGGCGAGAAAGCCTATAACCAAGCCGGCAACTGGCTCCCCGACGACACTCTAGAAGCATTCAAAGCCCACCTCGTCGGTATCAAAGGCCCCCTCACCACCCCGGTCGGTGGCGGCATCCGGTCCTTGAATGTAGCCCTTCGCCAAATTCTAGACCTCTACGTCTGCCTCCGCCCCGTCCGCTGGTTCGAAGGCGTCCCATCTCCAGTAAAGGATCCTGGCGCGGTGGACATGGTGATTTTCCGAGAGAACACGGAAGACATCTATGCCGGTATCGAATTCCAAGAGGGTACGGAGGACGCTAAGAAGTTCTCTAAGCTTATTGAAGAGAATTTCCCCGACCGGTTTAAGAAAGTTCGATTCCCAGCCACCGCTGGCTTCGGCATCAAGCCCGTCTCCCAAGAGGGGACCGAGCGACTGGTGAAGGCTGCCATCGAGTACGCCATCCAAACCGGCCGAAAGAGCGTTACCCTCGTTCACAAGGGCAACATCATGAAGTTCACGGAAGGCGCCTTCCGTGACTGGGGCTACGAAACTGCTGCCAAGCTATTCGGTGGTAAAGAAATCGATGGCGGCCCCTGGCAGGAACTACCAAACGGCATCGTCATCAAAGACGCCATCGCCGACGCCTTCCTCCAACAGATTCTGCTCCGTCCAAAGGAATACGAAGTCATCGCCACTCTAAACCTCAATGGTGACTACATTAGCGACGCCCTCGCCGCTCAGGTCGGCGGCATCGGAATCGCCCCCGGCGGAAACGTGAACTACAACACGGGGCACGCCATCTTCGAAGCCACCCACGGAACCGCGCCGAAGTACGCCGGCCTTGACAAGGTCAATCCTTCGTCGGTGATTCTGAGCGGCGAGATGATGTTCCGCTATATGGGCTGGACCGAAGTTGCCGATCTCATTCTAAAGGGTGTAGATGGCGCCATCGGATCGAAGAAGGTCACCTACGACTTTGCCCGATTGATGGAAGGCGCCACCGAGATCAAGTGCTCGGAGTTCGGCGACAACATCGTCGCTCACATGGGCTGATAGCAAGCAACTTACCGGGAGCGCAATGAACGCTCCCGGTATCTATCGTCTTAGTTTCTTCCGAACAACCATCCAGACGACCAAGAAAGCCGCCAATCCCAGAACGACCGGCCACCCCACAATCGGTCCCGTCTCACGATCTCTGGGCTCATTCGAGTTGTCAGCCCGTCTTTCTTGAGGCGCCGAAGGGTGAGTTACCATCTGCGGTGCGGACCGTAAGTTCAGATTAATCGTAACCTTCGGCTGAGTGGCTCCCGCCCCTTGTTTGAGTTTTTCTTGAGATGGGGTTTTCAGAGCAAGGCTTTCTTTCTTAAACCCGCCTTCGTCTTTCATCGTGGATGGCGTCTCCAAACCCCCTTGACTCGCCATTGCTGGTTTCTTGCCCAGGGCCCTTAGTCGAGTGAGGCCATCGACTACCCGATTCGAGGGAATCTGGAGTCTCATGTTAGCGGTAGTCTCTTCGTCGGATAATCGGTACGCTTCATCCGATTCGACTTTTCCTCTAAGATCGTTAGCGATCTCACGGGCCTTTACTTGAGCTTTAGGGACATCCTCTACCTCCAGTTCAAGATGAGTAACTTGATCGGCATAAGGGGCTCCCAGCATCTGTGGCGAGGGACTCATTGGCCTTTCTGGAACTCGTGCCGACTTGGCCGTTGATACCTTTTGTCCGGTGTTGACTTGATTGTCGAAGAACACATCACTCTTTTGTGTTTTCTCACCGGGAGAAACGCTCTTTTCTCTTGATAGCTGTGAAGAGGCCGTGCCGACCGCATCACCAGGAGCGGAGGCGACGGCATCCGATGATTCACCAGAAGCAGAGAATCTCGATGCAATCTTTGAGAACTCAGGCGTGGAAGAAATCTTCAAAAAGAAGGCGATGAACACCACGGTGGCAAGCCCCCAGCCAACCATAGGGGAGGCGAACCATGGCAGTTTACGACGACCCTTCGAAAGAGCTTGAAGTGTGCTTTCGAGGCCCGTCGGCAGAGGTTGCCAAGCTTCCTCGCGTACCAGCCGCGAAACCTGGCGAATCTCAATTACCTCAGCCTGAAGAGCCGGGTCGGACTCGATCGCTTTGAGGACTTCGATTCGCCTTTCTTCCGGTAGCTCGTTATCTACAAATGCCTTGAGATCTTCTCTTATATTCATCGCGTGACCTCCACCTGACCAGAAAGCGATTTGCGGAGGTTTGCAAAGGCATGGTGCAATCTGGATTTTACAGTTCCCACGGGAATTCCAAGTACGAGAGCAGCTTCTTCATAGCTCAGACCCTCGACTTCGTGCAAGAGAACGACTTCACGGTGTTCGCTACTCAGTCGAGAAAGCGCCTCTTGGAGGGCATGTCGATTGATGATTGTCTCTTCATGATGCTCGGCCGAGCCTGATTCGATCAGTTCGATAGTTGGTGGCTGACACCTCCTCTTTCGAGACATTCGTCGACATTCGTTGTTCGCAATACCCAATAGCCAGGTTTTGAGGGAGGAAGCGCCTTTGAACTTGGCAAGGGCCTTTTGTGCAGTCAAGAATGTTTCCTGTGCCGTATCCGCCGCCGCCTCCATTCCCACCCTTCGTGCACAGAATCGAAACACGAGGTCATAGTGTTCTCGCGCGATCGTGGCAATGTCGTGGTAGTCCCGAGGATTCCCCATTTCAAATGTTGTTAGCATTGTGATCGTTGAAGGGTGAGTGTTGCCCGGAACAAAAATCGTTCATTCCATCAAAAGAGATTGAACAATTGGACGATCGTTACACACAGAAAAGGGAAGCCATGAAACGGAATCTGGAACTGCTTAATCAAGTAACGGTCGCTAAGCCATGTCCGGCCAATTGGGATGAGATGAAAGGCAATGATCAGGTGCGCCACTGTTCCCAGTGCCGACTCAACGTCTACAACCTTTCAGAGATGAACTCGAACGAGGCATACGACTTCATTCAGCAAGCGGAAGGAAGGGTCTGCGTACGGCTGTATAAACGACCCGATGGCACGCTGATTACTCGAGACTGTCCTAAAGGAGTTCGGGCATTCCGTAGAAAGGTTGTGCGTCAGTTCGCACTTGCTTCGTCCTTTGTACTTTCGGCCATCGGATGCGGGCAGGTTGGTGAGCGATTGAAGGAAGATTTTGGGATCAGCTCACCTCCAATCGCTACAGGGAAGATGGTTGTGGCGGGAGCCGTTGCTTGTCCTCCTATGCCACCAACTTCGACGAGCACCAAGACAAATTCAACTGCTAAGTCCACCCAATCACCGACTCCGAAGTCCAAGTCGTAGACTCAAACCTGAATCCACCCAGCCGCATGGGATGGGTGGATTGGATCTAGTCTTTGTATGGGTCTACCACTTCGCTTCCCGCCATCGCCACGCCGATAGGCTGGAGGCGATGGAGAACCTTGATGGTGTCTCCGTGGAAGCTCAGAACTTCATCCAGAGACTTGTAAACCTCAGGCGCTTCATCGGGACCTCCTCCGCGAAGCTCGATCCCGAGTTCCATCATTCGGAGTTGGACCGCTTCCCAGTCGACGAGTCCTTTGGACACGCGGTGGGGAACACCCTTGATCCACTTTTGCTTTCCGGCGGCTTGAGTTCGACTCATGACTCGTCCGGCGCCGTGAACCGTGGAGTAAAGGCCTTCACGTGACTCGGGGGTTTCAACTCCCTCCAAGATCACCGATGTTCCACCCATGGTGGATCCGACAAATCCCTTTTGACCAGGGAAGGCCGGTGTACAACCTTTTCGGACAACCCAGACCTTCTCGCCAAAATGCTCTTCCAGCCATGCGAAGTTATGGTGGTTATGAATCTCTTCGACCGCTCTCGCGCCGATGATTTCCAAAACCTTGATCACAACCATATCACGTCCGGCATAGGCGTAGTCACCAGCAAGGTTCATGGCTTCGATGTAGTCCTGACCAAGCGTTGTGTCGATCCGAATCAGGGTTGGTTCGGCATCCATGCTGTCATTCCCAGCCTTATCATCGAAGTTGCGATTCTTCGCTAGGTTCAAGAATCCCGTGGCTGTCCGATGTCCGAATCCTCTCGAGCCAAAGTGGACCCCGATCCACAAACGACCTTGCTCGTCTTTAAACAAGTCCACATAGTGGTTACCCGATCCCACCGTTCCTAACTGGTTCGATGCCATCTGCAGCATCTTTCTTTGCGGGCGGAACTCGGCCTTGAAGATCTTCTCCAAGACTTCGTGGTCTACCGGTTCTGGGTTCGGACGCCCAACTCCAAAGCCGATTAAGCGCTCTATGTCGTCCATCACCGTTTTTACATCGATCTGGTCGGCCATGACGTCGGTCAAGACTGCTTTGTTTCCACATGCAATGTCGTATCCGACACCGCTCGGAGAAATGTAAGCAGCGTAGGCCACGGCTCCGCCAATCGGTTGAGAGTAGCCGGGGTGATGGTCAGCACAAAGAACGGCGAAGCGGGCTTGCTCAGCGCACCTTTCAAGTTGTTGTTTAGCCCTTTCGTCCACTGGGCCAAAGGATTTGATTTTCATTGGATCCTCCGTGAGCTATCGGCAGTTGCCCAAGATGCCGATGCAGAACATAAGAGACGGGTTCGCTTGAGATTTGGTTTTGCCAGCGGTAAGAGAACGGGATCTTTTGCCTATTCGTTGCTTAAGGCTTTGATCCGAACCCAAGCATAAATCAACACCACGACGTCGAAGAGGAACTCAGACCCTACGAATCGCGGGCCCCCGGACCATGGATAGAGTGCCAGGCAACCGATCAATCGAATAGCGAAGACGACAAGAACGGCACGAAAAGAATGAGGCGTGGAGCGCGTCGCCAACCATGCACCAATCATTCCCAAGAGAATCATGACTATGCGAGTTGCCTCAAGCCAGAGGATGTTGCCAGGTTGAGTCACCCGAACTACGGCCGCACCAAGAACCACGAATGCCAGCACAAATGTCATCCACCCGAAGAGTCGATCAAGGAAAACATCGCCGCGGATTGGGGTGATTTCGTGTTCGTAACTACCTGCGCTCATGCCGTTTCAGATTACCGGCTCTGGGCCGTCAAGACTGGGTCACTCTGCCGGTTCAAGAGCGAAGTAGAAGGTGGCGCCTTTATTCGGCTCTCCCTCTGCCCAGATTCGACCACCGTGACGTTCCACAATTCGGTGGACGATGGCCAGCCCTATGCCCGAGCCTTCGAACTCTTGATCTCGGTGGAGACGCTGAAAGGGAAGAAATATCTTGGTGGAATATTCGGGATCGAAGCCTACTCCGTTATCTTGAACGAAGCAGACTTTTCCCTGCTGGTTGTGAGTGCGTCCAAATCGAATCGTGGTCTGCTCGTTCTTTCCAGTGAATTTCCATGCGTTTCGCAAGAGATTCTCCAGTAAAACGCGCGTGAGCCTTCTGTCTGCAGTAGCCATTACTCCGGACTCAATTTCGATCATCACATCCTTTCGATCCGCCTGCTGTCGGATTTCCCCCATGATGTCGGCGACCAAGGTTGACAGGTCAATTTCTTCCGGCTTCATCTCTCCTCTTGTCACCCGAGAAAGAACGAGCAAGTCGTCAATCAGATCGGACATCTTTCGGCAGGAAAACTTGATGCGATGAATCGCTTCCTTGCCCTCATCGTCCAGCTTTTCGCCATAGTCTTCTTCCAGGATGGCGGCATGTCCGCTGATGGCTCGAAGAGGCGCGCGGAGGTCATGTGAAACGGAATAGCTAAACGCTTCCATTTCATCGTTTGCATGCTTTAGCTCGGCGGTCCTGAGTTTGACCTGACGCTCCAGATCAGAAGTTGTGCGGGCTCTGATCTCCTGCAGTTCAAGTCGCTTTCGAATGAGCCTTAACGCAAAAAAGAATGCGGCTGTGGAGAGAACAATTCCGGCTAAAGTGCTGACTGCGTTTGTACGGACCGCACTTCGGCTGTTTGTCTGAGCATCGGACTTAAGCTTATCGACCTGCTTAGAGATTTGAGTCTTGATCGTCTCAATTTCGGCTCTAAACCGATCCATGAGCTGTTTTCCCCTACGAATCGCATCGAAGTCTACAGCGCCGGTCGGACTCCGCCTTGACGAGGCAATGGTATCGGACAACGATTGCATCCTCGCGTGAGCGATGCGCTCGATATCATTGAAGTGCTCATTTGGGAGCCCCAACTTCTGGGCAGAGTCTTGAAGGCGCTTGATGTCAGCGGGATATTTGTCAAAAGCCCGGTTGTAAGGCACTAAGAAGGCATCGTTCTTCGTTAGTAGGTAACCACGCTGTCCTGTTTCGGCATCATTCATGGTCGACATCAAGGCTTCGCACGCGACTCTGGAGTCGAGAGCTTGCACAAGATTGCGCTGGATGTCTCGCGTGTTGTCGATCGTGTGGTTCGAGATAATCCCGTTTGTGGCGAGGAAAGCGATGGACGCGATGTAGGCAATCGCCATCCCCACCTCCCACCTCAACAGCGCCGCTCGCGCGGTTCCTTGATCAAAACTCGCCATTCAATAAGTTCTCTATCAGATTCTCCTCTAAAGCTGGCCAATCCTCGATAAAATCGCAAGAGAATTGCGTATTCAGCGTGAATGGAATTCGATACCCCTCATTTTTACCAGCAAATCATTGTGGGGATTCGGAGAAGTGGCCAGAAATCAAATGGTCGCTTCACCCAGTGCAGTTAGTAACGACTTCGCAATAAAGGGAATGAGCTTTGGTTCGTTACTCTTTCCTTTGGTAAATATTGCAAAGATGTACTCGTGGTCATTTGGGAGTTTGAACCAAGCAATATCATGTCGGACAGTATCGGTATAGCCGGCCTTGGAGTGCAGGATCGTGCCTTTCGGCAGCACTTGTCCGGTGAAGGCTTTCGACTGGAAATCAGCGACGTCGGAGTCGGCGGGAATAGCTCTCAGCAACGGTTTTTTCATCCACTCCATTCGATCGGCGTCGGCAATCTGATCCAGCGCGATAAGACTCATAAGTTTTGCTGATGCATCTGAAGTGAGGGCGTTTCGATTCTCATATTTCGGGCCGAGAGATTGTCGTTCTCTACCGTATGGCCCTTCGTTCCAGGTTTTCTGGTTCACGTTGATTCCCTCAAGTCCCATCTCTTTTGCCCAGCGATTGACGGCGTTTCGTTTTTCTTGCCAAGATTTGAATTCTTTCTCGGGAAGTTCAGGCCCTCCGGTGGTTCCCGTGACCGTATCTAAAACAAGCGCCGTTGCGTCGTTGGAAGAGTCGACGATCATGTCAGTTATCCCACGCTGAAACTCCGGAGTGACGACGAGCTTCTTGTGCTGGATGAGATGGGCGGCATACGAGAGATAGAAAAGCTTCACCGTACTTGCGGGGTAGAAGGACACGCTTCCTCGAATATGTCCGAAATGGGATTCCTTTGCCTTCCGATCTATTCGAGCTATTGTGATGGCGAATTGATCATCACTAAGGTCTCTGAACTCAGCTTTGGTCTGATTCGCCACGGATGAGACAATATCATCTAGATTCGCATCAGAGTGAAATAGAGCCTGAGCGGCAAGAACGGCTATTCCGAGGAGCATGATGGCTGTTTACCCGCTTGAGGGCATTGGATTGGTTGGGGTCGGCTAGGTAAACAAGAGAAAATGAAACTGCGACTTACCGCACTCACCGTCGGCCTTTTGCTTGCTTCCAACACCTTTATGACTCTTGCCTGGTACGGGCACCTGAAGTTCGAAAATCAGCCTGTTTGGAAAGTTATTGCGGTGAGTTGGGGAATTGCCCTCTTCGAGTATTGTTTTCAAGTCCCGGCCAATCGTCTTGGATATCAAGTATTAAGTGCGGCCCAGCTAAAAGTCATTCAAGAAGTGATCACTCTCTCCGTATTCGTGGTCTTCGCCTGGCTCTATCTTAAAGAGGCGCCAAAGTTGAACACCTTGATCGGATTTGGATTCATCGGTTTAGGAGCGTTCTTTATCTTCAAATAGGAGAGTGAGTCTTGGCGGGATTGCATCTGGTAGTTCATGGTCGAGTTCAGGGAGTTGGATTTCGGGCTTATGTGAAGTCCATTGCTGAAGGTATGGATCTACGTGGCGCCGTTTGGAACTCGCGAACTGGCACCGTTGAAGTGGTGGTCGAAGCCGAAGAGGCCTCGAAACTCAGCAGCTTTGTTGAAGCGATTCAACACGGCCCTGGTTATGTGGGGCGAGTAGATGTGACCAGGTCCGAGATCAACAATCTTGGACCTGGATTTGAGATTCGGCCAACCATCTAGGCCATGAGCTTTTTGTCGGCCCCTTCGACAATGGCGTTTCCTTGGCGAGATGCCTTGTGGAGATACATGTTCTTGTCGGCGGCGACCATCAACTCTCGAAGACTCGTTCCATCAGCGCCGACACGGGAGATTCCGTAACTGAAACTGGCACAGCGATCACCGAGAACGGTTGCTTCACGGAATTTCCAATAGACTTTTTCGAGAATGGCCCGAGCATCGTTAGGTGTCCGCCCGGGCAACACGATGACAAATTCGTCCCCGCCATTTCTTGCAACCACGCCACCTTGGGAGTACCGACGAAGGAGTCGAGCCAGAGTCTTCAAAATATGGTCGCCATATTCGTGTCCAAATTGATCGTTGAGTTCTTTGAACTTGTCGCAGTCAATCATGGCGATTGAAAGCATGCCACCGCTTGCAAGAGCACGATCGATGGCTCTCTTGGCATACTCATCCAACCCTAACCGATTTAGGCTGCAGGTAAGAGCGTCTCGCTTGGCCATATTGGCGTATCGTCGCAAGTCGCTTTCCAAATGCTCGATGAAGAGCATGAGGCCACATAGAACGCCCAATCTTAAGATCGTGTTGTTTCGGACCGCCTCTATCGTGTTCGTGCTGGAATTCATGTCGAATCTCATGAGCGTAAGGGTGGTGACGACCACCATGACAAAGCCCGGAATCCGACCACCTCGCTTAGCGGCTAGCCAAATGGGGAAGATGTACGCCATTCGTAAGCCGAGGGGGTGTCCCAACCATCCATCGATTAGACAGAGTCCGATGTGCGCGAGGATGGAATCGATCGCCGCTCTTACCGCAGCAACGTGAAGGTAGGTGTCGCGACACCACATCGTGGCATCGTAAACTCGTTCGCGGACGTCATAAGCGAGCTTCCGCATGCTCTCCGTAAATTCAAATGTAAATTCTCCCACTCTCTAAATCATCGTCATCTTCACAAAATGCTTTAGGTTTTGAGGTCAAATTTCTTAGAATTTTTGAGAACTTCCTAAGCCCGATTCGGGAGGGTAGGGAACACTAGTTCGATGCTGCACGCGGTGGTAAGAGAAAAGCTAACGTCGGGCGAAGCTGATCCGCTTACGCTGATTCTTCTTCACGGACTTGGCGCCGACGAGTTCGACTTGTTAGGATTGGTCGACACTTTCGATCATCCGATGCGAGTCGTGAGCCTGCGCGCGCCCCTTTCCTGCCCATGGGGCGGGTATTCCTGGTTTGGAATCGATGTGACGGACGGACAATTGGCGGTGGATGGAGAAGAAGTTCTTGGCAGCTATCAGCTACTCCTCGAATTTTTGTCTTCTTTTGATTCCAGTCGAGTGATTCTCGGCGGATTTAGTCAGGGCGCTATGATGACTCTCGGGGTGATGGCGGCGAATCCAGGATTGGTAAAGGCCGGGTTGGCGATGAGCGGGGGGCTACTTCCGATCTTCGACATCTCAGAAGCGGCAGCAGGTCCAATTCTCATGACTCACGGATCAGACGACCCTATAGTGCCAGTCTCTTTTGGTCGAGAAAGTGCCGCTCTTCTGACCTCCAGACATCGATCCGTTGAGTTCCGCGAGTACCGCATGGGTCATGAAATTGCTTGGCCGTGTTTAAGTGACATCTCCATGTGGTTCCGGTCGCTTGACGTGTAGAAGTTTTTCGGTATTGGTCCATGAAGGTTGGCGCGTTTGATAAGGGCGGTTACAATATTCATGTTGTGAAAAGAAGGAGAATGCCTCAGGCTATTTGCGCCGGACTGATTCTGGCTTTCTCTTTAGTGTCGCTTGTCGTCACTTCACGTGGTGACGGTCGAGCGAACCTCGATTTCTTGAAGGGACGGGAACTCGTTGTTTCCAACCTTGAGCGTGCGAATGATCGGGGAATTTTTTCGTCGGATACGATTTTCAACGTCCCCCTTGAACCTGCCGAAGTCTATCGGCAAATCGAATCCGCGCTTCCCTCTGCATTACATCGACGCGAGTCGGATGGGTCGATTTCTCTTGTGTTGCCTCAACGTTCCGGAGACCGTGTAATGGTTGCCGATACTCCCGAGCAAGCCATCCGCGTGAGTGAAGGAAGAGTGACCTACCAAGGCAAAAAACTAGTAGGTCGGGAAGGAAAGGGGGCTTGGTCGCATGTTCAAATTACGGACTACCGCCATCCGTCCCCATTTGAGACCTCATTTCGCTGGTTAGGCGAACAATTCGGGATCTAATTTAGGATCCTTCGCGTACTCCTTTATTGACTTCTCATTTTAATGAGATTGTGCAATCTTTGGTTCATTTGTGGACCAAAAAACTCTTTGGCATTTTTGATTTCTTTTGCTATAAAGGTGACATGGTCACCACGGCCAATCGGTCCAGAGAGAGTGCCAGACGGAAGGTTGGCGCATGAAGGGGAAGCATTCGCCTTTAGTGCGGTCCGTCGTGCGAGATTTATCCAGATGGATTGGTGACGGAACCCTTCCGCCCGGCAGAAGATTGCCGACTGAGAGGGATCTGAGTTCAAAGTTTCATGTAAGTAGGGCGATTGTAAGGGCGGCCATTGAGGCGCTTGAAGGCGAAGGTTTGGTGGAATGTCGCCCCAACTGTCGCCCTGTTGTTGCCCAAAAAGACCGAAATAGGCCGGATGTGTCCAATAGCGCCTACCGGTACCTGGGCGTTTGGATATGGCCCGATATGGGCGACTATGGCGCATCGTTAACGGTCAAAGGAATTCAGCGAAAAATCTGCGATCCAGATCTCAAGCTGATGATTGCCAATGCGGTGGGTGACGATTGGAAACGCCGGGTGGCTTCTGAGGGCAAGTTTCTTCGAAGCATTAGTGAGGATCCTCATGCTTTGGGTGCGATCGTGTACCTGCTTGGTGGCAGTGATAGCCTGCCAGAACTTTACGACTTGCAAAAGGCGAAAGTGCCGATCGTCTTTATCGACCGTCAACCCCCTGAGGGATTTGAAGCGGATTACGTTGGGACGGATAACGCGGGGTCTTCCAAACAGGCGGTTCGAAGATTGCTTGAGTTGGGACATCGCCGGATCGGCTATGTCACAAATAACGATCACGTTTCTTCGGTCAAAGAGCGATTGGCTGGATACAGACAGGCACTGGAACAGGCTTCGATTCCTTTCGATTCAGACCTGATCTTTCACTACGTTACCGAACCTACGGATGCCGTGGGAGACGCTTCCGATGAAGTCATCGACGAGATTGAGGCCCTCGACGATAAGCCTACGGCCCTGGTTTGCGTGAACGATGCCACTGCCCTATGTCTCCACCGCGCTTTGGAGAACCGCGGGTACTCCATTCCTGCTGACTTCTCAATCGTAGGATTCGATGGGTTACTTCAATGGATTCCTGGTGGGGGGTATCTGACCACTGCTTGCCAAGCGTTTGAACGCATCGGTGAAATCGCCGCTGAAATCCTTCTTTCCCGGATCTCTAACGGGGTCCCTTCCACTTTCAGACATGTGTTGCTCGATGCTCCCTTGGTGGACAAGGGATCCATTGGACGACCTCGCCGAAATTTGCTCCCAACCACAACCCTCTCAGAGGAGGAATAGCAATGACTCTTCGTATGAAAAATGCATTTACGCTCATTGAACTCTTGGTTGTTATTGCGATTATCGCAATTCTCGCAGCCATCCTTTTCCCGGTGTTTGCCCAAGCAAAAGTAGCCGCGAAGAAGACGATGATGATCTCGAACGCGAAGCAGATGGGTCTAGCCCAACTGATGTACGCGGGAGACTACGACGACATGTTTTCGCCGGTTGTAGGACATACCGGTGGTTACACACCCAACTCTTTTCACGTTCTGACCCAACCCTATATCAAGAATATTGGGATCATTATGGATCCCTTTACGCCGGCGTCTATCAATTCCAATCCCATGGTCTTACAGAGCCAGTGGGCGATGCCCCCAAGGAGAGCGGCATCTGTCTACTGTCCGAGTAGTTCGACCGATACAAGCGGATGCGCGTTTGGACTTTACAATCCGAAGACTCGGGCGGAGATCACGAACGGAGAAGTTTGGATTCGAGACGGGATTGCGGGCGCCTACAAGACGGTCAACGACTTTTGGCACGTCTATGGCTACCGAGATTCCACTCCCTCGCTTACTCAAACTCAAATCGCACGTCCCGCGGATACTCTCTTGGTCACCCAAGCCAACACCTGGAGCATGATGTGGGAGCAAGACTGGAATCCGGACGAGGCGTATCGATACTGGGGAGATGGCGTTTTCAACCTGTACGGAAACATGAACATGAATACGGCTCCTGCCGGACGTATTGGAGAGAACGGTCAGAAGGCGGGCATTTTCCCGACCAGCGTGTACGAGATGACCGAGTGGCCTCAAGGCATAAACGTTTCCGTCTATACGGATGGACATGCGCGTGCTCAGAAGTGGCTCGCTATGCACTCAAAGTCGGTGACTGGTCCTAGTGGGGTCAAATACCTTGCCTATGCCGCACCGGAGGTGCCATGAGAATGAAGATGCTGCTGGGCGGCCTGAGCGTCTTTCTGATTGCAGTCGGCTGCTCTGGTAGCCCAAGCGATCTTTCGAAGTCCGACGAAAGCACGCTCAGAACGAACATTAATCGAGAACTCACGCCGGAAGAGATTAAGCATATGAACTCGGCTCCGGCGGGCGATCCGACGGCGCTGGCGGCTAAGCCGCCACCCGGAAAGATGCCACGCAACTGAATAGGTACTCAAGAGTCCCGGTGATGTTTACCGGGACTCTTCCTTTAAAGGGAGATAAGAAAGCGGGCACCAACGCCGATTTCGCCAGTGGCAGAAATGCTTCCCCCATGTTTATCGATGATGCGCTTGACGCTGGCAAGGCCGATGCCGGTTCCAGGATATTCATCTTGCCGAACCAGTCGCTCGAAGGGAAGGAACAGCTTCTCAGCGTATTGAGGTTCAAATCCGATACCCTGATCTTCGACGACGAACGACACTTCTGGATTGGATGGATCGGTACGAACTGAGATGAGGGCCCGTTGGCCATCTTTTGCAAATTTGACGGCGTTCTCAAATAGATTAAGTAATAGGATTCGCATCAATCTTGCATCGGCGGTAACAAAGATATCCGGCTCCACGTTGATTCGCGGTGGACACGCACTGTGAGCGCGAACGCACTCCACAGAAACGTCCTCGGCGAGCCTTGAAAGATTCATATGGGTTGATTGGACGCTTTGCCGGCCAAGGCGAGCAAGGGAGAGGAGTCCGTCCATCATAGTGGCAAGTCTCTTTGCGGAGACTGCCTGACGCTCGATGTAAACCTTTGCCTTTTGTGGAATCTCCGCCCCGTACTCCTGCATAAGAATTTGACTGTTGGCAATGATGCTTCGCAGGGGCGCTCGGAGATCGTGAGCTACGGTGTAGGTAAAGGCTTCTAGTTCCTGATTGGCCCGTTGAAGCTCCTCGGTTCGAGATTGGACCCGTTCGTCCAGACTTTGATTGATCTCTTGTAACTCTTCATAGAGCTCTTGGTTGCGCAAGCAAACGGTAGCTTGTCCGGCAAGTGCGGCGAGGAGTTCTAAATCGGTGTCGGTAAAGTCCCTCAAGTCCTCCGATGTATAAACGCCCACGATGCCAATGACCTCTTCGCCGACAAGCATAGGCGACCCGGCGTAAGAGACGATTTTGAGCGCGTTGGGGCGGTGGAAATAGGTTTTGGCGGTTTCGTTTGCGTGGACGTTTCGGAGTGCGATCGTTTGTTTGGCTTCGATGATGGATTCTGCTATCCCAAGTGGAGCCCCGAGATCGGGGTCTAGAACATTCAGATCAACTCCATAGGCTCCAATGAGTTGCAGCCTTCGATCCACGAGCCGACGGATGATGCAATAATCGGCACGGAGGGCACGGCATACACGCCTCGCATGATCTTGGAGATTCTCGGTGATCGGTCGGGAACCGATAATGGATCCGGGGATCATTTGGAGCAGCGAAAGGGATTCGTGAAGTATTTCAACTTCTGACGATTGGCGCTGTTCCATTTGTGGGTTAGGGTGTATACGTTACCACGCGTTTGACTTTCGATGAAAAACGCGTGGCAGTTCTTAGGTTAGAGTCCCTTCTTTTTGGCTTTGAACATGGCGAGACGATCTCGAATTTCTTTCTTCATCTCTTCGTCCATCGCGGCATTGCCGTCTAATTTGGCTACTGCTTTCTCTTGAGTCTCGATCGCCTTCTCAAGCTCGTTGTTCTTGAAGTAGGCGTAAGCGAGGGTGTCCAAAACCATTGGGTCCTCTCCTCCTGCGGCGGCAAGGCCCTGTTGCGCGACTCGAATCGCTACAGCGAAGTCAGGCTTTTTCAGTTTGCTTTGGTCGTCGACGATCGTCCAAGCCATTTGATTGAGAACCATCGGGTCATCTTTGGCGATGCCTTTTGCCGCTTCATCCGCCCAGGCCATGGCGGCCCTTTCATCTGATTGCAGAAGGGCATTGAACTTCAGGAGTGCGGCTTGGGTCGCCATTTCGGGGTCGGACCCCATGACTTTATCGAGTACGGCAATGGCGTCCGCATACTTTCCAGCCCTCATCGCCTCCGCATAGGGCTGAAGTGCGGCGTTACGCTTCTTCATTTTCTCGGCTTCCAGCTTCGCTTCTGCCTGTTCTTTTTCGAACTGAGCCTTTGCTGCCTTGACGTCAAATTTGCCTTCGATAACTTTTCCGACGACTTCGTCAAGGCCGACCATCGGGTGCCCAATCCAGACGACTTTGCTGTCTTGGTTGACCACAAAGGCGGTAGGAATGCCACCTTGACCGGCGGCTTTCATCCAGGTGTCCGCCATGACACCATCTTCACCATCGGCGGCAACGTTATAGTCCATCTTTGCGCCCATGTCTTTAACGAAGCTGGCAACCTTTGCATGGACGTCTTTATTCCACTGTGCCTTGGGAACTTCATAGACGCTGACGCCAGTGAAAGTAGCCTTTCCGGCGTACTTCTTCGCCATTTCTGTAAGGTGAGGGATGCTTGCCTTACAGGGGCCACACCAGGTGGCCCAGAACTCGACCACATAAACTTTCCCCTTTTCAAACTTGGCGATTGGATTACCCTTAATCCACTTCGCGATTTTGAGAGGAGGCGCCGTAGAGCCAATCGATAGATCGGCGGTGTATCCCGCAAGGGCGCATAGGGCAAGGGCACCAGCCGTCAGAATTCTCAGTCCAAACTTCATTGTCACTCCAAGGCGATAAAGCCAACCCACAGGGCATGTCCATTTTCATGGACCATTCCCAAGGCGATTAGGTTGCGATGTATTGGCTAGATTAGCCTATCGCCGAAAATGAAAACGGGACCAAGGGGCGATTCTGGCTAGTCGGCTGAAGTTGACGATGTTTTGGCGGCAGGTTCACGGTCGGTTTCGACCACGGCTCGTACTTGATCGTCATCCGCCTGCTTTGTCAGGTTGAGACGGTACTTTGTAAGAATTATTGCGCTTACCAGGAATCCAAGGCTGGCGCTCGCAACAAGAGCGGCTCTTTTCTTGTCCATCGATTTATCTCCCTACCTATGTTAGTCCACTTGGGAGAAAAGTCGGCGCTTACGTCCGCGTTCTCCGTTCCACAAGAGGAAACAGCGCTTCAATCCCATGGCGACGTGGCGCGTGGCTCCGTAGGATTACGGGTTAACCGCGAAAGCCCGTAATTCTACAATGCGAGATCTACAGGTGTCTCCCAATGTTCTAACTAGGTTTCGTCATGGGAAATCGAAACCTGGTGGAGTAATTGGGGACGAATCAACTGGATGAGCTGCTCAAAGATGAGCTAGCCGGAGACCAACCAATACATGCTTGGGAATACACACTCCAGGCATTACTCACGCATGCCGACCCCCCTTCGCTTAGCAAATATCGCATGCGTGAACTGTTGCGCGATATTCAAGGGGCACACCTCAATCTATCGAGATACATTGAACGCCATCAATCGACGGGCATTTTGAAGAAGCTTGATCCCAATGGTGAACTTGAGCGATTCTTGACCGGGTTGGACCTTGCTAAGCAGAGTTTTGGAGCCGCCAACGGCGCTAGTCGAGCCGGAATCGAAATCGTGCAGGGCCTCTCCGAAGCGATCGACGAAGAGGTGTTTCGGCTCGTAGATCGTCAGGCACGCCTATTTAAGTCGGCCAACCAAACGATTGCAATGATGGAAGGGGACACCAAAGAACACATGCTTGAAGCGATAACTCGGCTAGAGCACGGGTTGGTGGTGGTAGGGCCGGAGCGAAGCGGGCACTTTCACGCGGCTCGAACGGCGGGCCTTCGGGTTCAGTCATCTCCAGTGGGCGACCGGTGCATGTTCCCATCTCTCATTGCCGCAGTAGCGGAATGGAAGATGACCCGGTCGATCGAGGAAACAGGAAAAATCCTCCGGCGAATCTGGCCAGCGGGGGATTCAGAGTGCTCCTTAGTGCTTCACCTTGGCGCTCGGATGCATGGAAATCTGGAATTAATGGACGAGGACCCTCATGCGGCTTGGACCTTATTCGCAAAAGGAGACGAACAAGAAGCCGACCCAGACTTGATCTTGGAACGCGCTCGTTTGGCGATCTCACTTGGTAAGATCGATGCCTTTATCCAGATTGCAAAACGGGGAATGCAAGTTAGCAACCTGTTCGTCGTGAGACTCTTGGCTGCACCTGAGATGGAAAAGCTGGGCAGCGACCTAATAACGCTCATTGCCGAAAGACAACAGGCAGTCCGACTTGAGGTCGATCGAGAACTGAACGGTTTAAACGGAGACATTCGCCAGATTAGGAAGATCAAGAAGCTGGGTGGCTTTGAGATGCCGTTCGTGGAAATCTGCGAGGGAACTCGACGCGCTCTGGCGCCAAGAGTCGCCGAGGCAGACATGTTCCTGGCTATTTCGCTCCTCCAACAGGTCAAGGATACTCGCCATGACGCGGCCCGAATGAGCCGTGAAGTTGTCAAGCGGGAATATGAGATCGCAGCGAAAAAGCTTCAAGAGGCGAAGGGCAGGATCGATCAAGCATGGGCGGAAAGGGATGCCATGGTTGACGCCGCAGTAAGAGAGCAGAAGGTAGCGGCAGAGCGAACGCGTGAGGCGTTGCGCAAATCGCTCGCGGAATCAGACCGGAATCAGATGGGGTGTGTCATGGGCTTTGGATCAGGTTGCGGCGCCTTTTTGCTGTACTTGGTTATTGCTGCCGTTTTGGCCACTCAGGGAGTTCAAGCCGGTTATGGAACGATTTTTGGATGGTTTGGGCTGACGGCGACGGCTGTTCCTATCTTGTTTGCAGTATTCGCGCAAATCACCTACGGGGTCCAGAGAGCCGCTCTCGATGCCGCTCTCCACGAGCGAATCAAGGCTACACAAATTGCCTACGAGGCGGCGGTCAAGAAGGCAGATCGATTTTGCCGAGACAAGGTCACATCTGTTCGGGATTCGATTCCAGAGTTGGAAGGAAAAGCCCATCGAGCAGAGGAGGCATTGAAACTCATGAACGCATTCGCAACCGCCGGCGGGTAGCCCATTCGTAGATGATTGCTGCGGTACAAACTCCGATCACGTCGATGGCGACGTCGGAGACTCTTCCGCCGCGAGCTCTCACAAAGGTTTGGTGGTATTCATCCAAGGCCGCGTAGATAGCCGTCCCGACAAAGGCGACAGGGGTTGCGTTCTTAACCTGGATCCGAGCAAGGGCGACGCGAAGCAGAATGTAAAGGATTGCAAACTCACTCACGTGCCATCCCTTAACGAACACCCACCACCAGTGGTCCCAAAAGTGATTGACGCTGGCTTCGGTCACATGAGTGGGTAAGTGGCCGGCGACATTTCTGGCAAACGTTCGGTTGTTGACATAGAAACAAGACGTGATGAAGATCACCGTCGCCCAGGCAAGTGGGACAATAAATGGACTTCTCTTCATTCATAGGAAGTATAGCTACGCCATACTGAGACCATGCCGAATCGACTGGCGAACGAATCTTCTCCCTATCTTCTTCAGCACCAAAACAACCCTGTCGATTGGTTTCCATGGGGGGACGAAGCGTTCGCAAAGGCTCGCGATCTCGGTCGTCCGATATTTCTCAGCATTGGCTATTCCTCTTGCCATTGGTGCCACGTGATGGAACACGAGTCTTTCGAAGATGAAGACGTAGCGGCCATGTTGAACCAACACTTTGTCTCTGTGAAAGTGGATCGAGAGGAGCGACCGGACATTGACGAAACCTACATGACCGCCGTTCAGATAGGTTCGGGAAGAGGTGGGTGGCCCATGACGGTGTTCCTCACACCTGACCGCAAACCCTTCTTCACGGGCACCTATTTCCCTAAAGAAGATCGCGGTGAGTTTCCGGGATTTAAGACAGTTTTAAGCCAGATTATCAAGGTTTGGGGTTCAGAACAGGAGCGTCTTGTTCAAGTATCGGAACAGTTTGCAACGGCGATTCAGCAGACTCTGACGCACCCAGCCCCAGACAGTGATATCGAGCTAAATGACGAGCTGATTGACGAAGCGGTTCAGACCTTAGTCGGTGAGTTCGACAGTGAAAATGGTGGATTTGGAGATGCCCCGAAGTTTCCTCCTCACACGGCGATTGAGTTCTTATTGAACTTTGCTCTCCGAGAAAGCTCGTCCGAGGAACTTCGACAAGTGGCGGCGGATATGGCGCTGGGCACTTTGGAAAAAATGGCGCTGGGCGGTTTTCACGACCAGGTTGGGGGAGGCTTTCATCGTTATTCCACCGATGACCGCTGGTTGCTTCCTCATTTCGAGAAGATGCTCTACGACAATGCGCTCTTACTGGCTAATTACGCCCGAGCCGCCGCCATGTGTCATGGTCAGGTTCCAGAGCTAGAGGCGCTCTACTCTCGAGTAGCTGAACGAATTGTCTCCTGGCTCACTGAAGAAATGACCTCTGATGATGGGCTCTTCTACTCCGCCATCGATGCCGATAGCGAGGGGGAAGAGGGAAGGTTCTATGTCTGGACGGACCTTGAAATTAGAGAGGTCTTGGGTGAACGGGCTGATGCTTTCATCGATGCGTTCCAGGTTCGGCCAGAAGGCAATTTCCACGAAGAAGCAACGGGGCACCTATCAGGAAGCAACATTCTTCACGCTTTGGAAGACTATGGCGTTGCATTCGACTTGGATCTCAAGCACCTGAAGGCTAAGCGTGAGCATCGGGTTCGCCCGGGACTAGACGATAAGGCGATCATTGGGTGGAATGGCTTGATGATTGGGGCCCTGGCGGAGGCGGGTGAAGTCGCCTTGGCGGAAAGGGCGGCCACAGTAATCCTGAATCACACGCAATCCCACGGCCAATTGCCCCGACAGATCGCAAAGGGAATTGCCTCAGGCGAAGGTTTTCTCGAAGATTACGCTTACTTTATCGACGGGCTAGTTTCCCTTGCCACGACGAAAGCGCTCTTCGAAGAGCTCCATCCCGGCGAGGTTCATGGCACGACTTCGAACGAGTGGCTACAGATCGCGCTTCAACTCACCCAGGTGATGATTGAGAAGTTCTACGATCATGCAGTCGGAGGTTTCTTCGGAACGTCCGAAGATCATGAGATGCTGTTCGGTCGGTCAAAACCGGTATTCGACCAGCCGATCCCGAGCGCGAACGCCACCGCCCTCAAGTGTCTGGTTACATTTGGCGATGACGACAGAATTCGTCAAAGCCTGTCTGCGTTTCTGGGCTGGATGGGACGCGCACCCAGCGGGACGATGTCTCTCTTCCTGGTCGCGATGGCGCTTCTCGACGAAAGCGGCCATTCTCATGAAGACTCCCACGAAGTTGATCTGTCTTCCGTCGTTGCCACCACGCCACCCCAGGCGCCAGAAGTGATCGTGGAGACACTCACACGAGAATTGAGGAGCGATGGCAAAGGGACGGTAAGAATTTCCATCCCGGAAGGATTTCATATCAACTCCTCAACTCCTCCCGCGCGGTGGCTGATCCCAACCAAGATTGAGGTTCAACCTATCAAGGTCGTGGTGGACTACCCCCCAGCGAATAATGATCGATACGAGGGCATCCTAGAGATACCGTTCACCGTTGAATTGCCTCCGGGGCAGTCCGGAGCAGAATTCGAGTTGAAAGTCAGCTACCAGGCCTGCACCGAAACAGAGTGTCTCGCCCCCGTTGAAAAGGCGTTCGACATGGTCATTCGAAGGAGTTAGGAAGGGGCCTACTTGGCCCCTTTGACCTTATCGATCAACAAACCACTGGCCGCAAAGCAGATGGCGGCGAAGAAGAAGATCACGATGTACCCGCTGTGGGTGTAGGACTGCACCTTTTCACCGTGTTCAATAATAGGTTGGCCAGCGAATTGAGCGAGGGCTTGTCCCGCAATGAGAGGCGCAATTTGTTGGGGAAGGGTCATCGAGACATGCCAGACCGCCATGTCCTTTCCTGCATCTTCTTTGTTTGGAAGGACATCAGTTCCCAAAGCCCAATCGACCGAGATATAGGCTCCATAACCCAGTCCAAAAATTGCTCCTCCGATCAGAGCTTGCTCCAGGTTGCGGCAAAAAACCAAGATGACGCACATAACGGCAATGGTCATGCTGGCAATTTTTACGATTGGTTTCCTGCCTGTTTTGTCCGAGATCATGCCGCCAACAAATCCACTGATGGTGGCCGCAAGCAGGATCAGCGCAAACACGATGGCCGACTTGGTGGCAGGATTCTCGACTTTGATTACGTCACGCAGGAAATAAAGCAGATAAGGTTGGATTGCGTAAAACCCTAACATCATCAAGGCCCGCGTGAGCCATACCCAAGCGAAATCGGGAAACTTCTTGGGATCGATCCAAAGGCTCTTCAGGTACGTCGCGAATTCGAAGGGAGGTACCTCGTCTTCGAATCGTTGTTCTCGAACCCCGTAGATCGTAATAAGCAAGAACAAGAAGAAGATGCCAGAGATGAGGCCAAACACCAACATGTGGGCGCCTTTGTCAATCAATATTCCCGAGATCAAGGCGCCAAACAGGGTCGCCAACTGCGACATCAAAGCCATGTAGCCGCTTGCCTTGCCGCGTTGATCCTTGGGAACGAGATCCGGGATGATGCCGCTATAGGCGGCGATTGCAATATTGGCTCCTATTTGGAGGATGAAATAACCGAGAAAGTAGAGGGTGAGCTGCTGGGATTGGAACGCAACTGCCATGCTGGCCAATCCCGCAAGGGCCATCAATCCGCCGCCAATGATGTAGGGACGCCTCCTTCCAAGGGCATGGCGACAACGGTCACTGAGGGGGCCGAATATCAGAGGAACGAGAAGCGCTGGTAAAGCGCCGAAGGCATAGAGTATGCCCAAGGAGGCGGCGCTTGAATTGGGTGCCAGCTTTGCCATTTGGCTGGAGAGCACTGGTCCCAAGAATGCTCCCCAGATAAAGTTCGTACCGAACCAAAATGCTGAGAGCGCGAGATGTTCCCAGAAACCAATCTTCCGCTCGCCCAATTCGCGAGGATAAACCGATTCAATCGAATCCATTAATCCTTGGCTCCTACCAAATCCATTGCATAGTCGTAATCATCCAGATAGTCGATATCGTAGGCAAGTTCTACCGGGGCGCCAACGATCGCCTTGCCCGAGCAACCAAGCATGGAAACGATCTTCTTCTCCAAGTCATCGATCGTCAGCGCCTTCGTGAGCCACTTGAAAACGAAGACCGGTCCGAGAAGCATTGCCATGCCAAGCTTGCTTTTGCGCTGATCGAATACGCGTTGAATCGACGATCGAATCTCAGGCAGTTTTTGGGCGTTCATCATGAACATGCCGCCCAAGGTGAAGGTGCCATCCTTCAGCTTGACAAAGGTAGATGTGGTGCCCGGATAGGCCCGTTCAAAGTCATTTTCATGAATGATGGGAATACAGACGTCGCGGTCGGCCGGACAGCTTTCCACGAATTTCTTGATCAGTTCTCCAGTCAGGAAAGGTAAGTCGCACGTGACAATGAGGACTCGATCAAGATTGGAATCCGCGCCTTTCAGCTTTTCCAAACCCCGGAAGATATTGTCAGGACCGCTTGAGCCTTGATCCAGAGTATGGGTAGCCAGATCTTTTGATGCGTCTTGAACTTCTTTTGACCCAATGACCACGATGTTACGAATAACACCAGATGCCCGGAGGGCTTTGAGAATCGATTCAAGAATGGTTTCCCCATTAAAAACGATCAGGGCCTTTTGATCGGTCCCTGCTTTGGCCGAGAACGTGGGGTCTATCGTTCCGCCCGCCGGGATGATCGCATCGTAGATACTCACTGGTGATCAGTATCGCATAGCCGACGACGCGGGCGGTTGGAGATTTCTCAGACTCGAACTTTTAGGGATTGGGGACGAATTCCAAGCGTGACTTGGCGGGCCGCAATCAATTCGCCATCGATGAGAAATGGGCGTATCCCTGCCGATGTCAAAGTGATCTTTTGCGCTTGACGATAGGTGACAGCAGGATGGCTCAGATGCTCTCCTTTAAAGACCCGTGGAAAGGCGCGCAAGAATGCGACTTTGCTCACTTTTTTGACAAGCACTATGTCGAGAAGGCCGTCGGCGACACTGGCTCTAGGCGCTATCTTCATGCCGCCCCCGTAGCACCGAGCGTTCGCGATAGCGGTCAGCATATTAGTCGCCTCGAACTTGTCATCATCAACTTCGATCAGGACGGGCTCTGGTCGAAAGCTACGAAGAGTTGAGAGCACGGCGGCCACGTAGGCAGGGGTTCCGCGAAGGCGCTTTATGCCGCTGTTGATCTTGTCGGCAACCGCTGCATCGAATCCGCTTCCCGCAACATTCAGAAAGAATCCTTCAGCGGTATCGCTGCACCACTCTCCCACGTCAATAACTGCTTCTACACCGCTTTCAAGCCGGCTTAACGCCAAGTCAATTTCCGGTCCCACACCGAGCGTGCGGGCTAAATCGTTTCCGGTACCGCATGGGAGAATTCCCAATGTGGCAGGCGTTGAAACCAATTGCCCACCCACCTGAGAAATCGTGCCGTCGCCACCGGCCGCAATAACCAAGTCGACTCCTTTGCCGACACATTGAATTGCCAATCTAGCGGCATCGCCGGAACGCGTGGTCTCTAGGACCTCCAACGTGGGGAAGATGCGCTTGAGTTGGAATTCCAAGGCGGGCCATCTGGATTGCCACTTTCCCCGTCCACTGACGGGATTTCTGATGACAGCTACACTACTCGGCATCGCTGGGGTGATATCGCATAATGGCATGCGAACTGCTGAGGAGAAGGTCGCCGCCCAATGCTCGAGGCTGCTGGCCAAATAGATCCTCGCCCAGGTCAGATTCCCATTGCCGCTCTCCCTCTGCATTTAAATAGGCGAGCTTTGTTCTATCGGCCAGGAGATAGCCAGCGCGCCAAGGAAGAGGTTGAGACAATCCGAAGTTCTGTCGGGGGCTCAGTTTACGTTTCCAGAGTTCCTGGCCATTTAGTCCAGCTAAGCAAATAAAATTTCCACTCGCGCTCGTGAGAAAGACTCGGCCGTCCTGATAAAGCGGTGTGCCAAAGATGCCGTTATTCGAGTAGTAGGCCCACATTCGCTGTCCGGTCACATTGCTCAGGCAGATCACTGCGCCATCATCAAAAAACACCACCGGCCGACCTTCGTCACCGACGAGAATAGCTCGGCAACTGGCGTTGCCTTTTTCGAACTTCCACGCCTGCTTACCGGAGTCCTTATCGAAGGAAAAGACTGTGCCCAGCTTCGTGCCTACCAAGATGCTTTTTCCGTATCGGATTGGCTTGGCCGACGGACTGCTGTTGAGGAGGTCAGCCGTCCACATTGGTTTTCCGGTTCCAGCAGACAAGGCTGAGAGCTTGCCAGGAGTCATCTCTGCATAGACGGCGCCATTGTAGGCGCCAATTGGACTGGAATATCCGTCGCGCTTTGCCGTCCACATCTGTTTGCCGCTGGCGGAGTTGTAGGCCCACAGCGAACCTTGTCCAACCGAAGCATAGAGCACCCCATCGCCTTCCGCAATATAGACTCCCAACTGGGGAAGGGCTACGCTCTTCGCCCAGACCTTTTTTCCGGTCGCTTGATCAATCGCACCAAAGCTATTGTTGGTGCCAAAGAAGATTGAACGCTCTCCTACCACCACGCTCTGGATCTCCGTCTGCAACCGGACCGACCACATCTGGGTGAAGGTGGTTTCTGACCGGAGAGCGAAGATGCACAGCAGAGAGATCATCCTCATTGGGACGGTTCAAACCCCAGAATGAGTTCCTGAGTATCCGCTATGGCCGAGAAGATATGGCCCTTGATCGAATGCGAACGGAACTTCCTCAATTCCATTCTTCGAAAACTCCAACAAGCCAATACTTGAGCAAATGGGGCGAATGGTCCATCCGCTTCAATTGAATAGCCAGATTAGGGCGCCGTTTGTACAATGGTCGCATGCCGTTGGGTCTCTCTTTCCTCCTAGCCGTTTGCCTTCAAGGCGGATCGAATTCAGTTCATCTTGAAGCGCAGACGAATTCGGTTCGTCGGGTTTTAGAGGCCGTGTCCAGTAAGGGCCCGCATCTTGCGGCATCGGCGGAATTAGGCGAGCAGATGGTTTTCATTTGCGTCGATCGTCGTCCTCTGGAAGAGTTCAAGAGCGAGATTGCCGATGCGCTGGATGCGACCTGGGTCAAGAAACCAGATGGAGAGTATCTCGAACGACCGCCTGAATTGAAGCAGAAGGTTTGGCGGGCACATCTGGAACGGAGAAAGGCGCTGATTTCCGAAGCGCTGCTCGTCTCAAGAAAACAAGTGGAGACTCCGTTTGACGGCATGGCTCTGGCAAACGGCCTTGCAGGTCTTGCCAAGGAACCAGCAAATTCAAACGATCCAGGAACGGCTCGAGCGCGTTCCCTTCGAGAGAAAGCCCTCAGCGATCAAGGGCCGATGTCCCGGTTGATGAAGCGATTGCTTCTGGCCTGCGATCTGGGCGATCTAGCCGCGATTCCACCGGACAGTCGAGTCGTCTTTAGCGAGCGTCCAACGAGAATGCAGAAGGCGATGGATTCTGTCCAAGTCAGAAGTGCCTTTCAAGACTTTTCCAAGGAGCAACGGGCCTGGGCTGAGGCCGCGACCAAGGTCACCCTGGGCCAAAACGATGGGTTGACGGTCAGTGATCCTCGAAGCCAACTGCAAGTAGGTGAAGAGGTTACGAAAACCGCCTATCTAGAAGTTCGCCGAGGAGAAGCAAGCGGATTGTTATTTGTCAATCTGCTTGGTGAGAGCGGATTTCCAGGCACTCGAGTGTTGTGTCAACTCACATTGGATTCTCCGAATAGGAAATTTTCGAATGAGGTGCTAGAGGCCACGCCCAATACGGATTCCGACCCGCTCGTGACCTTATCGGAAGGAGCCGATCGGTTTATCAAGAGAGTCGTCGACACGTTGAGGACGCGTGCTCAACCACCTTTAGAGGGAGCGGTGCGGGAGCAATTTCTGGGTTTCGAGGACACTGATCCTCTTTACTACACGGTAAACGATGCGCTCGCAACTTACGGAAAAGTTCATCATCGAGACGTCATCGCCTCTTTGAGAGACCTCGACTTCAATGCGGTCTTTCTCTTTCCTCCAGATCGTCCGTTGAGAGTCGGCGCGGTGTTGTCGCTGCTGAAGTCAGTCTCAGAAAAGCAGATCGTGGACAAAGCAAACGGGTGGACGCTTATGAAGCCGTCCGATCGATGGGAAGCTGAACTGAATCTGGAGCCCCGTAAGCCGATTGTCAAAGTCCTTCGCGCAATCGACGATAAAGGTGAGCTTACAGCTTACGATAACGCCCGCTATGCCTTTGAGACTGGGTCAGACTCCCGAATGGGGATCGGCGGAATCTTAATGGTGGCGTTTTATCCTGCGCTGCTGACTTCCCTGGACTCAACCGACTGGGACGGCCTCAGGTTGTTTGGTTCCTTGAATGAAAATGCCCTTCGATCGTTGGAGTCCGGTTCCCAAATACCCTATGGAGGACTGACCAAGGAGCAGAAGAGGATTGTGGATCGGATCATCTTTTCTGGATTACTCACCAGCGAGGAGAGAATCGATACGAACTCATGGCAAAGCAAGCATGCTCCAGTTGAACCTACAAAAGAGCTTGCCAACGGGATTTCGCCACAAGCCTATCTATCGGCCAGAGTAAAGGCGTTAGACGTCATCGCCGCATTTGGAAAAGATCCGAACGGGAAGTTAAGGATTCTGCGCAGCATTAACCCTTGGAATCTTGCAACGGTGGAATCCGAGCAAAGCAATAATCCCCAAACTCTTCAGAAATATGGGTTAACGGGTTTGGTTGGCTATGGGATGGCACAGCAAAAGATGTATTTGATTCGAATAGTGGTTGCTCCAGGTCTTTGGAAGGAACTTTCGATCTCAATCCCTCCATCCGCTGAGAACGCAAAGCCCGGTAAATGGGACCAACTGCCACAATCCATTCGAGAAGAAATTCAGAGTGGTCTAGAGACGATTCGCAAAAGAAGCAATCAGAATGGTGGAGCGGGGGCTCCTCCCAGATAAACTGATCCACGTTCCTTTATGACTCGATTAGATCGCCGATCTCTGGCGTTCGCAATTGCGCTCCCGATGTTGGCGGGCTATGTGGATTCGCTAGGTTTTCTCGACCTCGGCGGATACTTCGTTTCGTTCATGAGCGGAAATTCCACGCGTCTCGGCATTGGTCTTGGAAGTGGCGATTGGGAGAGCGCGGTGACGGTGCTTGTGATCGTCTTCCTCTTTGTTTTCGGCGTCGTTGTTGGTTCGTTAATAGCAAGTCCCCGGAGCGAAAAAAGAAGGGTGCTCATTTTGTCCCTTGTTGCCGGGCTTCTTGCCGTGTCGGGGGTGCTTTACGCGACTCATCATGTTCGCCTTGGTACCGCCGCGATGGTCATTGCCATGGGGGCAGAAAATACGGTGCTGAGGCGAGATGGGATTGGAGTTGGACTCACGTATATGACTGGCAACCTGGTGAAAATGGGCCATGCGATCGCCGACTCAATTCAGGGTGGATCGAAGAAGGAGTGGTTGCGTTTCCTGGTGCTGTGGGTAGGGCTGATCACAGGGGCCACGCTGGGGGCGGTGGCCCATCGTGCGTTCGATATGAATGCCCTTTGGTTTGGATCAGCCTTTGCCGCTGCCCTTGCATTCGTCTTTCGGAAGGGAGACTAGACTTCGAGAGCCGCTCTCTCCTGCTCAAGCTGCTGATAGGATTCTTCGAAACTCTGAATCATCCGTTCCACCGCGAGGATTGGGTTACCGGTATAGGGGAATACGAATGAGTCCCGGGTGAGGAAGCACTCCTTGTGCTTGCGGCCCATGATCGAGAAGACGCGGGGTGGAACCTTTGTTTTGTCCAGGAACGTCACGCTCAAGCGACCCTGGCCCGCTTCCACCTTCGAAATATCTAAGTCGCGAGCTCGCAATCGTTGGCCCATGATGGCAAAAGCGTTGCTAACCTGCTCGGGAGGATGACCGTAGCGGTCTTCGACTTCCGCTTGAACCTCGCCCAGAATCGCTTCCGTTCGGGCCGACATCATGCGTTGGTAATAGTAGAGTCTTTGTGCCGCGTCTTTGATGAATTGATCTGGAATAAGAGCGACGACCGGAATATCGAACTGCGGCAGAGGCGCCATATTGATGAACTCGTCCGCCGGTTCGGTGCTCGCCAACATGGCGGCAGTTGGATCGTCGACCGCGGTTTTCAACATGGCTACTGCCTCATTGATGAGCTGGGTGTAAAGCTCATATCCGACGGTTTGCATCGTGCCGCTTTGCTTGGCGCCAATCAATTCTCCTGCGCCGCGAATTTGGAGGTCGCGGAAGGCAAGAGAATAGCCGGAGCCGAGGGAAGAGAACTCTTGGAGTGCCTGAAGCCTCTGAATCGCGCCTTCGGAAACGGTTTTCTTTTTCTTCTTTCCGGTCACCGGATCGGCGGCGGTGGGCGACGTGTAGCCCGCGTTTCCACGGCTGTCCATTCCCTCATGAATGGGCGAAATCAGTCCGCTTCGAATCGTGGAGTCCAAAGCTCCAGAGTAGAGGAAGTAGGCATAGGCTTGTCGATCGGATCGACCTACGCGTCCACGGAGTTGATAGAGTTGCGAAAGTCCGAGCCGGTCAGCGTTTTCGACGATTAATGTATTGGCGTTTGAGATATCGATTCCATTCTCGATGATGGTGGTGGAGAGGAGGATATCGATTTCTCCCTTGATGAATCCGACCATAATCGGTTCCAATTCAGCCTCGGTCATCTGCCCATGGCCCACGCCAATCCGGGCGGAGGGAACCAGCTTTCGGAGTTTTTCGGCGACGTGGCCGATGGAGTCCACCCGGTTATAGACGTAAAAGATCTGACCCCCGCGGGCGAGCTCACGAAGGATGGCTTCTCGAACGACTTCGCCGGCATAGGGGCGAACGAAGGTTCGAATAGGCAGGCGTCCGGGGGGCGGATCGTTAATGAGAGACATTTGCCGGATGTCCATCAGCGCCATGCTCAGGGTTCTCGGAATCGGAGTGGCGGAGAGTGTCAAAACGTCCACTTCGGTACGAAGTTGCTTGAGCATCTCCTTCTGCTTTACACCGAATTTTTGCTCTTCATCAATGATAACCATTCCGAGGTGTTTGAACTCGATGCCTTTCCCGAGGAGAGCGTGGGTGCCGATAATGATGTCGATTTCGCCGACTTTGAGCTTGTTATAAACCTGGTTTTTGTCGGCGGTCGTTCGGAAGCGATTGGAGATATCGATACGCACGCCAAAGGAACCAAGACGTTCTTGAAAGTTCCGCATGTGCTGTTCGGAAAGGATGGTGGTTGGACAGAGCACGGCTACCTGTCGACCATCCTGCACGACCTTGAAGGCGGCCCGGATCGCTACTTCCGTTTTTCCGAACCCAACGTCGCCGCAGACCAGGCGATCCATGGGATAGGGAGTCTCGAGGTCGCGTTTGACGTCTTTAATCGCTCGGAGCTGGCTTGGTGTTTCGACCCACGGGAACGTCTGTTCCATTTCGTTCTGAAAGGGAGTATCGGGGCCGAAGGATTTACGCGTCACTTCCTTTCGCTTCGCGTAGAGCTTCACGAGATCTCTCGCGAACTCCTTGGCCTCCTCCCGGGCTTTTCCCAGGGTCCTCTGCCATTCACCTCCCGTAAGCTTGTTCAGCTTGGGATTTTCATCGCCCGGATTCAGATACTTCTGAATGCGGTCCAGTTGATCGGCAGGAACAAAGAGCTTGTCCGGGGCCTGATATTCAATATAAAGAAACTCTTTTTCAACCCCGTGCTCTTCGCGCTTGATCAGACCCCGAAAAATTCCGATTCCGAAGTTGATGTGAACTACGTAATCGCCAGGTCGAAGATCGAGAACCGTTGCGATTGGCGCTCCCTCCATGAAGCGCTTTTGTGGAAGCTTGAGGCGAGCTACGCCAAAGACTTCGGCATCCGTGACAACGGCAAGCTTGTGATCTGGGAAGACGAATCCACCCCCCAGATTCCCATGGGCGAGCCGGGCTCCGGGAGCGAACCCTTCCGAAGTGGCGCCTTCTTCGGCGAATATCTCTGCTTGAGAGAGAACCGTTTTGGCTCGATTGGGCTGGTCGGTGGAGAAAATAACCGAGAAGTCGTCTTTGAGGTAGTTCCGCAGTGTAAGAGCCAGGGCATCTGCGCGGCCACGATAGGGTTCGAGAGAGATTGCGCCGACATCGTAACCTTGGTTTGCCGATATCCAATCGGGCAAGGCGTTCATCGCCGTGACGGCGACAGTGAAAGGGTGGCTTGCGAGGTGCTCGACCGAGAGCATAAAGTCGTTGGCGGGGGCATGGAGGATTTCTCCACGCTCTGCTCGGGCGGTCAGAGCTTGGGATAACTCATCCTCCGAACGGACTCCAATCGTTTCCAATTCCAGGGGTTCGTCCAGAAGCAGCAGATCGGATTCGAGAAGAAGGTCAACGGCGCAGCCTGAATCCGGGTGCAGGAGAGGGCGATAAAGGTCCAAGCGATCAAAGTAGACTTTCTGACTTAGCGCGTCCGCATCGCCCGCAACTAGCTCTTCAAGGCGTTTAGCCGCCTCGTCCTCCAGGACAGCCGCTTCGCGTTCTGCGGTAGAAATCAGCATATCCTTGATCCCTTCGTCCAGGTCGGTGTAGAGGGTTTCCCTAGACGGACTAAGATCAAGTCGATCAACTTGTCCCACGGAGCGTTGATTATTGGGATCGAATAACCTGATACTTTCAATCTCGTCGCCAAACAACTCAATTCGGTACGGTAAATCGTGTCCCGTGGCGAATACGTCAAGAATGCCGCCGCGGCGACTGTATTGTCCAGGCAATCGGACCGGCTCTTGGGGTTCGTATCCGAGGTTGACCAGTTGCCTCGTCAAGCGGTCCGGGTCAATGGTCTCTCCGACCTTGATGTTAATAAACGCATCCAGCAAAATTTCGCGGGGCAATGTGCGTTCAAGCACCGCCTGGGGCGTTGCAAGAATGATCTTCGGTGAATCTTCGACCAGAGCACGCAGCGCGCCTAATCTGTCTGATAGAGCAACGTGCTCGGGAGCCGCGTCTTCGAAGAGAGTAGAAATACCGCTGGGCAGTTGGCAAATCTGATCGTGGGGAATACCGCAAAGCTCCAACTTTGCCTGCCAGGCCAAGGCACGCTCGTAGTTGGGAGTGACGATGAGGGTTTTGCGAGGGTGGGCGATATAGCTCGCCGCAATCAAAAACGGACGAGCTTCGGGCGCAACCGACCGCCACTCGGAAGTGCCTTCCAGTGGTGCACAGACCTCCGCCAGGGCTGGAATTTGGGTTACGCGACGCGCCCAATCGGCGATGCGCATTGCCAGAAGTGTACCGCCTCGATTCACTACCCTAGGGCTTTTCGAATGATCGCCGCACCAAGAAAATTTGCTGGGTCAAGGTCCCAATAAACCGAACACTATCGGGACAAGTTGAGTACATTAAATATGCCAGCGTCGGCGAGCCTAGGGCAAAGCCGTCGTTGGCTTTGTTTTTTGAGGAGAGCATCCATGTGGAGAAAGCTAATAGCTGGTGTTGCGTTGCTTGCGGTTATGCCGTTCGCCAACGCGAATACCTATTTATACACTTCGGCACTGAACGGATTTCAGGAAGTGCCATCGACCCCTTCGCAAGCCGTTGGCGTCATTCAACTGACGCTTGACGACACTTTATTGACCGCCAATGGGGCCGGCGTAATATTTTTCCTGGGTGGAGCACCGGCTGCATTTCATATTCACAACGCACCGTATGGCTCAAATGGGCCGGTCGTTTTAGATATTGGAACAACCGGAATCTCTGGTTCCACCGTTAATTTCACAAAGACCTTGTCGGACGCAGCGTCGTTTGCCAGCCTCAAGAGCTTGCTAGATGCCCGGAATGGTTACTTCAACGTTCATACAGCGGGCTTTCCTTCGGGAGAGATTCGTGGCCAAATCGCACCGGTGCCGGAGCCTGCGGTTTTGGCGATCTGTGGTGTAGGGATTGCAAATCTGGTCCTTCGCCGTCGTCGCAAGTTTTGATTCGTTGAATTTCTGAAGGATGGAGCAGGAATGCCCTCTGGGGTCCGAATGGGCCACCGAGGGCATTCGTATTTTCGAGAAGAGGCTTTGCCGTGATCGAATTCGTCAAAGCTACTTAGAAATAATCCGATTCGAGTTCGGTAGAATCAGAGAAGAGATCATGCCAAAGAGAGTAGAAACCGTAGTGCTACATGACAGCTCCACCCCCGTTCTCGGAGATGTCCAGAAGGGAGGTAGTGTCGTTCTTACGACGGTAGACACTCTCCTGAGTCAAGCCCGAGCTAATGCTCTTTGGCCGCTGACATTTGGTTTGGCTTGCTGCGCCATCGAGATGATGGCGACGGTGGCTTCCCGATTTGACCTCGCGAGGTTTGGTTCAGAGGCTTTCCGTGCGACCCCACGTCAGGCCGATGTGATGATCATTGCCGGTCGACTTAGTAAGAAGATGGCCCCCGTCCTTCGGCAAATTTATGACCAGATGCCGGAGCCCAAGTGGGTGATCTCTATGGGTGCATGTGCTTCTTCAGGAGGCGTTTATAACAACTACGCTATTGTCCAAGGGGCTGACCAAGTGGTGCCGGTAGATGTCTACGTGCCAGGCTGTCCGCCATCGCCCGATGCGCTCATCTACGCTGTCCTGAAACTTCAGGAGAAGATCAAGAAGAACAAGGCCGGAACTTGGAAAGAACTACGACTCGTTGAAGGACTGACTGGTCCTCGGACTCAAGAAGAGGTGAAGGCGTGAGCGTCAATCTCGTCAAGGGCGTCGTCAAACCCATTCTCGCCGGATTTGGTATCACGGCCCGTCGACTCAAGCACAAGAAGGTAACTGTGATGTACCCGGAGCAAATCCGGGAACAATATCCTCGCACCCGGTGGCGCCACTTTCTGACTCGATACGATAGTGGGCTCGAGCGGTGTATCGGCTGTTCCCTCTGTGCAGGGGCCTGCCCCGCTCGATGTATTTATGTAGAGGCGAAGGAGAATACGGATACGGAACGATATTCGCCAGGCGAGCGTTACGCGGTTCGGTATGAGATCAATATGATCCGCTGTATTTTCTGTGGTTACTGCCAGGAAGCCTGTCCTACTGGAGCCATCGTCCTGAGAAAGAACTTTGAGTTAGCGGATTACAAGCGAGAAGACTTCATTTATACCAAGGAACGCCTCTTGGAAGAGTATCCCGGTCAATCCGACGAACCCTTCAAGGGTCACTACGCAACCGAGCCCGCCCCCGTATTTCAAGGCTAATAAATCCTTAGTTGGAGGGCAACGATGCGTGGTCTAATCATAGCTTTAGCGGACTGGCAAGGTCCTGCCCGTCTGCCTGTCGCGTTGAAGCGCAACGGTTGGGATGTGGCAACCGTGACGCGCCGGGGATTCGCGGCCTCTAAATCGAAGCATATTGACCGGCTATTCTTCGTAGACCCGCATTCTGAATTGGAGACGATGCGGGATATCCTCAACGCCGTCGAAGCGTGGAGTCCTGATTTCATTTTCTCCGGAAGTGATAACGCGACCTACGCTCTCCATGAAATCTGGAATCTTTTTCAACTAGGCCGGTTACCGCAGGCCAGTGAGCGTTCCATCGCGGTCATTCGTCAATCGATTTCCGATCCCTTAAAGCCGCATCTGCTAGATAGCAAATATCTGCTTCTCAACGAATTGGATGCCTTGGGTGTGAGGATTCCTCCTCAGATCGAGGTGATCTGTTTGGGCGATGCCGAATCCTTTGTCGCAGAGCAAGGATATCCTGTAATCATCAAGCCAGACACCGGATGGGCTGGCGCTGGCATTGCCGTCTGTCATACAGAAGACCAGTTGCTAAGTGCCTTGCACAGCCGACTGAAACCTGGAAATCGCGAACGGTGGTGCCTTCAGAAATACATCCAGGGTCGTCCCGCGAATCACCACGTTGCCGCCCTTGATGGCGAGTACAAAGCTGGCATTAGTTTTGACCGCATGGTCGTCCATCCAGCTCCCTTGGGGCCCTCGACCGTGGTCAGATCGATCAACCACCCAGAGATGGCAGCAGCCACCTATAAGCTCACACAATTGTGTGGCTTGAACGGTATCGCCTCCGTTCAGTTTATGGTCGAAGAAGAAGGAACCGGGCCCGCCTACTTTATTGAAATCAATTTCCGCCTCGGAACTTTCATGCACTTGGGAAGCTATTTTGGACTTGATGTTGTTAAGGCGCTCACCCAAAGTTTGGCAAAGCAGGTGATTGATCCTGGAGTGGAAGAATTAAATAAAATTGCAGTACTGTATCCGCAGGAGACGATGCGCGATCTTAATAGTGAGTATTTGCAAAAGTACTACATTGATAGGCCCACTGACGATCCTGAGCTCGACCGGCACTTTGAGGCAATGTTGGATAAGAAATGGGGATTACGAAACTCACAGGTGCCCGCTTCAGTAACCAACTTCTAAAATTTGACTAAAGCGCGTAACTATTTCCGGTCTATTTCATAAAGAAGGGTGTAGGTAAGAATATTCTTCGCCAACTATTCTCTTTGCTCGCCAGCATTCTGGCTAGAGCAATAAAATTGGTTGGGGAAGAGAAATGAACCTTTCAAACTGGCGGGTGGGCACCCGCCTTTCGACCGGGTTTGGGGCCTGTCTGGTCTGTACCCTTGTGGTGGCTGGATTTGGCATCAAAGCGCTTGAAAGTGTGGAGGCGGGCCTGGAAACCGTCTACAACGACCGTGTCGTTCCACTCAATAGCCTGAAGAAAGTGGCCGACGCTTATGCGGTCAATATTGTTGACACAAGTCACAAGACTCGCAACGGATCGCTCACTTTTGAGCAAGGCATCAAGAACTACGACGACGCTGAACAGATTATTGGGAAAGAGTGGAAGGCTTATACGGCGACGAAGCTTGTTCCCGAAGAAACCAAGCTTGTCAGCGAGCTTGAACCGTTGCTTCAATCCGGAGATCAGGCGACTTCGAAGGCACGGGCAATGATGGTGAACAAAGATAGAGGAGCGTTGGCAAAATTCTGCGCCACGGACCTCTATCCAGCTATCGATCCAATTTCTGAAAAACTCTCCGAGCTTGTTCAAGTGCAACTCGATGTTGCAAAAGAAGAATATGGGAATGCTCAGATCGTCAAGAAGAACTCAACGCGCCTGTCATATCTTATTGGGCTTCTGGCGGTGGGAATTGGCGCGGGGTTAGCTTTTGCGCTAACGCGGAGCGTGGTTAAGCCCTTGGGCGCAGCGGTGGATGTGTTGGGGCGAGTTGCCGAAGGGGACCTTACACAGCGAGTTCAGCTGCCTGGCAAAGATGAGTTGGCAAAGATGGGCGGTCAGTTGAATCAATCGCTGGACAGCCTTGAAAACCTCAATGCCTCCGTTCGTTCGATGGCAGAACACACGCGAATGGCGGCTGGTGACCTTGCGCGAGCGGCAGATGAAGTTGGCCTTGCGACCACGCAAATTGCATCCACGATCGAGCAAGTTGCCATGGGCTCAAGCAAGACGGCGGAGAGCATGAGCGAAACCGCCCAAGCAATCAATGATTTGGGCAATTCGGTGAGCCAAGTCGCGCAAGACGCGCGGCAGACGGCGGCACTAGTCACGGATGCCGATCGCTCGATTGAGGCGATCACCGATGCTATGAATAGCACATCTCAAAACGCCGCGGAAACACTGCAGGCAGCCGAAAGAGTGGTTGCCGCAGCCGAGCAGGGAAGCGCAAGCGTTTCATCTTGCATTACCGCTATGTCGAGTATCGAGACGGCCGCGGGATCGACGGCGGACGCCATTCGCGAACTTGGGAACGCCTCTCAAAGGATCGGCACGATTGTCGAAGCCATCGAGGATATTGCTTCGCAAACAAACTTGCTTGCGCTGAATGCTGCCATCGAGGCGGCGAGAGCGGGAGAGCATGGCAAGGGCTTCGCAGTCGTCGCTGACGAAGTGCGAAAGCTGGCAGAACGATCCAGCGACCAGACCAAAGATATTACGAATTTGGTGAACGAAATTCAAAACCGGGTCGCCCAAGCGGTGTCGGCGATGGACGATGGGAGTGCGGCGGTCGCGTCTGGGAGCCAAATGGTTGCGGATGCCGGGGTGTCGCTTGAAAATATTCAATCCGCGGTCAATGAGGCAGCCGTGAAAATCGCCAAAGTTGTGGATTCCACGGAGAAGGTATCTCACCAGGTTTCTGGCATAAGGGGAGGAATTGCATCGCTGAATGAGATTGCTCGACAGACCGAAGCTCTCACCGAACGAATGAGTGCGGTGTCGAGTCAAGTTAGCCACAGCATTGAAACGGTTTCCGCCTTTAGCGAAGAAAACGCCGCCGCTGCCGAGGAAGTCTCGGCGGCTACGGAAGAGCAGACAGCTAACGTGGAACAGGTTGTTTCAACGACACAGCAGGTCAATGCAATGGCAGAAGAGCTGAACGACATGGCGTCGAAGTTCAAAGTCAGGTCCCAACAGGAATTGACTGTCGTCAATGGCTCGGCTAGAGACACTCACAAAGCCGCTTGATTCGAGGGAGCTTCTTGCTCCATCCCAGCCGGTAGCCGCAAGTTCTTGACGGCTACCGGTAAGCTATACCGGTCAATGCCTCCTCGAATTGCCGCAATCATTCCGACATACAACGAGGTCGAGCTGCTGACAGCGTGCGTTGAATCCTTGGAAGCACAGGGATATCCGAATCTCGAAATCGTAATCGCCAATGCCGGCGACGCTTTGCCTGCTGAGCTTGCCCACCGAGTTACCGAACTGGACGTACCCGAAAACTTCTTTTGGACGGCCTGCATCGACGCGGGCGTCCAAGCCGTGAAGGGTAAGTGCGATTTCTATCTTTTCACCAATGCCGACACCACTTTTGTAGAGGGCGCCGTTAACCGTCTTCTCCTTGCAGTTGAATCTGGCGAAAAGACCATTGCCTGCTCACCTGCCTATATTCAGCTTGGGGATCAACCAGTCTCACTGCTCTATAGCGACCAGTCTGATCTGGGACCGCTTTTGTATGGAAAGCTGGTTCGGCGTTGGACAAGCCCAGGCGATGCTCCAATGGACCCGTTTCCCATTGATCTCACCGGTGGTCAAGGTGTTCTGATACCATCCGCACTCTTTGAGAGCGCATCTATGGATGTAAGCAGGTTCCCCCACTACGCGAGCGACCACGATTTATGGCTTCAAGCTCGTCGTCTGGGCTATCGACTCCTCTTGGTACCTCAAGCAGGAATCGTGAACAAGCGGGACTTTAACGAGACAAAACGAAAGAACCTGGGGCCGTTGTTTAAGGCGCTCAAAAAGAGGATGACCTCCGTCTACACTCCGGAGAGTTGGCCCATTATGTGGCGACTTCGGAGAAAGCACCAAGGACCGATCCTTGGATTCTTCACGACGTTCGTGAGTTTTGGCCTACGCTGGACCATTGGATTACCGAAAATCCTTCGACGTACGTAGACTGGCTTTTAACTTGCCAATAACCAACATCTGCTAGATTAGGCAGGCGTATCTATCTTATGAAAAAAGCATTGATTACCGGCGTTACGGGTCAGGATGGCGCGTACCTTGCCGAATTTTTGATTGGAAAGGGTTATGAGGTCCATGGAATCAAGAGGCGATCATCGCTGTTCAATACGGCACGTATCGATCATCTCTTCCATGACACCCATGAACAAGGGCTCCCATTTTATCTTCACTATGGCGATCTCACGGATGGTTCTTCGCTGATCCGAGTGATTGAAAAGGTTCAGCCGGATGAAATATATAATCTCGGCGCGCAGTCGCACGTTAAAGTCAGTTTTGATTCTCCCGAATACACCGCGGAAGTCGATGGCGTAGGCGTCCTTCGATTGCTGGAGGCTGTCCGAATCTTGGGACTTGAATCGAAAGTTCGCTTCTACCAGGCCTCCACCAGTGAACTCTATGGATTGGTCCAGGAAGTGCCGCAGAAGGAAACCACTCCCTTTTATCCTCGCAGCCCTTATGCGGTGGCAAAGATGTACGGCTATTGGATTGTAGTGAATTACCGCGAAGCCTATGGAATGCACGCTTCCAATGGCATTCTGTTTAATCACGAGTCGCCACTCCGAGGAGAAACCTTTGTGACTCGCAAGATCACACGTGCGGCCGCCCGAATAGCCACGGGCCTCCAAAGCAAGCTGTTTTTGGGCAATCTGAGTGCACTACGCGACTGGGGGCACGCTCGAGACTATGTGGAAATGATGTGGCTTATGTTGCAACAGCCGGAGCCTGGCGATTACGTTGTGGCGACGGGGATCCAACGTTCGGTCCGAGAATTTGCGACTTTGTCGTTCAAAGAAGCCGGGATTGATCTGGAGTGGAAGGGAACCGAAGCTCAAGAAGTTGGCTTAGATAAAGCGACGGGGAAAGAGCTGGTCGCGGTGGATCCTCAGTATTATCGCCCGACGGAGGTGGAAACATTGTTGGGAGATCCGAGCAAAGCCCATGCCGTGCTTGGGTGGAAACCCAAGGTTTCTTTGGAAGAACTTGTCAAGGAAATGGTTGCTGCCGACCTCGACACAGCAAGGCGAGAAGCTCTCGTCAAGGAACAAGGATTTAAGGTTTATCAGAGTGCTGAAGAAGACCGATAAGATTTTTCTTGCCGGACATCGTGGGCTGGTTGGATCGGCGATTCACAAGCGCCTTCTGGATGAAGGCTACCAAGATGTCGTGGTGAAGACACGCCAGGAGCTTGACCTAATGAACCAAGCCGACGTGTACGGATTCTTGGCGAGCGAGAAGCCTCAAGCCGTTATTTTAGCGGCAGCGAAGGTCGGAGGGATCAATGCGAACAACACTTATCCCGCAGACTTCATCGGTCAGAACCTTATCATCGAGTCCAACCTCATCTGGGGCGCTCATCTGGCAGACGTGCCGCACTTCCAATTCTTGGGCTCAAGTTGCATTTATCCAAGAGAGACGCCGCAACCCATACCAGAAGAAGCGCTTTTGTCGGGAAAGCCAGAGCCAACAAACGCTCCTTATGCAATAGCCAAGATCGCCGGTCTGTATCTTTGCGACTCCATTCGTCGACAGTTTGGTAGGAACTACTATACGGTGATGCCCCCGAATGTTTTTGGGGATCGCGACAATTACGATTTGAAGACATCGCATGTGTTGCCGGCACTGATTCGGAAGTTTCATGAAGCCCTCCCAAATTCAGACGTAATCTGTTGGGGATCGGGAAATCCTCGCCGCGAGTTTCTTCACTCCGATGACGTCGCCGGGGCCTGCGTCTTTCTGCTTCAACAAGACGGGGTGGAAGGCCACATTAACGTTGGGACCGGTGCTTCTGTTTCAATTCGCGAACTGGCTGAGACCATTCAACGAATCGTTGGTCATCAGGGCTCCATCCTATGGGATACATCCATGCCGGACGGCTTTCCGGAAAAGACAATGGATGTGACTCGGCTATTTGGCATGGGGTGGCGACCACAGATCTCGCTGGAGTCGGGCATCCGCAGCGCTTACGATTGGTTTCTGGCTAACCGTGAGCAGCTTGCACTCCGTTAGCCGAAATATTTGGTGAGCGACTCGCTCAGCACCTTGGCCGTGAAGCTCACCAAAGGAATTCCTGCATCGTAGGCCATTCTGGTCGGGCCGACCAGTGAAATCACTCCGGCTTCTTGATCTCCCACATAGAAACTTTGACGCACCACGCTCATCTGGTGCAGCTTCTCATGACGGTTCTCGCGCCCGATAGTGACCGTTTGCGCGGTGGGCTGGCCGCTAACTGCCTCGTAAAACGAGTCGGAGTTATGAAGATAGTCAATGAACTCGGCCAGTGAACTGAGATCTCGCTGGAACTCAGGTTGCCCGAACATAAACTCTTCACCCTCGGTGATCATAAGTCCGCGCGTCATTTCCTTAGCTATGCTCCGGATCTGTGTCCAGATTGCCGAGTGAAACTTTTCGGAGGCTCCGGCAAATCGGGAAGCGGGAGCCTTGGCACGACGTAGGTCTCTAAGGGATAGCCCAACGATCGCCATTTGCAATAGCTCGTTGGCTGCGCCCACATCCTGTAAGCTTAAGCCTGCAGGGCACTCCAATAGGCGATTCTCAATGTGTCCGTTGCTCATCATCAGGACGAGCAGGGCCTGCTGTGGACCAATTGCACTGACCAAAGCGCTCTTGACCGTGATTCCGACGTCTCGAACTGTTGTTGCGACGCTTAGCAGGTGAGTCAGTCGACTGAGGGCTCGCGTCATTTCCCGAAGTTGGGTTTGAAGCGCTTCGCCTTCTTCGGCCACGGACTCGAGTCGCTCCCTACTGACCGTATCAGGCTCCTTTGTCTGGAGAAGTTGGTCGACATAGAAGCGGTAGCCTTGGTCGCTAGGAATTCTTCCGGCGCTAGTATGAGGCTGTTCCAAGTAGCCCAATTCGGACATTTCGGCGAGTTCATTTCGAATAGTCGCAGATTTGACGCCTAAGGAATACTTTTGAACCAGGAGCTCACTTCCCACTGGTTCGGCGCCGGTTACATACTCGATGATGACGGCTCGCAAGATGGACTTTTTTCGACTATCGAGCTCGCTCATGATCTATTTCATTCTACTTTTTCCCGAGTTTGAACGCTGCGCTGAGAAAGTTGCGGGTGATGATTCGTCCAAACTATTGGTATGACGTTTCTGGCCACCCTATTGTTGATTCAAACGCCTGTCATCGTCAACCCCGCGCAGTTTCTGACCTATAGCCGGAGTGTAGTGAGTAGCGGGGTGAGTTCAAAGGTTGAACAGCTGTTTCAGAACAAGGAGGATTCTGCATATCTCTTTGAAATGGCATCACGACAGGGAGGGCTCAGGGCGGTAAAGGTAGATATCATTCCCGCTCCTCCGGGATGGGAAGACACGGCTCCGTACTGGGCAGTTTTTCATACGCAACAGGAAATTGAGCAAGACCACGACCCCGTATATGGCCTTTTGAGAACAAATGATGGACTCAAACTCGGCCGTGAGTTGCCAGAGTGGGCTGGGATCGAAACCCGTATTGCCAAGATGGCGACTGCGGCCCAACTTTCGCCCAGTGAACACAAAATTAGCGTCCGATCCGTGGTCGAACTAGACGGCAAGGCAACCTCACGCGCACCCATCTTCAGGCTTAATGACGTCTACAGCCTGTCGGCGGTGAAGATGGGCGGGGCGACTTCCAAAGTGATTGACGCCGGCGGTGGAGTGCCCAGCCCCAGTGCCGGAGATGTGGTCAGGGCCGGCGGGTTACTCATCCCTTGGACCTCCAAGCCCAACTCAAAGCTGGAGTTCACCTATAGCGGAGTGGTTAATACGTCTACCCAAGACAAAATCAATGAAAAGCAGGCATATGTAACGGCATGGTGGGTGCCCAGCATCGGAAGACTTCCGCATCCCTCGATCGTTCGGATCTCCGGACCAGCAGATTGGGTTCTGAAGGCGGAGGGTAAGGAGATAGATTCTTCATCTGACGGCCTTGGACCTATCGACACGCAACCTGGACAGCAAACTAAATCCTTCCAGTGCGACCTGCCCATTAGTTATCCCAAGGTGATTGGGGGACGTTACAGACTCGTCGCGGAATCCACCGTGAACGGTAAGAATTTTCGATCCTATCAGCTTGAGCCGGTCGAAAAGGATCGGGGACAAAAAGAAGTGGATCAAATGGTTGCGGCGATGAAGTTCTACGAGGACAACCTCGGGCCATTTCCCTTTGATCACTATTGGTGTTTCGATGCAACTGGATACTATGGAATTGAGAGCTACAGTCACACCCTCCTTCAAAAGGGCTACACGTTGCGATTTGTCAGCCATGAAATGGGACACACCTACTTCGGTGGCATCGTCCCTTGTGCGTACACCCGCGATACCTGGAATGAAGGCTTGACGCAATACATCGATAGCGTCGCCTTTCAAAACAACAATGACCGCACGCTAGAAAATGGTCTGCGTACGGTTAATCTCAAAACACCTTTGATCGATATGGACGTTGCTTACGCAAACAACAGCGCCACCTACTGGCGCGGTGCGTACGTGATGAAGATGCTTGAATATGAGATTGGTAAGGGCAAAATGATGGAAGCCCTACGGGCGATGATCAAGGATAGACTCGGTAAGGAAACAACCTGGACAGATCTACGACCCTATTTTGAGAAGTCTTCTGGTCAGAAACTTGATTGGTTCTGGAATCAATGGGTTTCAAATGCCAATTTTCCAAGTCTCCAGGTGTTAAGTGGAGATCAGGCCAAAATCGAACGGAATTGGCGGACACGAGTGACCGTGAAGCAGTCAGGTACACCTAGTCCTTTCCGGCTTCGATTTATCGTTCGAGTACGCCGAGGACCTCTCAGTGCAGAAAAAGTCGTTGAGATGCACTCGCCGCAGGCAACTTTCTCCATTGATACGGACTTTGAACCTACTTCCCAGGAAGTCGACTCCTTCCCCTACACCCTCTCATCGGTGACCAAGTAGAAGATGCTTGAAAGGGAAGATGTCATTGCTTATAACGAAACGCAAAGGGAGACGGTCCCTGCTTGGCTTCAGGAACGGCTTGAATGGTTTCAAGATCTCAAGTTTGGTCTCATTTTGCATTGGGGACCGTATGCGCTTTGGGATTGCTGTGAATCATGGCCCCTATCGCCGGGTGATCCCTGGGCTCGAAACGATGAGATGGATTGCTGGACGAGCAGGGGCAAAGACCTCGCGTTGTTTCAGCAAGATTACTGGGCGCTGAACAAGCAATTTAATCCGGTCAATTATGACCCCCACAAGTGGGCAAGCCTTGCAAAGAAGGCGGGAATCAAGTACGTATCCCTCACGAGCAAGCACCACGACGGTTTTTGCATGTGGGATACCGAGACCACTGAGTACCGTATAACTGGCCCCGAATCTCCGTTTCGCGACGATCCGAGGGCGGACGTTTATAAGGGGCTTTGTGACGCATTTCAGGCCGAAGGGCTTGCTATCTCCGTGTATTTTTCCAAAGCTGATTGGCATTGCCCAGACTATTGGTCGCCAGAGTTTCCAATCGATTCCCGGCAGGCAAATACCTCTCATGATCCAGAGCGCTGGAAGAGGTTCGTTCAGTACACCCATGATCAGATTCGTGAATTGATGTCGAATTACGGAAAAATCGACATCCTGTGGTTGGATGCAGGCTGGGTTAAAACTGAAAGGAACGAGGACATCGATATGTCTGGAATGGTTCAGATGGCTCGAAAACTGCAGCCAGACCTTCTTGTCGCAAATCGCACCGTTGGCGACGAATTTGAAGATTTCATTACTCCCGAGCATGAGATTCCCACTGCACCCCTTTCAAGGCCCTGGGAATCTTGTCTGTGCATGGCTCAGAATTGGAAATATCACCCGCGTGACACATACCGCTCAACAGCTGAGATACTAGAAATGCTCATCGATATTGTGTCTAAGGGAGGCAATTTCTTGATCGGAATAGGTCCAACTCCGGACGGCGAATTTACTCCGCAAGCCATCGAGAGGTTAGAAGAAATCGCGGTCTGGATGGAAACGAATAGCGAAGCTATCCATGGAACCCGAGCCGTGGCGCCATACCGAGATGGTCATGTGAAGTTCACTTCAAAAGGCGAGTATGTCTACGCATTCCTCATGGAAGGGAGTGAGGCCACGTTGGCGGCTTTGCGCCCGCGATCGTCGTCCGATGTCGAGATCTTGGGGTGTCCGGTTCCGCCGAAGGTTCTTGAGCAAGAGAGTTATACGGTCGTAACCCTTCCACTAGAGGCCAAGGGACTAGCTTGGCCTCCTGTCCTGAAATATCGACTGTAGGTGAGGTGGCGATGAATTGCGCCACCTCAAGGTTTGAAAGGGAAGTTTAGTTCTTCTTCTTGCCGGGAATGGACTTGACGTCTACCTTGTCAGCCATAAAGTGATCGCCCATCATTTTTCCTTCGACGTTGACGATGGAGCCACCTTTGACATCGTTGATCGAAATGAACTTTCCGTTCATGCGAATCTTCGCCTTTGAGCAATCGACCTTCACGGGCGGCTTGCCCTTTGAAGTCAACGTAAAGGTCTTTCCAACGGGACTGCCTTTCACGATTCCAGACAGTTTAGTGGCGGCAGCAGATTTCTGAGAATGTAGAGCGCCACCTGATGCCTTAGGTGCGCTTGGCTGAGCAAAGACGGAAACGGACATTGCCAGAGCGGCAACGACGACGAGAGCATTGATGAGCTTCTTCATATTTGGAACTCCAACCGTTAGATTCGATTTTCCCTGAATGCGTTCGCCCGTGACAGGGGGATTTCTGATAAAAATCTGAAATCTATGGGCCGTCAATGGGCTTTGGATATCTTAAGAACTTTGTCTCATAGTGACTACCCCTGGGCTGCTCCGAAGAACTCGGCATTGTTTAGCAGCTCCTTGGCTTCGGGGCTCTCCCATGATTTCCCAACAGCAAACGCCCGCTTGACAAGTTCCTTGTCGTTAAGGGCTAACGCTAGTCGAAGTGCATTTATCCCGCCGGACTTTTGAAATTCTGGCGCGAGTTCTGCCGGTATTGCTTTTTCAAGTAGCGACACGCCCAAGTTAAGAACATTGGGATCCACTGATCGCAAGCAGACGTCTGCCACATGAGCAAGATGCCGCACATCTACTGCTTCCTTGACCGCAAAGGATTGCACCAGGTATTTGCCAACGGCAAGTAGGTCATTAGGAGACTGTTCGGCAAGGTATGCGACGAACCACGCCGTTGCTTCTTCAGAGGAACCGCTTGACTTGAGTAGGTTTGCGTCTACGCATTTCGCGAACTTCCGGTCCGAGAGGTCGACTCCAGCTTGATTGAGTCCGAGGAGCGCATTAAGATACATACCTTCCGTCAGACCCGGAACCATCCTCTTGTTAATCTCCGCAAGTGAAGCCTGATCCCTGTAGATCCAAACTCGACCCTGAACGATAGCGTTTGCGAAGAACGAGCTTTGGGCTGGTTGCTCAAGAATTGCAACGAGCAAAGGATCTTGAGGCGGAACGATCGTAAATTTCGTTTTGGCGCTTGGCTCCTTTTTATGCAGTTCAGTACACGCCACTCGAATTGTGGCCGTTTCGAAGCTCGGTGTTGACGGAAGAAATCCGGCGACGATATCCCAAGACCATGACGACTTACAAATAAGTTCCAAGGGTTCTGTGCAAGTCATGACTTGCGTTCCACTGTCTTCAGGAACGATTTCCGCTCCCAAAGGCAGGCGACATATAAGATCGTCGCTAGTCTTGTTGGTGATGGACAATTCGCATTTCGTGAGTGATTGGCCTGAGCACTGCATAAGAATTTGCTCAGGGGAGGGGAGGCATCCGAGTCCCGACTCCTCAACATAAAATTCCAGCCCACCAAGTGTCGGCCCTGGAGGGTCTCCCTTCTTGAGCGTGGAGCCGAGGCTCAAAACCGGTTTGTCCGAAACGGTAGGTTTATCCTTTGGCCTTTCCTTACAGCGGCAGGTGACCGTTGTGGCGCTCCCGACGGCTTTATCAAAGGGATACCACAGATTCACAACGGTTCCTTCGTGTTCGGCAATCTTCTCATTGATCGGCGTGTTTACACCGTGGGACCGATATACCCCGACTTTCCAAAACTCACCCTTAACGTGGATTTCAGTTTTTTTACATCCAAAGTATTCGGTGACGAGCGTGCAGGGATTTTCGTGAGGAAGAGAGGTCAATTCTATGGACTTTGACTCGCAGTCTCTCTTCATCTGATGGATGTAGGAAGAAGTTTCCGAACTCCAATTATTGGGCCCGCCAGGCATTCCTAACTTCCTCGCGAGCTTCGCTGATTCCTGTTCCATCTGGCGCATGGCGCCAGAAAGTGATTCAGCTTGACCACGAACAGTCACCTTCTTGACTTTGGTGTCTTTCTTATCGCAGGAAAGATCGCATTCCTCATGCGCTTTGTGTTTCTTCCCTTGGCAAACGTTGTCATGAGAAATGTGATATTTCGATTTCAGGTCATCGGTGGGGACCAACTTGGTAAAAACGCGGTACTCGTAATGAACGAGTTCGGTGCCTTCGATAACGTTTCCGTTCCGACGCTCAATTTGGGTATCTCGAGATTGAATCTGCCCCCTTGCATCCCAATCCTGGGCTTGAGTTAACGACACGCCCAGGATAACGATGCATACTCCAAAAAAATGTAAACGCATCATAAATGCATTATATGATCGCTTCAAAAGAAGAGCAATCTTGAACTTTCATAAAATCCTGAAAGTTGGACGGTTCAACCAAGTAAACTAATGGTGATGGCCACTATTGCGCCCGATCGATTGGCAGGAATCAGTATCGACACCATTGCGGATAAGATTTACGGCAACCAAAGGCTGACGGCGGAAGATGCTTTATATCTTTACCAGCACCCAAATTTGCTGGACCTCGCAACTTTGGCTCACTTCAGGCGTAGGCAAGTCACCGACCCCCAAACCGTCACCTACATCATCGGTCGCATTCTGAACTACACGAACGTGTGCTGGGTTCGCTGCAAGTTTTGCGCGTTCTACCGCGTGCCTAACAGTCCCGAGGGATATTTGCACAGCGACGAAGAGATCTTGTCAAAGGTTCAAGACACCGTGGAAAAAGGTGGAGTGGAGATCCTCTTTCAGGGGGGCCTAAACCCTAAGCTAAAGATCGATTACTACGAGGGGATTTTTGGCAAGATCAAAGAACGCTTTCCTCAGGTCATCCTGCACGCGCTTTCACCAGCGGAGATCATCTATATCGCTCACATCTCGAAGCTGACGCTTGTGGAAACACTGGAGCGGCTGAAAGCGGCCGGTCTTCATTCGATCCCAGGAGCTGGAGGAGAGATTCTCGTCGATCGAGTGAGAAAGATCATTGCTCCCTATAAAGACACCACCGATGAGTGGCTGGAGTGTATGCGCGCGGCATCCGCGCTTGGGATTAGGAGTACGGCGTCGATGATGTTTGGACATGTCGAAACGATTGAAGATCGAGTCGAACACCTGGGCCGCATTCGTGACCTGCAAGACGAATGTTCTCCATTCCGAGCCTTTATCACCTGGAACTTTCAGCCGGAGGATACGAATCTTCCGATTTCAAATAAGGCATCGGGCGCGGACTATTTGAGGACGGTGGCGATTTCGAGACTGTTCTTGGACAATTTCGATAATCTTCAAGTCTCGATTCTGACGCAAGGCCCCAAAATTGCTCAGGCTGCTCTGAATTATGGGGCTAACGATTTCGGGTCAGTTATGATCGAAGAGAATGTTGTTTCCGCTGCCGGGAACAAGTTTATCTTGAGTGCTGAAGAATTTGAGAGAATTATCAAGGGCGCCGGATTTGAGGCGAAGCGTCGAAACACTCGCTACGAGTTAATCTAGCTTTGACCTAGAGACAATCCCATCGCGGGGGCGGCACTTATGCCGCCCCCGCGTCCATTTAGGGTGTCAGTCCAAGGAATCTCTTTACTCGCTCGGATGTTCCGAGGGTTAGTCCGCCGTAGTGCTTTGCTGAGCGTGACAAACTGATTGTGCCTTCGGGGGTCCAGTAGGTGAAGGTTTGAACATAGTCAGTGAACAAGTGCGTGGACCCACCTGATCCGATGGTTTTCTTGTACACACCACTCGACGACGAATCAAGAGTGATTCGAGTGTAGGCAATTTGGGTTCCGTCCGGGCTCCAGGTGCTTCCGTAGTTGCGATCGGTGGTTGAGGAATTATCGGAAGTGACTTTGCTGGCGTTTGCACCATCAGCGTCCATGGTCCAGATTTCAAACTGGCCACTTCGGTCGGATGAGAAGCTGATCTTTGTGCCTGTCTTGCTGTACTGCGGGAAAAAGCTATTGCCAGTGCTCGCGAGGACGGTGGGGTTTGACTTGTCGAGGTTGATAGCCTTGATCTTGGAGTTGCTTGCGTTGAGCGGGAAGTAAGTGTAGACCACCCTGGTTCCCGATGGGGCTACGAATGCATCGTCGGCAAAGTCTAAGGCTCCTGCATCGCTAACGGTCTGGTTTGCCGTCGTTGAGCTCATGACGTAGAGTCGGTAGATGTACTCAGGGAAATTTGGGTCATCTGGGGTTGGGTTAAGGTGCGCTCCGGTAAAGACCACCTTAGTTCCATCGGGAGTGAATTGCATGGACCCGAAGTTCTTGAACGTGGTGGTGGTGAGTTTAGTGGCTCCGGAGATACTGACGGTGGTGTTGGTGTAAATCGCGTAGTCGGCGTTGGGACCCGGAGAGGCGGTGTAGCCGAAGACGACTTTGTTGGAATTCACGGGGCTTTGGGCGAAACCACGGTAGTTGTCGTTTAGGTCTACATAGGTTTGGACATCCGAGCCGTCTGGGTTCATGTGTCTGATGTCCCCGGATGAGTCTCCAAAGAAAATTCGGTCAGCGGGGAGGGTTGAGCCGGTTGTGCCTGTGGTCGTGGAATCCGTTGTGCCGTCGGTGGTGGCGTTTGTGGTCGCATTTGTCGTCGCGTTGGTGGTGGCGTTCGTCGTTGCGTTGGTCGTGGCATTTGTGGTGGCGTTTGTTGAGCTCCCTCCACCGCCTCCACCGCCACCGCAGCCGACGAGGGCTACGAAGAGGGAGACTAGGGAGAGCGTGACCAGGAGGGGGCGGTGCTCTTTGATGGCGCTTACGACGTTGTTCGGCATGAGTTTATGGTCTTGGTCGGCGGGATACCCTATGATCGAATGGATACCTATGGAGGCAAAAAAGGGCTCTATCTTTACGGAGTGGAAATTACCTCATAAAGTTCGGGGTGGCGGGAGGCAAATACTTCCATTTCGTATTCGCCGGGAATGTTGACGATACGTTTTTGACGCGCTTGAGGGAGATCTAGATCCGCAATAATGATTTCTTCTTCCGGACCGGCAGCGGCAAGGACTTTGCCCGAGATGTTGACGATCTTGCTGAGGCCGATGAATTTAGTTCCGTTTTCGACGCCGACCCGGTTGCAGGTGGCAACGAAGACTCGGTTTTCAGAGGCACGGGCGATGGTCATGTACTCAGCTGAGACTTCGGCGCCTACGGGCCAGTTTGTGGGGAGGAGGATGATGTCAGCTCCCTTGAGGGCGAGGACACGGGCAGCTTCGGGGGGACGTTGGTCGAAGCAGATCAGGACGCCGATTTTGCCCCACTGGGTCTCAAAGACGGGGAGTTCTTTTCCAGGGCGAGTATAGCGGTCGTAGCCGAGGTAGGGAAGATGGACCTTGAGATACCAGCGGGCGGGTTGGCCCGGCTCGAAAAGAGCAACTGCGTTATAGAGGCCCTCGTCGTCTTGGCCCGCGAATCCGAAGACGCAGCCCATGCCGAGTTCCTCGCATTTGGCCTGAATCTCGGTCATGTATTCCGGCATCTCCGTGATGAGGTTGCCTTCGCCCTTGACAGGGATCGCGATTTCTTTGGCGGCGACTTCGCCATCGACACAATAGCCGGTGAGGTAGGCCTCAGGAAAGAGGGCAAAGTCAACGCCCTGGTTCTTGAGGTCGCTCAGCTTTTGGATGAGGTTCTTGGCGTTGGCGGCGGGGTCGTTGAATACGACGTGTGACTGCACGCAAGCGATGCGCATGGGGTGTAGGCTACCTCGTGGGGAGGATAGGAGTCGCGGGGTACTGAATCGTGTACTTGCACCCTTGACAAAAGTTGGAGCCCGGGTTGGGGAGCCCGGGCCGGGTTAGAGGATTTGCGTCTCGTCCATCGGCGGTTTCAACCGATGACACTTCTTAGAACGGATGACTTTGGCAGATAGTTTCCGGGGCCTAGGACTAGCTGCACAGTTGGGGGACAAGGGGCCAGGGACGAGGGACAAGGGGGCAGGGGACAGGGGGCAGGGGACAGGGGGCAGGGTAAGTGCGGTGTACTGCTAGGTATCTTGACTGTCTCAGGATATCTTTGCAATACGGATGAAGAATCGGTTTGTCGATGATGGGAAGCACCTTCTAGACTATGCAGGCGAGGTGCTGGTGGTTTGTCCTCGATGTTCGGGGCAGGCGACGGTGTTTCGGGTGGGGAAGTTGTTGGCGGGGCGGTTTAGTTGTTTAAATTGCGGGGCAACGATCGAGAAGAGTCAAGGCATGTTTCGAGTGGAGGGAGCGAAGGATCCGTATTTTGGGTTTCCGCTTTATTTGCAGGTTAGGTGCAGCTCCGGGACGGTTTGGGCTTATAACTGGGCGCACTGGACGGATTTGCGGGCTTATGTCTCGGCTGACCTGCGCACTCAGAGCGTGGTGAGAAACAATACCTATATGAATCGTTTGCCTCGGTGGGTCAAGGCAGCGAAGAACCGAAAGCGGGTGTTGGTGGCGTTGGATCGTATGGCGAAGCGTTAAGTGGATCGCGGCCGATTCTTGTTTATATCGCAGACGCCGCAGGATCACAGGGCGAGCGGAACGGGCGAGACGTCCGTGAAAACCATGGTCGAGACGATCATGTCACGAGTGATCCCGACATGGATTGAGGCCAGCGGTTTGGATTGAGATTGACAAAAGAGAACGGCCTCCAATCACTTGGAGGCCGTTCTTCCTATCTTTATCCCAGGGTTACTTGTCGAGGGTGACTTTTACCTTGTTTTGCAGCGCGGCTTGAGCGGCGGCGAGGCGGGCGATGGGGACTCGGAAGGGGGAGCAGGATACATAGTCCAGTCCGACTTCCTGGCAGAAGGAGATCGAGGCGGGATCTCCGCCGTGCTCTCCACAGATGCCGCACTTGAGTCCTTCGCGGGATGCTCGGCCCTCTTCCACGGCAATCTTCATGAGGCGCCCCACGCCAGTGGTGTCGATGCTCTCGAAGGGGTTGGTGGGGAGGATCTTCTGCTCGACGTATCGCTGAAGGAACTTGCCTTCGGCATCGTCTCGGCTGTAGCCAAACGTGGTTTGCGTCAGGTCATTGGTGCCGAAGCTGAAGAACTGAGCGTACTCCGCGATTTCGCCGGCAGTGAGCGCGGCGCGAGGAATCTCGATCATGGTTCCGAAGGTGTAGGGAATGTCTACTCCCTGCTCGGCTACGATCTTCTTAGCCTCGCTTTCCAGTTGCCCTTGCACGACCTTGAGTTCGTTTACCGTGGAAACGAGTGGGATCATGATTTCGGGGAGAACCTTCTTGCCTTGCTTAATCAGCTTTGCCGCGGCCTGAAGGATCGCGCGGGTCTGCATGATGACCAAGCCGGGAAGGATGATGGAAAGTCGGACGCCTCGGAGACCGAGCATCGGGTTTTGCTCCTTCATCGCTTCGACTTCAGCAAGGAGCTTCATTTTCTCCTCGTATTGAGTTCGAAGTTTGGCGCCAGCGTCGTCAGTTGGAGCAAGGAGACCGAGTCGAGTCTTGAGTTCGGTGGTCTCGCGAATGAGGGTCTCGTGCGAGGGGAGGAACTCGTGGAGAGGCGGGTCGATGAGTCGAACTGTAACCGGCTTGCCTTCCATCACATCGAAGATGCCCTCAAAGTCGCCCTGCTGGATGACTTGGAGTTTATCGAGCATTTCCTGACGCACCGACTCTTCCTTGGTCAAGATCATTTCTTGGACTAACGGAAGTCGGTCGGACTCGAAGAACATGTGCTCGGTTCGGCAAAGGCCAATGCCTTCAGCCCCAAATTCGAGCGCTTGTTTGGCGTCTCGCGGGTTGTCTGCGTTAGCTCGTACTCCGAGAGTTCGAGCGGCATCTGCCCACGCCATGAGTTCGCCAAAGGAGCCGCTGACTTCGGGAGCGATCAGTTTGAGCGCACCGAGATAGACGTTTCCGCTCGAGCCGTCCATGGTGATGGTGTCGCCTTCTTTGATGATGTGGCCACCGACTTTGAAGTTCTTGGCGTGGGTGTCCACTTCCAGCGATTCGGCGCCGGCAACGCAGGGAATACCGAAGCCTCGCGCAACGACCGCCGCGTGGGAGGTCTTACCCCCACGAGCGGTGAGAACGCCCTGAGCGGCGAGCATCCCGTGAACGTCGTCGGGGTTGGTTTCGTCGCGAACAAGAATGACCTTCTCGCCAGCGCCGCCGTGGACACCTCGGGAAGCGGCCGTGTCGGCATCAAACACGGCGAGGCCAACCGCGGCGCCAGGGGAGGCAGCGAGTCCGGTGGCCAGAAGCGTTGCTCCTTCGAGCGAGTCGGGATCGATTCGCGGGTGGAGAAGTTGGTCGAGGTGAGAGCCGGTGACTCGCTGAAGAGCGACTTCCTTCTCAATGAGGCCTTCCTTGACCATTTCAACGGCGATGCGAACCGCTGCCGGACCGGTTCGTTTACCGGAGCGGCACTGGAGCATGAACAACTTGCCGTGCTCGATCGTGAACTCGAGGTCCTGCATATCCTTGTAGTGAGATTCTAGAAGGTCGCAGGTGCGGACGAACTCGTCATAGACGGCCTTGTTCTGCTTCTCAAGTTCGCTGATGGGTACGGGGGTGCGGACGCCAGCAACGACGTCTTCGCCCTGGGCGTTCATCAGATACTCGCCGAAGAGCGCCTTTTCGCCGGTAGATGGGTCGCGGGTGAACGCAACGCCCGTTCCACAGTCGTCGCCAGCATTGCCGTAAACCATCGATTGGACGTTGACGGCGGTGCCGATCTCGTCAGGAATTTTTTCGGTTCGTCGGTAAATGATGGCTCGGTCGTTGTTCCAGGAACGGAAAACGGCTTCGACCGAGAGAGCGAGTTGCTCGTACGGATCGGTGGGGAATTCTCGGCCCGCGTGGGTCTTGACATGATCCAGGAACAGCTGAGAGATTTCCTTGAGATGCTCCGCGGTGAGGTCGAGGTCGTTCTTTGCGCCGACCTTGGCCTTGTAACCGGCAAAGATCTCCTCATCAAAGGTGTGCTTGCTGAGGCCGAAGGCGACGTCCGAGAACATCATGATGAATCGGCGATAAGAGTCATACACGAATCGCGGATTCTGAGTCTCAGCAATCAGAGCTTCGATGGTAGTGGGGTTGAGGCCGAGGTTGAGGACCGTGTCCATCATGCCTGGCATCGAGAATTTAGCACCGGAACGGACGGAAACGAGAAGAGGCTTGGTGGAGCCGCCGAAGGTTCGCTCCATGGTGCGCTCAACATCGGCGACGGCGGTCTTGATCTCCTCCATCAGTCCTTCGGGCAGCTTCTTTCCGGCGGTGTAGTACTGTGTACAGACTTCGGTGGTAATGGTGAAGCCTGGGGGCACCGGTAGCCCGATATTGGTCATTTCGGCGAGGTTGGCACCTTTACCGCCGAGAAGGTCTCGCATGGTAGCGTTGCCCTCGCGGAAGAGGTAGACGCGCTTATTGCTCATAAAGTCTGGTTACTCCTGACAGGTTCGAATGAGCGCTCGGCATCGTTGGCGAGGCGTTATTCTATGAAGTCTGTGGAGTTTACCAGCGCGAGAACGTTGCGATTTGGTTAAGCCGCGTTAGCCGTGCCAAATGCCTGGGCACAATAGTCGTCCACGGCCTGCTTGAGCGCCTTGAGTTCGGCTTCATTGAGGTCGCTTTCGCACTTGGTTTCCACCCAGGGTTCGATTCCATATCCGAGCTGGGCCGAAAGGTCACTGGCTTGTCGAACGATTTCTGCGACGGGTTCAAGGTCATTTGGGTCGGCCTTGCCGGTCAACGAATGTAGGAATTCGGTGAAGATATCGGGGAGATTCCACGCGGCGGCGGCGGCCCAGGCCAGGGTGGTAAGTGGCTCTTGGAACTTGATTTCAAAGCTCTTGTCAAAACCGATCTTCATGTTATCCGCGCGCTGCCAGATCTCGTCATAGATTTCGGGGGCGACGTTTGCCAGGAGGCAGATTCCGAGATCGTGAAGAAGGCCAAAGGCGAATACTTCTTCGAGATCGTGACCCGAATGTCCGAACTGGCGGTCATACATAAACTGGGTGGCGATGGCAACGAAGACACTGTGTTGGGCGAAGGCCTTGGGATCGTAGTGTTCGCTGCTGTGCCTTCGATTCATCAACGACCGGAAGGTGTAGGTCATGGCGAGGGCTTTCAGGACTCTCAGACCTAGACGCATCACGGCAGAAGAGACCGACGTGGCGGGGCCTCCGGCAGTGAGGAAGCGCGCCGTGGAAGCGGCCCGAATAATCGTGGCCGCCAAACCGGGATCGCTAGCGACGATATGTTCCGCGGTTTGAAGCGTCGCGTTATCGTCTTCGCAGGCTTGGATCAAGCGAATGGAGGTCTCCGGCAATTGCGGAAGGGTCTCAACATTCTGGAATGTCTTTACGAGTTGCTGAAATTCGATGCCGTCCATGGATTTCCTTCATGATTGTCGGTACGTAAATAGGGGAACCTACACGAGCATTTGGAGAAATTGTCGACAAGAAAATGGATGCAGGGCAGGCTCATTTGCGGGTGAGGACTAGGCCCTTGTGAAGATTCGATCAGATATGCCACAATTTGTGTTCGACAAAAGGTTTTGAAGCAATGAAGGAAAAGATTCACCCTGCAACGTATCCCGTGCTGTTCGTAGATGGCGAGCACGAGTGGACCGGAATTTCCACGGCCAAGACGAACAACACCCGCACGATCGATGGGGTAGAGCACTATGTGGTGAATGTTGAAATCAGCGCATTCAGCCATCCGTTCTACACTGGTCAAAAGAGGCTGGTCGATACGGCTGGACGTGTGGAGAAGTTCATGCGCCGCTATGGTCAGCAGATGCAGAACCAGGGCAAGAAGTAAACCCAGCGAATTTGAAGAGGGCCGGAGGCGTTATGCTTCCGGCCCTTTTTGTTTATATCGCGACGGCGAGCGTGGTTTGCAGGAAGGCCTCAGCTTCGTTTCTGACGACTTGAACGGTAGCATCCAACTCATCCTGGGGGGGGAGAGGCCAGTTTGTAGCGAGATTGCCCGTTGAGGCCAGCTGCCACGACTCGATGGCGAAATCTGCTTTCGCCAGGTTTTGAGCCGCAATGAGCGCGCCCGAGCTTTTGATATCTCTTTCGTCTTCCGGGTGATCGTAAAGGGCTCGGGTGGCTTCGAGGAATATCTCGGGCAGTCCCCATGTCTCGAACATGAGAATGGCGAGTTCATGGGCTGGCTTGCCGAGGACGATTTCTACGGAACAGTCCAGAGGGAGGCCATTGTCAATAGCGAGGGAGACCGCCTTGGCATAGGTTTCCGGCGCGATCCTCGCCAAGATTCCAAAGTGCAGGTCATGGAGAATACCGATGGCAAGGAGTTCTTCAGACGCCCAGTCAAGATTCCCCTTGGTCGTCTCCATCCGCGCGTGGAGCGCACTGGCCATCATGCCTACAAAGAGGCTGTGGCGGGAGAAACGGTGCGGATCGAATCGGCTGCTCTTGGCGACCGAGTGGGTCATGCTCTGCATGGCGAGAGACAGCGCCAACGACTTAATCGAGCGTTCCCCAATCCTGAGCATCGCTCTCCGGATGGTGGTGACTTTATTGCTTCCGTACATGGCCGAGGAGGCGATACGGATGATACTTGCGGCCAGCGCTGGATCACTGGTGATGATTCTTTCCAGAGTTGGATCGGTGGCGTCCGTTTGCTCCAGCATCTTGAGAAGCTGGATGGCCGATCCAGGTAATTGAGGCAAGATCGTTGCCCGCCTAAATTGGAGCGCGAGGCGCTCGAAATCTTCCGTACTACTCATTGTCCTTCATCCCGTATTGAGAGATTCGGCTGTTCGAGGGTCATGCACTTAACGAAAAAATACGGGTTCGAGCAAAGCCCGTATTATGGAACGCAAGAATACTGTAATAGGTGCAGGAACACTATTGGATTGCTTGATTGCTTGATTGTTGAATTGATGGGGTTTGGAATTGAGCAGAGGGTATGAGGTTAGTAGGAACTGTGCTGGCGAGTGGTTTGGGGGGCGGGGTCATAATGGGGTATGGCTTCTGTGCCCCTTTCCCAAGCTCATCGCGCTCCGCTTTCTGAGATCGATCCGGCCATTGCCGAACTGATTCACGAAGAGGAGGTTCGGCAAGGTCACAACCTTGAGATGATTGCCAGTGAGAACATTGCCAGCACGGCCGTTCGACAGGCGATGATGAGTGTACTGACGGATAAGTATGCGGAGGGGTATCCGGGAGCTCGCTACTACGGCGGCTGCGAAGTGGTGGACCAAGTCGAGAACTTGGCTCGGGACCGGGTGAAGGAGTTGTTTGGGGCTGAGTATGCGAACGTGCAGCCTCACTCGGGCAGCCAAGCCAACATGGCCGTCTATTTCACCTTTATCAAGCCAGGCGATACGGTGATGGGAATGGATCTCTCACACGGAGGACACCTTACGCATGGATCGCCGGTGAACTTTAGCGGTCAGCTTTACAACTTCGTCCCTTACGGCATTAATCCAGACACGGAGATGCTGGATTACGATCAGATTGCGGACAAGGTGAAGGAAGTCAAGCCGAAGATGATTACGGTTGGCGCCTCGGCTTACTCACGAGCGATCGACTTTAAGGCGTTCCGCGAGATTGCGGACTCCGTTGGGGCGTTCTTGTTCGCGGACATTGCGCATCCGGCAGGGTTGATTGCCAAGGGGCACTTGCCGTCGCCCATCCCTTACGCCCACGTGGTGACTTCGACGACCCATAAGACTTTACGTGGGCCGCGCGGCGGGATTATCTTGTTGGGGAAGGACTTCGAGAATCCGTTTGGGGTGGTTGCACCCAAGAGTGGTCGAACGAAGATGATGTCCGAGTTATTGGACAGCATGGTCATTCCGGGAATCCAGGGTGGGCCGCTCATGCACGTCATCGCGGCGAAAGCGGTTGGATTTGGAGAGAACTTGAAGCCGACGTTTACGGAGTACGGCTTTGAAGTGATCGAGAACGCAAAGGCCCTAGCAGACGCCCTCATGGAGGACGGATTTAAGATTGTCAGTGGAGGCACGGATAACCACTTAATGCTGATCGACCTTCGGAACAAGGGGTTAACGGGTAAGGCGGCGCAGTTGGCTCTGGATCGAGCTTCGATAACGTGTAACAAGAACGCAGTTCCTTTTGACGACAAGTCGCCGCTGATTACTTCGGGCATTCGCCTCGGGACTCCGGCGATGACGACCCGAGGCATGGGGCGTTCTGAAATGCGAGAGGTTGCAAGCCTCATCTCGCGGGTGCTGCACAACATCGAGGATGAGTCAGTGATTGCTCAGGTACGTGGGGATGTGCATGCGCTTTGCGGGCGATTTCCGATTCACTAGTCTCGGGGCGCTGGGAGGACAAATCAGCGAAAGTGAGTTTTGCGACTAAATAATCCTCCCGGGAGTTCCCGGGGGGATTTGGTCAATGGGTTTGCCTTCGACGAGGTGGTGCGAGAGCTCTACTTCGACGACAACCTTGAGGCAGCATGGGAGCAGGGGTTGGAGCGGGGGCTTTCTCGGCTCGATATGCGATTTTACCGGCTGCTGGAGGCGGAGTACTTAACCCGGCAGCGAGCCCAGATTATGGAATTGCGGGCGGGGTTGACGTTTGAGTACAACCCGCATGAGCATGGGCTTCATCTGCATCACCATTCGGAATTGATCCGGAACGAATGCGAAGCGGTGGCGGCTCGGTTTGGATGGGATTTTCGGGAAGAAGCCCGAATCACTGTTCTCATTGCCGAGGTCGATGCTCCCTGGCACTACCACCGGGCGGGATACTGCATCGATAAATATCCGTTCGAGAAGATCTGCATTCCAGCTTCCTCATTACACCATGAGGGTGAGCTAAGGCACCTGATTCGGCATGAGTTCATGCATGCCATCACGATGAACCTCTGTAACGGACATGAGCCAGTCTGGTTAACGGAAGGGCTGTCGGTGTTTGTCGAGGGGACTGGTCCGACCGGTTACTGGCGACGGTTTCGGGACGGAGGCGCTGAATGGCGAGATCCGATGTATCTCAGCGGAGGGATCAAGGCGAATCGTTGGGGGAATTCGGTCGAGGCAATTCGCGAGGGGTATGAGCAGGCGAGCATCGTGGTGGCTCATCTGCACTCGTTAGGTGGGGACGCCAAGCTGGCTGAACTCATGAACCGAATTGGTGACGAAGGAGTTCGAAGTAACTTCTTTCGCAGTCTGTTGGGGCGGACGAGGACGGACGAGGCGTTACGTGCGGTGTTCGGACTATCCGAATCGCAGGCGTTTGCGAAGGCGCGAGATTGGCTGGCGAATGTGAAGTTGTGATCTTCGTCTCCCTTTCAATGACGCTTTACGACAGGTAGTCTCGTAAATACCATCATGAGATTTTCTCACATCCTTTCCTTGTTGGCCCTTGGCCTGGTCATCGGCTGTTCAGGCGGCGATTCGTCGAGTTCTTCTACCGCCTCCAAGGACGCGGGATCGGGTTCAGATTTTAAGGTCGCGCTCCTTACTCCGGGGCCGGTTAGCGATTCCGGTTGGAACGCGTTAGCCTACGATGGACTTCAGGCGATTAAGTCAGAGCAGGGGGCCGAGGTCAACAACCAAGAAGCCACCGGCGACCAGATTAAGGATGCGATGCGAACCTATGCTCAGCAGAATTACAACCTGGTGATTGGGCACGGTTACGAATACAACGCGGTGGAAGCGGAGGTGGCGAAAGACTTTCCGAACACGGTGTTTGTTTCAAGCTCGGGCGGGTTGAGTGGAGCGAACTATGGGGCGTTTCGGTTCTACCTTGAGCAGGGCTTCTACCTGGCCGGGATGATGGCGGCGGGAATGAGCAAGACCGGGGTGGTGGCAACGGTGGGGTTGGACGTTCCTTCTATCGTTTCGACCTTTAAAGGATTTGAAGCGGGCGCGCGGGCGGTGAATCCAAACATCAAGATCGTCAGCAAGATGGTCTCGCTCCCTGGCAATGATCCGGCGGAGTATAAGAAGGCGACGTTGGCGGCGATTGCCGAGAAGGCAGACTTCATCATTCATCAGGCTAATCAGGGTGCGCAGGCGGTCTTTAACGCGGCGAAAGAAAAGGGGGCATACGTCTTTGGATCCAATGCCGATCAGAACTCCAATGAGTCCGGCGTGGTGATTGGTTCCGCGGTAATCGTGGCGAAGCCTGCGTTCTTGGAATTGGCCAAAGAAGTCAAGGAGAAGACTTACAAGGGCGGGATTCAGCTCATAGGAATGGACAAGGGAGCGATTGACTTTGTGATCAATCCCGACATGACCAAGTTGGTTCCATCCGAACTGATCGCCAAGATAGAACAGGCAAAAGCGGATATCAAGCTTGGGAAGTTAACCGTCCCGAAGGACGATTTCTGACGTTTTGAGCGATCTTGTCGTCGAAAACCTTTCGAAGCGCTACGGATCCGTCCGGGCGCTTCGTGGCGTTTCGGCGACATTTATTCCAGGGGAAATCCACGCCGTCCTTGGCGAGAACGGGGCGGGTAAATCGACTCTGATGGGGGTCTTAGCTGGTTTCGTGACCCCTGATTCCGGATCGGTTTGCTATGGAGAAAAGCCTCTACCTCTGGGTTCTCCATTTGATTGCCGTCGGGCGGGCGTGGCGATGGTCCACCAACACTTCAAGCTTGTCCCTGACTTTACGGTTGAAGAAAACCTTGCCTTGGTCCGCTTGGATTCGCTCTATGGACGGTTGAGCCTGAGCGAATTGAGCGCGAAGGCGCTCACGCTCGCGGACGAATTGGGTTGGCATGTGGACGGCCAGGCGAAGGTTCGCGATTTGCCGGTGGGAGTTCAACAGCGAATCGAGATCATCAAGAATCTGGCAGATGATTCTCCGATTTTGATTTTGGACGAACCTACCGCAGTGCTTTCGCCGGATGAAACACGCGACTTGTTCCGCGTCTTGAGAAATTTGAAAGAGCGGGGGAAGACGATCATTTTGATTGCCCACAAGTTGAGCGAGGTGTTTGCGGTGGCGGACCGGGTGACGGTGCTACGGAAAGGCGAATTCGTTGCCTCGGCGGCAATCTTCGATACAGATGAGGCTCAATTGGCGACCTGGATGGTTGGTGAGCTTCCGGCGGAGATCAGGGCTTCCGCGAGTATGGGCGAAGGAGAAGGGTTGCGACTGGAGGGAGTCTGGGCGCTTGGGGACCGCGGCGAAGACGCGATTCGTGGACTCTCGCTCGAGATTGGACGGCGCGAGGTTCTGGGCATTGGCGGGGTGGATGGGAATGGGCAGGTCGAGCTAGCCGAACTTGCGGTGGGAGTTCGATCACTTTCGAAAGGTAAGCGGCTCTGGCAGGGGCGAGAGGTGAGCGAAGACCTTAGGATTGCGTATATTCCGCAGGATCGGCAGGGCGATGGGTTGGCGCTGGGGATGTCGATTCGCGACAACATGTTGATCGAGGGGCACCGCCGACCCGAGTTGGTTTCAGGACCCTTTCTGAGAAAGCAAGAAGTGCGGGCTTGGGCCGATGGGTTGGTGGAGCGATTTGGTATTAAGACGCCCAGCGCCAGTGAGCCGGTATCGAGCTTGAGCGGAGGCAATCAGCAGAAGGTTGTGGTGAGTCGTTCCCTGGATGTGACGCCTGACCTCTTGGTGTGTGTGAATCCAACACGGGGTTTGGATCTTCGCGCGGCGGACTTCGTGCATCGTCAGATCTTAGCGGCGAAGGAGGCGGGAGAGGCGGTACTGCTGATTAGCACCGATCTCGACGAGTTGGCGGCATTGGCAAATCGCACTCAGTTCTTGTCTCGTGGCGAACTCCGGGACGCGGGCGATGCTTCCTCGCTGGTGGGTGGATCGGCTTGAAAAAGCTTGCGCCGGGATTGATCATGGCGGTGGGGTTGGTTGCTTTGTTGGCGCTGACTCTAGCGGTGCTTACTCCTCACCCTGTTGAGTCGATGAGGCTGATCTTTGCCGGGGCGTTTGGCGACAAGTTTGGGGTGACGCGGACGTTGGTGAAGTGGATTCCCTTGGTGTTGACCGGTCTGGGCGTGGTGATTGCCTGGCGGGGCGGGATGTACAACATTGGGGGAGAGGGCCAGTTTGTGGCGGGGGGCATAGCGGCGGCGTTTGCGGCCCGCCCGTTGATCTCGGCAGGGTGGGGCTGGGCGGGGCTAGCTCCGGTTTTGCTTTTGGCGGCAGTGCTGGGAGGAGCGTTTTGGGGCTGGCTTGCCGGGTGGCTCTACGTTCGTCGCGGGGTTGAAGTGGTGATCTCGACGATTCTCCTCAACTTTATCGCCATTCAGGGATTGGCTTATTTGGTGACTGGGCCTCTCCAGGAGAAGGCGGGCAAACTTCCTCGGACCGATCCGCTTTCTTCGGCCCAGGCGTTGCCGAAGTTCGATCCTCAGACGGATCTGCATTGGGGGATCTTTTTAGCGCTGGTCCTGCCGCTGATTGTGTTTATTTATCTCTATCGGACCCGCTCCGGATTCCGCCTGAGGGTGGTTGGGGAGAATGCGCGGGCGGCGCGAGCGAATCGGATCGATGCGCCGAAGGCGAGAGCGCTTTCGATGGCGCTCTCGGGCGCGCTTTGTGGTTTGGCGGGAGGGGTTGAGTATATGGGAGTGACCCAACAGTTGGCCCCGAGCTTTACGCAGAACTGGGGGTTCTTGGCGATTCCGGTCGCGCTCCTGGCAGGGCTCCATCCTCTGCTCGTGATGTTGAGTGCGCTTTACTTCGCGGCGATTTTGGCGGGGTCTCGAAACTTGGCGGGTTTTACTGCGGACGGAACGGTGCTGATCTACGTGGTTCAGGCGGCGGCTGTTCTGGGCTTTGTGGGGCTCAAGGCTTGGTCTGACCGTCGGCGCGTGGTGGTGGAGGCGTAAAACGATGGATTTTGCCTTCTTACTTGTAACAGCAGCCCCACTGATTTACGCCGCGCTAGGGGAAGTGATTGGGCAACGGTCTGGCGTTTTGAACATTGGCATCGAAGGGATGATGCTGGTGGGAGCTTTCTTTGGTTTCTTGGTGGCAGGGAAGACGGGGTCCTGGCCGCTGGGGTTTGGGATAGGGGCGGCTTGCGGACTTCTCTTGGCGATTATCTCCAGTGTGTTTACGGTGAAACTGGCGGCTGACCAGGTTGTGGTCGGAACGGCGATTAACTTCTTAGCACTGGGGGTGACGGGGCTGGGATTTCGGAGGGCTTACGGCCAATCCGGGCAGCTCTTGACCAGTCCAGAATTGCCGCGGATTTGGGGCATCGATCCGATGCTGGTTGTGGCGTTTCTCTTGATTCCTTTGGTTTGGTGGCTTATCCAGCGGACGAAATGGGGTTTGGCGCTCAGAGGATGCGGGGAGTATCCGGCGGCGGTGGAGACATCTGGATTCTCGGTGAATCGAATTCGCATTCAAGCGCTTCTATTTGGCGGAATGCTGGCGGGCCTGGGTGGAGCCTATTTGTCGCTTGCGGTCGCAGGCTCGTTCGCCGAAGGGATGACGGCGGGGCGAGGGTTTTTGGCGATAGCGCTGGTGACCTTTGGGCGGTGGCGGCCGATCTGGGTGGCATTGGCGGCACTGGCTTTGGGATACGCTCAATCTCTTCAATACAGCCTGCAGGGGCGTCCGATCTTTGGCGTGGTGATTCCGGCACAGATTTGGTTGGGATTGCCCTATGTGGTTTCTTTATTGGTTTTGATCTTTGTGGGAAGTGGAACGGTGACGCCGCAGGCGCTGGGGAAGCCGTATAGGAAAGAGGGATGAGCGATGGGCCGATGAAAGTAAGAATGACGCGCCGCGTCGCATTTTCTAGTGGTCACCGGTATTGGTTGACCTCCAAGTCAGATGAAGAGAATCGGGATCTCTTTGGCAGGTGGGCCTCGAAGTTCAACCATGGGCACAACTACGTTTTGGATGTAACGGTTGAGGGAGAAGTTGATCCACGAACCGGCATGGTGGTGAACATCAAGCGGATTGACGATGTTCTCCAGGAGAAGATTGTTCAGGCGTTTGATCAGAAGAGCCTTAACGATGAGGTGGACTACTTTGCCAAATGGGCGCCTTCAGTCGAGAACATTCTTACCTATGTTCAAGAGCTGCTCTCAGCTCCTGGAACTTTGCCAGGTGAGTGCGCTTTGGTGGCTCTAAAGTTGGAAGAGATGCCGACGTTTTATGGAGAGTTGGAATTGGGCGGAAAGATGAGTTTGACACGCGTTTATGAGTTTGCGGCCTCGCATCGGTTGCATAGCCCGGCGCTCTCCGATGAGGAGAACCTCGAATTGTTTGGGAAGTGTAATAACCCGGCGGGGCACGGGCATAACTATGTGCTGGAAGTGACCGTTGCCGGAGTCCCTGACCCGGTCACGGGAATGCTGACTGACTTAGGAGCGGTCGATGAGGTGGTTCGGCGCGAAGTTGTGGACCGGTATGACCACAAGAACTTGAATGAGGATCTGCCCGAGTTTGAAGGGAAGACCACGACGAGTGAGGTGGTGGCAGCGCAGATATTCTCCACGTTGAAGGGCAAAGTGCCAGGACAGTTGGCAAGGATTCGGCTGCATGAAACGGCGAGGAACAGTTTTGAGGTGAGCGCTTGACGAAGCGGATCTTGATTACGGGGGCTTCGAGCGGGATCGGGCGCGAGGCGGCGCTTGCGCTTGCGGGCAAGGGGCATGAGCTTTTGCTGTTGGGGCGGCGAGAGGATGCCTTGGCTTCCTTGATTGATGAGTGCAGGGAGGGGACCGCGGTTCCGTTCGATCTGGGAGATATTGAGGGGATTCCGGGACTTGTGTCGAGCCTGCGCGCGGATGGTCGATATCCGGTTTTGGTGAATTCGGCGGGGATCGGTGGATTCGGGTTGGCGGCGGAATTGGACTGGGCGGTGGTTGAGCAGCAGATTCGCATCAATCAACTGGCCCCTATGCGACTGACTCAAGCCATGCTTCCTTGGATGCTTGAGGCAGGCGGAGGACAAATTCTGAACGTCTTGAGTATTGCGGCGACGTCCGTGCTTGCGGGTTGTAGCGCTTATGGAACTTCGAAGGCGGCGCTTTTGATGTTTGGGAAGGTGGTGTCGGCCGAGTATCGGCGAAAGGGGATCAAGGTGACGAACTTGATGCCGGGAGCGACTGATACCCCGATTTGGGATGGATCAGAAGGGGGACCGGATCGGTCTCAAATGATTCCATCGGACGTGGTTGGGGCAACGATTGCGAATGTGATCGAACGACCACACACTCATAACATGGACGAGTTGGTGTTGATGCCCACTTTCGGCATTCTCTAAGGGGTGCCGAGGTTGCGACAGCCGTAGAAGGGAAGGTTCTCGACTTTGGGCGACTGTCCCTTGAGAAGAGCTTCGATGGCTTTCTGGGCGTAGGCTCCATCTTTGTCGTCACAGTACCGGGACGTGTTGTACGCTCCGACATAGGCGACTTTTCCCTGCCTATCCAAAACCACCGCGCCGGGAGCGGCCCAGACACCGTATTTGCGAGCCAGAGAGCCATCGGCATCGATCTGAATTTCGGAGGGCCGATCGGGAAGGGTGATCTCTTTTTTGGCGGAGACGGGGAGTTCTTCGACGCCTTCGATCACATGGATGAACTTGACTTTTTCGGCAGGGAATTGCCGCTGGATATCTTTGATGTGGTCGTCCATAAATCGGCTACAAGGGCAGTCCGGGTTCCAGAAGTTCAGAACGACGATTTTCTTTGAGTTCGGGTCAACATTGGTGGGAGCGCTCTTACCGAGGATAGATTTGGGATCGATACTGCCAGAGGGGCGTTCCACGGGGATAAAGAACTTAGCCCCGAGGAACCAGAATCCAGCGGCAACGAGCCCGATCCAACCCGTAAGAATGGCAAGGATTCTCATGTTAGGCGGCCAACTCCTCTGAATCGAGCGCCCGGTTCAGTCCATTGGCGAACGTGTCCAAGAACTCGTGTTGGTGGCTGAGGGCCGATTTGGTTTCGTCGGCGGATTTAATGGTGTTCTGGCTGAGGTCACTGATCTCCCCGACCACTAAACGAGCATCATCTGACTTGGCGCGCGACTCTTCGGCAAGAGAGACGCTCTCTTGGATTACTTCATCGAAGCGGGCGATGCCCTCCTCAATTTCAGAGGCGACACCAGCGGCGGCTTGGGCGGCTTGGGTCGTGGCGGCAGCGGCGCGCTCAATGGTGGCGGTTTCCCGGATCGCCGATTCACCGCTGGCGCGGACCACTTCGGCAACATGGTTGACAGATGCGACCTCTTCTACAACTTTGCCGACGGTGTTTTCGATGCTGACAAGGCACTCGTTGATGCTTTGGCTGAGACCTGCTTGCTTGTCATTACCTTGCATCGCGGTGAGTGCTGTTTCGATCTGGTGGACCATGGTGGTCACGAGCGTTTCGATGTTTTTGGTTGAATCGGCCGAACGTTCCGCAAGTTTGCGGACTTCATCGGCGACCACGGCAAATCCCTTACCGGATTCACCGGCACGAGCCGCTTCAATGGCGGCGTTGAGGGCGAGCAAGTTGGTTTGATCGGCGATTTCGCGAATCGATTGGAGGATCGCGCGAACGCTTTGAGTTTGCTCGCCGAGTTGGTTCACGGCTTGGGCAGAGATCGAGACGTGCTGGGACAAGTCGGCACGTTGCTTGGAGGCAAATTCGAGGGCGTTTTCAGCTTGGGACCGGACGCTTTCAATTCTCGTGGTGGCTTCTTTTAGGCTGTCAATGGCGGAGCGGACGCTATCGGCAGTGGCGGTGGCAGTCTGTTGGGTGGATAGACCGCTGTCTCGGACTTCCATCGTGCGATCATGGAGGGTGCGGATGCCTTCTCGCATTTTGCGGGAGATGGAGCCTTGGTCCACGGCGCCCTGTTCGATTCGCTCGGCGACGGATGCGAGGTCGTCTAGAAGGGAGTTCGCGCGGATGGAGTACTTGACTTGTTCGTGGGCATCTTCGGCGAATTTCTTTGCGTATTCGAGCGCGGATTCTGAAAGGGCGCCGGCGTTTTGGACCTTAGTGAGGAGGTCGGCCATGATGGCGTCGATTTCGCCCGAGCCATCGACACCTTTCTCGCCGAGGGCGAGACTGACGGCGGTTAGTTTTTCCGCTTGAACCCAGTCGGAACGTCCTTGAATGGCAAGGGGGATCAAAACAATGGTCTCGAAGACGACGAACAGGGCATGAATGATCGTCAACGCGAGCGCGTTTATGCTGGTGGTGTAGAGGAACACCGGAGCATTTGCGTACTGGAGCAGCGCAAATGAGAGGTGATGAACGGCGATGACCGCGGCCGAACAAACGATGACTCGCCAGTCACGATAAACGAGGCTGAAAGCCAGCGCGCAGAAGACGTGGAAATGCATTTCTGTCATGCCACGAGCCTGCTGGATGAAGAGGGCGGAGTAGATCATGAGCGCCGAGCCGGTGGCGCACTTAGTCAGGATGCTGTGGGGCTGGCTGCGCATCAACATGATCGGAGCTAGCGTAGTAGGTAACCCGATGATCAGGGCTTCCGCGAATGTCCGGTGCCAGAAAGCGAGGGCAAGACTGAGAACGAAGTGGCACCAAAGCAAAACCGTCATGCTTCGATGCACTTTCAATTCAGCCGATTTAATTGTAAACAGCGTCGACGCAACCATAGATTCACACAACCAACAGGAATTTAATCGGTAAATCTGACGGCCTTGATTACCGGAAAACTGCGCTGTTGAGGGCAAGGATTGGGAGGCTGGATTTGACCTGTTGTAAGATATGGTTAAGAAAATGGCTCTTAACCGAAACTTCCTGAAGCGATTGGACAGAGTCTATACGTCTTGAAGAGCTAGGATATGGTTCCCCACGGCGAAATCCGAATCGGCCATCTTGTTCAGCCCCCTGAGTGGAGCGACACGATAATACGCCTGATACCGCCGGTTTGCCGCGGAGGCTCGCACACGTCTGTGTGCGAGCCTCTTTTCGTTTTTGGGGGACTAAATCTAGCCTAGGAGTAAAAAGTAAGTGTCGAGTCACGAAGTTCTTGTTCTGAACAGCAACTACGAACCGCTAAACGTGTGCAACATGCGCCGAGCGGTCGCGCTCTTGTTGCTCGGTAAAGCCGAGGTATTGCAGCAGCGTGCGAATCCGCTTTCGACGGTGCGAGGCGTACAATCGGCGCCATCGGTCCTAAAGATGCGGTATCAGGTTCGGCGACCGATGCCTCAGCTTCGACTCTCTCGTCATTCGATCCTGGCCCGAGACAATTACACTTGCCAATATTGTGGCTCTCGGAAGGATTTGACGATTGATCACGTGCTCCCTCGATGGACGGGAGGCCCCCACACGTGGGACAACCTGGTGGCTTGTTGCCGACGATGCAACCTGAAGAAGGGTGACAAGACGCCGGCACAGGCCCACATGAAATTGGCGCGAAAGCCCAAGCGGCCCCACTTCATCCCTTACCTTTCACTGCCGCTCTATTTGAAGGCGCAAGGAAAGGACGAATGGCGGATGTATCTCCCATTCTTTGAGGAGTTTTCTTTCGAAGAAACCTTGCACTAGTGAGGATTGGCCCCAGCGTTTTAGGTTGCTGGGGCCTTTTTATGTGTGTCGTTTGGGACCAATGGGGAAACAACGAAACGTGGTCAAAGTTTGCGCTTCATAGCGCATAGGTAAAAGGGAAGGAATCAAGTACAAATCCGGTACACTTTGCCTTTCCGGGAGAGATCGATTAGAATGCAGGCAAATAACCATCCACGGAAGGAAGGTTCACGATGAATGTTTTTCAAATTTCAGGCGGCCGCCAGTTAGTTGGAACCGTCGATGTTGGTGGTAGTAAGAACACGGCCCTGGCAATTATGTCAGCGGTTGTATTGGCCCCAGGCAAGACCGTTCTGACGAATGTGCCCAATTTGTCAGATACTCGAATTAAGGCAAATCTGCTGGAGAGGTTTGGCGCTCACGTCGTCTGGGATGGCAATACGCTGGAGATTGACTGCAGCGAGATGTATCAAGGCGAGGCAGATGAAGAGTCTGTACGCGCGATCCGGACCTCTTTTTACTTGCTTGGTCCGTTGATGGCCCGAATTGGGCATGTCACTCTTCCTGCACCGGGTGGATGCAAGATCGGCGCCCGCCCTGTCGATTTTCATATTAAGGGTCTGCGGGCCCTTGGGGCCGATGTTGCTCTTAATGGTGGCGAATACGTCGTTTCCACAAAAGGATTGCGAGGGGCTGAGATCTATCTCGACTTCCCAAGCGCAGGGGCCACGCAGCATCTCATGTCCACCGCGGTTTTAGCTCAGGGCGTGACGATCATCAAGAACGCGGCGATCGAGCCCGAGGTGACGGCGCTGGCTTCCTTCTTGAATCGGATGGGAGCACGGGTTGAAGGTGCGGGTACGAGCACGATCACGATCATGGGCGTGGAAAAGCTGAATGCCTGTGAATTCCGTATTCCAGCAGACCGCATGCAGGCAGGTACGTACTTGCTGGCGGGCGCGATTACGGGTGGCGACGTGACGGTACGAGGCATTCTTCCCGAAGAACAGACGGCAGTGGTCAACAAACTGCGAGAAGCGGGAGCGGATGTAGATGAAGGGCCAGATTGGGTTCGAGCTTCCGTCAGCAAGCGTCTTAAGGGTATCAACGTCAAGACCATGCCTCATCCCGGTTTTCCCACCGACATGCAGCAGCCGATGGCCGCGGTGCTCTGTTTAGCCGAGGGCACGAGCGTGGTCGAAGAGACAATATACGAGAGTCGAATTGGGCACATCCAAGAATTGAATCGAATGGGAGCGAACATTCGTTCGCAAGGCCGCACGGCGATGATTGAGGGCGTGAACGGACTCCGTGGAGCGATCGTTGAGGCCAGCGATCTTCGGGCTGGAGCGGCACTGGTTCTCGCCGGGCTTGCCGCCAAGGGAGAAACAACCGTTAAGAACATTCACTTTATCGACCGAGGCTATGAGGCGTTTGAAAAGACGCTCGCTGAGCTGGGCGCTAAGATCCAGCGCGTTCATGCACCGGATTTGGACGGAAGCATGTCCAACGTGGACAGCGAATGAGACTGGCCCCAGAAATTGGAATTGACCTAGGAACGGCGAATATTCTCGTCTTTCGACGAGGCAAGGGGATCGTTCTCGCAGAGCCAACGGTCGTTGCGATCAGCAACCAAGCCGGAAAGGTTTTAGCGGTTGGTAACGAAGCGCGCGACATGCTCGGCAGGACGCCGGGAAATATCAGCGCGATTCGACCTCTCAAGGACGGCGTTATTGCGGATTACACCACTACGCTCAAGATGTTGGAATACATCTTGGACAAGACCTGCGGTACTCGGCGATTGTTTCGACCGACGACCCTTGTCTGTGTTCCAAGCGGCGTGACGAACGTTGAGCGCCGAGCGGTTATTCAGGCGGCCAAGGAAGCAGGCGCGGGTGTGGCAATGACCATCGAAGAACCGATGGCGGCGGCGATTGGAGCGGGGCTTCCCATTGCGTCTCCCGGCGGGAACATGGTGGTCGATATTGGTGGTGGTACGACCGATATCGCGGTGATTAGCTTGGGTGGGATCGTTTTGTCGCACAGCCTACGCGTGGGGGGTAACAAGTTTGACGAAGCGATTATTCGGCATATTCGCAACGCTTATAACTTGATGATTGGCGACCCGACGGCGGAAGAGATCAAGATCAAGATTGGATCGGCGTTTCCGCTTCCGCAAGAGCTACGCATGGACATTCGCGGTCGTGACTTGGTGGCAGGTCTGCCCAAGACGGTCGAGATTTCCAGCGAAGAAGTTCGCGAAGCTCTGAACGAGCCCGTTCGACAGATTGCAGAGAAGCTTTGCAGCGTCTTGGAAGAAACTCCTCCGGAATTAGGCAGCGATATTATTGAAAGAGGGATTACACTGACGGGTGGTGGAGCCCTTTTGCGCGGACTGGATAGACTTTTGCACAGTGTGACCGATATACCTGTTAGAGTTGCGGAGAACGCACTCAACTGTGTTGCGGTTGGAACTGGGCGGGCGCTTGAGGAACTTGACGCGATTCGACAGAGCGGCGCCGTAACCACCATTTAGGTCTGCAAGCTATGAGAAAATTGATCCCCTTCCTATTCGCGATTTCGGTCGCCGCCTTTGCCGTGGCTCAGCACGAAGGCGACAAGCCGAGTTTTAAGCGGAACAACGTGGTGGGGGTTGATGGCAAGAGCACCGTGACTCAGGCCGATGCGTTCGCGGTATTTACTCAAGCTCGTAAGGCGATTGTGGCGGCGCGAATCGCAAAGTTGACCACCAAGCCCACGATTGCAAAAAGCGGACAGCCGGTTTCCCGAGATCAAATCATTTTGGAGATGATGAAGATCTTGAACGAATCCAAGACGGCGGTGAAGTTTGTGCCCAAGCCGGTGAAGTTTGATCCGGCGGTATTCAAGACAGGATCGGCAGGCGCCAAAGCCGCGTTGGCGAAGCTTGTCAAATGGGGAATGGTGGCTCCGGTAGGTGTCTTAGCCACAGGGCCCAAAGCTACGCTGTCGATCGACGAGTTTGGCGATGCGTTGGGATTTTTTCTCTCTCGTTACTCAGATGTGACCCACATGCCGAGCACGAAGTGGAGCCCGTTCCTGCAGCCGATCGACTAAAGAACTTGGGTGACCTTTCGGACGCCGGGGACCAGCTGTTTGAGTTGAGTCTCAATTCCTTGTCGTAGAGTGATGTCCGAGAGCGGACAGCCGTTGCAGGCGCCGTTGAGCTTGATCTTGACGTCGCCTTCGTCGCTTACGCCCACCAGTTGGATTTCTCCGCCGTGGGAACGGGCGTAGGCTTGGACGTCGGTGATGGCGTCTTTCACTTCCCGGAAGAGGGGACCTGCTTCAGCAGGATCGACCTCATCTTTCTTGAACCATTTCAAAAACGCCTTCATTAATCATCTTCCTTTGCTCAGAGTCGGCGAACCCAGAGTTGCATGTTCGTCCGACCTCGGTTGTTCCATGCATAGTATGGAATGAACTTGCCGGTTCCTTCGTTATAATCCACCGAGTCAGGTTCGCTGTAGAGCTGATCCGATAGGTATCCCGCCTCATAGACGATGGGGAGGGAGAGCGTGGTGATGCCTTCCAGCATCTTTTCTTTTTGGATTTCGATTTCAGCTTCAACATCCACGGCGAGGCGCTGAGGAGCGACTTTATTGTCGTGTTCTTCAGCGGTGTAGATCAGAGGGCCATAAGAGAGGGCAACACGACCAAGGTTGTCCATGACTCGCGGATCGGCGGCGATCCACTTCGGCTTCAGTTCGATTTCGAATTTGGCGGTATCTCCGGGCTTCCAGAGTTTCTCGATGACGATATAGCCGTCATGGTATTCGGCTTCCGACTCGAGCCCGGGGATGTCGGTATTGACATCATCGGCCCAATCGGGAATTCGGAAACGAAGCGTGGCTTTGACGGGCTTTTCTGGGGTGATGGTTAGTTTGAATTCGCCGGACCAGGGGTAGTTGGATTCGGCCGTGAGCGTGGTCTTGATACCGTCAAGGGTCGTCGTCGCCTCAAAGCCGATTGGGAGGTGGATATTGAGGCTCTTTTCGTCAACTGTCAACGCGTAGTTTGAAATTGAGCCAATGAGACGAGCAATGTTTGGTGGGCAGCACGCACACGTGAACCACGGGGTGCGCTCATGACTTCCTCGGCTTTCTAGAGGGTTGGCATAGAAGTACTTCTCGGTATCCAGCGAGATGCCGGAAAGAGCGCCATTGTAAATGGCTCGCTCCATGATGTCGGCATACTCGGAGTTTCCGGTGAGGGCCAGGAGCTTCTGCGCCCACATGGCCAGGCCGACGGCGGCGCAGGTTTCCGCATAGGCGCTGAGGTTTGGGAGGTCGTAGTCAGTGGTGAATCCTTCATTGCTGGCGCTGGGGCCGATGCCGCCGGTGACGTACATTCGGCTCTTCGTGAGGTTGTCCCAACACTTTTCAATGGCGGCGCGGAGATCGGCATCTTGGTCTTCACCCGCGATCTCGGCGGCGGCGATGTAGAGATACATTGCCCGTACGGCGTGACCGACGACTTCCGTGTGCTCTCGGATAGGGGCGTGGTCTTGAGCGTATTCGCCCGAGTATTGGTCGCCTTTGAAGAGGAGATTGTATGCGCCGGAGAGGGTCTGGGCTTCCGGGTCAGCTTTTTCGGCTTCGAACACGGAAGGGCGCTGGCCGCGTTCTTCAACCATCCACCGGGCGAGGGTTGCGTACTTGGACTCGCCGGTCGCATGGGCGAGGCGGAGAAGAGCAAGTTCGATTTCCTCGTGACCGCAATAGGCACGTCGTTTTTCCGGGCCGAAAAGGTCGAGAAGGTGATCGGCGAATTTGATCGAGACCTCAAGAAGGCGGCGGTCGTTGAGGCTCTCGTAGAGAGCGACACCGGCTTCTAAGAGATGGCCGCCGCAGTACATTTCGTGGAGCATGCTAAGGTTGCGCCACTTGAGATCGGGGTGTTTCAACTGGAAAAAGGTGTTGATGTACCCGGAGGGTTCTTGAGCGGATTGGATCAGGCTGATCGCGTGGTCCAACTCGGATTGGAGCTGGGGGTTCGGGTGATTGGCCAGCGTATAAGCGGCGGCTTCCGCCCACTTGTAAACATCGCTATCGTTGAAATAGAGGCCATCGAACTCGCCTGACTGATTGGCAGCGTTCTCAAAGTTGCGCAGGCGGTTGGTTTCGACGAGCTTCCGGTATTGGGCGGAGAGGCCCTTGGTAGAGAGGGCGGATTGCCAGCGGGACCAGAAGGGGTCGGTGACCTTGATCTGCTTGAGAGGAAGACTGCGCAAGAAGCGGCTCGAGGGCATTCGCTCATGGTACCGACTCCGGCGCTTGGATTTTGAAGGGTGGTGGAGCGTGATCCAGCGGCGGTGAAATAAGTAGACTGCGCGCGTATGTTTGGGCTTCTGGTGGGACTCACGATGCAGACGAGCGGATGGACGGCGCAGTGGATCACAACGCCTACGGCGAAATCTCCTTTGGTCGAAGCGAAGTGGATTTGGCGCGGGGCGGCGACGGCCAAGGATGCACCGGTGGGGGAAGCGTGGTTCCGAAAAAAGTTTGACCTTGGCGCGGTGAATTCTGCGGCGAGCCTTCGGGTGACGGCAGATAACTCGGCGGAGGTTTGGCTCAATGGGAAGTCCGTAGGGAAGGCGGAGGATTGGTCAAAGGTGAATCGCTTCGCAGTTGGCAGGTTGCTCAGAAAGGGGACCAACGAGATTTTGGTCAAGGCCGTCAACGGCGTTGGTCCAGTGGGTGGAAATCCGGGCGGTCTGATCTTAGCCTTGGAGTCGGGTGAGACGGTGGTTCGGACAGATGCAAGTTGGCAGGCAGCGGCGAGCCGCGACTTCATCGGGGCTTTGACGGCAACGGTGGTTGGGCCTTCTGATACGGATCCCTGGCATTTGAACGATCAGGATTTGACCCCACCCGATATGCGGAAAGAGTTCACGTTGGGGGCGGGGGTTCGGAAGGCGGTTGTGAAGGTGATCGGTCTAGGCGACTACGAACTCCGTTTGAATGGGAGGGTTGTTGGGAATTCCGTAATGAATCAAGCGTGGTCGCAATTCGACAAGGCGCTTTACTGGCGGGAGTTCGATGTCACGGAACTGCTCAAGAAGGGTGAGAATGCGTTTGGGGTGACCCTTGGAAGTTCGTTCTGGTACGTGGTCAATCCGGGGCCGGGGCGCTATTACAAGGGAGACATGGTGACGTTCTTTGGAAAGGACGCACCATTCCTTCTTCGACTGCAATGCGATGTTGAGCTAGTAGACGGTCGTCATGTGCGACTGGGCACGGACCAGTCTTGGGCATGGCGACCAAGTGCCTTGACTTACTCTCACGTTTACGGCGGCGAAAATTACGATGCTCGTCGCGAGCAGAGCGGCTGGGATCGGGCGGAGTTTGCGGGTAAAGGTTGGAACCGCGTGGCTTTGGCTCCCGATCCAAAAGTTGAATTGCGGCGGCAGAATTGGCCGGGAATTACCGTTCACGAAAAGTTTAAGCCGGTTAAGTGGATCAAGCGGGAGCCGGGGCGGTGGTCCGTAGACTTTGGACAAAACTGCTCGGGAATGGTTCGGATGAAGCTCCGCGGCAAGGCTGGGCAGGAAGTGGTGGCGACACCCTCCGAAGTGATGACCGAGGCAGGCGAGGTCCAGCAGCTCAATCTATGGGGCGCGCATGCCTTTTGCTCGTACATTTTAAACGGGTTGGGAGTGGAAGATTGGCGGTGGAAGTTCTGGTACCACGGCTTTCGCTACGTAGATGTCCTGGGCGCAGTTCCGGCTGGCAAGCCGAACACCAAGGGGTTTCCGGTCATCGAGTCGATAGAACTGGACCATATTCGGGCAAACAATCCGACGGCGGGAGAGTTTGAATGCTCTTCTCAGCTCTTCGAGAAGACCCATTCACTGATCGATTGGGCGATGCGCTCGAACATGATGCAGGTGATGAGCGACTGCCCTCACCGCGAGAAGGCGGGGTGGCTGGAGTGCTCTTATCTGTTGGCCCGGACATTTAGCTATCGGTACGACTGCGGAGCTTGGCTACGGAAAATTGAGGCGGATATTCGGGATGCGCAACTGCCGAGTGGGCAGATTTGTACGGTCGCGCCGATGGTCTTGCAGCGACCGCCGACGGATGCGTTTGCCTACACCGTGGAGTGGGGGGCAGCAGGTGTTTTTCTCCCGTGGCACCTGTACGAGTGGTACGGCGACAGGGCGACGTTAGAGGCGAGTTACTCCAGCATGAAGCGGTTTACCGATAGCGTTGGAACCCTGGCGAAGGATTACATTGCACCCGCGGGGCTTGGGGATTGGTACGACTATGGGCATGGCAAGGGACCCGGACCGAGTCGGTTTACGCCCCAGGACCTGTCCTCCACGGCGACTTATGCGATGTGCGTGAGGACCCTTATCGATTCGGCAAAAGTCTTGGGACATCCCGAGGATGTGGCGAAGTATGAGGCGTTGTTTGGGAAGATCCAAGAAGCGTTCCTCGCGAAGTTCTATGATGCCTCTAAGAAGACACTGACGAATCACGGGAGTCCGCAGGCCGGACATGCAATGGCGTTGGAGGCGGGACTGATTCCTGAGGGCGACCGGGCAGCGGTTCTGCAGGGAATCTTGGACGACTTGGAGAAGCGGGGTTACCAGCAGACCCCGGGGGACATTGGCCATCTGTATTTCATTCGCGCGCTTGCTCACGCGGGGCGAAGTGATGTCCTGCATAAGGTGTACTCACGCACCGGACTGGGAAGCTATGGCGGGATCTTGGCGAAGGGGCTGACAACCCTGCCGGAGACCTGGGACGCGATTACCGTGGGAAGTAACTCCTTGAATCACTGCATGTTGGGTCATGCCATGGAGTGGTTTTATGGGTGGGTGCTTGGGATTCGGCAGGCGGATCGCTCGGTTGCCTGGGCAAGAACCTTGGTCGCGCCGGAGATTGGGGAATTGACGTCAGCCAAGGGGAAGGTGACGACTCCGCACGGGGAGATCTCGGTGGAATGGACCCGTAAGGGCGACAACTTTGAGATGACGGTCTCGGTTCCTAAGGGAGTCAAGGCGATATTGACACTACCTTGGTCGGGCGAGACGAAACTCGATGGTCGGATGGCGGAGACAAAGGCCGGTCCGTTTGGAAGACCGGCCTACGAAGTGGGCGAGGGAACCTGGAAGGTCTCCTGCCGTCGCTAGATTCCTTTGAAGGGGCTTTGGCTGAAGTAGAAGTTGAAGTCTTTGATTCGGCCATTGGCTCCTTCTTGGCGAGGGAGGAGTTTGACTCCCCCTACCTTGTAGGATTTGCCGAGATCGAGAACAACCGAGTGGGGATGCTTGGCCGCCTTTGCGCCCTGCCATTGGGTGTGCCAGATGGTGGTGGGTTGGAGGTCAATGAGGTTGGCGGCGGAGCCGTTTTCACCATTGATCTCCTCGCTGTCCGCATAGAGGACTTTGAAGTCAGTGCGGGGGATTTCGTTTCCGTTCTCGTCGAGAATCCAGAGCTCAGCGAGGGCGGTCCACTGGTCGCCACCTTGGGAATTGAGCGCTTCCAGGCAGAAGTAGCGAGCATCGACCGGATTGTCTAGCATTACGGTTTGCGCCTTTGTTCCTTCGGGTAGGGAGCCCGACTTTGTCGGTTTGAGTCCCGTAAGGTTGAGGTCTTGACCAGGTTTTCTGAGCAGTCGGCTGTAGTCGATGGCGACTTCGTCGAGGATGGGTTCGTTTAGTCCCTCGATAGTTGGGTTTTTTACCTTCCCACTGTCTTCAAGCACGACAATTTTGTTTTTGCCCTTGTTCAGCCAGACGCCAGGGAGATAAAGGGTTTGCTGGGGACCGATTCGCCAAAAGCGGCCCAGGTTCTTGCCGTTCACCCAGACGAAGCCCTTGGTAAAGTTTCGGAGATCGAGGAAGGTATCTCCGGGTTCGGAGACTTCCAGATCCCCGAAGTACCACAGTGGCTCTTTGAGCGCGGTGGCGACGGGGGAGAGATTCTTAGGGGGCGCGGAGAGGGGGAGGCGGTAGTGCTCCCAATTCTTGAGTTCGGTGGTTCCGAGTTTTACGGAGCCTTGGAGTCCCTTGCGCTCCGTTGGGATGAGTCCGCCAAAGTTCACCCGAGACAGGGACTCCACCATGACATCAAGGGTGGCGCCCGCCTTTGGAACTTCGATGGTGATGGTTCGCTCTTGCTTTCGGCGGTCGAGTACGCCCTGGTTGACTCCATCCACGAGGACGATCGCGTAGTCGTGGAGCTTGTCGAATGTGAGGGTTTGCTTGCCGGCGGTGGGAAGCGTCGTTCGGTAGAGGACGATGCCGTACGATTGATCCAGATCTTCGAAGGTCTTGACGCTTTCACTCTTCACCGGGGTGGGGAGGGAACTGCGGAGCGGAGAAGACTGGGTGAGCTTAGTCTTGGCAATGGTGATGGGGGCGGGCATGGCGGGGATCTCGGGGAGCTTTTCGCCCGTCGCCTTTGCGATGGTATCCCGGAACGCCATGTACTTAGGGGTCACCCGGCCGGACTCATTGAGGGCGGAGTCGTAGTCGTAGCTGGTGATGTCGACGTTATAGTCGTTGCTTCCCCCGTTTGAGCCCTGCATAAACCCAAAGTTAGTGCCGCCGTGGAACATGTAGACGTTGAAGCTAACACCGTTTTCCAGGCACCACTCCATGTCTTTGACGTTGTTTTGGATGTTTGACCCGGCGTGTTGCTTGCCCCAGTGATCGAACCAGCCAGCCCAGAATTCGCCGATCATGCGCGGAACTCCGGTGCGGAATTTGGCGAGTTCAGCGAAGGCGTTGGGGGCTCCGCCACCAAAGTTGATGGTGGGGGTGAGGTCAGGGAGAGTGCCGCCCTTAAGCATGCTTTGACTGGGGCCATCTGAGGTGAATAGCGTGCAGTCGAAACCGGAGCGCTTCATCATGTCCCGGATGGCGGCCATGTAGACATGGTCTGAGCCGTAGCTACCGTACTCGTTCTCGACCTGGGCCATGATGATGGGACCACCGTTCTTCATGAGATATGGTTTGATCACATCGCCGACCTTCTTCATGTAGGTCTCAGTAATCTTCAGGAACTTGGCGTCGTTGCTCCGGATGGTCATGGAGCGGTCTTTGAGGAGCCAAGCAGGGAAGCCACCGAGGTCCCATTCGGTACAGATATAGGGACCGGGGCGGACGATGACGAAGAGGCCCTCTTCGCCAGCTATCTTGATGAACTGTCCCAGATCGTTGTCACCCTGGAAGTCCCACTTGCCTTCGGTTGGTTCGTGGAGATTCCAGAACACATAGGTGCAAATGGTGTTCAGTCCCATGGCCTTGGCCATCTTGAGTCGAGATCGCCAGTATTGGTGAGGAATTCGCGGATAGTGAATCTCTCCCGACCGAATCAGGAACGGTTTACCATCGAGCATGAAGTGCTCGCCCTGGACCGAGAACGTGTGGTGGGTGGCTTGAGCAGACATAGAAAGAGTGAGTGCAGCTAGCGCGGCAAGCATTTGAACACCTTAGCCCCAGCGACTAAATAATATCTAACTCCCGCGTGAAGCGGAGCATGGCCCTGGAAGCGCAAGTGGGGATTATATCTTTAGGAGTCATAAAGATATGTGGAAATTTGTGACTTGTGATGGGTGATTCGATTTCAGGGTGAAGTCAGCCGGCGTAGGAAGATTGAAGTGACTTCCGTGAAGAGCTTTTGTTGAGTTAGGCGGTCGATGGTGGGTTTTCCGTTGCCAAATTGACCGGAGTAGTAGCCGAATTGAGCGTGATTTCCTCCTTTGACCTCCAGCCATTGGGTTTGTTTGGGCAGGCGATCGGCGTTGGCTCTGGCTCTCGCGTACGGCGCGATGCCGTCTTGGGTCGCCCAGATCTTGAGGACGGGGCACTTGAGGTTGACGAGGGAAAAATCTCGGGGGTGGGTGGTGGCACAGAGGATCAGACCGTTGAGCTTTTCGGGGTGCTCGTGAGCGTACTGGGCGGCGATGGCAGCGCCGAGGGAGTGGCCTCCGACGACCACGTGCTTTTGAGCTTTGGCGACAGAGGAGATCAGGTTCACTCCATCTCGTTTTTGGGCTTCGAGGTCAGGATATTGGGCGCCCAGCTTGACTACATAGACTCGATATCCCGTCTTGGCGAGGGTATGCGCGTAGGGCGCGTAGGCAGTGGGTTCCACCATTCCTCCTGGACAGAAAATGTAAGTGATGGATCTTGGAGATTTGGTGGGGGCGAAGAGGTAGGCGGCTTTGCTCTGGGAAACGTGGACGGATGGACTGGACTTGAGAATGGCCGAATCAACTCCCTCGGCCGGATAGCGGTAGGTTTGATATGCAAGGGCAAGGTAGGGGGCCAGCATTTAGGGAAGTCTACGGACTGGGTTCGTTTAGGTTGCGTAGCTGAACGCGAGTCACGACGAAAAAGGGAAGGGTGGCCCGTAGTTTGAATCCGACCCGTTCATAGAGCCTGCGGGCGGTTTTGTTGTCGAATTCCGTGTGGAGGAAGGGACGGTTGCCTTGGGATTGGATGTGGCGGACCAAGTGGAGGGTAAGCCGGCTGGCGTAGCCTTTGCCTCGGTGGTCGGGGTGCGTGCAGACTGCGCTGATTTCTTGGTGGCCTTCGAACGCCATGCGGATTCCGGCCATGGCGCAGAGTTGGTCGCCTTGGAAGATGCCGAAGTAGTCGCCAAGCTCGGCGGTGCCCTTTCGGAAGTAGGCGGGATAGACGAGAGCGGTGAGTTCTAGCATCTTGGGCAGGTCTTCCGCAGTCAGGAGGACTGCCTCGGGTTCAGCTTCGGGGAGGGGGCCATCCCAGGCGTACTGGGCGAGGTCGAAGTTCTTCTGAATCTCCCAGCCTTCCCAGGTGCTTGGGGTTACGTTGACCATGCCAACGGTTTCGCCAGTTTGGACGAGGGTGTTCAGGTCGGCGCTCGCTTCCGAAGTGGGGATGGCGGCGAACGGCGCGACTTCTGCCGGGTAGCGGACGGCTTGGCCGTGGGTTAGGGCCAAGTCGGCATGGCGGGAGGTGAGGGATTGCCAGATGGGGTTATCGAGCGGGGAAAGCACCGGTCTATTTTGCTCGAAGGACTTCCATTTGCGTATTGGAAGCCTCGGACTTGGGGAGTAATTGGTGCCCAGGAGCTTTTGGGCTTAGATTCAAATCAGGTTCAAAATCGTAGCCCGATTACGACAAGGTTCTGTCGTCAGAATGGCAGACGCTTGTTTCAAATTAACTAACATCATCGGACCGTCACGGTTTGTTCTTTCTGTTCTTCGAAAGAAGCTCTAGCTTTCTCCCAGTACTTGCGCATCCATTCACGCTTCGGTTCATCCTTGGCCTGAGAGTAACCCGCTGTATTCCCTCTCTTTGCCTTTCCCGCAAATTCCTCCACAACTCGCATTGGGGCTACAACTTCGTTCTCCATGATGCTGATGTGAGCTGCCCCCGCTTTGAGGCACATTTTTAAGAGTAGAGTTTCTCCTTCATTCTAGTTTGTTCAAAGTTCTTTGCGTAAGTCGCGGGTGCGACGTAGCCGAGTGACGAGTGGGGTCTTTCTTGGTTGTAGAAGTTCCTCCAAAGGGTGAGTTTGAGTTGTGCATCTGCGAGGTTGTAAAAGAGCTCGGCATTAAGGAACTCAGCTCTGAGTCTGCCGTTAAAGCTTTCGATGGTTCCGTTCTGCCAGGGAGAGCCTGGTTTGATGAACCTGCTCTGGGTTCCTGAGATCGCCAGCCACACGGTGAGGGAGTCCGCCACAAACTCAGGCCCATTGTCGCTTCTGAGGTACTTGGGCTCGCCTCTGTCCTTGAAGAGCGAGGCGAGAACTTGACGGACCTTGGGGGCCTTGATGCTGGTCGCCGCCTCCAAAGCCAGACATTCCCGGGTGTATTCGTCGATGACTGCCAGAATCT